>ERZ779637.294-NODE-294-length-36212-cov-8.182759_pt1 | contig 36212 bp, 34 predicted proteins | sample MGYA00514196_ERZ779637 | MGnify/ENA primary metagenome ERZ779637 (study PRJEB29562, sample SAMEA4376700) | mouse gut metagenome | isolation source: Cecum | study: EMG produced TPA metagenomics assembly of the A DSS colitis mouse model was used to assess the...
GGATGGTCTGTTGTGACAGATACCATAACACCCGCCTTAGCTAAAACGCCTGCTATTTTAAACGCTACATTCTGTACTTCTATCTTGTTACGCGTAGCCAAATCTGGTCCTACAATAGCAGGAAAACTAGACGCTGCAATCTCCTGTGCGATAAGATGTCCTTCGCTGCAATGGTCCAGTGTCATATTAAGACCAAATTCGTTTGCGATTCGAATAGATGTAAAAATATCATCGACCCGATTTAAATTTGCTTTTACTGCTATCTTTTTCTCAAATACAGGTCTCCATGCCTCATAATGCAAATTAAAATCCTTGTCTTCCCAGTCACTTTTCTCCAGATATTGCCTCGCATTAATAAGCTCATTGCGCAGCATTCCAGCGATTGCCATACGCGTCACAGGAGATGTGTTCATTCCTGCATAATTTACTTTAGGATTTTCTCCAAACGCAACTTTCATTGCAGACGGAAATTTTAAAATCAAATCATCAATTCTTCTGCCATAAGTTTTTACAATTGCAAACTGGCCTCCGACAACATTTGCGCTGCCGGGACCAATATTTGCAGAGGTAATGCCAGCCCTTACTGCATCAGCAAAAGCTGCATCCATTGTATTGATGGCATCAATCGCGCGAAGCATAGGAGTGATAGGATGCACCATCTCATTACAATCATCACCCTCCTGCCCCTTTTTCTCCTCGGTGATACCCATATGACAGTGCGCCTCAATAATTCCTGGCATTACCAGATGATGGTTCACATCTATCTTCATGCAATCCGCAGACTCTGGGAGTTCTATCTTCGGAGACACCTCAAGGATTTTTCCGTCCTTTATAAGTATGCTGCCCTCAAGGATATCCGTTTTATATTGTTCGCATATAGCGTCACTCATACTGCGGATTGCCGCGTTTTCTAATAAAAGCATATTGTCAATAACCATGCCCTTCCATGATATTTCTATCCCCTATGCAAAGGGTCTATTGGAACACCATCCTTTGTAAGCTTATAATAAATGTTTGTTCCTTCTTCTGTATAATAGATGGTTGGCTTTGCTACTTTTCCTACAACATCTCCTGCTGATACTTTGTCCCCATTTTTGAGACTAATATCACTGAGCTGTCCATACGTAAGTTCATATCCATTCCCTAAGTCAAAGCAGATGGTATTACCTGTCTTAGAATCATAGTACACATTTGTCACAACGCCATCAGCCGCTGCAGTGATTGCCTGTCCTTCACTCGCTGCAATGACCAGCGCTGGATTATAATAATATTGTTGCATTGTAGTGTGATAAATTGCCTTGTCCATGCTGTAGTCCAACAGAACATCACCGATCACTGGAAGCGCAAGGGAATCCTCGTCAGAAAATGTCAGTGATGTATCCATCACAATATCTTGTGCCTGTTCCTGTTCCTGTCCATCCATGAATACTGCGGCTTTGTCTGTCCCCTCAAGGGAATTCTTTAATTTTGTGTTCTCCACTTGCCCTGAATTTGCCTCTGTAAAAGCTGGATCGACATCCATATCATTGTTGTCACTTAGATCGTATATATCCTCATCCACAAATCTGTTGTCAATCTGTTTCTTCTCTGTAGAAGTCTCTGATTGTGCTTTGCCAGATACAAATCTAGTGTCTACAAGACCTGTATCTTCTTTTTCAATTGTAGTGTTTTCCTGCTCTAGCTTTGCAAAATCTATGCGGTTTTCTTCTTTTTTCTCTTCGCCCTGCTTTGACATATATACGCCCGCAAGAGTAAGTGCTGACAATACAAATACTGATGCTGCGATAATACTAATCTTTTCCTTCTGCAAGGCAGGACGCCTGTTGTTTCGTCTGTTCATCCTTTCCCTCCATTTCCGGCAAACAGTTCTGCCTCTGACAAAACTGCAACAAACCCTTTGCCTGTCTATAGCATTGACGCCTCAGGAGGATTTTATTCATAAATATTGACCCTGATATCACCGTAAAAATATTTTAATATCTCATAAAAATCCATGCCTTGCGCTGCAAGTACATAGGCATAGTTAAGTGAAAATCCCACTTGATCGCCCGCTTCAGACACAAGCATTCCCGCAGGTGAGGTGGTAAAAAAAGGAGCTGTGATTACGTTCCCATCCTTCGTAATCACAGCTCCTTTTACAGCTTCTACCGCACGCTCTATTTCATTTATTTTTACAAGTGCCTCTGAATCCGACGCAGCTTGTGTATGTATCCGATAAAAATAATTGGCTGCAAAATGCATTTTTTCATACTCAAGCACCTCTGGACATTGTTCTGCCTCCCACACTGCCACAAGATTACTACGACATACAATTGCAAGCGCTTTTAAATATTCCTGTTCAGGGTCCCAAACAGTATCCGCACCGGCAATGTAATTCTCAGAGGAACTAAATACCATATCCTCTGGAATCGCCTTATACATCAAAAATTCTGTCAACTGCTCTGGTTGAAAAACAAAACTGCCAATATCCTCCTCAACGCGAATGACAAAGCGTTCATCTATGCCTCCCTCCTCACTTTCCTCTGTTTTCCATGCCCCTTTATCTGGCTTGACAAAAACAGTTCCAATCAAGGGAAGGCACACAACGAAGGCAACCAGTCTTGGAATCTTTTTCACAGCGCAATCACCTGCCAGCAGTATTCTATTATTTCTATTTTATGCATTTTGAAAAATACTATGCCCATTGGAAATTTTTACTTATTGGTTTATCATAATGTCCATTGCCTGCATATCATTTGTAAGTGTGACCAGCTTATGCTTTCCTCCAAACTCACCGTCGAGTGTCCATGCAACTTCCTCCTGTGATTCTATTATCAGTTTTCCAGATTTAAAGCTGTACATATATGCTGTATCAATATTTTGGATGGCAAGCGCTGCCAGAATCGAATTTAATTCCATGGGATTTTTTGGCATCTTAATAAGCGTCACTTCAAAAAGTCCATCGTTAAGTGCAATCCGCCCCTTGAATACATTACCTGCAATACTTTTAAAACCGCCGACCGAATAAGAGTTTGTAACCATACCAAATATAAAGTCATCCTCAATTATCTTCGTTTCCCCATTTTCTAATACGCTTGTCACTTTTAACCGATACGACTTAATATTTTGAAGATGTTTCACTCCTTCCAAAATATAAGCCATGTGTCCTAGCATATTTTTCATCTCCTGTGGTGTTCCATAAGAAACCTCAGTAAAAAGGCCAAACGCGGCGATATACACAAAAACGTCATCATTAAATCTGCCCACATCACAGGAAAATATTGTACCATGAACCACGGTTTCTGCAGCTTGTTTCATGGTCGAAGAAATTTTTAAACTGTTTGCAAAATCATTTGTGCTCCCTGCTGGAATATAGCCAATTGTCGTCTTAAAACCAGACTGTATCATTCCAGTCACAATCTCATCTAGTGTACCATCTCCACCACTGCACACTACAAGACTGTAAGATATATCGCGCTCACGCATTACACGACAAGCATCCCCTCGCTCTTGTGTGGGATAGACTGTCACTTCATATCCAGCTTTCACCAAAATATCCACAATCCCCAGCAAACTATTTTTTATCAGCCCCTTGCCCGAATGCGGATTGATTATAAATAATGCCTTCTGTTCTAAAACTGTACTCATCAATCACCTCTGAGCTTCTCTGCCAGCTCACTTAATTTTCTCAGTCTATGATTTACACCCGATTTCCCCACAGGCGGAGACAGATATTCCCCCAACTCCTTCAATGCTGCATCTGGATATTCCAATCGCAGCTCTGCCACCTGTCTGAGATTATCTTTCAAATTATCAAAGCCATAATGTTCTTTGATATATTGGATATCCGCAATCTGTTTTGTGGCTGCATTAACCGTCTTTGTAATATTGGCGGTCTCACAATTAACCCTTCTGTTAATAGAATTTCGCATATCCTTAAAAATCCGTAAATTTTCAAGCTTCATCAAAGAGATATGGGCGCCAATCACATTGAGCAGCTCCACGATCTCCTCGCTCTCCTTAATGTATACAACCTGATACTTCTTTCGCACCACTGTCTTTGCATGAATACCATACACCAATAAGATATCTATAAGCTGTGCTGCCTGCTGTGTATCTACACACACATATTCCAGATGATATGCCTTTTCTGGATTACTCATAGAACCAACGGATAAAAAAGCCCCTCTTAAAAAGGCACGCTTACAACAAAAACTCTTTATCAACAGCGGATTGACTAGCAGATCATCACTGCCATGCTTTATCATTTGAAGCACCTTGCGGACATGATTTGCATCTTGTATAAACTGTTCTTCTGTAAAAAATTGTTGTCCAAACAGTCTGTCAAGGAGCATATGGCATCTTTGCATCACCAAATCATCCATTACCACTTCAATGTGCGTCGCTCCCAGATCATCTGTTTTAATTAGCCCTGCATACATTAATATTGCCGCAAGCTCCGCTATCTGGCAATGCCTTGCATCATTCTCAAACCTTACAAGTTCGTCCTTTACATCCCCTGAAAAAGACATTGAACCACCTACCTACTTCACTTTGTATCCCTGTGACGCAACGTAAGCCCATAATCGCCTTTATCCTTCATGCGGTTATAAAATTCGCCGGCAAGCGTCACACTTCTATGCTGACCGCCTGTGCATCCAATTGCAATGACAAGTTGATATTTTCCCTCATTAATATAATGTGGAATTAGAAAGTGAATCATATCGGTAAGTTTCTCCACAAACTCATGTGCTTCTGGAAAACTCATAACGTAATCTTGTACTTCGCGGTCCAATCCAGTCTTTTGTTTCAATTCATCAATATAAAAAGGATTGGGCAAAAAACGAACATCAAAAACCAAATCTGCATCCTGTGGAATCCCATATTTAAAACCAAAAGACATCACATTTACCATCAGACTATTGTAAGACTGATTGCTGACAAATATCCGATCCAACTCCGCTTTCAATTCCCGTGTCAACAGATTTGTAGTGTCAATCACATAGTCAGCCGCCTGCTTAATACTCGCAAGCAGTGCCCGCTCTCTTGTAATGCCACTCATCAAATCCCCATCCACTGATAATGGGTGAACACGCCGCGATTCCTTATATCGTTTTAACAACACATTGTCCGCCGCTTCAAGAAATAGAATTTCAAAAGCATAATTTTCTCGCAGACGTGCAATGAGCTGATTAACATCTTCAAAAGATTGGTCTGCTCTGACATCCAACCCTAACGCTACCTTCAGTATGCCATTGTCTGGCATTGCCAAAAGTTCCATAAATTTTTCGATCAACGGTACTGGCATATTGTCAGCGCAATAGTATCCTGCATCCTCAAGCATTTTCATTGCTGTTGACTTTCCGCCGCCGCTCATGCCAGTAACGATCACAAATCTCATCCTATCAGTCCCTTCTAATCAAATCCCAATAAAATCACTTCTGGCTCTATTGTAACCTTTGCAGACGCATACACGCGCCTCTGCACTTCCATAATCAATGTTTGAATATCTGTGGCGGAAGCGTTATTTCTGTTAATCACAAAACCACAGTGTTTCTCAGAAACCTGCGCGCCTCCCACAGAAAAACCACGTAATCCTGCCTCCTCAATCAGCTTTCCTGCAAAATAGCCCTCCGGCCGTTTAAAGGTAGAGCCTGCACTCGGATATTCTAGGGGCTGTTTTTCCCGCCGTCTACTCGCCAAGTCTTGCATTTTTTCCTGTATTTGTTCCTGATTTCCATGCGCAAGCGCAAGTGTCACATCCAATACGATCAGTGGTTGTTCTTTCACAAGACTATGCCTGTACGCAAAGTTCATCTCTGTTCCACTTTTCTCAATCTGTGTACCATCAGGCATCATCAGGTGCACACGCTCTACCACCTGTCGCATCTCTCCGTCGTACGCCCCTGCATTCATTACAATAGCGCCGCCAATACTTCCAGGAATCCCAGCCGCAAACTCAAATCCTGTGAGTCCATACGCATATGCCTTGTTTGCAACCTGCGCAAGTGTTGCCCCAGCCTCGCAAATCAGTCTTGTGTTATCCACAACGATATTGGAAAATGCTTTTGACAGATGTAATACGACACCTCGTATACCCTTGTCACTCACCAACACATTACTTCCATTTCCCAACAAATAAAAATCCTTATTCAGACGAGAAAATCCTTCTGCCTTCAATGCTGCAAGCACACTGCTAAGCTGCGCGGAAGTATCAATCTCCACAAATATGTCAGCTTTACCGCCTGCGCGAAAGGTGGTATGAGCTGACATCTCCTCATTGAACAGTATTTGCTCCGAATCTAAGATTTCGGACAGTCTTTGGTAGAGTCTTTGTTTTGCTTCCTGATCAAACTCCATTTTCAATTGTTGAAACCTCTTTTAATTAATATCGTTCTATTTTTTATTTTACGTTTTTATTGTAATACTTTTTTTGTCATTTATTCTAATACCATAGTGTGAGAAGTACTTCTAACTGCTTATGGCCGTTTCCACTCACAGCAAAGGCTGTTTTGTGGAAGATTGATAACAACGCGGTAAATAAACCCTCACACAAGCCAATGTATCCGTTAATTATTATTTATTGTACTAGCTTCGCAGCGCCATAAATTCCGGCATCATTTCCAAGTATCGCCAGACGGAACTGTGCTTCTTTGCATCCATGAAAAACATATTTTTTGTAATATTTTGAAACATACTCGCACAAAATGTCTCCTGCCTTTGAGACACCACCACCAAGCACAATCACTTCTGGATTTACAACGCAGGCAATCATTGCAAGTCCCTTTCCAAGATAATCTCCAAATTGTTCTGCCACTTCACATGCGAGATGATCTCCCTCTTTCACTGCATCAAATACTGTCTTTGCACTCAGTTTGCCATCTGCCTTAACCGCCCGCAGCACACTATCCTGTTCAGAATTTGCAAGTGCTCTGTCAGCCAGACGCACAATACCCGTCGCAGAAGCGTACTGTTCCAGACAACCATGAGCACCACAGCCACATGCATCTGGTTCGCCTTCCGCAATATGAATGTGTCCAATCTCACCACCAGAACCTGTAGCACCTGTCACCATCTTTCCATTGACAATAATGCCACCGCCAACACCTGTTCCCAGCGTTGCAAGTACCATATCACTACAACCTTTTCCACCGCCGCACCACATCTCTCCAAGTGCTGCTACATTCGCATCATTTCCTGCCTTGACAGGTATTTGTAATAAATCACCAAGAACTTTGTTAATATTGATAACACTCCAACCAAGATTGACTGCCATATGTACAATTCCGTGTTCATCTACGGGTCCTGGTACACCAATTCCAACGCCGATTACATCTTCCTTTGCAATCTGCCTCTCTGCAATTTTATCTAATATCGCCTTTGCAATATCTGGCAAAATATGACTTCCATTGTCCTCTTTCCGTGTCGGAATCTCCCACTTTTCTATCACAGTTCCCTGCGGGTCAAAAAGACCAATTTTCACTGTAGTTCCACCCAAATCTACTCCAAAACAATATTTACTCATAGCACTCTCCTTGTATTTTTATAAATTTTATTCTTCCTCGTCATCACGCGGCTTTGCCAGAGAATTTTGTACACGCTGATACAACTCCTGCGCAGCATTATACCCCATCTTTTTCTGACGATAATTCACTGCTGCGGATTCACAGATAATTGCAAGATTTCTACCAGGTCGAATAGGTATATTATGACAGACAACTTTATTGCCTAAATATTCTGTAAAATTCTCCTCAAGTCCTAGACGGTCATATTTCTTTTCTTTATCCCAATCTTCTAGGCGAATAACCAAATTGATATTTGTCGTATCCATAACACTCTGTACACCATAAAGTGTCTTTACATCAATAATACCAATACCGCGCAGCTCTATAAAGTGACGTGTAATATCCGGCGCAGAACCTATCAATGTATCATCACTTACTTTTCTAATCTCCACAACGTCATCTGAAACCAGACGATGGCCGCGCTTAATCAATTCCAACGCTGCCTCACTCTTTCCAATTCCGCTCTCCCCTGTAATCAGTACACCTTCTCCATATACATCCACCAGTACACCATGCACAGAAATACAAGGTGCAAGTTTAACATTCAACCATCGTATAATCTCCGCCATAAATGCGGAAGTCGGTTTCCCTGTCACCAAGATCGGAACATTATGTTCTATTGCTGCTTCCATAAAAATCTCATCTGGCTGCAAATTGCGACAGAAAATAATACAAGGCGTTTTCTCTGAAATAACTCTTGGATAAACTTCCTTTTTCTTCTCATCAGAAAGATTCTTCATATAAGAATACTCCACAAAACCGATAATCTGTGGTCGAGTCTCCTCAAAATGCTCAAAATATCCTGCCAACTGCAGCGCCGGCCTGTTGATATCCGGCTGATGAATCTTTACATTCGCCACATCAATCTGTGGTGTCAGATTGATAAGTTTGAGCTTTTCAATTACCTGTTCAATACTTACACTTGCCATTTTTCGTTTTCCCTCGTTTCTTTACTTATAGACCAATGCATATGCTGTCGTTGGTTTTCTGGTGCGGAAAGTCATCCTATCATCATATGAGTCAAGATCATCATAAATATAAACCTCCCCCTCACCAATTGCCAGCAACCGAAAGCTTCTTCCCGCACGGCGATAAGCTTTCGGAATCATAAGGATATAATCCAATTCACTAGCTGTTTCTTTTACAGGCTGCTCCTCCTTCTCCACAATGACGTTGAAGGTTGTCGCAAATGTATAATCCTCTATAAATGCAGCATATACCTCATAACATGCTGTGCCCGGATACACTCTTTGTGCTGATACCTTCAGCGTTGGATCTGGTGTCAAAGGCGACAATTTACAGATTGGTGTAGCCTTGCGCCCATTGGCGTTCTTTGAAAGCTTGTTCCACGGTGCTTTCTTATTTTTTGCTGAGTACACATTACCAATTGTCGGATTCGTGCTTTCTTGAAACGCAGTTGCCTTCTTATTGTCATCCAAGATATAGCAAGTGCCCATTGTATTGGATTGTGCAAACGCCTGAATACTATCCAAACTAGTGTATGGTATTGTTCCATACATCCGCGTCTGCACCTTCTCGTCAACGATTCTAAAAATTGGCGAGCTACTAATTCCCTCAAATGCATTTTTATCGTTGATAAAAGTACTTGTTGCAATGGTGACGTGTTTTATGTTTGGACACTTATAAAAAGCATATGCACCGATAGATGTAATGGAACTGTCAATAATTAAGTATTGTGCTGACGAGCTATGCCATGGTCGCTCATACAGTTTCCAGTAATCCACATCTGGAAAATCTCCTGTACCGCAAAGTCGGATAATGTCATCGTCCATATATGCCCTGATATCTGTTCCGTCAAGATAATGCCATCCATCGCCAGGGTGTGTCCAAGTGCCAGGTATTGCCTGTTGTGCAGTAGTATCTTCCGTTGCCTGTTCTTCTGTCTCTGTTGTACTATCTTCCGATTCCAATTCTATTGATTCTTCTATTTCTAGGATGTCTTCCATCTCCAATTCATCCGAGACTTCCTCTGTGGTGTCTTCTGACTCCGACGTTTCTTCTAGTTCTTCCAATGTAGTTTCTGTCTCTGATTCTTCCGCTGCTTTTGTTTGAATTTCCAACATAGTAGGAAATGACAATGTTAGTGCTAGCAAAGCTGCCAGTCCTTTATAATATCTCATTCCTCCTCGTTCTCCTTTCTTATATCTTTTGAGTAATTATCGTTGCTGTAATCATGTGCACAACCGCATAAGAACATTGTTGTTTGGTATATATGATTGCCGTAGGAAAGCACAATAGTATTTGCATTCCCTATATCTGTCGTCATTATAACATATTACAACGAGACTTTCCACAGAACTTTTTAAAATTTAAAGCGCCGCCTGAATCCATTCCACAGATTCAGGCGGCTACTTATCTAAGTACTGGACGATTTTTAAAATTAACTGCTGATGAACCATAATATGGCTTTCTGTTAAAAGCAGCCCTTGCCTCTGGAGCGATTCCCCCTGCATTGAGTTCTTTCTCTGTAACTCTTCGATACTCCGGCATCTCATGTTCAACATAGGTGCTTACCATCCGAATCGCACCTTTTGCGCTGACAAAATCCATAGCAATTCCCCCTACAAATACTCTTGAAGAAAGAAAGTAAGAATCTCTTTCTTTATAGCTATATTTATACCACAATATCCCATGATATACAATAGAAATTTGTGTAAATTTTACAAAAAATAGGAATATTTAAGACAGTTTCTACTATTTTATTTCTATTAAGAGAAATTAAATCAGACACTCCGCGCACTGTCCGAAAAAGCGAATATCACCTTCATAAAGAACAAAGCCTACAGCGGTCTTCCTTCCAGTATGATATTTATGTAATTTATACACACAGCACTGCTACTCTGCGTGCACTTCTTGCTTTGTTACTTTTAAACGTTTCCAAAAATTAGTAAATTATGTCTATCCACGGTTAAGTTTCTGTGCTATAATACCGATATAAACATAAAACCAGTATGTACGCTGAAATTGAGTAAGAAAAATTTTTCTTATTTATGCGCCGCCAATATGTCATCCAATAGTATATTTCTTCTGCATTAGCGTGTGCATAAAAGCTGGTGGAAGCCATGGAAGGCGTCATTTTTTTGCAACTATCCGCAAGATATGTGACCTTCGCGGCATTCGTCAAATATCTGTTATACAGTCATTTTGTACATTGATTGCAAAATTTATTTATAGGAAGGAAGGGATACCATATGAGTTTATCAGGAATTGGACATAACAATACAACAGATTTGTATGCTGTTGAGGCAGAAAAAAAAGACAATACTTCTTCAAAGGTTGACACTACAAAGAACGAGGCAGTTGCAGGTACAGAAGAAAAAGAAAAACCGGCTGCCGTTTATGACAAGAGAAAACTATCAGACGAGGACAGAAAGTCTATCGTAGCTCAGCTGAAAGCAGATCAAGAAAAACGCCAGAACCAGTTAACTGACTTAGTACATAGTATGCTTAACACACAGACCAATACATTTGGTGAGGCAAACAATATTTGGCAGTTCCTTGCAAAAGGAAATTATACTGTTGACGCAGCAACACAGAAAAAAGCACAGGAAGCCATCTCCGAGGACGGCTACTGGGGTGTAAAGCAGACTTCCGACCGCATTGTATCTTTCGCCACAGCACTTGCAGGCAACGATTCCAAACAGCTTGAAAAGATGCGTGATGCATTCTTAAAGGGATACGAGAAGGCGGAGAAAACATGGGGCGGCAAGCTTCCTGAAATTTCAAAGAAAACCTATGATGCTGTTCTTGAGAAATTTGATAAATTGATGGAGCCAAAGACTGAAGATAAAGAACCCGCAAAAGACACTGTTACCACAACAGAAGACGGAACAGTAGTAGCAAGAGCACAATAATAAAATCGAGTAGGGAAGGTTTACTTTCCCTACTCTCATTTTTATTTTACAATTAAAAGTTTATCCCCTGCCTTAATCTCATCTTCTGTCAAATTGTTCATCTCCTTAATTCTACCTACACTGACATAATACTTTTTGCCAATTTGCCACAAGGAATCACCTGGCTTGACATAATAAATTGCAAATCCCGGCAGTTTTTCAAGCACATCTGCATCAAGTGGTGTAATACTTAAATCGGTCAAAATATCCTCGCTCTTTGCACTGTAAAGACGCAATTCAATACTCATAGTCCCCCGCCATTCAAACTGTGAACTATCCTTGATACTCACCGTCTGCTGTGGTATCTGAACAGATAGAGAATACTGATCAATCTGTCGTTCATCTACGCCTGAAAGTTCTTTTGCAATTTCAAATGGCACAGTACTCCGCACCGGATAAAGACCTGTGCCACTCTCATTCGATGCATACAGCACTTGCAATTCAATCTCTCCAGAAAGCCGTAACATTCCTTCTTGAAAAACTGTTTCTTCTAGTTTTACGCGCGCGTCACTGTGACACACCTGCAAAATTTTTGGATCTGCATCCTCAATTTTAATACTGCGCGTCAGCTTTTCCTCTGTGTTTAGTTCTGTACAAAGACTGCGAAACTGCTTACTGTCAATCCCTGCCTGCACCTCACAACTCACCCCGTACACATCTGCCACAATAGAGGCGTTTTCCTTCTCATACAGTTTAATTTCTAGCTCAATTGTCATCTCAATTCCAATCAGGCGAAACTCCCCGTCAGAATCTTCTTTCACTGTAATTTCTTCATGCCCTGTCTCATACGTAACATCAGCAATCATACCTTCTCTGCTATTCTGACATTCCACCGAACCATTAAATGGAATCATTGTCTCATACCAATTAATTCTGCCAGAAGCATCCTCTCGATATACAATAAACAGACTGATCTCTCCTGTAATTCCAAGTTTCTCATCCATTGGACGAAAACTAATACTGCTAATCTGCGCATTTTTCCACAAGGCAGCACCGACATCTGGCATTCCAGCCGGCAGGCGAGTCTCCTCGTGAACGCGCAGCAAATCTCGCTTTTTTACAATTGTCTCCAGAAAATCCATGCTCTTTTTACGATATTCTAGTTTCTCAAGCTCGGAGTCTCCTGAATTATCAAGCTCGACACACAATTCTTCTGCAATGCTTTCCTCCACTCTAGGCTCAAGTGATATTACAGCCTGAATGCTAAGTTTTCTTGAGTTGATAATATGTACTCGCATATCATCCAAACTCGTCTTGCAAATCACCCTGTCTTGCCCTTCCAGTTTGTCGAGATAGATTTCCTCCATAAAAGGAATATCTCCTTCCATTCCAGCAAGTGATTTGTCCTCGCTCTCTGTCTGATACAAAAGTTGATAACACAGACGCCCTTTTACCCAGATTTTATTCATTCCGGTCTTAATCTCATCAACCTTAATCTTTCCACAGTCATAAATCACTTTCGCGACATCTGGTTTTGCATCAGACACATTAATATCCGTCTCCAATGGTACTTGCAATAACGCTTTTGATTTTATCCGTTCTGTATGGATATTTTTCTTCATTAATTCCATATAAAAACCTCCCAACAGCGTACACGCTCTAGTAAAATGTATGCTGTGGGAGGACTTGTTATGACTTTTTTTATTTTACAGTTCCGATTATCTGTGTCAAATCTTTAATATCATATTGACGCATATACTCCTCAATACCTTTTATCACCTCGATTGTCGTGTAGGGATTAACAAAATTCATGGCACCGATAGCAACACCCGTCGCACCTGCCAGCAAAAATTCAATTGCATCCTCTGCACATGCAATCCCCCCCATTCCTATAATAGGGATCTTTACAGCATTTGCCACCTGATAAACCATACGTACTGCAACAGGCTTAATTGCAGGTCCAGACAGCCCGCCAGTCTTATTTGCGAGTGCAAAGGTTCTTTTATGAATATCAATCTTCATTCCAGTAATGGTGTTAATCAGAGAGAGCGCATCACTTCCAGCCGCCTCTGCCGCTTTCGCCATCTCTGTAATATCTGTTACATTGGGCGACAGTTTCATAATAATTGGCTGTTTTGCTTTTGCTTTTATTTCTTTTGTGATATCAAAAAGACATTTTGGGTCTTGCCCAAAGGCAATCCCACCATGTTTTACATTGGGACAAGAAACATTAATCTCAAGCATATCAACCGGCTGATCTGCCAGCTTTTCCACAACTTCCACATAATCTGACACAGACCGTCCACAAACATTCACAATCATCCTTGTATCATACTGTTTTAAAAATGGGATATCTCGCTCAATAAACACATCAATTCCTGGATTTTGCAGTCCAATTGCATTGAGCATTCCACCATAAGTCTCCTGCACACGCGGCGTCGGATTTCCCTCCCACGGCACATTTGCAACGCCCTTTGTCACAACTGCACCCAGACAATTTAAATCAACAAATTCTGCGTATTCCATACCTGAACCAAATGTTCCTGATGCTGTCATCACTGGATTTTTAAATGGAACACCTGCTATTGTAATTTTTGTATTCAATTCTACTCCTCCAATATTATAAAACTCTATTTATTCGTGTCATAAAACGCTTGTCCTTGGCGTTTTTTGGTGTAAGACTTAGTAAACTTAAATCTCAACATCCTCCGCATTATAAACAGGACCATCTGTACAAATCCGCGCATTGTTCACATGAGAATGGTGATCAACTTCTTTTGTTTTCACAACGCAGCCAAGACATGCGCCGACACCACATGCCATTCGTTCCTCCAAAGAAAGGTATGCCTCAATACCTTTTTTGGCTGCATACTGTTTTATTGCCCGCAGCATTGGCATAGGACCACATGCAAAAATGATATCTGCCACAAGCTTTTCTTCCTCAATCACATTCATAACGTTTCCCTTTGTTCCAACGCTACCATCTTCTGTCGCCACATGAACTGCCGCATATTTTTGCAAATCCTCTGCCAAAAACAGTTCTTTGTCCCGATAACCGACAATCACATCAACAGATGTCGTATTTTTAACTGCCTTTGCGACCGCTAGCATGGGTGGAATTCCGATTCCGCCGCCCATCAGAAAAAGGCGTTTTCCCTCTGCTTTTTCCAGCGGAAAACCATTTCCGAGCGTTCCGAGAATATCCACTCGGTGGCCTGTTTTGTACCTTGAAAATTCCGCTGTTCCCTTTCCTGCCACACGATATACAATGCGCAGACGACTGTTTGTGATATCGGTCTCGCAGATGCTGATTGGCCGCGGCAAAAGTGCTGACTTGTCCTGCGTATATACACTGATAAACTGCCCTGGTTTTGCCTGACTCGCTAACGTGGTATTGATCCACATATCGTAGATTCCCGGCGCAATCTGTTGCTGTTTGTAAACTCTGGCGGATTCTTTTTTTTTCTGTTCCATGTCACCATTCCTTTCCTTGTTATCAACATTATAATATTCTTATCATATCACAAATTAAAAAAAGGAATCAATATATTCTTATTTTATCTACAAAAAGTCAAAAAGGGCACTATCCAAAAATAGCGCCCAAAATTATTTTATATATTTTATGCCAAGAATGTTTTCACTTGCTCATATACGCCTTTTGCATCAAGTTTGTATTTCTCAACAAGCGCTGCGGCAGAGCCCGACTCGCCAAATACGTCTTGCATACCAATCTTGCAGACAGGCACAGGATACGATTTGCAAAGCGCATCACAGACTGCACTGCCCAATCCACCAATCACAGAATGTTCTTCCGCAGTAACCACTTTTCCGGTCTTCTTTGCAGAATTGACAATAATCTCCTCGTCGAGTGGCTTAATCGTACAAATATTGATTACTTCTGCATGAATACCATCTTTCTCAAGCATTTCAGCCGCGCCAAGTGCAGAATCCACACAGATTCCAGTCGCTACTATTGTCACATCTGTGCCCTCTTTCACAACTGTACCTTTGCCAATCTCAAACTTATAATCTGGTCTATCATTGATAACGGGAACAGCCGCACGACCAAAGCGAATATAAACAGGTCCCTCGTATGCTACTGCTGCGCGCACTGCCGCCTTTGCCTCAATATCATCTGCCGGACACATCACAACCATTCCAGGAATCGTGCGCATTAAAGCAATATCTTCGTTACACTGATGAGACGCACCGTCCTCTCCAACTGTAATACCAGCATGTGTCGCCCCAATCTTTACATTTAAGTGCGGATATCCAATCGAATTTCTCACTTGCTCAAAGGCGCGCCCTGCAGCAAACATTGCAAAGGAACTCATAAATGGAATCTTGCCTGCAAGTGATAATCCAGCAGCCACACCTGCCATATTGCACTCTGCGATTCCACAATCAATATGTCTTTCTGGAAACGCTTTCTTAAATACTCCCGTCTTGGTTGCCTCCGCAAGGTCAGCATCCAGAACAACTAAATTTGGATTCTCTTTTCCAATCTCAACAAGAGCATTTCCATAGCTCTCTCTTGTTGCTATTTTTGAAACGACTTTGTTCGTTTTTACATCTGCCATTTTTTTCTCCTTTCCGCGCCTATGCCAACTGTTGTGCGATCTTCTCTAAATCTGCCATAGCGGCTGCATACTCCTCATCATTTGGCGCTTTGCCATGCCAACCCACATTTCCTTCCATAAATGATACACCTTTGCCCTTTAATGAATGTGCAATAATTGCTGTTGGCATACCCTTTGTCTCTCTTGCCTCTTTGAATGCAGCGCGAATTTTATCAAAATCATGTGCATCATCCAAATTGATTACATGAAAATTAAATGCCTCAAATTTTTTATCAATTGGATATGGCGAACACACATCCTCAATTTTGCCATCAATCTGCAAACCATTGTTGTCCACAATCACGCAAAGATTATCAAGTTTTCTATGTCCTGCAAACATAGAAGCCTCCCAAACTTGTCCTTCTTCAATCTCACCATCACCGAGAAGTGTATATACACGGTAATCTGCATTGGACATCTTTGCACCAAGTGCCATACCGCACGCTACCGAAATTCCTTGTCCAAGCGATCCTGATGACATGTCAACACCTGGTATATGCTGCATACAAGGATGTCCTTGCAGATAAGAACCAAGCTTTCTCAATGTCACCAAATCTTCCACTGGAAAATATCCACGATTTGCAAGGGCGGAATAAAGTCCTGGCGCCGTGTGTCCTTTTGAGAGAACAAAACGGTCTCTGTCTGCTTTTTTCGGGTCCTTTGGGTCAATGTTCATCTCCTCAAAATAAAGAAACGTATAGATATCTGCCGCGGAAAGCGAACCACCCGGATGCCCTGCTTTTGCAGCATGAACCCCTGTCACAATCCCCTTACGAACTTCATTTGCCATTTTTTGAAGCTCCAAATTTGTCATTGTTTTTTCCTCCAATCAATATACTTTTGTACCTTTTTTTAATTACCATAAAATTCACATGCTTGCAATCCTGTCAGATGCTATCTACTCAACCTTATTTCCATAATACGCATTTGCACCATGTTTTCTATAATAATGTTTGTCCTGAATCCGTTGTGGCGCAGGTTCTACCTCTTTATTCAACTGTTCTGTAAACAAAGCCATCTTTGCCACTTCCTCCAAAACAACTGCGTTGTGTACTGCCTCTTTTGCATCTTTACCCCAAGCAAACGGACCATGGTTTTTGCAGAGTACTGCCGGAACTGCCATGACTTCTCTATCTTTAAATGTTTCTATAATAAGCGTTCCTGTATTCTTCTCATAACCTTCATCAATTTCTTCTTGTGTCAACACGCGCGCGCATGGGATTTCTCCATACATATAGTCTGCGTGTGTCGTTCCATAACAGGGAATGCTTCTGCCAGACTGCGCCCAACTTGTGGCATATGTACTGTGCGTGTGAACAATACCACCGATTTCAGGAAATGCCTTGTAAAGCTCCAGATGTGTCGGTGTGTCAGAAGAAGGATTGTACTTTCCCTCTATTTTATTGCCCTCCAAATCCATAACAACCATATCCTCAGGCGTCAGCAAATCATAGTCGACACCGCTTGGCTTGATAACAAACAACCCGCTCTCTCTATCAATCGCACTTACATTACCCCATGTAAAGGTAACAAGACCATACTTGGGCAAATCCATATTTGCCGCGTACACTTTTTTCTTTAATTCTTCTAACATCTCAGTCCTCCAGATTTCACCATAATATTTTTACAGATTATCCACTGCTGCACGTTCGATTGAAAGCCCCTTCTTATAGCGCTCAATAAATATTTCAAAACCTGCCACATCAGCAGCATCTGGCTCCATGCGCACAGACTCCTCACCCGCAAATACTTTATTGTTCAAATAGTCGCCAAGAGACTCGTCGGCACCTTTCTTCATCATGTAGTTTGCAAGCACAGCAATGCCCCACGCACCTCCTTCACCTGCTGTCTTCATGACGGACACTGGAACATTGACTGCTGCCGCCACAACTTTCTGTCCGACACCTTCTGTCTTAAACAGTCCGCCATGTCCTAGAAGCTCATCGAGCGTTACATTTTCCTGTTTAAATAAAATATCCATACCAATCTTAATTGCGCCAAGTGCTGTAAACAGATTGACGCGCATAAAATTTGCCAATGTGAACTTCGCATTTGGTGTCCGCACAAAAAGTGGTCTACCTTCCTCAAAACCTGTCACATGTTCTCCTGAAAAATAACCATACGCAAGAAGTCCACCACAGTCAGCATCCCCTTCCAGCGCCTTTCTGTAAAGAGTTCCATAAAGCTCATTCATGTCTACTTTCTGCCCCATTGACTCCTGAAATTCTTTAAAAATATTCACCCAAGCGTTCAGGTCTGAAGTACAATTGTTACAATGAACCATCGCCACCAGACTTCCATCTGGCGTTGTCACTAGATCAAGCTCATCATAAGACTTTGACAAATCCTTTTCAAGAACAGCCATTGCAAACACAGAAGTACCCGCTGAAATATTGCCTGTACGCTGCGCAACGCTATTTGTCGCCACCATGCCAGTGCCAGCATCCCCCTCTGGAGGACATATTGGAATCCCTGCCTGTAATGTACCCGTCACATCAAGAAGCTTTGCGCCCGCCTCTGTCAAAGTACCTGCCTTATCCCCAGAAACCAATACCTTTGGCATAATATCTGCAAGTTTCCATGGGAAATTTTTCTCTGCAACGAGTGTATCAAACTGTCCAATCATACGCTTATTAAAATTTTTTGTGTCAATATCAATCGGAAACATACCAGATGCCTCACCGACACCAAGTACTTTCTCGCCGCTTAATTGCCAGTGAATATAGCCCGCAAGTGTTGTGAAGAAATCAACTTTCCCAACATGCTCCTCGCCGTTAAGAATTGCTTGATACAGATGTGCAATGCTCCATCTCTGTGGAATATGGTAGTCAAAAAGTGCTGTGAGCTTGTCACTTGCCTCCTGCGTAATTGTGTTTCTCCATGTTCGAAACGGCACCAAAAGCTCTCCCTCTTTATCAAATGCCATATATCCATGCATCATGGCACTAAAACCCAGAGAACCAAGAGTCTTTATCTGTGTTCCATATTTTTCCTGCACAGACTTTGCCAAATCCTGATAACAATTTTGAAGCCCTTTCCAGATAGAATCCAAACTGTAAGTCCAGATATTATTCACCAATTGATTTTCCCAATCATGATTTCCAATGGCCAGCACTTCATGATTCTCATTAATTAAAACTGCCTTGATTCTGGTCGAACCAAACTCAATACCAAGTGCAGTTTTGCCATTCTCGATTGCACTTTTTGCATCTAATCCCATAAATATCCTCCGTTCTATTCCATTACAGCAACGTCAAATAACACTTTACTTCTCAGACCCCAAAACATTTATACAATATATACAAAATATTTTTTTGTTCCATACATGTTGCACAATTAAATCTAGGTATCTAAATCACTACTATTGTAATTATAACAATAAGCCTGCAATATTGCAAGCTTATTATTTACTCAAAATTAAAATATTTTAGAAACCAGTTACAGTTCATTCGTCATAAATGTAATGAGAATCGTGCACCAAAATGCGCACCCTTTCGCACTTTGTGTACAAAATTTATTATTTTTTATAGTTTTGATATACAAAATTGCACTAAGATTATACAGGACATAAACAGTAATAGAAACAATTAAGAAGCAACAGATATAAGCGCCGTTGTCTGTCTTGCTATCGCAAGTTCCTCGTTCGTTGGAACACATAGAAGGGCAACTTTGCTCGCTTCTGTGGAGATCACTCTATCTTCCCCTCTAACATTGTTTTTCTCAGCATCTATCTCTGTTCCAAGATATCCCAGATACTTTGCAATCTCGGCGCGTCCTGAAATGTTGTTCTCTCCTACCCCCGCTGTAAATGCAATTGCATCCACGCCATTCATTGCTGCTGTATATGCACCAATATACTTTGCCACACTGTAATAAAATGCCTCCAAGGCTGCTTTTGCAAGTTTATTATTGTTCGCTGCTGCCGCCTCGATATCTCGAAAATCTGAAGAAACATTTGAGATGCCAAGCACACCTGATTTCTTATTTAAAATTGTGTTCATCTCTGCTGGTGTTATATTTTCTTTCTGACAGATAAAATCGCAGATAGCCGGATCAATACTGCCAGAACGTGTCCCCATAATAATACCCTCAAGCGGTGTAAGTCCCATAGAAGTATCAACACACTTTCCATGGTCAACCGCAGACACAGAACCACCATTTCCTAAATGACAAACAATAATCTTTAGTTCCTCTCTAGTCTTTCCAAGAATCTCGGCTGTCCTTGCAGATACATAGTCATGGCTGGTTCCGTGAAAACCATAACGACGCACCTTATACTTTTCATAATAAGCATACGGAAGTCCATACAAATAAGCCTTTTCGGGCATAGTCTGATGAAATGCGGTGTCAAACACTGCCACCATTGGCACATTGGGCATAATTTCTTTGCATGAATTAATTCCAATCAAATTTGCTGGATTGTGAAGTGGTGCAAGGTCATTACATTCCTTGATTGCTGCTAAAACTTCATCATCGATAATAACAGAAGACGCAAATTTTTCACCGCCGTGAACTACGCGATGCCCAACTGCGTTAATCTCGTCAAGCGACTGCACTACACCATGGTTTGTGTCGGTGAGTGCGTCAATCACAAGTTTGACTGCCACAGTATGATTCGGCATTGACGTCTCAATCTTTACCTTATCTTTCCCCGCAGGCGCGTGTGTAAGGACACTTCCATCAATCCCAATACGCTCGCAAAGTCCTTTCGCAAGAACAGCCTCAGTATCGCTGTCAATCAGTTGGTATTTCAGCGAAGAACTACCACAGTTAATTACTAAAATGTTCATTGTATTTCCCTCCATATTCTTTCCGCCTTTTCGGAACTGTTATAAATTACTTGTAGCAATAGTATTATAGAAATATCGTACATTGTTCTTATAACAGTTCCTAATTATGATACATTAACATCATACCTTATTTTTCCAGAAAATGAAAGCGCTTTCTAACAGTTCAGTCTTTGGCTTCCTATTATAGGAATCAAGAGGAATCAAGCTATAATTTGCAACAAATACAAAGTTCTGGGCGGAACTTTTATTTTGGCTTTTTGTTACAAATCTATTAATATGCTCTACCCCAGTAGACCATCTTGTTTGCAGGCTTTTTGCAACACACACAAGTTGCACTTAACTGTTCCTGCTCAAATGGCATACAACGGCTTGTCGCCGCCAGCTCATCCTTAATTTTATCCTCACAAGTGCGCTCTCCACACCACATTGCCTTGACAAATCCTGGTTTATTGTTGATGGTATCGCAAAATTCTTCCCATGTAACTGCATTGTAAATGTGTGTTTCCAGATGCTTCTTTGCTGCCTCATACATATCTTTCTGAATTGTATCAAGAAATTCTGCCGCCTTTGTCTCAACCGCATCAAGACAAATCTCAATTTTCTCCCTTGTATCGCGGCGCACAAAGACACATTTATTGTTCTCGATATCTTTTGGCCCAATCTCAATCCGAAACGGCACGCCGCGCATCTCGCACTCACTAAATTTCCAACCTGGACTCTTGTCTGAATCATCTACTTTTACGCGAAAACCTTTTTCCAAAAGACGTTCTCTAAGTTCATACGCTTTGTCAAGTACACCTTCTTTTTTCTGTTGAATTGGAATAATCATAATTTGTGTCGGCGCTACTTTTGGTGGCAGTTTCAAGCCAGAATCATCACCGTGCACCATAATAACTGCACCAATTATACGTGTTGACAATCCCCATGAAGTCTGATGACAATATTTTAATGTGTTATCCTTATCCGTAAATTGGATTCCAAATGCCTTTGCAAAACCGTCCCCAAAATTATGACTTGTACCAGATTGTAGTGCCTTTCCATCGTGCATTAACGCCTCAATTGTATAAGTTGCCTCCGCTCCAGCAAACTTTTCCTTATCTGTCTTTTGTCCTTTCACGACCGGAATCGCAAGCACATCCCGCACAAAGTCCGCATACACATTCAACATTTGAATTGTCCGCTCCTCTGCCTCCTCCGCTGTTGCATGTGCAGTGTGTCCCTCTTGCCATAGAAATTCACGGCTTCTCAAAAAAGGACGCGTCGTTTTCTCCCAACGCACCACAGAGCACCACTGATTATATACTTTTGGCAAATCCCGATAAGATTGTACCTCATTTTTATAAAAATCGCAGAACAACGTTTCCGATGTCGGCCGCACACAAAGTCTTTCCTGTAATGGCTCAAGCCCCCCATGTGTCACCCACGCAACTTCTGGCGCAAATCCCTCAACATGATCTTTTTCCTTTTCCAGAAGGCTCTCCGGTATAAACATTGGCATGTACACATTCTCTACATCTGTCCTCTTAAATGCAGCGTCCAACTGTTGTTGAATCTGTTCCCAAATCGCATAGCCTGCAGGTTTAATAATCATACAACCCTTCACACTCGAATAATCACACAGCTCCGCCTTCTTTACCACGTCTGTGTACCACTGTGCGAAATCCTCCTCCATAGAAGTAATCGCTTCCACAAGTTTCTTGTCATTTGCCATCTTTTCTCATCCTTTCTTATATTTTTATTTAGCAGTAAAATAATTTTCTTTACTGCCATACAATTAAGCAGGGAACGTTATTTGCCCTACTTAGGAACTGTAGAAAAATAACTGACGCATCTTGACTTGGCTATTTCTCCGATTATGCATGCCAAAAAGCCTCGCCGTAGCCCGCTACGCCTACGTTTTTTGACATACATCCTCAAAGAAATATCCTGCGCAATCTGCATCACTTATTTTCCTACAATTCCTTATCGCGCCAAACGCGCGAAACTTTAGCTGTATAATCGTTACTATTCACAGTATGAAAGTCGCTCATAGTAACAGTTTGAGACACTATGGAAAGTTTTACTATACAGAAATCACACTCTCACGGAATGCACATACCTGACTTGTGAAAAATAGCGCGTAGTTTCTCTCCAGATGGACAAAATAGGGTGGCAACACCTATGTTTCCCCTAGGGGCCTTCATACGGCGTTACCACCCTGATTTTACTCATCTTACCGTTAACGCCGGTGTTACGCTGTATTTCCTAAATTTATTTTGTGGTATGTGCGTTAGTTCTGTTAACAGATAACCAATTCGCACACCAGCAATAAATTTTACTCACACAGGACTCCAAGGCAGGTTCCAAAGCTTTTCCTTAGCAATCTCACACCAAATGATTCCCTCTCTGAAAAGTGTCTACTTTGTACTAATCCTTTTCCATGTCATACTTTTTTCAATTCATTTATGACAGCACACTGTCCACTCTACAGCTCGTCCACAATCGCTGCTGACGATACAAATGTTCCAACAACGGAGAGTACAACTGCCAAGATAATAATTAGCATTCCGCCCATCAAAAGAATCATCGCTCCGCCGCCGTTATCCTCAGCGCCATCTGCTTGACCTTCCACTGTGTTTTCCACTGCTGTTTCCGCCGCCTGCGCCGTATGCACTCCAAACGAAAAAGCTGTGATAAATGCCCCTAAAACCATGACAAGCAACAGCTTCCAGATTTTGCAAACACGATTTTGTTTTGTCATTCATTCCACCTTCTCTACTTCCATAATTTCATATCCAATTTACAGTCTACCATACAATTCTCAAAATGTGAATTGTTTTCCGCAATTTTGCAGAAAAAGAAATAATAGAGTGTGTACAAAAAGGACACTGTAACAATAGGCTCTCCCTCATTAGCCCATTGTTACAATGTCCTTCTCTTTCATCATTTGACAGGAACATTATTCCTCTTCCTCCACAAAATCCGTGTGGAACATCAGTAGAAATTCCGCTCCATTTCTGATTGTGAGCTTCATCACAACGCCCTTGCCATCCACTGATATCTTTGCATTTACTTTCTTTACTGTGTTTAGGTTAAGCTGGACCGTCGTGAACATATCATCACTTGTCAGACACATTACCCTGCCAGCTACTTTCACTTCAGAGCAGATTACAGAAAATGACATGTTTAATCCAGTTCCGTCTGTCACGTCTTCTATTGTTGATAATGCAATTGGAATATTTTTTACATCCATCAATACTGAAATCAAACTATCAGCATCATTGACAAGCAACAAACGGTTGCGCATAACCTCCAAATAATTCGTCCAGTTCTGCATTCCATCCATACTCTGGCCTCCTTTGTATTACTGTGTTACTCCCCTTTTCTGAGTTCTTGCAAAATACAAGGCCTTTGTCTATGCTATTATTATACTTTTTTCGCAAAAATGTGTCAACAGCTAATTTACGTTCTTTTTTTCAGAATATTTCTAAATTTATTGCGATTCGTCTGTAAAAGCAGTAAAATTCATTTGCTAAATTGATGTTATTTATCAATTTATATGAAAAATAACTTGCTATTTACGCCTATTATACACATAATTATGTCAAAAACGTTGCGGCGTAAACAGTACTGTTTTAAATTTATCAATGTTCAACAAAAATTCCATTTTTTTCTGTTCTATTGGATGGATCAGGCACAACTGATATGCCAAAAGTGCTGTCTTATGGATAGCAAATGCATTTGACAATTCCTTTGCCAGCGCAGTGCCATACTTCAAATCACCTAGTAGCGGGAATCCTGCATGTGCCATCTGCACTCGGATTTGATGATGTCTTCCAGTAAACAGTTCAATCTCCAAAAGGGATATCTTATCATTGTGCGCCAAAAGTTTCCACTGAAGCGATGCCTCTTTTGCTCCTGGAGTATCTGCCATAACTACCTTTGAAAGATTGGTTCGTCCATCCTTAACCAAAAAATCTATTCGCACACCCTCTTGCGATTGTGGTACTCCCGCAGTCAAAGCCACATATTTTTTGCTGAGACTTCCATCCTGTAATTCATCGCTAAGTCTTTTGGCTGTGCGCGCATCCTTTGCAAAGACAAGAAGCCCCTCAACTGGCTGGTCAAGCCTGTGTACCACACCAATATAGGTGTTTTCAACCTTTTTCTTTCGGTAATTTTTTAATTCGGAAACAAGGTCTGCCTGACCAATCTTTGCAGTCTCTGTTGCAATCCCAGCAGGCTTATGCACGACTAGCAGAACAGGGTCCTCATACACTATCATCTTGTCCATTTTTTTCATTCCTATTCAGAGAAAAAAGTTAGAGCTTAAACCGATATCCAACACCCCAAATCGTTTCAATATATTGTGGTTTTGAAGTATCTGTCTCAATCTTTTCTCGTATTTTCTTGATATGCACTGTGACTGTCGCAATGTCACCAATCGAATCCATATCCCATATTTCTCGAAAAATTTCCTCTTTTGTAAAAACATGGTTTGGATTTTCTGCAAGAAACGTTAAAAGGTCAAACTCCTTTGTGGTAAAATTTCGCTCCTCACCATCCACAAACACACGACGGGCTGTCTTATCAATACGAATACCACGAATCTCCACAATGTCATTTTCCTTCGTATGACTCCCCACCAGACGATTATATCGCGCCATATGTGCCTTCACGCGTGCCACAAGCTCGCTGGGACTAAATGGTTTTGTCAAATAATCATCTGCGCCTAATCCAAGTCCTCGAATCTTGTCAATATCATCTTTCTTTGCAGATACCATTAAAATTGGAACATTTTTGTCCTCTCGAATACGCTTACAAATCTCAAATCCGTCAATCCCCGGAAGCATCAGATCCAATATAATTAAATCAAAATCCTCCGCCAACGCTGTGGCAAGTCCAGTATCACCGCTGTTTTCGATTTTCACTTCAAAGTCATTTAACTCCAAGTAATCTTTCTCCAGCTCTGCAATTGCCTCCTCATCCTCTACAATCAAAATTCTGCTCATATGTTCTATCCTTTCTTAATTTTATAGTACTATTTAAAAATGCCATTGGCATTCCTGCTGCGGTGCAAGTTTGTTTTCTACTGATATCCTTTAAATAACAACTTCATCCGTCGACTCCATGTACTTGCGCAACACAAAATGCATACAGGTTCCCTCCCCTTCCTTGCTAGTTGCCCAAACATAGCCTCCATGATCTTCAATAATTTTTTTCACAATGCTAAGTCCAATTCCACTGCCGCCCTGCAAAGAATTTCGTGAGGAATCTGTTCTGTAAAATCGCTCAAAAATATTGCCAATATCCTTAGATGCAATTCCTTTTCCATCATCCTCAATCTCAATTTTCACAGACTCACTCTCATCCAAAATCCGAATGTCAATCACACCATTATCATGTCCCATATACTTAACACTGTTACTGATAATATTGTTAATAACCTTTTTAAGTTGCTCTGGATCCGCCACAACACAAGTATCTGGAGACACCAGATTGGTAAAATTTAAATGAATATTTTTGGATTCTAAGTCAAGTCCCACCTCCTCAACACAGTCTGAAAAATAGTCTGAAACATTTAATATATGAAAATGATAAGGAATCTTATTGGAATCAATTCCCGAGTAAGTTGTCAACTCATTAATAAGTTTATCCATATCATTTGCCTTGTTATAGATGGTTTTAATGTACTTATCTATCTTTTCAGGTGTGTCTGCCACACCATCCATAATCCCCTCAACATAGCCTTTAATAGATGTGATTGGCGTCTTGAGGTCATGAGAAATATTACTTACAAGTTCTTTCGATTTCTTCTCATTCTGCTCTTTCTCCTCCTCACTCTCTTTCAATTGAAGACGCATCTGTTCATAATTATCGTACAATATGCCAATCTCATCCTCACGCCCACCATTCATATGATAGTCAAAATCGCCTACTGAGATATGCTGCATTGCCACGCTTAACTCTTTGAGTGGTCTGTAAATATCTCGATTCAGCCATGCTGTGATAATCGCACTTGTAATAATCAAAATCACAACCATGGCAATCACTAGATATTTCATAAGACGGCGGTTAATCATAGCACCAATCATAATCTCATTTTTATTCAGCTCATGTATCACATCAATATTTTCATAATATCCATATCCAAAAAATACCACTATTCCACAAGTAAGTGGAACCAAAATAATTGCCAGAAAAAGTATCATCATTTTTGTTTTCAATTTAATTCTTGGTCCTTTTCTCATCTCTGTCTATCTCTCTTTCAATCGCTTTATAGAAAACTGTGACAGTAAGTAGGTTGTCATTCTTCTTTTTTACTGTAGTATATCATATCCTATCTGAAAATATAGTGTTTTTAACATTTCTTTATTCTTTTTTAATCCTAGAACATATTTATATTTCTTTATTCTTTTTTCATTTCTGATTTAAAATTTTTTATTGACAAGTCTTAGAAAATCAAATATAATAACAGTAATCATTACTGATTTATTCAGAAATGATTTTAGCAGGATTGGAGATTTTACTGTGAAAAATAAATTTTTTGCAGAACAAATTTGTACTTACGTTCAAATTTGTAAACTTCGATAAGAATGGGGGATTTATATGACGATGAAATACAGCCGTCAGAGAGCAGCTATCCTCTCCTACCTGCAGTCTCGCAAGGACCACCCAACTGCAGAATCCGTTTATTCGAGTGTAAAGGAGGAGTTTCCAAATATCAGTCTTGGCACAGTATATCGCAATCTAAATCAGCTCGCAGAAGCCGGTATGATTGCAAAACATAGTTTTGGAAAGCTGGGAATTGACCGCTTTGACTACAATACCAGCCCACATTATCATTTTGTGTGCAACTGTTGTAATGTTGTCATAGATCTACCACTGGAAAACGATATTTTTTCAGAAATTGATGCACAAGCTTCCAAAGGCTTTGATGGATTGGTGCAGGAACATCGACTATACTTCTGTGGTATTTGCAAAAATTGCCTGAATAGACAGGCGAAATAGTTCATTGTACTTAGCAGTACCCGCCAAATACTCACGGGTATGCTTAAATAATATTAAGGAGGACTTTCAAATGAAATTTGTATGTAATGTATGTGGTTATGTTTATGAGGGAGACAGCGCACCAGAAAGATGCCCACACTGTAATGCACCTGCTGAGAAATTCTCAGCACAGGCTGGCGAGAAAACTTGGGCTGCAGAGCATGTTGTCGGTGTAGCGCAGGGTTGCAGTGAGGATATCATGGCTGACTTAAGAGCAAACTTTAACGGCGAGTGTACAGAGGTTGGTATGTATCTTGCAATGGCAAGAGTTGCGCACAGAGAAGGCTATCCTGAGATTGGTCTTTACTGGGAGAAAGCTGCATGGGAAGAAGCAGAACATGCTGCAAAATTTGCAGAACTGTTAGGCGAAGTTGTGACAGACTCTACCAAGAAAAATCTTGAGATGCGTGTCGAGGCAGAAAACGGCGCAACCGCTGGCAAATTTGACCTTGCAAAGCGCGCAAAGGCTGCTAATCTTGACGCAATCCATGACACTGTTCATGAGATGGCTCGTGACGAGGCTAGACATGGCAAAGCGTTTGAAGGCTTGTTAAAGAGATATTTTGGTTAATTAAAGATACCATAAAATCAAGGAAAACAGGCATTTTAAGGGGATTGGCTCTTTTGGGCTAATCCTCTTTTTTGGCTTTAATAACTGTGTAAGATTTTAAAGTGGATATTCTTTTTATATTTAAAAAAATATCCATTCTAAAAACATGCTATTACACATTTGTGTTTGTTAATGCAACCGTTTTTTACTTTTTTGTGTTTTTAAAATAATACGAGCAAGAATTGCAGATTCTAAATTTTTCAAAAGTTCAACGCTTTCATCATCAAATTCTCTTAAAAGATCCTTAAGCGAATTGAAATATTTAAAGAAATCTTCAAGTTTTTCTTCCCCCATAGCTAAAATTGCCTCACTCGTAAAATCATCAACAGCTTCTATCTTGAGCCTATCCAGAGCATTTTTCAATTTTACAGCCTCATAAGCCATCTTGTACGAAGAATGTGGATTCTGCCGCTGATACGCAACAATCATCTTGATTTCCTCGACCTGCTCTTTCGTGAAAAGTTCATAGCGCCCGATCTTTCCCTCATCTTGGTAAATTTTTCGGATTTTTCGGATTCCTGAAGCGTCCAGACCAGTCATTTTTTTTGTATCTTCTGTTGAAATTCTGACCATGTTTTACTCCTTTCTGTGTTTATCTTTTCAGCAGTTTACAAGTTTTTGTAAAAATTATATTTTATGGTTTCGCATTGAATCAATATTCAATTTTCCTGTATTTTGCAGACGATAAAGTTTATATTTATTACATTTTAAACAGCAAATTGAGTAAATTTTAAAAAGTTATAAACTGGAGTTTTGTGCCTATAAAATACAAACATTCTGTATTTGTATCTCTTAGCATCATTATAAGATATATTTTCTTTTCTGTCAATTAATTTTTGTGTGTATACACACATTATTTTATTTTTTTGTATCCATACCAATACAAAATATTTTATTATACTCAAATATGATTAAAGAACTGTGCGTTTGTCCTCTTAAAAGCTTACAATAGAACAGAAAAATAATGATTGATTCCATTTTCTTTCTCTGTTTTTTATAATTTTGATAGCAAACAAAAAACACTTTATTTCAAAAAATTGTAACCAATTCCTTTTTTGTATTGTATCATTAGTGAAAGGCTTTTCAAAGACAAGTAAAATTTGCACGAAGGAGCGCTCATGAGACAGACAGTACAAGAACTGGCAGCGTTATACCAGAGCAATCTCTTTGTTGTGGCATTTAATATCTGTAAAAATGCACAGGACGCAGAAGATATTGTTCAGGAAACATTTGTCCAGTATTATACCATCAGAAAAGAGTTTGAGAGTGAGCAGCATATACGCGCATGGTTGATACGGGTAGCCGTCAATAAGGCGAAAAATGTCACCCGCACTTTCTGGAGACGCAACAAAGTTTCGATTGAAGATTATATGGAAACACTTACTTTTGAGACACCAGAATCAGAGAATTTATTTGAAACGGTAATGCATCTTCCAGAAAAATACCGCATTGTCATTCATTTATATTATTATGAAGATTATGCGGTCCGTGAAATCGCAGATATCCTAAAGCTGAGCGAAAGTAATGTAAAAATTAGATTGTCGCGCGGGCGTGCGCTGCTCAAAAAAATATTGAAGGAGGAATGGGATGATGACAAATAAAGAACGATACAAACAGGCGTTTTCTGCACTTCCGTCCTCCCAACAATTTCATTTGGAGGAAGCAGAAATGACACAGATTCATAAAAAACACAAAAAAAATATAACAGTTGCCGCAGCAATTGCATGTGCAGTTATTATTGGCGGCTCTGGAACCGTATACGCTGCAGATATTGGCGGGATTCAAGAAAAGATTTCTGTATGGCTTTATGGAAAACAGACCGAGGTAGATGTCACCGAAAATGAGAATGGCGGATACACCCTTTCCTATGATCGCGGAAATGGAACAGAAGAAATGTCTGCTTATGGCGGTGTCAACATTGATCCAAACGGCAGTCAGACTTGGCTAACTGCTGATCAACTTGCCACGACCATCAGTGCGTCTGCCAGTATCGAAAAAGACGCGGACGGCAAAGTATGGATCTATTATTATGACCAGAAACAAGATATAACAGATCTGTTTGACAAAAATGGTATTTGCCAAATCACAATGACACATGAAGGGAAAAGCATCTTTCTGACTATCTCTGAAAATGAATACGGTGGATATTCTTTGACACAGACTGATGACACCCCAGAGACTTCTACAAGCACCACGACGACTACCACCACCACTACAAATATTATCACCACAGAGGACTAATTTAGAATCGAGTAGGGAAGATAAACCTTCCCTACTCGATTCTAAAATTTTCCACCCCCACCACCATGTGTCCTGCCAGAGGAAGAAGTATGTGTTTGGGAGCCTCCTTTAGAGCTGCTCTCTTTCTGTCGTACTTTACGGTCAACATGAGAATACAAAAACAAGTCTCTAGCCTCTGTAACATTCATACTTCCACTTTTTATATATGTAGATGCGGCTGACTGAAATCGCACAGATTTCATGCCTGCGCGCATTGTCATTGCAACAATAACTGCAATAATCAGTCCAATAATAAGGGATCTAATTAAATTATATCCAATAGAAAATGGTGCCTTGGGAAGTTCCCCAATATCATAAGCTTCCCCTGTTCGCGCCTGTGCAATAAATTCATCACAAAGGCGTGCAAATTGGGTAAACGCCTTCTCATAATCACCGTCGCTTAACGCTGACAAAAACTGTTCTGATAAGTATGTTATTCCAGCGTCTGTAAAGGCTATAATACCATATCCGGCAGTAGAAATCCACCAATCTCTGTCCTCCATACTTATAAGAAGTAATACCCCATCTTTTTCCACGCCAAAACCATATCCATTTTCATCATAAAAATCATCAGCGTACACTGTAGGCGATTTTCCATCCAGAGTGTTTGTTGTGACAATAACAATATCCAATTGTTGTCTCTCACTAATTTCATCTAATATTGACAGAAGTCTATTCTCCTCTGATTCCGTCAAAAGATCCGCATAATCCACAAGTCTTGAAGTTTTTGCTTCTGCGGCACAAACCACCATGCCAAAGGACAAACAAAAAATTGCAATCAGTAAAACAGCCCTAATTCTTTTTTTCATAACAGATCTCTCCCTTATTATAGCCACAATAAATAGCTGATGCCAAAAGCTACGACACTAATAACGCCCCATAATCCAAACAGCCATCTGGCAAAAGCGCCATTGTCTACGGGCAGATCACCGACTAATTTTCCAGTTTGTCCATTCATTGCAAAAATGTATTTCTTATTTTTCCATGTCGTATTTAAAATCCACACTGGATACAGCGCATATTTTGCGTGCCCATTGTGCAGACGGACATTTGTAGATTCTGGGATAACCGAAAGATAGCCCTGTACAGTTTTTGCAAAACTTTCCTGCGCGCTTTGCTTAATACGTTCATTTGCCCGCGCAACACTTTGCTTTGCATCTACATCATATTTATCTGCCAAATATCCAGCCAGATAGGCAGTTTGAAAATCCACTGCATCAGAAAAGTCAAAAGGTTCTATAGACTCCATTAAATCATCTGGCATCTTGGAAGAACCATCCACTGGAACACGCTCAAAACCAATTGTTCCTCCACGCATCACCGCATAATGGCTGGTCTGTGTATAATGATAGTTGCTGTCACTCCAACTGCGAACTCTTGTCGCCCTGTAGCGAATATTGGCCTCTGCCTGCGCATCAAACAGCCAAAATGGCACATAAATGCCCTTTACTTCATCAATATGATTTTGGTTTTTAAATACTTTTGGCAGAAAAGGTTTGTTTTTATAGTGTCTGTTTAATGCTTCTTTTGCCGCTTTTTTATCCAGCTTGAACGGAATCACATAATCAGGTTTTAACGCGCCGGAAAATTGCCCCATCATCACTACAGGATTTCCACAATAAGGGCAGGAAGTCGCCCCAGTATTCCCATCACCAACAATTTCTCCGCCGCAGGATTTGCAAACATATGTTCTTAAATTTTGCATCTCATCTTCCTGCCACTCAGAATTTGTTGAAACCTCCCAATCCATTTGATCTGCCTGTTCATTTTTCAATTCGTTGTCATATCCTGCCAGTGCTTCCATCTCAAATTCCGTATCACAGAAGGGACATTTCATTTTCTGTATTGAACTGTCAAAAGTAATTGCACCGCCACAGCAGGGACATTTATATTCCTTTAGTTGTGCCATCTTTTCTTATCTCCCATTCGTCCGCTCTAGCGGACATTCTAACTAACAAATCTAGCGTAAAACTTAGCACTTCTGTGCAAAGCAGCCTTTGCTGCGAACAGCTAGAAGTACATCTTATAGCTATCTTCTGTCACTCTCGTCAAAAACATCGCCGCATTCTGGACAGAATTTAGGAGGGTGCGCGGGATCTTCTGGCTCCCAGCCACACTTGTCACAGCGATAAAGTGGTGTTCCTTCCGGCTTTTTTGCACCACAATTCTGACAAAATTTGCCCCTGTTCACAGTGCCGCAGGAACAGGTCCACCCATTATTTTCAGGCTTTGGCGCTCCACATTCGGGACAAAATTTTCCTGTGGAAATAGCACCACAAGAACATTTCCAACTGTCAGAAGAAGCTGTCGGCGTCGCGGAAGCTGGTGCCTGCTGCTGTCCCATTGCAAACAAATTCTGCGCATTCATACCGCCTACATTCATCGCCATACCCATGCCCACAAAACCATTCATTGCGCCCGCTGCATTTCCGGCGGCTGTGCGCATTGCATCCGCCTGTGCACCTGCTAGTGTAGCGCCTGCCATATTTGGATTCTGCAAAACGGCTGTGCGCTGAAGTTGCTTAATCATCTCAGCATCCTCTGGTGGCAAAGAAACAGAACCAAGCGCAATGCTAACCACTTTCAATCCGCGCAGTTTGCCCCATTTTGTGGAGAGTGCAGAGTTCATAGCCTCCTCCAATTCCGTATTGTGAGAAACAATTTGATTTGGACGCAGTTCTAGTTCAGATAGCCTGCCAAACGCAGGTTGCAGTGCACTGATAAATTCTGTTTTCAACTGCTTTTCAATCTCGTCTCTCATATACACTTGTTCCACATTGCCACAAACTTTTGTGTAGAACAAGAGTGGATCTGCTATCGTGTACGAATATACACCAGAACAGCGAATAGAAACATCCACATCAAGTCCAAGCCTAGAATCTACTACGCGGAATGGAATAGGATTTGGTGTGCCAAATTTATTGTCCATAATTTCCTTGACATTAAAATAATATACGCGTTGATCTTTTCCTGTATCACCGCCATAGGTAAAGCGTTTTCCTATTGTGCGGAAAGTATCTGCAATCCCTTTTCCAAGACTGCCAGAAAAGATACTTGGCTCTGTAGAGGAATCATATGTAAATTGCCCCGGTTCCGCGCAGACCTCAACAACTTTTCCCTGCTCCACAATAATCATACACTGCCCATCTGCCACAGCGATACCTGAACCGTTGGAAATAATATTGTCATTTCCCTTTGTATTGGAAGAACGGTTGCTAATACGCTTCTGCCCCTTTACTACCAACACATCTTGATCGAGTGCATCACAGTAAAAAAACTCTTTCCATTGATCGGCAAGTGTGCCGCCTGCTGCTCCCAATACTGCTTTGATAAGTCCCATAATAATACCCCTTTCCGCATACCTTCACATAATTTCTAAGTTTATTTTTTCTTATCCATTATATCAAGTCTTTCGCGTGACGCCTAGACACAATTACAAAAAATAAAAGATTTTGTATTTCCAATCAAGCAGGGAAAATTTATCTTTTTTACGCGCGATAAACGCGGATAGCTTTAGCAGCATAGTTCTTCTGTATAGATCTATGTAATCGAGTAGGAAAGGTTGCTTCCCCTACTCGCCGCGCAACCCGTGTGCCGCCTTAGCGGCTTGTTTCCTCTGCACAGGTCTGTGCATAAAAACAGCCACCCTTTATCATTTGGGTGGCTAAAATTATTAAGCAAACAGCGCCTCGAACTCATCCCTGCCAATCTTCTCTTTCTCAAGAAGAAGATCCGCACAGGCATGCAATACCTTTTCATTTTTCAAGATAATATCTTTTGCCTTCTTATAACAGTCATCTACAATCGCCTTCACTTCAATATCAATCTCACCAGCAACCGCCTCTGAATGACTTCTTGTGTGTGCCAAATCACGCCCAATAAATACTTCGTTGTCTTCCTCGTCATAATTGATGACACCAATATTCTCTGAGAAACCGTATTTTGTTACCATTGCTCTTGCCACTTTCGTCGCCTTTTTAATATCGCTCGACGCACCAGTTGTCACATCATCAAAAATAATCTCCTCCGCAATACGTCCGCCAAGCGATACCATAATATCCTGCAACATTCTACCCTTTGTGTTAAACATCTCATCACGCTCTGGAAGTGGCATTGTATAACCCGCAGCGCCAAGTCCTGTCGGTATAATCGAAACAGTATAGACAGGTCCCACATCAGGTAGTATATGAAACAAAATTGCATGTCCTGCCTCGTGGTAAGCTGTAATTTTCTTTTCTTTTTCTGAGATAATACGACTCTTTTTCTCTGCACCAATTCCAACTTTAATAAAAGACTTCTTAATGTCATCCTGTTTGATAAAAACACGGTTTTCCTTTGCAGCCTGAATCGCTGACTCATTCAAAAGATTTTCAAGGTCTGCACCAGTAAATCCTGCCGTTGTCTGTGCCACTTGCTTTAAGTCTACATCTTCAGAAAGCGGTTTATTTCTGGCATGTACATTTAGGATTTCTTCTCTGCCACCTACATCTGGCGGAGATACGGTAATCTTTCTATCAAAGCGTCCTGGACGCAGGATTGCCGGGTCCAGAATATCGACGCGGTTTGTTGCCGCCATCACAATAATACCCTCGTTTGTGCCAAAACCATCCATCTCGACCAACATCTGATTCAAGGTTTGCTCACGCTCATCATGGCCACCGCCCATACCAGTACCACGGCGTCTTGCCACGGCGTCAATCTCGTCGATAAACACAATGCAAGGCGCATTTTTCTTTGCCTCCGCAAAGAGATCACGCACCCTTGACGCACCAACACCGACAAACATTTCCACAAAGTCAGAACCCGATATGGAGAAAAAAGGTACATTCGCCTCGCCGGCAATCGCTTTTGCAAGCAATGTTTTACCAGTACCCGGTGCCCCTTCGAGCAACACACCCTTTGGAATCCTTGCCCCCACCTTTGTATATTTGCCTGGGTCCTTTAAAAAGTCTACAATTTCCTCAAGATCTTCTTTCTCCTCTTTTAAGCCCGCCACATCTTTTAATGTAACTTCTCCGCCAGTCATAAGACGCGCTCTGCTCTTTCCAAAATTCATCATCTTTCCACCGCTGTTCCCGACATTTTGGGCATTCATCATACTAAACATAAACACCACAACAACCAATAACATCAGCAATGGCAAAAGTTCTGTGATAAACCAATTCTCCTGTGGCACATCTTTCACAATTGGCTCTATATTGTATCCCTTCACAATCTCTTGTGCCTCAACAACATCAGATACATAGAGATTTCGTTGTTGGTTATCTTTTAATGTAATGCGCAGCATACCCGTTGGCACTTGCACATTAGGGTGAATTTCCACATCTACAACAAGACCTTCCTCCATCTCGGAAATCAATTGTCCCATTGTGTAGGATCCGCTGCTGCCACTGTTGGTACTTGCCCAAATCAACACCAGCACTAATATCAGTATAAATATAAATGTTAAATTAATTCCTTTTGCACCTTTTCCCAATTTCTGTCTC
>ERZ779637.295-NODE-295-length-36199-cov-14.896885_pt1 | contig 36199 bp, 35 predicted proteins | sample MGYA00514196_ERZ779637 | MGnify/ENA primary metagenome ERZ779637 (study PRJEB29562, sample SAMEA4376700) | mouse gut metagenome | isolation source: Cecum | study: EMG produced TPA metagenomics assembly of the A DSS colitis mouse model was used to assess the...
GCGGCAGTCGCCAAATGTCTGCAAGCAGCCACTTGGCTCGTTGCTCGCGGGAATGAATAATAAACAAGCGCAGCCGGGATCCGGAGGGTGATCATGTACGAGAGAATGTTAAATAAGCAAGTTATTCCAACCGCAGAGGAATTGACCGCGTATTGTGCAGAAAATGCGGAACGTTTTTCCATGATAAATGATTGGCTGGCAACTACTTTTCACACGGAACAGAAAGTGGTTTTCCCTTATGGCAATAAATACGGCTGGGGAATAGGACATTATAAAAAGAAAAAGCTTATGTGTAATATCTTTGCGGAAGCCGGTGCATTTACCGTTATGATGAGATTATCAGATGTACAATATGGAACGGTTTATGGGGAACTGAAAAAGTACACCCAGGAACATATTGACAATAAATATCCTTGTGGCGATGGCGGCTGGATCCATTATCGGGTTATCTGCCAGGAACATTATGAAGATATTAAGAAACTGTTAGAGGTAAAATGCTTGTGACAATCAGTCCTGCCAGAATTGAAACAGGAGGAAGGCTACAATGAATATACAACATCCGCAGGAAACTATTACTAAAACATATGACTACAAGGGAATTATTGTTGAGTTGGTCGAATGGAGAGACACTGTCTGGTGCGGAAAAGTCGGCTATGCAGACAATCATACCGATGAACCGAATGTCGAAAAGATCATGGAGGATTTCATGTCTGTTTCTGCCATACCGGACAGCCGTGAAGATAATTGGGATATCTGCATGAGTCTGAATTATCTTTCAGACGAACGGCCAAGCGGCGTGATGTTTGGGTTTCTTGTTGCAGCGGATATTCAGCCTGACTCATATGATATTTACAGGATTCCTGCTGCAAATTTTTTGCGGATAAGAATGTGTGACGAAACTGCAAGAGCGCTCGGACACGAACCGTGGACAGGTGGCATTCCGCCATACCAGTGGATCGGGGAGCAGATTGCTCCTGAGTTCGGCTATACTTATGGCGATGACACACTGCCGGTCATTGAATATTATGGTTTTTTCAAACCGGAAGACGGCACGCACGAGTATTGTTATTTGTATGTTCCGGTGCAGGAAGATAGTGCTGCCAAAAATAAATTCTTGTCATCATTGAGATAGGTTCCTGGAACAAGCCATATGCGGAAAAGGACAAGTGAAAGTGATTTATTTGTATCTTTTCTATTGACGCTGCCTTCTATAAGTGATATATTTATCTCGTTAACAGACAAATATATCACTATTGGAGGCATTTTTTATGAAAACGAACAAAACAAAACGCACCTTTTTCCTCGGCCTGATCTGCGTCCTGCTCATGGCGGCATCCTCCTGGTATGCAGTCACTTACAATGACTCCCGACTTGTCGCGCCCACGGATCTGTCAGAATACTCTTTCCGGATGCAGGATCTGCCCATGCTCCTTTCTTCGACTCTTCTGCTCGTATATATCCTCTATCTTGTGACGCTTGTCATACGGGCCGTCATCGCAGGCAAACGACGGGATGCATCCGCCCACACGACAAGACAGATCGATCCGAGATTCGGACTTCTTGGGTTTTTCGGGTTCTTCGGCTTTCTGGGATTCTGGACCTACAGCATCGACAGGACCATATTTCCCTTTGTTTTCTTTATGTTCTTTGGATTCTTCGGTTTCTTCTACGAAGCGAAGCTTTCCAACACCTTTATGGACGAACGTTACCGGGAAAACAGGATGAAAGCCCATTTCACGGCAAACAGGCTCTCCCTTGCCATTATCTTCCTCTCTACCTTATTCCTCGGTCAGGGAAGGCTGATGAGCAATCTGGAATATACGCTGATCGCCTATATCATCATTGTCTCTCTGGCACTGGCCCTGGAAATGTTCCTGGGCGAGTTTCTACTCTATCGCTATGACCATGATGAATTTTCTGACGAAAGCGAGGAATAAGACGTGTCCGACTTTGAATGCAGATTAAAGAAATTCAGACAGTTGAAAGATTTGACGCAGGAGCAACTGGCACAGCAGGTGGGCGTTCGCAGGGAGACGATCATGCGCCTGGAAAAGGCGCAGTACAACCCCTCCCTGAAACTGGCCATCGATATTTCGCGAGCCGTTGACGCGCCCATCGAAGAAATTTTTATCTTTCCATAATTGATTATGCTGCTTACTATCAGGTAAAAAGGCTGCCCACGCCTTTTTACCTCTCTACTACAGGTATCCAGACCTCGTACCTGGCATTCTGCGGGTCGGGATTCAGGTATACTTCCACATCCGGCGCGTTGCCATGGGAAATGCCTCGGCACAGCTTAAGGAGGCCGCGAACGTCTTCACGGCTGATGAAATCCGCAGCTTTGTGTAACCTTATGAAAAAGTATCCACACTCTTTCGTTTATGGTATAATCTCGTAAGAAAGAAGAATGCGAGGTTCCCCATGCGAAAGACCCTATATCTCAAATTAATACTTGCCTATATCATCTTCGGCCTGTTCGGTTTCGTGGTAGTGGCTACCTTCGTGGCCAATATGACGTTGGATCATCTGAAAAAAGAGCAGTCGGAAGCCCTCTACCGCGAGGCTACCTTCATTGCCAACACCTACGCCACCGATCTGTACAAGAATGAGATCTCACTGGAAGCCGTCAAAGCACAGCTGGATGCGCTGGATGCTTACACGAATGCTATACTCTGGATCATCAACCCGTCAGGCCGTCTTGTTCTGGATTCTTCTGCTCCGCTGGATCTGGAAAACGAGATTGTCATCGAGAATTTCGATTCCACGGTCACCGCAGGCTCCAACTACGTTGTGGGAAATTTCTTCAATACATTTGAAGAAGACATGCTGAGCGTCTTCGCACCCATCACGGCCGACTATAAAGTCAAGGGCTACGTTGTGATCCACATGCCCATGAGTATCATACAGATGGAAGCCAACAGCCTGCTCACCATCTCTTACCTGATGCTGTTGATCCTGTTTTTGCTGTCCTTGATCATTCTCATCTTTTTCACAGAGATCGTCTATATCCCGCTACGCAAGATCACGGAAGCGACGGAGCAGTATGCCAGCGGCAATATGCACTATGAATTTAGCGTGGAAAGCGAAGATGAGATGGGATATCTGGCCGCCACACTGTCTTATATGGCCAGTGAGATCGCCCGCTCCGAGGACGACCAGAAGAAATTCGTGGCCAACGTATCCCACGATTTCCGCTCTCCGCTCACTTCCATCAAAGGCTATCTGGAAGCTATGATCGACGGCACGATCCCCCCGGAAATGCATGAGAAATACCTGTCCATCCTGTTAAACGAGACAGAGCGCCTGACCAAGCTGACCAACAGCCTGCTGACACTCAACAACCTGAATACCAAGGGAATCATGCTGAACAAATCCGACTTCGACATCAACAATGTGATCCGCAATGTGGCCGCCTCCTTTGAGGGCACCTGCCGCGAGCGGACCATCGCCATTGAACTGGTACTGACCGGCGATGAAATGTATGTGTTCGCCGATATAGATAAAATCCAGCAGGTTCTCTATAACCTGCTGGACAATGCGATCAAATTCAGTCACCATGATTCTATCATCAAAATGGAGACTACGGAAAGGCACAACAAAATCTTCGTCAGCGTAAAGGATTCCGGTATCGGCATCCCAAAGGACGACCTGAAGCTGATCTGGGACCGCTTCTACAAATCCGATCTGTCACGCGGTAAAGACAAGAAAGGCACCGGACTGGGTCTTTCCATCACCAAGGAGATCATCCGCTCCCACGGTGAAAATATCAACGTGATCAGCACGGAAGGTGTGGGCACGGAATTTATCTTCTCTCTGCCGAAGTCGGACGTAGAGGATGACGATTAGTCCACTGCAGCCGGTGCAACTCCCCTTCTGTCTGCATGCCGTGAAAATGATTCTGCCGCAGCGCCTCATACAGCACGATCGCCACGGAATTCGACAGGTTCAAAGACCGAATCTGATCCAACATCGGAATACGAATACAAGTCTCCTCATTTTCAAGCAGGATCTCCTCCGGTATGCCGCCGCTCTCCTTACCAAACATGATATAATCATCCGGCGCAAAATCCACATCCGTATAAACTCTTCTGGCCTTGGTAGTAGCCATCCAGATTCTGGCCTGAGGATGCATCTGCTTGAATTCCACGTAATTCATATAGCGGGTGACATCCAAATGTCCCCAATAATCCATGCCCGAGCGTTTGATAGACTTCTCATCTAACCGAAACCCCAACGGTTCGATCAGGTGAAGGCTCGTACCTGTTGCTACACAAGTACGGCCAATATTCCCTGTATTTGCCGGAATCTCCGGCTGATGTAATATGATATGCATCATTACCCCCATACAGAAACCGCCATCGTTATTCCACATGGCGGTTCCTGCTTTAATCTCCAAATAGCTGTTCTGCAGCCTGCTCCATACTCCGGAAGTCCCACCATCTCTGCCTTGTTAAAGATTCCGAAGGGTTGTGCCACTGCCTGTACTTTACTTCTCTGCCCGCAGCCTCTCCACAAAAGCCGCCAGTTTCCCGATCGCAACTTTCAGATTGTCCAAAGAATACGCATAGGAAATCCTCAGGTACCCTTCTCCGCAGTCGCCAAATGCCGTCCCCGGCACCACAGCCACCTTCTCTTCCGCCAGGAATCTGCCCGCAAACTCGTCACTGGTCATGCCAAACTCCTTAATGCACGGAAACACATAGAACGCTCCGAAAGGCTCAAAACATTCCAGTCCCATCTCCTGAAAAGCATTCATCAGATAGCGTCTTCTCTGGTTATAGGCCATCCGCATCTCCTTCACGTCGTCATCCCCGTTGCGCAGTGCTTCCACCGCCGCATACTGGCTCGTTGTCGGCGCACACATGATGGCATATTGATGGATCTTCGTCATCTGCTCCACGATCTCCCGCGGCCCGCAGGCATAACCCAGTCTCCATCCGGTCATGGCAAATGCCTTGGAGAAACCGTTGATCAGGATCGTCCGCTCCTGCATACCCTCGATCTCCACGATCGAAACATGCTTCTCCTTATAGGTAAGTTCCGCATAGATCTCATCGGATATGACGAAGATATCGTGTCTGCGGATCACCTCCGCGATCGCCTCCAGATCCTTTCGCTCCATGATCGCTCCCGTAGGATTGTTCGGGAAAGGCAGGATCAGTACCTTCGTCTTGTCTGTGATGGCATCTTCCAGCTCCTGCGCCGTCAGCCGAAATTCATTCTCCTCTTTTAACTCAATGATCACCGGCACACCGCCAGCCAGCACCGCACAGGGCTCATAGGATACATAACTGGGCTGCGGGATCAGCACCTCTTCTCCCGGATTGATCATCGCACGCAGGCCGATATCAATCGCCTCCGAACCGCCCACCGTGACCAGCACTTCATGATTCGGGTCATATGTAACACCCTGTTTCCTCCTCGTATAATGGCAGATCTCTTCTTTCAATTCCTTCAAACCGGAGTTTGATGTATAGAAGGTACGCCCCTTTTCCAGGGAATAAATGCCCTCGTCCCGGATATGCCACGGCGTATCGAAATCCGGTTCTCCGACACCCAGGGAGATCGCATCCTTCATCTCAGTCACGATATCGAAGAATTTGCGGATCCCGGACGGTTTGATCTCTACTATCTTATCAGCTAACGGATTTCTCACGGTGTCACCTTCTCTCTCGTATCCTCATATTTTTTCGTCAGGACCGTTCCATGATCCTTATACTTTTTGAGGATGAAATGCGTCGCCGTGCTCAGCACGGATTCAAGCGTAGACAACTTATCCGATACAAAACCCGAAATCTGTTTCAGGGACTTACCCTCCAATGTCACCAGCAGGTCATAACCGCCGGAGATCAGATACACCGAATTCACTTCCGGATATTTATAGATTCTCTCTGCGATCTTATCAAAACCCTGTCCGCGCTGGGGTGTCACACGCACCTCGATCAGCGCCGACACTTTCTCTATGGAAGTCTTCTCCCAATCGATCATCGTATGATAGCCGCAGATGATCCCCTCCGCTTCCAATGCAGCCAGTTCATTCACCACATCAATCTCTTCTACACCCAGGATGACTGCCAGCTCCTTTAAGTCGATCCGGCTGTTTCTCTCCACGATCGCCAATAATTCTTCTCTCATAATCTTCTCCATTTCTGCGCTGCTCATATGCTCTCTGCCTAAACTGCGCTGATATCAACTTATATTTTTCTTCATTCCGAGACGCTTCATGCCAAGGACGCGAGCAGAATTTCATAAATTGCTCATCAAAGAATTCATTCAACCTTGACCATATACATCTGATCCATCTTCGCCCGATCCAGATACCGTTTCTCACCTTCATTATAGATCACCCGGTCCTTCCCGGCTGTCGTTCTTCCGATAACTGCCGCAGGGATGCCTTCCCGCGCCAGTACATCCACAAGCGCCTGTCCGTTATCCGTCACCATCAACAGGCACCCTCCCGACAGCAGCTCGTAAGGATTCAGTTCAAAAAATTCACAGATTTCTATCGTCTCCTGCTTTACCGGTATTTTCTTAAGGTCGATCTCCAGTCCAACGCCTGCTCTCTGTGCCAGTTCCCACAGGGCTCCGAAGATCCCCCCTCTGGAAACATCATGCATCCCGCAAACGCCGGACTTAACGGCGGTGGCGGCCTCCGGTATCACGGACAGATATCTGTCACAGGCTGCCGCCTCATCGATCATACGAACCGGATATCTGGTGCACAGCTGTTCTCTGTATTGCGACGCCAGCCGTGCCGTACCTTCCAACCCGATCCACTTGCTGGCCACGATGTCCTGTCCTGCCTTGATTCCCCGCAGGAAACCGGCCCGTGCCGCCTCCCTTTTCCCCACACCGGTCACGGTCATCACCGGCCCGGCAACAGCAGGCGTTACCTCCGTATGTCCACCCAGAATCTGTACGCCGCATGCATCGCAGGTTCTTTCAGCTTGTTCCATCATGAGCTGTAGCTCCTGCTCCTCCGTCTCCTCCGGCAGCAGAATTGCGAGCATCACACCCACCGGCTGCGCACCGGCTGCGGCCACATTGTTGAGAGCCATATGAATGGCATAGGTACTGATCTTCTCTTTCGGAGCCGTGACCGGCGAAGTAGAGAGCACGGTTTCATACTTGCCCTCCCCGTCTGTTTCGACACGGTCACCTTGTGTAAAAGGCGCTAAAATGGCGCAGTCTTCCCCTACAGCTGCGCCACTTACCACTTCGTCCCTATGTGCCTTTATATATTTTAAGACAGAACGTCTCAACACGTTCTCCGAAATCTTTCCGTGTCTCATTCTTGCACCTCATGTTATTCCGGACACAAACTTTCTTTGAAAAGTACGATGCCAGAATAAGATGCAGACAAGCTGCATGGCGTATTCTTTTCATACTTTTCATTCCGATGCACAGTGTGCTGAGAACAGATCCATTGTAACTATTCAGCCTCCGGCTTCATAGTTACTGAATCCGGCCTATTCCAGATTTGCCTTCGGCAAAGAGGCCGGATTCTTCTCAACCTTTATGCGTTCTCACGGCCTTTGCAGTAAATGCAAAAACCTGCGCTGAACTGTTAAGAATCATTCCAGACTTTATGCCCTGCTCCTTACTGCGCAGGCGTCCCCTCCTGAGGCTGAGGCGGCTGCACTTCCGGTGCCGGCTGCGCTCCTGCATCTGCGGGTGGCTGTGCCTGCCCTTCTGCTGCAGCCTGCGCTGCTGCCGCTTCTGCCGCCGCTGCATCGGCTGCCGCTTTATAAGCGCCTGCCACTGCCTTCACCTGATCCACACTGTTAGTCGCCACTGCTGCCATAATGGCATTGTAGGCACCTTCATCTTCGGTAGCAATCCCTACCGTAGCACTTCTTGGAGCCTTCATATAGGAACTGCTGTTGATCTGCTCCCGGCTCACTTCCACACCGTTCTCACGCACTACCTTCCATAGCTGTGCCTTGTACCCGATGTGTGCCGATTGTACGGAACAATACCCTACCGGTCTGGATGCATCCGTGTAGATCACCTCTGTATCCGGCGGGATTCTTTCCAGAACAACACTTTCATAGGTCACTTCCCGATTGCTGTCTCTTGTCTCCACACCGTAGATTGTAAAGGTGAGCTGCTTATCCGGCGTCGTAACTCCCTCTATATAGATAGGATACTCCATATTATTTTTAAACTTAAAATCCTTACCCGAAGACTCCGCAATCGCCGCATCTGCAGAAGGATCCACGTAGGTAACGATCATCGAATGATTGTATCGCTCCGTCACCTCCAGTTCAGACAGTAAAACCGCATTATATAAGGTAGTGGATACCTGACAGATCCCACCGCCCAGACTGTCTACCACCTGACCGCTCAGGTAGGAAGCCGCCATATAATACCCGTTCGCCTCCGAAAAAGGAGCCACAGCCTCATAACACGAAAACTCTTCTCCCGGGTATAAGGTGATCCCATTGATCAGATTGCATCCATTGGCCACATTCGCACTCCTGGCTCCGCCAGATGACGAATAGCTGGTGGTAAAAGTGCCCAGCACATCTTTCACTTTCGCCAGTTCTTCCGCAGTCCCCATCGGTTCGGCCACCGTAACCGCCAGATCGATATCACAGGCTGCACCACTCCACTCATTGACCAGATACTCATAGACTTCTTCCGTGGATGCCGCCGTATCGATCACGATCCCCGGCTGTCCTTCCGTAACCTGAAAACCGGCCTCCGTCTTGACCAGGGACGCATTCACCGCCTCCTGATCATACTGTCCGGCATTCTCTTCGATCAACGTCCTGATCTTATTCTTATCAAAGTCAAAGCTGACTTCATATATTTTGTTCTGATATTCTAAATCCTTCAGTTTCTTATAACATTGCAATATGTCGCCGTCCCGGCCGAACCCGGCCGCTTCTTCCAGGATCTCCTCGTTCCCCCACTTCAACCCCAGTTCTGCTGCCGTCGTAGCGATCGTCCCCTCATCAACAGCGTGCAGTGTAATCTGCGTATTCCCATAGGACTCCACATAGGATTCTATCATCTGTCTGGCCTCTTCAACCGTCATGCCGGACAGATCCATGTCATTCGCATAAATACCTGATTCAATTTTATCTCCTTTGGCATGTACCGGCATAGCAGCAGTAAACATTACCGTCATCATCACCGTAAATGCGACAGACCACTTTTTCATATAAAACCTGCCTTTCTAGAAATGAATAGCATCCAACCAATAACTTAACAGTTTCAGGCATTCAAATCATCCTGGAGCATGAGCAGCAAACCACAAATTGCCCTGCTGTCAAATATATGTTATGATAGAAACAACTATAACGTTGCTGCAAAGAGCGGTACCACCATCGATAATACAAGAATGACTATGATTATGGAAGAAATGATCTTCTTTGTTCTTCTGTTCATGTTAAACATATGATACCTCCTTCTTCCGCCTTGTATACAAAACTCTATCCTGTATGAATCATTAAAGTGATCAAAATGAATCATACAGGCGCATACTATTATAAGTTTACTGAAAGGATATTATATATGAATTTAGTATTTTTTGCAAGTGTTGCCACACTCTCCGTCGCCATTGCCGTCAATATCCGTAAAAACAAAAAGACTCAGGAAGCCATAGAACAAGATTTCTGGACAAGAGAGCGGGAAGCCAACAGCACCAGGCGCAAATCCCTGGATGATCTGGAGTATATCCACATTCCAGTAGAACAGTTTCCCATGTCGCTGTTGCCTGAAGTGCCCAAGGTCGAAGACTATAAGCAGATCGTTATGACATTAAAGGATCAGCCCGTCGTCAATTTTACCGGTATCAGCAACACGGAATTGAAGCTTCGCTATGGAGCACCCAATATCGATCTTCTAACACAATACGACCAGAATTATACGATCCTTGTCCGCACCCTGCAGCAATGGGCCCAGGCTCTTTACGATGCAGGCCATATTGACGAAGCTTGCCGGATGTTAGAATATGCCGTTTCCACGGGAACCGATATCAGCAGTACTTATCGTCTGTTGTGCCAGATCTATAAAGAACAGCAGACACCGGAGAAGATCGGTCATCTCTATCCGATCGCAGAAGTCCTGAATTCCGCTATGCAGAAATCTATCGTCCGTATTCTGCAAGAAGCAGATCGATCTGTCGACTAGCTTCCCCACGGGACAGCCTGTCAATATCATAGTCTATTATCAGTTTATGTCTGTCCCTCAACTTATATAACTGTTCTTTCTGGGATACCGTGATCGGCGTATCCCTTTTTACATGATAGGACAACGCCTTCGGTACAAAAAGGCTTCGCCTTCCTTCCGCCGTCTCCTTCTCATAAAATTCCTCTGCCAGTCTCTGATATAACTTTACAGTAGCTACCGCATCCCCCAATGCCCGATGAGCGTTATGGACAATATTGTAATGACTGCAGAGACAGCCCAGACTACGGCTTTCCAGATCTGCCAAATATTTCCGCGCTATCTTCAACGTATCAATCCCGCTTCTCTCAAAAGACAGTTTCCTGTCAACGGCCGCCTTTTTGATAAAAGAATAGTCAAACAACACCCTGTGTCCCAGCAGCACTTTATTCTCTGTTATTGCAAGCAGCCTGGGAAGTACTTCTTCTATCGCAGGCGCCTCCGACAACTGCTCGTCGCAGATTCCGGTAAGCGCAGTGATATGCTCCTCGAGTCTTCTGTTTGGATTGACAAAAGTCTCCCACTTCTCAACGATCCTGCCATCTTCTACTATCACGGCCCCGATCTCAATGATCTTATCTCTCTTAGGATTCAGGCCCGTAGTCTCCAGATCGATGCACACATATGATTCTGTCATATTTACCTCCATTCCGAAGCGACACCACATCGCCGTTTCCTCTACAATATATTGTACCTTTATTCACCTTTCTACTACCATTCGTGATTTCTGTCCTTAAAATATTCTTTACATAATACCTTTATTATAAATTGGAATATTTCTTCCGGCAAATTCACCTACAATAATAGAAGGGTAAAGAGAATGAAAACACGAATCAAAAAATTACGATTAGAGAAAAAATTATCACAGCAGGCTTTGGCGAAAGATTTAAACCTGAATCAATCCACACTGAGTAAGATCGAATGTGGGATATCCACTCCGGATGCCTCCCTCGTATGCGATCTTTCACGCTTCTTTCATGTCTCTACAGACTATGTTTTGTATCTTGCCGAAGAACGTCTTAACGCAGATTTATTGCTGGCAAACGACAAGTTCCACTTGAAAAAATATCGAAACCATATGTCTATGTATCAACAGTTAAGTCCCTGGCAGCAGAGGGCATGTGACAACTTTGTGCAAGACATGCTGGGACTCGACATACAACCCTGATTCCCATGACCAAATTGCAAAAACTTGTTTTGTATAGAAAATGCATTTCTATCAGATTGGCAGAGCAATCCCCATAAACCAAAAGAACCACCTTCTTTTCTGCCAAGACTGATCTACGCGTCGGTATTCATACCGCGTGTCTAAAAGGCGAGATCGAAAGATCCCGCCTCATTTCTACTCTATTTTGATAAATGAACCCTAACAATTCAAAGACTCTATAAATCTGTCGAATGCTGCCTGGCCTTCCTCGTTCCGCTTATACACACCGGAATCCTCCAGCACCTGCATGAACACATTCCCGATCTCCGTATGGATGATATCCATCAGCGTATCTTTATTAATCTGTGGATATCTTGGCAGAAATTCCTCCACCCAATCGGCATGTTTCTCTAACAGTTCATCCTTCCTAAGATCCGCCCCGGAAAGAATCGCCTCCTCCAGTTTCTCCATCTCATCCTTCAATCTGGCAGGCAGTACCGCCAAACCCATCACTTCGATCAAGCCGATGTTCTCCTTCTTGATATGGTGCAGGTTTGCGTGAGGATGATACACGCCCAGAGGATGTTCTTCTGTCGTAATGTTATTGCGCAGCACCAGATCCAGCTCGAACTTCTCGCCTCTTTTCCTGGCGATGGGTGTGATCGTATTATGGGGCTCCCCATCGGTCTCGGCAAAGATAAATGCCGCCTCATCACTGTAGCCTCTCCAGGCACTTAAGATCACGTCCGCCAACGCCACCAGCCTGCCGGAATCTGCGGCTGAGATCCGGATCACGGACATTGGCCAGTTCACGATTCCTGCTTCCACATCCTCAAATCCCTTGACCGTAAAGGTTCTCTCCACCTGTGCTCTCGCCATGGCAAACTCATAATGTCCGCCCTGGAAATGGTCATGGCTTAAGATGGAACCGCCCACGATCGGCAGATCCGCATTGGAACCCACGAAATAATGCGGAAACTGCTTTACGAAATCAAACAGCTTGCAGAAGGTATCATGTTCAATCTTCATCGGGATATGCTGTGAATTGAACACAATGCAATGTTCATTGTAGTATACATAAGGAGAATATTGGAATCCCCAGCGGCTGCCATTGATCACTACCGGAATCACCCTATGGTTCTGTCTCGCCGGATGGTTTACTCGCCCCGCATAACCCTCGTTCTCCATGCAGAGCAGACACTTCGGATAGCCGCTCTGCTTCGCAGTCTTGGCCGCAGCAATGGCCTTGGGATCCTTCTCCGGTTTGGACAGATTGATGGTGATATCCAGATTGCCATACTTCGTGGCCGCAACCCACTTCTGGTCCTTCTTGATCCGGTATCTTCTGATATAATCCGTATCCTGGCTCAACTTATAGAAATAATCCGTCGCCTCCATCGGGCTTTTCTCATATCTGGTCTCGAACTCCGAAATCACCTCGCTGGGTCTGGGCACCAGCATACTCATGATCTTCGTGTCAAACAGATCCCGGTATACAATACTGTTCTCCGTCATGATGCCCTGTGCGTAAGCATAGTCCATCATTTGCGCCAGTACCGCTTCCAGCTCATCCACACTCATGCTCACTTCTTCGCTGCATTCTTCCAACTCATCCAGTCGGAAAAGCTCCAGAAGCCTGTTGGTCGTATAAATCTTATCCGCTTCTGTGATCAGGCCTGTCTGCAGCCCATATTGTACCAGTTGTCTAATATTTCTCTGTATCATATTTCCTCGCCTCTCCTACTCTTAAACATGTCGTCTGCAGCCCTGTGTCCTATACAGAAACTTCCGGATCGAATGCCTGCTCTCCATACGGCTGCCCCTGCGGATCTCGTCCATCTGCTGTTTACAGTCTGCACGGTCCGTCTCCGATCTCCACCACATAGAAATCAGCCGTCTTGTCCACGCGTTCTTTATATGCTGCGCCGACCTTGTCCTTAAAGGTATCCACCGCCTCGTCACGCACGATGCTCACGGTACAGCCGCCGAAGCCGCCGCCTGTGATGCGGGATCCGATCACACCGTCCACCTTCCATGCTTCTTCCACCAACACATCAATCTCCTCGCAGGATACCGCATAGTCGTCACGCAGCGATACATGGGAAGCATTCATCAGCTCGCCGAATAACTTTAAATCATTGTTCTTCAGCGCCTCCACCGCACGGATCGTTCTCTGGTTCTCATAAACTGCATGTTTCGCTCTCTTCACGCGCACCTCGTTCTTGATCGCACCCTTATGAGCCTCGAACTGTTCTTCGGTCAAGTCACCCAGTCCCTTGATATCCACTACCGTCTGTAATTCTTCCAATGCCTTCTCGCACTCGCTTCTTCGCTCATTGTAAGCCGAATTGACAAGCGAATGTTTCACATTGCTGTTAGTCACCACGATCTTCGCACCGTTCAGCACGAGCGGCGCATATTCATAAGACAGATCCGCCGTATCCAGGAAAATGGCGTTGTCCTTTTTCCCCATAGCGGAAGCAAACTGATCCATGATACCGCAGTTCATACCGTTAAAATTATTCTCCGAATACTGGCCAATCTTCGCCAACTCTACATTCGACACATCAAATCCATACAGATCCTTCAGCATATAACCGGTCACCACTTCTAAAGATGCGGAAGATGACAATCCGGAACCATTGGGGATATTGCCATACAGCACGATATCCAGCCCACGATCCATCTCCATGCCTCTTCCCGCAAAAGCCCACATAACTCCCTTCGGGTAATTAGTCCACTCTGCTTCCTTTGCCGGTGTCAGGTCATCCAAACTGCCCTCGATCACGCCCAACCTGTCGAAATTCATAGAATAAAATGTTAACTTCCTGTCTGTCCTTTTCCGAGCGGCAACATAGGTACCGATCGTCAGTGCGCAGGGAAAAACATGACCTCCATTATAATCTGTATGTTCCCCGATCAGATTCACACGTCCCGGCGCAAAATAAACATTAACGCCTTGTGTATCCCCATATAGTTCCCCAAACTTCTTCAATACTTCTTCCTTCATTGAAATACCCTCCTTCTCTTATTCCTGTTTTGTGACCTCTTAGCCACTGGCATTCACGCCGCGCAAAGCCGTCCATCCCGTTTCCTTGACTTCTGTAAATATGTTATGAACTTATTGCTATCATATAAAAAAGTAGCTATAACTTAAATATCTCATTGTTACACAAACCTGTCAAAATGTTACAAAGGTATCCTTTGTAAAGGTCACTTAAGACTGTTGATCTGGTTGATAAAGTCCTCCACCTCTTTCAGATATGCTTTATTGCGTCTCGTTTCCCCCTTCTGCATCTCTTTGCGGTAAGCCGTAGGAGACATCTTTTTCATCTGCCGGAAGGCTTTGGTGAACACGAGCGGATCATGATAGCCGCAGGATAAAGCAATGCTCTCGATGGGCAGTGAAGTTAACTGCAGCAGTTCCATCGCCTTAGTTATGCGGAACACCGTCAGGAACTGTTGCGGAGACATGCCTATGGAATTCTGGAAAAGCGTATACAGATAGCTTCGATTGATACAGACATACTTCGCCACATCTGTCACTTTGATGGAATTGCAGTAATTACTCTGGATAAAAGAGACAGCTTTACGAACATAAGTATTTGCTCTATCAGTTTCGTTCTTCTCCTCCATCTTGGTCCCTTCCGCGATGACGGATAAGAAGATACCTAACTGTCCGTTGCGGCGCAGATCGTTGGACAACCCGAAAGTGTTATGCTCCATCATATCCTTTACGATCTGATACAGCTGTTGTGAGTCCTCCGACCGAAAAACGGGCTGTCTCACAGACAGCCCGATATTCCTCACATATTCCGCCGCCTGGGTACCGCTGAAGCCTACCCATACATAAGTCCACGGATCACTTTCATCTGCCTGATAGAATGCCAGTTCATCTGGTGTGATCAAAAACCCGTATCCCGCTTCCAGCGGATACTCCTTTCCCCCGATGGAAAATCTTCCCTTCCCACTCAATATGTAATGAACCAGATAATGCGGCTTCAGTGCCGGTCCGAAACTATGCAGTCCCTCCGTCCGAGAAAGCCCGCAGCAGTTCACATACAGGCTGCCCGTCCGCTCCCCGGCAAATTCCAGTTTGTAAGCTTTTTCCATAAGTTTCCCCTGTTTACAAGACTTTGCGCTATGCCAGCCTCAAAATATATATCCTTTCTGCTTTCTGCCATTTTTGTTCACTCCTTATTCTCTTGATTATATCCCAAATCTCTGAGAATGGGCTGTCAACTTTTTAATACCACATTATTCACATGCACTTATACGACCTTTACTTTATAGTCTCACGCCACCGTATCGCGATCGCCTTACAGCCTTCATAATCAAACTTGCTCAATGCCGAAACCAACTCTTCTCGGTAGGAATCAAACTCATCCGACTCATACTCCGTAATCTTTGCGACAATCTCTTCTGCGCGAACGGAATCATAGGCTTCCAGGCTGCTCACAAGCCGTATAATATGCTCTTCCACTGCTTCCCGATCAAAGGAACGCTTTTCCTTCCCCGCTTCCTGTTCCTCCTTTGCACAATACGATCTGATCACAGGATATAATTCTCGATAAGCCGTCAGCAGGCCTGGCGTCTTAATGCGGATCTGTTCCCACTCACACCTTTTCCCATACTCCTCCAGCTCTTTCGCCTGATCGGAGAGTTCCTGCGCTCCGATGGTGCGGGAGGTGCTTTTCAGTGAGTGCACTTCTATTGTAAAGGTCTCTATATCCTCCGCTGCCAGAGCCCGCTCTACTGCCTGCGCCTGTTCTTCAATGCCATCCGCATAATCCGTTAAGATCTCCCGGTACAGTTCTTCATCCTCCCCGGCATATTGCAATCCTACAGTCTCATCGATTCCCCTCATCCCAACACTTCCTCCATCTTGGCAAGCAGAGCCGCCTTCGCCACCGGCTTTACAAGATACCCTGCCGGATGCAGCGCCAGGCATTCACTGATCGTGTTCGTGTCCGTTTGCCCCGTGAGAAAAAAGACCGGGATGTTCTTCATCTCCACCCTGCTCTGCATATCCTTTAAAACAGCCGCCCCGTTATGGACAGGCATCAAATAGTCCAAAAGGATCAGGTCCGGTGTATATTTCGTCAGAAAATCTACCGCTGCCTTCCCGGAACTGACTAACGTCACCTTATACTTCTCCTGTAAATAATAGCGAAGTGTCTTAAGCGTGACCGGATCGTCATCCACGATCAGAATATGCTGTCTTCTAACTTCCATATGTCTTACACCGCCTTTCCCTGTTATGGTCATCCAAACTATCCCATTCTTGTACCCTTGTCATCCATGCAGCCTCCCGGACGGTAGGCTGTGTAAGATGGGGTTTAACTATAGATACAAGCCCTCTTATATTTATATTGTATCATTGTAATACCTGTCTTTCTATGTTTTTTTCAATTTATTCTATTGGATCAATAGCTATTCGCCCAAGAAAATCGCCCCTCACTCTTGAATCATGTTCTCACGGAATGCGCAGTTCAGCGCATTCCGCCGTTAATAGTAACAGAAAATAGTTACAGTTCACGGCCTAACCGGCCGCAAATTGTAACGCATCCAACCCATTCCAAATGTCTACGTTCCACTCCGGTCGGCGCTTAGCAAACGTCCCCCGGACGTTTAGCGCCCTTCGGCGAGAGGCTGGATGCCTGAAACCGTAAAGTTATCGGCGAGTACTACGTACTCAATGCCCATGCAGCAAGGTGCAGGCACCGTGAAGTGTAACGAAAATAACCTTTACAGGAAAATTTAAAATTTGTGGAATTGACTTTTGAAACTTCTTATGATAAGATAAGATTTGTTCGTAAGAAATATAGAGTTATGCGGGTGTAGTTCAATGGTAGAACACCAGCCTTCCAAGCTGGATACGTGGGTTCGATTCCCATCACCCGCTTTTTATTATGCCCAGGAAACGGGTAAAGCCCGTTTGACAGATCTGCCTGACAGTCTCGCAGATTCGGATCAGTTTCTTACACCGTAAAAAGAATCCTGCAAGCAGGATTCTCCGTCTGCGGCGGATCGTCTTGGCAACATGATTCGATTCCGCCGCAGTGTGATCATCTTCATTTCTAACTGTTTCTTATGTTGTTTCCTGTCTGGCCTGCATAAGATACGCTTCCACATCCTGCCGCAGTTCTTCCCACGCTTCCTCGTTTTCTGCATAGTACAGGGGACAAAGCTTCCCGCCGCAGTCGTAATGTCTTAAGATATCTTCTGTAGACAGATCGTATTTGTCCAACAGCCACGCTAAAGTATGTACCAGAGTATCGTATGTTTCCTCGGTGAAGGAACCGTCATCGGACAGATAGCAACACTCAATTGATATAGAGTCTTCATTCCGCGTCATCACCGCATAAGCCTGCTCATCAAAAGGAATACATTGTATCAGTTCTCCCTCATAACCGATGATCAAATGCGCACTGGCTGACCGCTCATGTGTCATTGCCAGATTAGCAAAATAGCTTCTGTTCTGCGCAGCTGAAGTACCGGGATTTGCCGTATAGTGGACGAAAATATTATTGATTCGTTCCAGCTTATCTCCTGGCCTGGAATACTCATTGATCTCCAGAAGATCCTGTATCACTTCAGGCGGTGCGATCCCGGTATCACTGTCGGCTTCCCTAAAGGTCTGCTCTTTCGTCACGGGAAGCGGTTTCTCCTCCTTTTCCCGATGCACCATCTGATAAATCTGCCCGGTTATAAAATAGATCATAACAAGACATAGTACCATAAAAAATACGGTCATGGTCTTACTAAGGAGTTCTTTCCTGCGTCTTGCACGACGCCGCCTGATAGATTGCACCGGACGTGCACTGCCCCTGTATGCAGTCTGTAGATCCCTCCCAATAAAGCTGATCTCGGAGATGCCCCTTGTCCGGCTCGAACGCCGTGCTCCTGCTGCGCCTTCGACTCGTCGTGCACTACCGGCAGTTTTGCTCCTCGGCCTCGCTTCATCCTGCCTCACCTCATACAACCTTATGCTGCTGCCCTCTCTGTCCGGGCGGCTTCTGCCGTAAGTCTCTTCACCCCGTCTGACTCTCCTGTCGCTTCCTCTGTAGGCTTCTCTATCCTGCCTGACTCTCCTGTCGCTTCCTCTATAGGCTTCTCTATCCTGCCTGACTCTCCTGTCGCTTCCTCTGTAGGCTTCTCTACCCTGCCTTACTCCCCTATCGCTTCTGCTGTAGGCTTCTCTGTCCGGGCTGTTTCTTCTGCTTGCCTCGTTCTGTCTGATTCTGCCTGTATTTCTACCGGACTCTCTCCTCGGGGCGGTACGCCCGGCCTCTGCCCTTCGACTGTCTCTTCCGACATTTCGTCCACGATCGCCTCTCTCACTCTTCCTCTTTTCCCTTTTCTCCCCTTCGTACAGTTCCCAAAGTTCAATATCCTGCTGTTGTCTTCTCTGCACCTGTCCCACTTGATTCCCCTCTTTTGTATCCCGTTCTATGCCTCTAAGATATGTTGTCTCTGCAAAAGCTTCCGCATTTTCATTCCCGCGAGCAATGAGCCAAGTACCGTGCTTGCACGAGTATTTGGCGAATGCCGCGAGGGTCAGATACCCCGCAGCTCTGCTGCGTTGCAAGTTGGATGCCCCGTCAGCTTGCTGCGGGGTATTTGACTGTCTGCTCTGTCGACACTATCCTTATAGTATCAGAGAAATCTGTAAAATTCCTCTAAAAGAGACACTTCTATCTCTTTGATACATCTGTTTGCAGACTCTCGAACTCATCTGTACCTGATCATGTGAGATGATTTTGTCAGCTGTACGCAAATTTACAAGACGCCCATGAAACGTACATGAATGAAATCCGTGTGCCGTTCAAGGAAAATCGATCGCTAAGGCAGGTCCAAAGAAGATTCCGGGAATCTACTCTTATATATTAGAGTCTACAAGTTAAGAAAATGTTTCATAAATCTTAAAATTTTTTTATTTTTTCTGATCATGTTCACATTACACATCTTTCTCAAAGAAAACATCCTTTAAAAAGCAAAATACTCATATGATGCGCTCATGATCACGCGCTGGTGCAGCTCTGTCAGCCATGACTGCAGTTCTTCTCCGTCCAGGCTCTTCCACAGACTGTCAAACCCAAGCCATTCCGTCAGCTCTTCTCTATTGTATACCACCTCTTCTGACACAGAACCATCTTCCTCCGTCAAAGCAAAAACACATTCTTCCAGATTCTCGATGGTAGCAAAAAGCATCACCCCGTCAAAGCGCAGCACATCATAGTCAATATACCGCACATCCGAATTCCCCGGCAGCACATCACATTTGACACGCAGAGACTTCTTCTGTGTATCACCGGTAGTCAACTCTGTCTCGCCATAGGACACTCCCTCCGGAAAGGGCAGCGCACTCACCAGTGCCACCACCGCCGAGGCATCACCCAGATACTGTGTCGCATGCTCTGCCAGTGTCCTAAAAGTCTTCTCCGTTATGTCCCGGTTGACACCGGTCACGATCACCTCACTGGCAGCATTCTTAAGTTCGTTGTCAATGTAGCGCATTTCTTCCAGGTCCTTCTCCTCTACCCCGGAATAGTCTGCTGTCAGATAAATATAACAATCCGTAAGATTCGGATTGTAGGGAATATTCTTCGTTATGATTTCTTCCGCCGGCAGATAGGTTGCGGCTTCCTCATACACCGTATCCGGGGCAGCCGCCTCATCTGGTATCACATAAGTCGTCTCATCCTCCGTATTGCGGTCCGTCCCCGGCACACCGTTCGGCACTGCTTCCACTCCCTGCTCAATCTGCTGAGGTTCTTCTATGCCCCATTCATTCTTCCCGTCGAATGCAAAAGGCTTTTTCGTACTCTCGTATGATTCGTCTTCTTCCCATTCTGTCTTTCCGTCAAACGCAAAAGGATCCTTCTCGCTGCGCTTTATACTGCTTTCATGCCCCTCTTCCGGCCGCGTCGCTCCCTCACCCTCCAGAGCATCCTCTGTCTGCTCGCTGCTTTCCATATCTTCATTGGCCGGCGTATACTGATGCCGTACCACATTTCCTGTTGTAAGCCCCATATACTCCCGAAGCTGTCCGTTCTTTCCGTATGATCCTAAAGGCACCACTGACCTGCCAGCCTCCACCAGCGCTGCCGCTTCTTCATAGGAAACCGTACAGAACCTGCCCACTTCCTGGTCGGAGGCCACCTGATAGATGATCAGATCCTTAGCATTCCCCTCTTCCTCCGTATAGCCACTGATACCGGCGATGGAGTCCGGCAATTTGATCTGCTTATCTTCCGTCATCACATAAATCTCTCCACTTTCCCATGTACCCCCGGAAAACTGCGGACTATTTGTGAAGACAAATATGCAGGCCACCGCGATCAGGATCAGCACTGCCGTTACCGCTGTACCCACCACTCTGGGTTTCTCTGCGATACAGCGTATCCGTTCTTTCACACTCCTGCCCGATCCGGTCATGGTCGTAGCCGTGCAGGCAAGATCCGATAGCCTTCCCTTTCCGGTAATGATAGAAAGCAGCGTTTTCCCATAACTGATACGCTCTTCCTCTCCTAACAGCAGCAGCGCCCCCTCATCGCAGGCAAGTTCACAGTCCCGCTTGGATAATATTGCCGCCGCCCAAACCAACGGATGGAACCAGTAACATAGCAAAAGCAGATTACGAAACAGCGACCAGAACCCGTCACCGTGCCTTTTATGGCAGATCTCATGGGTGAGTACATGACAAAAACTGTCTTCTTTCTGCGTAACATCCTCCGGCAGATAAACAGCCTCCAGTCCCGGCACCCCATACAGGCAAGGCGACACCAGCCCCTCCACCGTATATATCCTCACTCTGCGCAGACTTGTTAACACCTTCGGCTGCATCCTGCCCCTCATCTCTTCCGGCAGTAGGAATTCCCGTCGTTCCCTGCGCAGCTTACGCCAAAATCTTATATTGACTGCCGCCATCCACACCGCCATTGCACCCATACCGCCAAACCAGATCCAGTGCAGCACATCCAACCACGTAAATCCGATACGCCCGGCAAGGAAAACACTCGTCGGCCCGTCAGCTCCACCCACGTATGTCATATCCTCTTCCATCACATTCTCCGCGATCTGTTCAGCGATGGGAGAATTCAGATTCAAAGTGAAACTGATCGGCTGCTCCAGACGTTCCGTGATATCTCCGAAATTGCCTTCAAACCTTTTCACCAGATCCATAATGCGCAACTCCCCTATTTCTCCCAGTGAAAAATGGAGCAGCGCAGGCACCGGAACGATCAGCCGCACCGCCACCACAAGCCACAGAGCATACTGCAGCCTGTTACTGATCTTGCCCTTGAAAAAGTGCCTGATCAGCATAACACTTAGAATCAAAACCGAAACTGTGATAATGATCTCTTTCATACTTACCTCCATTCCGAAGCGCCACAAACTCTAACTAAACTTGTTCAGTTTATTGAACTAAATTGCTCCTCAGAGAATTTATTCAACCTAATCCTCCATGCTTCCAACACCTGCAAATTTGGGCGTCAGCAAAAATTTATCTGCAAAATTTTATTCTTCCTATTCCCGGCCATATTGGAACTGCATCTCAACCTTGCTGCAAATGCTGTAGGTGCCTGTCTATCCCTGCTTCCTTGCCTGCTCCAAAATATCATACAACTCCTGGATCTCCTGCTTGGACAAAGCCTGCTCTGCCACCATCGCATTCACCATCATGCCCAGGCTTCCCCGATATACCTTTTGCAGAAAACCGCGCGTCTCCTGCATGGATACTTCCTTCCTGGACACCAGCGGGTAAAAGATCTTTGCCCTGCCGCCCTGCCTGTGCGCTACGGCCTCCTTTCTCTCCATCCGTCCCAGCATCGTGATGATGCTATGCTTATCCCAGCCCGTTTCCTTCTCTAAATGGGCCGTCAGCTCGGTGATCGTACTCCCGCCGCTCTCCCATAGTCTGTTCATGATCTTCCATTCCCCGTCCGATAGATTGATCATCGTTTTCTCCATTTCTGCGCTGCTTTTTGCACATAAACGAGTTTGTGGCAAGCAACGCGCAGACACAAATCTCGCGATTGAAAATTTTAATTTTCAATCTTCCCTCCATTCTGAAGTGTTTATCTTTCCTCTGTTCTTCCATTTTTTGGTATACAACCGTTTACCTCTATAAACGCATATTACACCAAAGGTATACGCATGTCAACCTTTTTATCGCCCTAACCTCCATGTCGCTGCTTCGCGAAGAAGCCTTTGCTGCGAGTGATTAGAAGTACTTCTCACACTAATCCTATATGACAAAGAGAGGGGACTTACGCGATACATCGCGCTGATCCCCTCTCTGCTGTCCAGTCATTTCCAACTGCCTATATTCTATTCCTTACGGCATGGCTCCTCCGTATTTCTTATATAATTCCTGCAATTTCCGGATATCTTCGTCAGAAACACTCTGTTCAAGATATTCCTGGACCTCCGCGATGGATTCACTGTTAATGCCATCCCCCACGATCTCCATGCAGTCGGACAAAGTCTCGCTGTCGGCATACTTCTCGATGATCGCCTCAGCCTCTTTCTTATCCGTCTCCTCCATGTTATCCACGATCTCTTTCGCTTTCTCGGCAGCCTGCGGATCGCCGGTGCTTTCCAAAGCCTTCTGAACAGCCTGCTCCATAACCGTTTCCGTCACCTTTTTGGTCACCGCGGACTTGATTCCGCCGGTTATTTTGTCTGTCGGGAAGACGCCCTTCACCAGACCGATCAAAACAATCAAGCATACTAATATGAAAAAGCTGAGAAAAACAATTTTTCCCGTACCCTTCTTCCTTTTTCCCCGTCTGCTCATAATAATCCCCTATTCTTGCTCAGTCTGCAAATTTGGGCGCAAGCACAAATTTGTGTGTGAAAAATCTGCGCGGAGAATGCCGTATTTCAGGCATTCTCTTAAACATTTAGCAGCTCTTAGGCTGCGTTCTTTGCTGCCTTAGAGTTGGTTAATGTTTTTCTCACACTAATCCCCTTATTTTACCAGGCGCACGGTCTCCCTCGCGATCGCAAGCTCCTCGTTAGTAGGAATCACCAGCACGGTTACCTTAGCCCCTTCATCGGACAAGATCACTTCTTCCCCGCGCAGCTTGTTCTTCTCAGGATTAATGTTCGTTCCCAGATAGCCGATGTACTTACCGACTTCCGCCCTTGCCGCGGCGTTGTTCTCTCCCACACCGGCCGTAAACACGATCGCATCAACGCCGTTCATGGCAGCAACATATGCACCGATATATTTGGCCACGCGATACCCGTAAGTCTCCAATGCTGTCTTAGCCGCTTCATTGCCGGCTTCTGCCGCTTCGCCCAGATCACGGAAGTCGCTGGAAATACCGCCGGATAAGCCCAGCACGCCGGATTTCTTGTTACAGATACTGATCACTTCTTCCGCACTGATGCCTTCTTTCTCCGCAATGAAAGTAACGATCGCCGGATCCAGATCGCCGGACCTGGTTCCCATGATCAGCCCTTCAAGCGGCGTCAGGCCCATGGAAGTATCCACGGATCTGCCATGCAGCACTGCCGATACGGAAGCACCGTTGCCCAAATGGCATACGACGATCTTCAGATCTTTGATATCCTTACCGAGCAGTTCCGCAGCCCGTTTGGAAACAAAATCATGGCTGGTGCCGTGGAAACCGTAGCGACGCACCTTATATTTCTCATAATAATCCAGTGGCAGACCATACAGATACGCCTTCTTTGGCATCGTCTGATGGAATGCAGTATCGAACACGCCCACCATAGGCACACTCGGCATGATCTCCCGGCAGGAATTGATTCCGATCAGGTTGGCCGGATTGTGGAGAGGCGCCAGATCGTTACATTGCTCGATGGCCTCCAATACCTCACCATCCAGCACCACCGAAGTGGCAAATTTCTCACCGCCATGTACGATACGATGCCCCACCGCGTCAATCTCATCCAGAGATGCGATCACACCCACCTGCGGATCCGTCAACTTCTCGATCACCAGCTGCACCGCCTTCGTGTGGTTCGGCATATCCACCTCGCTCTTAACTTTCTCGCCGCCTGCCGGCTGGTGTACGATCGCGCTCCCGTCGATTCCGATCCTCTCACATAACCCTTTTGCCAGCACTTTCTCCGAATCACTGTTGATCAGCTGATACTTCAGCGAAGAAGAACCGCAGTTAATCACCAAAACATTCATTTACTTTTCAACCCCTTTACTTTATATTTTATAGAAAAACAGGAAATTTATATCATTGTAATCCAATCTGCCAAAAATTACAAAACATATCTTAGACTGATTGTCGCCTTTCAGGCGATCCGACAACCATTTCAGCGCCGTATTAGTACGCTCTTCCCCAATAAACCATCTTCTTCGCAGGCTTACCGCAGCACACACACACATCCCCGATCGTCTCCTGCTCGAAAGGCATACACCGGCTGGTAACCGCGAGTTCTTCCTTAATCTTATCCTCACATGCCTGATCCCCGCACCACATCGCCTTCACGAAGCCGGACTTCTCCGTAAACAACCTGCAAAACTCTTCCATATTCTCTGCCGTATAGGTATGGGAATCCCTGTGCGCACGGGCACGCTCCAGCATTTCCGTCTGCATCTTCTCCAGGATCTCGCCCGCCTTCGTCTCCAATTCATCCAAAGACACCTCGATCTTCTCCCTCGTATCACGACGGCAGATCACGCATTTGTTAGCTTCGATATCCTTAGGCCCGATCTCGACACGGATAGGGATCCCACGCATCTCCTGCTCGGAGAACTTCCAGCCGGGACTCTTGTCTGCATCGTCCACTTTCACACGGAAACCATTCAATTTGTCTCGCAGCTCATACGCCTTATCCAGCACGCCTTCTTTCTTCTGCTGGATCGGAATGATCATGATCTGTACGGGCGCGATCCGGGGAGGCAGCACCAGGCCGGAGTTGTCGCCGTGTACCATGATGAGCGCACCGATCAGTCGAGTCGTTGCACCCCAGGAAGTCTGATGCACATATTTCAGTGTATTGTCCTTATCTGTAAACTGAATACCGAATGCCTTCGCGAAACCGTCTCCAAAGTTATGGCTGGTTGCAGACTGTAATGCCTTCCCGTCATGCATCAACGCTTCAATAGTATACGTAGCCGTAGCACCGGCAAATTTCTCCTTCTCCGTCTTCTGTCCCTTGATCACGGGAATCGCCAGCACCTGCTCACAGAAATCAGCGTATACATTCAGCATCTGTACTGTCCTCTGCTCTGCTTCCTCAGCCGTAGCATGAGCAGTGTGTCCCTCCTGCCATAAGAACTCACGGCTGCGTAAGAACGGTCTTGTCTCCTTCTCCCAGCGCACGACTGAGCACCACTGGTTGCATACCTGGGGCAGATCGCGGTAGGACTGCACCACATTTTTATAATATTCACAGAAAAGTGTCTCCGACGTAGGTCTTACGCAAAGCCGCTCCTGCAAAGGCTGCATGCCGCCATGCGTCACCCATGCCACCTCCGGTGCAAAACCCTCCACATGATCCTTCTCTTTATTCAGAAGACTTTCAGGAATAAACATAGGCAGATAAACGTTCTGTACGCCTGCCTTCTTAAACATAGCATCCATCTGCTGCTGGATGAGTTCCCAGATCGCATAACCTGCCGGCTTAAATACCATACATCCTTTGATGCTCGTGTAGTCCAGAAGTTCCGCCTTCTTGACCACGTCCGTATACCACTGCGCGAAGTCCTCTTCCATGGAAGTGATCGCTTCTACTAATTTCTTGTCAGCCATTCTTCTTCATCCTTTCTTTTTCTTTACCGCAATAGAAATAAATTTCATATATACCAAAAAACGCCGGGATTTCCATCCCGAAAGGGACCGAAATCTCGGCGGTACCACCCTAATTAACGCTTATGCGTTCCTCTTCTCTTACCGTTATCGCCGGTGCTACGCTGTGCTCATCACACAGGACTCCAAGGCCGGTTCCGGACATCTCCCGTAAAGATCTTCCACCATCGATCCTCTCTCTGTCACGTTCCCTGTCCGTACTATTCTCTTCTTCGTCACGTTTGATACTGCTTACACCCATATCAGCCTTGACGCAAACGCCCTGGATAAGATGGGGCAAGTGTAACTTTCTATTCATTCTATCCGCAAGACCAGATTTTGTCAACCGCTAAAAAACATGAAATCATGAAATCCAAATCAGCCACGAATGATAGCCATCTGCTCCCACTTCCGCTCCATGTCCGCAACAAGTGCCAGCTGTGTGCGGCAGCGATCCAGATTCTGCCCGTCGCGGGAAGTCTGATAATACGTATCCCCCTGCAGATAGTCCGTAAGGAATCTGATCCCCTGCTCCAATGTGATGGTCTTGGCACCCACCGGCAGCGTCTCTATCTCCTTAGCAGTCAGGCGTTCACCGCAGCCCTCCATAAATCCTTTGACATAAGCCTTATACAATGGCAGCGACAAGGAAACCTTGCTCGTATCCGGCTCGTCCTCCACCGCCGTATTGGCGCCGAAACGAATCGCATCCCCGAAATCATACGCCGTAAGCCCCGGCATGATCGTGTCAAAATCTACGATGCAGACTGCCTCGTAGGTTTCGGGATCCAGAAGGACATTGTTCAGTTTCGTATCATTGTGGGTAAGCCGCAGCGGCAGTTCTCCCGCCTTAAGCATGTCGGTAAGAATCTCCGTTTCCGCCTTCCGCTCCCTGATAAACTCAATCTCTGCGGCTACCGATGCCACCCTTTGGCAGCAGTCTTCTTCCACTGCCTTCTCGAATGCCTGGTAGCGTTTCGGCGTGTTATGGAAATCAGGGATCGTCTCATGCAGCGTCTGTGCCGGATAATCCGCCAGCTGCGCCTGAAATCTGCCAAATGCCAACCCGTTGGCATACAGCGCTTCCTCATTCTCCGCCTGATCTAAAGAGATCACATTGTCGATCAGCAGATAAACCCGCCAGCATCCGCCCTCGGCATCCTTATAATAGTATTTTCCATCCTGTGTCGGGATCGCCCGCATCGTTCCCCTTTCCGGGTCGCCTCCCTCGTTCGCTATCTGCCCGCGCAGATAAGCAGTCACATTCACGACGTTCTCCATCAATCCTTCCACGTCCTTGAAGATGTCGGTATTGATCTTCTGCAGAACATACTGCTTTCCACCTGACGTCTCCACGGCAAAAGTGTGATTGATGTGCCCGCTTCCGTGGGGTTTAACAGACACGATCTCCTCCCCCGGAAAGAACTGCTGCAAAACCTCTCTTATTATTGTATCCATTTACCCGTTACCTCCTCTATCCGTTTTCTTGCTCTTTCTTCTTGGAATATTATAACTTGAAATCTTGCTGTTCTCTTAAAATATACTCGCCCGTTCCCATCAGGATAAAGATAAAGGGCGTGCACAATACCTGCTGATAACAGAAAAAATTATAACACATATATGACACGACTGCCGCTGAAATCCCCGTCAACATGAAATTTCTAGCCCTGCCGCGCAGAAATCTACAGGCAGCTGTCACATAAATACCCAAGTAAGATGCCGCCCCGAGAAGTCCGCCATTGATCAGGATATTCAGCCATTCGTTATGCACGTTAGTGAGCAGCTTCTTGCCCCATAGAAGAGTCACCTCTTCGCCATGATTAACCGTCACGTACCTGTTAAAGCAGTCGGGCCCCACCCCGAAGATCCTGTGGCGCGCGCTCTCCTGCGAGATCACCCTGCAGGCAAATTCCCAGATTCGTCCTCTGCCATTGCCCCATTCGTCCTCCCAATTCAAATAGGAGATCTCTGCTGCCTTGCCAGAAACCGACTCCGGCAGCATCCCATGACTCTGTAGATAAATGACCGCCACCGCAGCAAGGATCAGTCCCGCCAGGATACCCGGCACTCCCCAACGCAGCCGACAGATCACGGATGCAGGATAACGCCTGGCCATGTACAACATTAAAGTGACAGACAGACAAATTACCAACATCCCCCATGTCAAGCCGGAGTCCCACATCAGTTCCGTGACAAAGTCCGGTTCCAGTTCCGGATTAGGCTTTATCCGCATAAGCAGTCCCATGACTTTTCCCGCTGCAAAGAACATCGTCGATGCCGCCATAAAACGGCACAATATTTCTCTCTTTTCACAAGATACCATAAAAAAGACAATAAACATACCTGCCAGGGCAAAATAGGCGCTGTCACTGTTCTGCGTCACCAATGTGCAAAATCCGGTCAGCATATAAATACCGGAGATCAATCTCCACTTTCTATGCTCCGTATAAAGAAATACGCCCATCCCTATCGGCAGCAGCACGATCAGAAAAGAGGCATACCACGTCGCCTGCCCGAGAGTAGACAGAAACTGTGCCTTCTGTTCATTCGTCAGCCCGTCATAAAATCCGATGGGATCGATCAGTAATCTGTGCAGGATACCGATACAAAATACCGCTGCCGCCACGATACAGAGCACCCCGAAGACAATACGGTAGTATTTCCCAAACCGGGAGAGAAACAGATACAGCAGAACAAAACTGAGCTGGGACATAAATCCCATATTCCATCCGGCAGAGCCCCAAAGAGCGTCTTCATAGAATCCACCGGAGATCACGGAAATACCCGTCAATACCAGATATGCGATCACCAAAATATCCGTGATTGATATCCGGATCCTCTTCGATTCTTTATGTGGTCTGCATGTGATCATGCGGCTGATAAGATACACTGCCGCCAAGAGCAAAAGCACACTGAAACTGCCGATCATGATCCTGCGGTACGCCTCAAACTTTGCATTGCCAATCTTGTGATAGCCGTCCTTCGCATACAACGGTACTACCACGCATAGAGTCAGCATTGCTGCCGCCAGCAGATATTCTATGATCTCTTTTATGACTTCTGTATGTAAAGTGTCTGCCTTCTTCCGTGCACGTTTTTTCGTTACTTTATTATTCAATTTGTTGCTCACCTGTAATGTCTCCGTCTTCTCTTGCCAATCCTTCACCAATCCCCAGCACGATAAAGATATACGGGGTACTCAAAATCTGCTGGAAACTGACCATATTATGTACCGTATAGGCTAACAGCGCCATTGCACATGCGTATAAAAGCGGCTTCTTTCCTGCTCTTTTCATAAATCGCACAAAGGCCGTCGCATAAATCCCTACGTAACACAAAAGGCCCAGCGCTCCTGTATTGATAAGGATTGTCAGCCACTCATTGTGGGCGTTGGTCAGCCTCAGGTTTGCAAATTCATCCCACATTCTCTCCGCCAGCTTCGGCACATCATAGATGTGATCTGCAAAACAATCCGGCCCTACGCCGACAATCTTATGTAAAAGATCCATTTCTCTGTAGGCATTCACACCACAGTTCCATGTAGCGCCTCTGCCATTCCCCCAATCGTCATCCGGGATTACTTTCAGATAACCGTCACTTTCCACTACAAACCCTGTTTCTCGTAAAATCACGAATCCGTCACCCGCCAGCACCCAGAAGATTCCAAGACTACCGACAACCGCCGCCATGATCAGTATGCCCCGCAATCGTTTCACTTTTTCAAGCCGAAGGTATCTGCCCTTGTCCAGCAAGCGGACTACCAGATAGCAGCCGGTCAACAGAAGCAGGAGCACTGCGGCAGCATCACTGTCGATCAATATTCCCGTGATCCCGCGGCTCTCTCCCGGTCGTTCATTCCAATAATTATAAGTAAACCCCGGCAATGCCTGCAGAAGCCTCCCGGTCTGACAAGCTAACGCAAAAATCATACCCAGTTCCAGAAAACGGTACAGCTTCTTCTTATCCCGCAATGACAGAATAAATATTGCCGGAAACATGACCAGATAAACAAGATATGCGCTGTTACTGCCCTGTGTGACACCGGACAGCATCGCAAAGAAACTATACGCTCCCGTCAACACCCGGGTCACTCCCTGCCTGCCGCACCAATAAAGCATGATGCCGATCGGCGCCGTCACCGACCAGTATCCGCAGAACCAGTTGATATTTCCCAACGTGGATATAAAAGTCTCGGTCTGCCCCTCCATCACGATCGGATAGACAGAATAACGGTTGCATATGCCCAGCAGGAAGACTGCCGCTGAAGTGAAAAGCCACAGCCCCAGCCATCTGCCCACTTCAGTACTGCTGCTGCCTGCCGCCCTGTCTCCAGCCACCGCAATACTACTGCCTGCCGCCCTGTCTTCAACCGCTGCAATGCTGCCGTCTGCTGTCCCACATCCAGCCACCACAATACTGCTGTCTGCTGTCCTGTCTTCAATCGCTGCAATGCTGCCGTCTGCTGCCCCGTATCCGGCCACTGTTGCAGAGGCACCGTCCCTATGACAAAAGCAGCGCGAGAAGAAAAAATAGAGAAGTACAAACATGATCTGGCTCACAACACCCATATGCCAGCCCTCTTCTCCCCACAAAGCATCCTCTTTATAATCGGAACACAGATATGACAGCATCACCACCAGGCAGTATCCGTACGCAAACCAGTCCGTAACCGACATCTGACGATAATGCTTCACAATCCACTCTCTGTCCCGGCTCATCAGCGCCGCCAGTAAAATAACCGCACACAGCACCGCCAATGTGACCAGTGTCACGTTCCGGAAGAAATAGTACTTAACCTCCCCGATCCGCAAATATCCTCCCGGGGCATACAAGGGATACACCACTGTCATTATAAAAAAGTACGCCGCAAGAATACCTTTACAGATTTTTTCCTTCAATTTGCCGTCACATTCTCTCTATCAAAATATAAATATCTAATTTATCATAATCTAATGCCGCCTTTTCGTCAAATCCTATTCCCGCTTCCATATCTCATAGATCACGATCAATGCCAGCGGTCCCTTAACGATCCCGCCCACACCGAACAGCTTCACCCCCGCATACACGGCCATCAGCATAAAAACCGGGGCTATGCCCATCCGCTTGCCGATCAGCTTCGGCTCAAGCAGTTCCCTGGTGACGATGCAGGCTCCGTACAATGCCAGGCATACCACCGTCCGTATATACTGGCCGTTCAACAGCTGCCAGACAGATAGCGGCACCAGTACGATCCCCGTGCCGATAAAGGGCAGCATATCCAGAAATCCAGCAAGCAAGCCAAGCAAAATGCCGCCTGGAATCCCAGCGATCCCCAGCACCACACTGCATACCACGCTGATAATGAGCAGGATCACTCCCTGTGCTTTTACAAAAGTAATGATATAGGATAGAACACCTTCCACCACAGACCAGACGACACTCAGTTCCTGGGATCTCTTTAACCGTTCCACCAGCCCCGCATACTCTTTTTCCAGCAAAAATGCCGCGATACACGTGATCGCCAGAAAACCTACCGTTGCAAAGATTCCCTTAAAACAATTATAAGATGAAGACAAGATCTGCGGTACTACCTGTATTTGTACATTCTCCATGACTACCGTCATCTGTTCGATCAAGTAAGTCTCTATCTGCTGCCCGTCCCAGCCAAATCTCCCGTCCAGGCCGCCGCAGCACTTGTGGAAGAAGAATTCCAACTGCTGTCCCACCTGCGTACAGAATTCCGGAAGCCCCGCCAGCTGCCTGCCGCCAAACAGCATCACGAACCACAACGCTGCCACCACCAATACAAACAACGGAAGGATAATGCCGATTGCCAGGAATTTCTTTTTGATAGGAATCTTCTTCTGGATACGCTCCAGCAACGGATAACACAGGCTGATCAGCAGAAACGCCAGGATAAAAGGCGCTGCCAGCGTAAAGAGATAGCGGAAGAAAAACCAGACGCCAACGCAGATCACGCTCATCCGAATCAGTTTATTTTCCCAAAGTGTGCTAATTTCCTCCGCCATGCTGGTGTACCTTTCTTTGCTGTATTATTCGTTACTGTATTATTTACTGTATTATTTGTTACTGTATTATGCAGTATCCTCTCTCAGATCGTGAAAAGTACCTTATGGCGCTTTGCAGCGGCAAGGACTTTCTTATAGAGTCAAATACCCCGCAGCAAGCTGACGGGGCATCCAACTTGCAACGCAGCAGAGCTGCGGGGTATCTGACCCTCGCGGCATTCGCCAAATACTCGTGCAAGCACGGTACTTGGCTCATTGCTCGCGGGAATGAATACGGATCCTTCCCAGAAAACTTTCTTATGATTTGAAAAAGAAGCAGAATCTTAATCTCTGCTTCTTACCTCTATTCTTCCTTATTATGTTTCATTTGGCGGTCATTATACCACTATACTCTACTTTCGACCGGAATCTTTTCCATTTCATTGAGCACCTCCGGAAAATCCTCTATCTGAAAACCCTTCCCTTCCGGCCTGATCTGAAATTCCATCCGCTTTCCGGTCACCGGATGAAAGAAGGAAAGCCGGTACGCACATAGGGCCACTTCTTTGATCTGCAGCTGCTTCGAGATGCCGATCGTCTCCCCATCGGCGTATTTGTAATCCCCCAGCAGGCTCATACCGGCGTGACTCATCTGTACTCGGATCTGATGGTGTCTGCCGGTGTACAGGCGAATCCTGGCAAGCATAAGTTTACATCCGCCGGTTTCCCCCAAATCTGCACCGATATCTGCGTTTCCGCACCCTTCCCCATCGCCTGTAACTGCTGCTATATTTCTCTCTGCTATGATCTCATAATGCAACAGCGCACGTTTCGCATCCTTCAACTCCGGCGGCACGATAGCCGATGTATTTGTTCTGCCATCTTTACACAGATAATCCTCCAAGTCTCCCTGCATCTCAAAGGTATGGCCGCAGACCACCGCATAATAGTATTTCTCTGTCTTCTCCCCGGTGATCTGACGGCTCAATCCGGCCGCGGCATTCTTATTCTTTGCCAGTACGAGAACCCCCTCCACCGGCTGATCCAGGCGATGGACGATTCCGATGTACGGCACACCGCCTCCGGAACGCGACAGATAATTCCTGACCTCACTGACCATATCCGCCTGGCCGACCCTGGAAGTCTGCGTGGCGATCCCGGCCGCCTTATGGCACACTATGATATCCTGATCCTCGTACAGAATCCTCTTCTGATTCATATGATCTCTGCTTTCCCGCTTCTTAAAGTCTGCCCATCCTTCATGATATCATTTCTTGAAATTGATGATAATTAAACTTTGAAACGATATCCAACACCCCATATTGTCTCGATATACTGCGGTTTGGCAGTCTCAAATTCAATCTTTTCCCGTATCTTCTTAATATGCACTGTGACCGTGGCGATATCTCCAATGGAATCCATATCCCAGATCTCACGGAACAATTCTTCCTTGGAATACACATGATTCGGATTCTCCGCGAGGAACGTCAGCAGATCAAACTCCTTCGTCGTAAAAATCCTCTCCTCTCCATTCACATAAACTCTTCTGGCGGTCTTGTCGATCTTAAGCCCTCTGATCTCAATGATATCATTGACCTTCTGGCTGCTGCCCACCAACCTGTCATAACGCGCCATATGCGCCTTAACTCTGGCCACAAGTTCCGACGGGCTAAAGGGCTTCGTCATATAATCGTCGGCGCCCAACCCAAGACCTCTGATCTTATCTATATCATCTTTCTTGGCAGACACCATGATGATCGGTATATTCTTCTCCTCGCGGATCTTCTTGCACACCTCAAATCCGTCCATACCCGGCAGCATCAGATCCAAGATCACCAGATCGAAGTCTCCGGTCATAGCCGTTTCCAGCCCCTTATCTCCGGTATTCTCGATCGTAACCTCGAAATCGCTCAATTCAAGGTAGTCTTTCTCCAGATCCGCGATCGCCTCTTCATCTTCCACGATTAAAATTTTACTCATGACCTTCATCCTTTCTCACTTATGATTATTCATTATTGCTCCGGCGGCGCCTGATATTTCCGGATCACGAAATGCATACACGTACCTTCTGTCTCTCTGCTGGTCGCCCAGATATAGCCCCCGTGATCCTCTATGATCTTCTTCACGATGGATAAGCCTATGCCGCTTCCGCCCTTGGAGGAATTGCGGGATGCGTCCGTACGGTAAAAACGTTCAAATACATTAGGCAGATCCTTGGCCGCGATTCCCATACCGTTGTCTTCTATCTCGACACGAATGGAATCCACCTCATCCAGAATGCGGATATCGATGATCCCCTGCTCCTTATCCATATACTTCACACTGTTGCCAATGATATTGCTGATGACCCGCTTCAACTGCTCCGGATCGGCAATGATCTGCGTGGACGGCTCCACCAGGTCGTCATAGTTGAGTTGTATATTCTTGGATTCCAGATCCAGTCCCACTTCTTCCACACAATCTCCGAAGTAATCCGCCACATTGATCCTGCGGAACGTATATGGGATCCTATTGTTATCTATACCGGAATACGTAGTCAGCTCATTGATCAACCGATCCATGTCATTGGCCTTATCATAGATCGTCTTAATATATTTGTTCATCTTCTCCGGTGTGTCTGCCACACCGTCCATGATCCCCTCCACATAACCCTTGATTGCCGTGATGGGTGTCTTCAAGTCGTGAGAAATATTGCTCACCAACTCTTTATTCTTCTGCTCATGTTCAAATTTCTCATCCGTTGACTCCTTCAGCCGCAGCCGCATGTCCTCATAATTGCGGTACAGTTCACCGATCTCGCCTTTCTCTTCGGTTGTCAGCATATACTCCAGATTGCCCTCGGCAATATTCTGCATCGCAATATCCAGTTGATTGATCGGCGTAAAGATCCCCTTCTGGATCCACTGCGTTAGCACCAGACTTGTAAAAACGAGTACCAAGATAAAGGCTATGATCATATTCTGCAATACTTTCTTGGAGATCAGAGAACTTACTCCCGATACGATAAAGAAACTACCCTTGTCTCCGTCTGTAAACTCGAAATCGACCTGTTTGACCAGTTTCTTCATATCATTGTAGTAATATCCTGTCTCCATATACGGTATCTCATTCCCATGCTCAGGCAGCGTATTGAAGATCTTCCTGGCTGCAGTGTGGTTGCTCGTATAGTAGACCGCATCTCCTTTTCTGACAATGATATAGGAAAATTTGCTGTTAAGCTGCGCGCTGATCTCGTCAAGATATTCCTTATCCTCAAGTCTGGCCGGATCGCCCGCGATCTGTTTCTTTACCTCATGCAGGATCTCTTCCGAGATCTGGCTGTAATTCTCGATCGTATAAGTAAAAGGGATCCTATTCACATCCAGAAGTCCGAACTCACCCTCTGCATCCTCTATATGGCTGCCGATCAGAAGAAATGCGGCACAGGTCAACAGCAGCGGCAGCAATACGATGACAACCGATGTGACCATAAGCCTTGTTTTAAACTTCACAAAAATACCTCTTTTCTCTTCGAGAGTACTCCCGCCTGCTCCTGGCGGCAGTCCGTTAATCCTTTCTGTCCCGATATGAAACAGACTCTATAAAACTATAAAAGCTTTTATACATAACTAATATATCATATTTTCTGCTGTAAGGAATAAAACATATCCGATAATCTTATAAAAAATTTATAAAATATATTGAAAATGACTGTATTTCCTTGTGAAAAAGTTCACCTTTCCATCTTTTCAGAGGGATATTAAGCGAAACTGAAGACATCCTCAGTCAAATACCCCGCAGCAAGCTGACGAGGCATCCAACTTGCAACGCAGCAGAGCTGCGGGGTATCTGACCCTCGCGGCATTCGCCAAATACTCGTGCAAGCACGGTACTTGGCTCATTGCTCGCGGGAATGAACAAAGGAACAATTTGATAAATAAGAATTTCACGAGTTCTAATGTCGACTAAAAAAATAATCAAAACTATTGACTTCAAATGTAGTTTAATATAATATGACAAAGACGCGTCAATAGTTAAGGGGCTTCGGTAACGAAACATTCCTTGGCATAATGCTCATGTACGGTAAAGAAGCAAGCAACCGAAAACAAGAGATAAACCGCCAG
>ERZ779637.296-NODE-296-length-36152-cov-6.678256_pt1 | contig 36152 bp, 30 predicted proteins | sample MGYA00514196_ERZ779637 | MGnify/ENA primary metagenome ERZ779637 (study PRJEB29562, sample SAMEA4376700) | mouse gut metagenome | isolation source: Cecum | study: EMG produced TPA metagenomics assembly of the A DSS colitis mouse model was used to assess the...
CGCCGCTTATTGGATTTTTACTTTCGGAATCAATCTTTTTAAAGGCAAATTCGGTGGTGGGATCGTTCTTTATATACATATACCCATCCTTCTGGTTAGCCTGCCATAATCCTGTAGGACCTTCGCCGCCATTGATTTTATACTGCATACCTGCCTGCGCGTTATAAACAGTCCCATGCGCCCAGTAAGCGGAATCGTCCGTTCCTGCAGATTCGGATACTACGATTTTCCAGGGTGCTTCGGGAAGCACAAAACCTTCGGGCGCTTTCGTCTCCGTCAGGTAATACGTTCCGGCTTTAATATTCTGAAAGCCAAACATTCCGTAGGCCCCGCTGACCGCTTCCATCTTAAACTGCATATCAGCTTCCGAGGTAAGGACAAATTCCGCACCGGCAAGGCTGTGATCCAGCTTGCCATGTTCTACTTTGCGGAAATTTAAATCCAATGTTTTTTCCCTGACAGGAGTGTTTTTGATTTCCGTAATCAAGTCGGTTCCGTCCAATAAGTTTACCTTCACGGAATCTCCGTCCTTAACTGCCTGCACCTGCCATTCTCTGTCGCTGATTTCATATCCTTCCGGCGCTTTGGTTTCCTTTAAAGTGTAATTCCCTTCCGTCAGTCCGGTAAAGGTAACCTCTCCATTTTCTCCCGACACCGCCCATTTAACTTCTGTTCCCGCATGATTATAAAGCGTAAATTCCGCACCTTTCAAAGGCGCTCCCGTTTCGCTGTCGGTCTTCGTAAAAGAAAGGCTGCCGTAGCTTTCCGTTACAATCCGGGATTCTACGTTGGGAAGAACAAATTCCATAAAGCAGCTGGAGGCATAGGCCCCGCGTTCCATAAATAAAACGGTAACCTGATACTCGCGATCGGGATCGTATTTTTCATTGGCATTTTCCCACCAGCAGTCGACGCTTCTGTCTGTAACGCCAAAATATGATTTCCAAAGATCAACCGTATTGGAAACTCCATTATCTTCATATCTGCTCGGATAAGTACTGTGTATTCCCCCCAGATCCAGTACAAGTTCTCCGTCTACAAATACCCACAGGTCATCGTCTCCCTGAAAGGTATAAGACAAATCACCGATATAATCGCCCAATTTAAATGTAAAATCATAACGCATTCCGAAATACCAGTTATGATCCGTATAACCGCCAACAGGAATGAACTGCGCACCGGGCACCTTATCCAGCGGAAAGAACTGTCCGCTTACATCTCCCGGCTGATAGGAGTGCCGATCATACTCTTCCTCATTCTGACATTTTGAAAAAGTCTCCCCATACTGTTCCGATACGGCGCTGTAAAGCTGATAACGGTTTCCTTTCTGATCAAAAGTCAGTCTGAAATCATCCGCATAGATCTCTTTGCCCTGCACCGGATCCATGGTAAAATATCCGGGTTCCACAATCTGCTGTCCCGCACTGTTTTTCCCCCAGACAACATTTTTCAAATCGTCCGTCAAACCGGAAGCGATTCCCTGTACCAAAGCCTTATTCCCCGTACCGCCTTCAAAGGCGTTGGCATTTCCCCCATAAGTCCCGTCTATAATAAGCTCCGCAGCATTTGCCGGCCTGTCCTCCCCTCTTCCCATTACCAGATAACAGGAAGCATTCTCATCCGTCAAAGCGCTGTTGATTCCGTCCGATCCGCCCGGAATCTGAAATCCTCCGTGCCACGCATAAACAGCTTTTTCATATACGGTCCCATTAATAGTGATATTTTCAACAGACTCTCCCTTTTTAATGGTCCGTCTTCCTTTTCCTCCTACTTCAACAAGGGTGATTGAATCGTTTCGTATGCCGTCCCATGCCACCTTATATTCCGTATTGCCGATCTTAAAAACCGTATTATTATTTACATTGATTTCGGTCAGAGTTTTCTCGGAAACCGTGTAGTCATAAAAAATTACACGGTTTTCATATCGTTCCGATTTACCTGCCGGCTCATAGCTTAACTCAATCGTTGCATCCGCAGCTATTACAATTTCTTTATCGGAAAAATCCGTATCGCTTAATATAATCTCTTCTTCTTTACCGTCCGCAAAAATCACTTTGATTCCCGTCAGAGTATAATCATCGCCTCCGGCTGTCATTTGTGCCGCAGCCAGATCGGTATATATCTTTTTCTCATTCTTCCCTATAGTTTCCGTAAAAGGTTTATAAAAAGGCGTTCCGTCCAGCAAATGCCTGTAAGTAACGGTACATTCCCCGTCTTCTCCGGTAATCACAATGACATAGGCGGAAAAATGAGCGGTTGTCATCTCTATGGTCTGCTCCGCTATTACCTCATCCTCCATGGACACTTCCTGATCTTCTATCTCAACGATTTGTTCTGCATCTCCATCGGATACGGTACTGCCGTTACCCGGCGCTGCAGGTTCTGCCGTTAAATCGGAAGGAGCTGCGTTTTCCTCAGAAGCAGCTTCCATGCCATCGGTTTCTTCCGTATTCATGTCCATGACGGCATCTCCTCCGCTTACCGTTTCCGCCATGGCCGGAAGCGCGTCTCCCGTAAACAGGGCCGCCGCCATAACCACCGCAAAAATTCGCCTCATCCATCCAAAATTCATGTAAATCCTCCTTTTACACATCATCAATAGTAATATAGCAATTAAAAGTCACACGTAGGTCACATCACAAGAGTTTTTTCACAATAAAAACGCGTATACAGTCAGACTGCATACGCGCTTCTTGCTACCCTATCCTGACAAGGGCATAATGCCTCAGGCCATTTCATTCAGTTTAATCATGCTGGATAAAAGCTCAACTTCTCCGTTAAAATCAGCCGCGCAGTTACCGTCTCCGTCATATAAATTGCCCTGCCAGCTTGTGTTTTGTCTTGATTTTACAATCACATCAAAAGTCCTCTTCCTTCCGCACTGCGTTAAAATATTTTCGGTTTCCCGCCAAATTCTGGGCAATCCCCTGTACGCATTTTTTATTTCCTTCCCCTCATCAAAACTCCGTTTATCCTGAAAAGCCTGCGGATACCCACACTTGTCAAACAATTCGTCCATTTTCACAAAAATCTCGCTCATACTGACAAAAGGAATTGGTTCGGACGACAGCGGAGAATAAATTCTGCCGCTTATATCCAATTCTATATTATCAATGCAAATTCGAAAAGCATTTGCCGGAAAAAATCGGTTCAATTCTGCCATTTTGTCATTACCTCACCAAAGAAGACCTTGCCGCCGTTACCTGTTCATAGTCTGTCTTAATCATTATTTTCTTTCCTTTATTTTTATCATAAAAATATGCTAATATACGTTTGGAAACCTGTACGCTGCTCTCATATGTACAGCCCGGAAGCAACAGCACAAACTGTGTATCGCTGTATCTTGCCGCCACATCGCCAATACGGAGCGTTCCCTTAAGAGCCTCTTCCAACTGCTTCATCGCCTGATTCATTAAAAACTTTTTCATTTTAGAATTCTCTGATTTTACGCTTTCGTTTACTTCCACCGTTAGAAGCACTACATATTCCGCTTCTCCCAAACGTCCGATTTTTCGGGCTTCCAACCGGTATATCTCCCGGAAAACGGGATAGCCGCACAGGTAAACGCCGACCGGTTTTTCAACCTCCGCCATATCCTCCGAAACGCTTTCCATACCTTCGGCTTCGGTTCCCTTGTTCATTTTCAAAAGCTCTTTCTGAACCTCCTGCAGCCGTTCGGAATTGCGGACGCCAAGGGCATCATATAAAATCCTGACAGCCTCTTCATAACTTTTAAGGGCAAGTTCAAATTTATTTTGGCGTATCAAAGCCATAATATAAAAACAATGCATCTGTTCGTCAACTTTATCAAAATGAAGACCGTTAATACAAATCCGTTCCATATCCTGATAACGATTTTCTTTCTGATATAATTCTGCAAGTTCTTTCGTCGCCGTTAAAAACAGGGAATGGTAATAGGTAGATAAGGTCACAGCCCAATGCCTGTCGAGAATATGATCCATAAATTCCCCTTTATACAACGCCAGCGCCCGTTCATAACTTTGAATAGCCGCTTCTTCTTTTGACGCAGCCTTTGCCTGCTTGCAGAACCGTTCAAAATTTTCCGCGTCAAAGCATATCTCTATTTCCGTATTCCAGCTATATGCTCCGGGACTTGTAATAATATACTTTGCATTTCCAAACGTAACTTTCAAAATATTGCGGAGGCGGTACATCAGATTTTTCAAAGCGCCCGCCGGATTATCCGTCTCTTCGTCCTGCCATAGCGCCTCGGCAAGTTCCTGTATGGTAATGGGATGTTCTCTGTGCGTCAGGATATAAATTAAAAGCTTCTTCAACATATCGGAGCGAAGAATATCATCGTTCAGGACAGCGTCGCCGCCCACCACTGAAAATTTTCCCAATGTGCTCACTTCTAACACGAATTTCTCCTCCCTTCGTCCCTCTTTGTCAAATCTGCATCTTGTTAGTCTAGGTATTCTAGCATAATTTTCCTACAGACACAATCAAAATATGAAATTTGCACAAAAAAAGATAAAAAAGGACAAGAAGAAACGAGCCGTAAGAAAAGGACGCTCAAAAAGCAATCGCTTTTCATCCGTCCTTTTGCACACCGATTTTACAATATTTTTATCTGTTTTCGCTTACTCTGCCAGATACATCCGAAGTCCCGCTTCCACCCGGTCTATGGTTTCCTCCAGCGTTCTGCTTCCGTCTAAGTATCCTGCTACGGAATCGGCCAGCTTATTTTTGACTTCCGTATCTTCTACCACCTTTTTATCCACGCTTCTGCACATTTCCAGAAGCTCATCCGCCTGCACTCCGTCGAAATCCTTAATCTCAAATCCGATGGACTGGCCGCCGCCCAAATCAATGGTCGTATAAGCTTCCGCATCGGTACGGTCTTTCCCTGCCTGATTTTCCAGGGAAACCGCGTTGATCGGAAAACCGTCATAGAAATCCGCATTCTGCACTTCATTGGACAAGGCGAAAGCCAAAAATTCTTTTGCCAGCTCCGGTTCTTTTGTCTGGCTGTATATTCCCGCTTCAAATTTGGGAATATACGCGTTTTCAAAGCACGCTACCGTTCCGTTTACCAGCTTTGCCGCACTGACAGGCAGCATGGACTGATTAAAACCGTCCGCCTGGTAAAAAGCCGTTTGTACGGAGCTTGCAATATCCCAGATATCCGGATGCCTCTCCCTGTCTCCATAACTTTCCACAATACCGCAGTTTTCCGCGATCACTTTCAGGTATTCCAGATATTCCTTTAACACTTCCCGGTTCAGTTGTTTATCCTGAATAATGGAATCCGTGAAAAACGGGGCAAATTCATCAACCAAATCCCATACCGTTCTTTCTCCCAGCATGGATTCCTGTCTGGCCGCAAAATCCGCCGCCATAGACTTCATATCCTGAACGTCTTTTGCGTTCACATCTTTTCCGACCAGCAAATTCAGGGCAAAGCGAAGGGGAACCGCATAGCGCGTACCGTCTTCATTCCGGTAGCTCTGTGTGATGTTTGTCAGAAGTTCTCCTTTTTCTTCCATCGGCGCCAGAATTTCTTCCAGATCAAGCAAAAGCCCTTTTTCCATAAAGGATTTTGCGTTAAGTCCGTCCAGAATCAGAATATCCGATGCATTCCCGGCCAGGATTTCCGCGTTCAGGGAAGAATAAATGCTGTTTAAATCTACGTTTCCGCCGTATATATCATCATATGTCAGTTCTGTTTCCACGATCACTTCCACATCCGGATGTTTCTTCTGGAACAGCGCCGCTGCCTGTTTGATAACGGAACTCTCATATACCGTATAAACAGTCAGTGTTCTGCCTGTCCCGACTTCCAGATCGGGATCGTAATCATACCGCATCAGACCGCCGCCCTCTCCTTTAAACAACGCGAAGATAACGCCGTCATCCATTGCCGCAATTCCCTGACACCACATGGTTTCCATGATCAGGGATGAATATCTTGCCGGAATAATCTGTTTCCAGCTCTTTTCACCCGCCTCATACCTGTAAAAGCCTTCGTCATTGCAGATTACCACGTTTCCGTCTGACGTCACATCCACAAAGGTCTGAGCCAGTCCCGAACTTTTCTCATTAAATTCAATCACTTCTACAGGCTCATTCTTTCCCACCTGATACTTTTCCACGCCGGTGAGCGCCGACATATCGGAACAGGGAAACAGATAAAAACCGTCTTTTCCGGCAACTGCAGCTTCCAGATAATTGTTGCTGACGGATATCTGATTGACAAGTTCTCCCGTATCGCTGCCGTAAAACTCCAGACGGTCATAAAATCCGCCTACCAGCGTATCCGAATCCGCAAAGCTCACAAATTCAGGAGAATCATAATACATAAAACCATCCATCTCCTGACCCTCTTTCCAACCCTGCGGCGTAATTTCCTGAACTTCTTTTCCGTCTTTTGTTGCAAACAAATGACCCCAATAGCTTCCTTCTTCTTCGCTATACTGCGCATATAAAACTGCCTGCGCGCCTTCTCCCCGGATGTAATTCATTCTCCAAAAGGCTTCTTTAAGTTCCAGTTTATTCAGCCATTCACATTCCGTTTTTGTAAAGCCTGACTGACCGTCCTGTATATATTCCGCAAAAGTATAGACTTCATTGTCCATTCTGCTTTCCAGAAAATACAATTTGCCATCCCGGATACCAATCTGCGCAATATCGTCCGCATCTACTCCTTCGGGCAATTCCACCGGACTTTCCACATAACGTCCCCGCTCTGTCTTCCCTGTCGTACCCGCCGGTTTATCTTCTTTACCGCCGCATCCCGTTATGCTGATGCCAACCGTCAACGCAAGTAACAGAGCCGTTAATTGATACATTCTTTTATGTTTCACCGCTCTATGCCTCCTTTTCTTCATGACACTCAGTATAACAGGCACTTATTAAGATGTATTTCTGATTTTCTTAAGATTTACTTATTTTTATACCCATGCCTTTCCTGCATGGGCTCTTCCCATGCGGGAAAGGCCCCAATGCGTCAGGTTGAAAGCGCTTTTCTTTCAACCTTCTACCCCCGCAGTCCTTTCGGATAATGATTTTTCATGACTCCTCCCGTAAGTTTTCCCCATCCGAGACTGATTCCGTCCACCGTAATTAAGTACCAGCCCTTCTCACCTTCCGCCTGCAAAGTCTCTCCTCGCAGGTACGCCTGTGCTTCCTGTCCATGGGAATCCAGATTCTTTGCGTATTTTACATCACTGTCCGAAAGCGCCAGGGCCAGCGCATGGGACGGCTCGAATCGGTTCTTTTTAAGGGTTCCCAGATGAAGGCCGGCCCTCAGAACTTTCAACTTATGTAAACTTGGTGTCCCCTCCGGCGCAAGATACAGCTGATCTCCGAATTTCAATAAAACGCCGGTTAACTCCTTCCGGATATATTGCCTTAGGAAACCTGCGAATTCCCCACATTCTTTCTCCCGTGTTCCAGCCTCTGTTTTACACGGACGATTCGCTTCTTTGTTTTCTCTCTCTTTTATAAGCACGGCCGCATAATGTCCTTCCCCTTCTACCTTGTGAGGGAAAAGCCGTACCGTATTTTCAATCCCTGGCGCCGGATTCTCCACCCAGTCTCCCCGTCCGCCCGTAAAACCGTCCGCAAAAGCAGGCGGCGCTATGGAAAACTCGGAATGTCGTGCCAGAAAACGGCTGACGCTTCCTTCGTTTTCTTCCGGTGCGAAGGTACATGTAGAATATACCAGTCTTCCGCCTGCCTTTAACATTCCCGCCGCCGCATCCAGAATTTCATCCTGCCTTTTTGCGCACAGCTCCACATTCTGCATACTCCACTCCCGGCACGCTTCTTCTTTCTTTCTAAACATCCCTTCGCCGGAACAGGGGGCATCTACCAGAATTCTGTCAAAATATTGTTCAAACCGTTCGGCCAAAGTATCCGGCGCCTCATTCAGAACAAGCGCGTTGCAGATTCCCATCCTCTCAATATTCTCCGATAAGATTCTGGCTCTCGCGGGATGTATCTCATTGCATACCAAAAGTCCCTGTCCCCGCATATCCGCCGCAATCTGTGTGCTCTTCCCTCCGGGGGCCGCGCACAAATCCAGAATTCTCTCTCCCGGCCCGGCGTTAAGAAAAGCGGCCGGAGCCATGGCGCTGGCCTCTTGAATATAGTAAAGTCCCGCTTCGTGAAAAGGATGCTTTCCCGGTCTTACATTTTCTTCATAGTAATAGCCGTACTTTGCCCAAGGCACTGCCTCCTGTAAATAAGGCAGCCGCTTTTTTATCTGCTCCTGCGGCACTTCTCCTCCCTTTAACGGATTCCACCGCAGGGAAAAACGGTGGGAATTCTCATACCCGGCAAGAAAATCCGCATATTCCGTTCCCAGCAAAATTTTCATACGATTCAAAAATTCCTGCGGCAGCATGATGAACCCCTCCTAAAAATCCAATGATAAAGCCGACCGGATATCGCTATATCCAAAAGTTTCTCTTTTATACTGTAAAAGCCATGCCTTAAGCTGCGTACACTGACCGGCATCCAAACGCTCCATATCCCGCAAAAACAGCTCTGCGTTTTCTTCCGTTACACAGCCCGCGTCCGTAAAAATGCGAAAACAAACCGGATCGCTTCCATACTCCGACATGAGCACACGGAAACTCTCCCCCGCTTCGCTGCCGTTACGTGCATACATCCTAAGATAAGCCTGCAGTGTCCGTTTCAATTCTTCTTTCAGGGCAAAGGAATGACGCAGACGTAAATAACACAGGCATACTTTCTTTTTACGTCTCCGCATAATATAAACGTCATAATCGTTATCTTTTCCCGCGTAATCTTCTTCTCCGCAAAGAAGCAGCCGTGAAAATCCGGCCGAATCCTGTTCCGCCAAAACAGCTTTAAGACGGGCGTCCCATTTATCAATCCAGGAAATGCTTCCCGCTTCCGCCGGCTCCAGCAAATAGTATGCATCCAAATGTAAAACGGCCGCCGCAAGAAGCTCCCCTGTCCCGTCCGTTTGGGAGACGCCGGATATCCTTTCCAGTTCTTTACAATCCAGAAAAACGTCTTTTCCAAACCGCACTCCGCATGTATTCAAAACAACTTCTTTTAAACGGCCGCAGTAAGCGAAAGCCCAGTCGCCCACTTCCGTTACGGATTCCGGCAAAACGATTCTTCTTAACCTTTTCTTACTTAAAAATGCCTTCTTTTCCAGAACGCGCACAGGCGTCCCGTCCAGTACGGACGGAACCTCCGCCTCATATCCGTCGCCAAGGAAACGCCGAATGTGAATTCCGTCCTTTTCCTCTGTATATTCCCATAATCCGTTTTCCATATGCTTCACCGTTACTCAAGGCTCTGCCGCAGCGATTTCCTGCCGGAGCCGTTCCTGCCTGTCCTGAATCATAAATGCCTCGTTATGCCGGGCGTAGTCTTCACTCCCAAAGGTATTTATAAAACGGGAAGTATCGCTGCCTGCCGTAAGCTCCGTCATTAAGATAAGAAGCTCGTTTCCCTCTGCAAAGGCTCTTTCCGTAAACGAAAACATTTGGTGCATCCGGTTCTTAATTTCTTCATTTTGCGCCGTAACTTCCGCCGCCTTTTCGGCATAAAGAGACTTAACCGCCTCAAATGAATCCGTTTCCTGCAAAGCCTCCAGGGACTTCTTAAGGAACCGCTCCACAATCCGCATTTTACTTTGTTCCCTTTCCGATAAAGCGCCCGCTTTCTTTTGGGCTTCCAACCGCTTTGCCAGATTTTCCTTCTGCTTTGCCAATACTATTTCCGGCTTCTCTTTATCCTCTTCGGCCTTCTCATGGATCGTTTTAAGAATCCGCTTAAGCTCCTGCAGCGCGTCAATGTTCACAAGATTATTCCGGACGGAAAGCGTCACGCTGTCACTTAACATAAACAGCAGTGAAAGCCTTTCGTCAAAGGATGCCTCCGACGCCTTTCTGCAGACTTCCTCTCCAAAACGGCCCTGCAGAATTTCTTCCGTCCGATAATCCTTTTTATACTTACGGTACAAATCATAATAAGCGGCAAACTCCCGTACCGCCTTATCATGGCGCAGGTACTGTCCGATCAGATTCTCATCCGCGCCCATGCCTTCTTCCTCATACAGAAACAGAATACCGGACAAATCTTCCCAGCCCCTGGCGGTTATATATGCCTTTCCTTTTACCGTAGTCTCTACCTGATAAAAATACTCATCTTTGATTTCCAGAAAGCTTAAAACCGCCGGATGGATTCTTCTCTCCAGAGCGTATTGTTTCCAGCTTTCAAAGTCGGCCTCAACCTCCAAAAGCTTGAGACGGTCCATGGTCACCACGTCGAACTCCCGCACGGAGCGGTTATATTCCGGCGGGTTGCCGGCCGTCACAATCACCCAGCCTTCCGGCACCTGATGCCGCCCGAACACCTTGTATTGTAAGAACTGCAGCATGGACGGCGTAAGCGTTTCCGATACGCAGTTGATTTCATCCAGAAACAGAATCCCCTCCCGGATTCCGCTTTCCTCCATGGTTTCATAAACGGACGCGATAATTTCACTCATGGTATATTCCGATACGCTAACCGTCTTACCGCCGTATTCTTTCTCCACAATCAAAGGCAGGCCCAGGGCGGACTGCCTGGTATGATGGGTCATGGAATAAGCAACCAGCGCAATTCCAAGCTCCTGCGCAATCTGCTCCATAATCGCGGTTTTTCCCACACCCGGCGCCCCCAGAAGAAAGATGGGCCTCTGCCGGACTACCGGAATTCGATATTCACCGAACTCGTCTTTTTTCAAATACAGTCGGACGGAATCTTTTATATATTCTTTTGCCTGTGCAATATTCATTTACGGTTTCTCTCCTCTATCTTCCAGTTCCTCTTCTTCCAACACGACTTTTAAGGCCCAGGGCGGCAGTCCCGGCGTTTTGTCGTCATCCTTTACAAACGCAAACAGCACCTGATAATCCGGCATAGTCTCCGGATAAATGCCGTACCCGTCCGTGAAGTAAATCAATCCTTTCAGATTCTCAAACTCTCCCTTTTCCCTTAACGTCTCCACATAGGAAAAAGCAGGCCGGAAATCGGTAGCCCCAAATCCCTTGAGTTCCCCGTTTTTCAGGAAATTCTCAAAATCGGCGTCATTTGTTATTTTATCGTCGCGCTGCACTTCCTGGTCGCACTGAATCAAGTGTAAATTAATTTTGGAAAAAAAGCTTTCGCTGCTTTTTAGTATCTGATAAGTTCTCTTTAAAAATGCACGCACCAGTGCGCCTCTGCAGGAAGCGCTGGTATCGATTACAATTACAAACTCGCGGATCTTTTTAATTTCCCGGTATTCCAACGGTTCCAGCAGGGGAAGTTTTCCGTATTGACGCAGACCATAGGTATAATATACCAGATCAAACTCTTCCTCGTTCACGCCGACTTGTTCTCCCATTGTCATAAAACGCGCCAGAATCCTTGAATAATCATAACGCTCTTTCACCGCCTGTTCCAGGTTTTCCCGCAGTCCTTCGGTATTTCCCTTGTTTTTGGAAAAACTGTTCAGCTCCGCCCTTAAACGTTCCCGGATTTTTTCCCACTCCCGCTTTGTTACCGCCAGTTCCCGTATTCCTGTCCAAAGCCTGTGGTCGTCCACAAAGAACAGTCTCTTCAGTTCTTCTTTTTCATCAAAAGCAGGAGGATTTTCTTGAAGCCGGCGATATATCCTGCCGGCCGTCATTCCTCCCGCTTCGCGCCTGATTTGTTCTAATTTTTCAAGCTTTCTGATATCCTTTTTTAAAGAAATACTCTCCTGATTTAATTCCAGAATTACCGCTTCCACCGCCAGATCGGCCGCCAGATTCCAATTGTCTTCCTCTTTCCCTTCTCTCAGAAAATCATGATGAAACAGGCTGTGAAGAAGAATATGCAGCAAACTGCGGGTTACGGATGCAGGTTCCTTTTTATACGCTTCCAGCACCTTCAAGGAATCATAAAAAATCTGCGTTCCGTCTGCCGCCAGCTCTCCTGTCCCGTCTTTTTCCGTAAAACGAAGCGCTCCGAGAGCCGGCGCAAAATAACGGTATTGAATCAGAATCTGATCCCTGGCAAGCTCCAGCGCTTTTTCCGCCAGTGTTCTCATTCTATCGTAACCGCATATTCCGCATGGAATTGTGCGCCTGCCTGAAGACAATTCTGGTACTCCCTGTCCTGAAGTTCTCCTTCAAAGCTTAGCGCGTCGCATCTTCCGAACCAGGGTTCAATACAGATAAACGGTGCGCCCGGTTTTACACTGGACCAGATTCCATATACGGGAGCGTCCATCTGTAACGTCAAATAAGGTTTTTTATCCGGCGTGAGCAGAGAAACACGATGTACCTGATTGTTTTCCAGCACCAGCGCGTCGTTCTTAAATAAATCGTCCGCAACGGGAAGAAGACCCTGCTCCAGTTTGTATTCCGTATACTGATCCTTAGCCAGTCCCGTTGACATGTCAATATTGCGGCTGATAAGCTTTTCATCCACATCAAACCCGATGTAATAATCGGAACGCTTTTCACCCGTATTTTTCGGACATACGAATCCCGGATGCGCCCCTAAGGAAAAAAACATCTCCTCCTGACCCTCATTGCGCACAAGAAAGGATACAAACAGTTTCTTTCCCGCGAGCCTGTAAGCGATCTCCAGGCAAAATGAGAAGGGAAAACATTCCCTCGTTTTGTCCGAATCCCGCAGGCAAAACCGCAGAGAATCTTCCGTCTGCTCCGTCAGCGTAAACTCTTCGTCTCTGGCAAACCCGTGCTGCGGTATTTTTTCATAGGTTTTTCCATTGTAAACGTATTTTTGCTCTTTCAGTCTTCCTACAAAAGGAAACAGGACCGGTGAAGTTCTCGGCCAGTACTCCGCGTCCGCGTCCCACATGTACTCCTGTCCCGTCGCATTTTCTGTCAGTGACTTAAGCTCCGCGCCGTTTCCGTCTACCCGGATGCTTAAAGCATCTCCCTTTAACTCATATACTGCCATAATCTTCCTCCTTTAATGTTGTCTTGTGAGGATACCGACTTCCAGCCGTTCCCCCTGATATTTTTTTATGTGCTTTGCCACAACCACCGATGAAACCAGAATACATCCGCAGATCACCGCCCTGCCGTCCACGTGAAAAGCGCATGATAATGTAAACAATACAAACGTAACGACAGAACGGTGCAAATGAGGACGTATTACAATAAACAGAGAAAACAGCAGGTAATAAAAAACCAGAATGAGCACCGGCCGCCATTCCGGCAGCAGTCCCAGCAAAACCCCGAATGATACCGCAATCGCTTTTCCGCCCTCTTTACCCCCTTTAAAAGCCGGATACGCATGACCGACCACCGGCGCCGACAACACCAGGGAAAACAGGAAATGGGAGGTATCCAAACGCCTGCATGCTAAAAATACAGGTAAAAAACCTTTTCCAAGTTCACACAACAGCACCAGACTTCCCACGAAGACCCCTGCATGTTTAAACGCGTTGGCCGTACCGGGGTTGCCGTCGTCACTTAAGCGCCTGACGTCAATATGCTTTAACAGAAGAGGCAGGTAACCTGCAAACATAACGCTGCCCAGCAAATAACCCGCAACGATATAAAGCGCATAGTCCATTTCTACACCTCCTGTACAAGCCGATTCAGAAACCGGACAATATCCTTTGCCGCATCGGGATATGCGTTTTCCCTCTGGGCCTCAGCCATTCCCTCGCGCAGCGCCTTATTCTGCACCAGCGTTTTCCCCTGCGCTACCTGCGTCCGGATATGCTCCGCCGCTACGGACATCCCCCTGGAAGTAAAGAAATCACGGTTTCTCGTCTCGCATCCGGGAATCGGAGCCGTATGGACGATCGGTATATTTTTCACCAACGCCTCCGTGGAAGTTAAACCGCCCGGCTTTGTATAGATCACGTCGCAGGCGTTCATATAAACCGCCACATGCTCCGTGAAACCGACTACATGCACGGATTTATTCCACCAGAACTCGCTGCGCAGCGTTCTTCTCAGCTTATTATTATTCCCGCAGATAATCACAATCTGTTCCCCGTCCTTTAATTTTCTGGCCAGTTCAAAGGCGAACAGATGTATTTTTCCAAATCCCATGCTGCCGCTCATAACAAGATACATAGGCTTATCCACCGGCAGCTTTAACTTTTCTTTTGCTTCTCTTTTCTTCTCTTTTTCCGAGAAAGCCATGCCCACCGGAATACCAAAAGGCAGAAGCTTCTCCCTGGGAACTCCTCTGCCGGCAAACTCTTCCGCAAGATCCGCATGGGGAATCACGTAGTAATCACATTCCGTCTCCTCCCAGAAAGGTATACAGGTATAATCCGTTGCAACCGCTATCGCGGGAATATCGGTCATATTATGCCGCTTCATATAAGTCAGCGTCTCCGCCGGAAATAAGTGGGGCATAACAATAGCGTCAAAATCATTAACATCCAGATAATATAATAAATGCTTTGCCATCCCTTTATTCGCCCAGTATACCGGAGACTTATGTCTGGAAGAACTGATCATTCCTCCGATCCTGTAAAGAAAATGAAATAACCATGGAAGATTTTTGGCAATTCTTACGTAAGTCTGTCCTACTAATTTCGCGGTGCGCTTACTTGCAAGCTGCATATAATCGAGCATAACCGCTTCATGCCCTTCATAAACCAGGCGTTCCTTTACCGCCCGCCCTGCGGCATTATGCCCTTCCCCCGTATTACAGGATAAAATCAATACTTTCATTTATCTGTTCCGCCTCTTTGAATATCCCTTATATATTATTTTCAGTCTGACACTATCTTACTACAAATCAGAAAAAAAGGCTAACATTTTCTGCCAGCCTTTTGTGTATCCCCGGTCTTTCGGGAGGATCATCCAACTTTATAACCCGTTCCCCAGACCACCTTCAGGTAGTGGGGTTCCTTGGGATTGCTTTCGATTTTTTCACGGATATGCCGGATATGTACCGCAATCGTATTATCGGCTCCGATAGCCTGCATATTCCAGATAGCCTCATAAATCTGATCGATCGAGAGCACCCGCCCTTTTTCTTTTACAAGAAGCCTTAAAATCTTATACTCAATGGGAGTCAAATAAACTTCCCTGTCCGCAACGGTTACCTTACGCTTTATATCGTCTATTTCCAGATCGTCTACCCGGTAAATACGGTTAATATTTTCACACAGATTCGCCATTTGTGTATAGCGCCGGATTTGTGATTTGATCCGTGCAAGCAGCTCCAGCGGATTGCACGGCATCGTCACATAGTCGTCCGCTCCGGCGTTAAGAGCCGCGATTTTGGCCGCTTCCTCTCCGTTTTTGGAAAATACCAGTATCGGAATACTGCTGCTTTTTCGGATATCGCGAATCATTTGAATTCCGTCTCCATACCCCGGCTCAATATCCGTCAGTAAAAGATGGATATTTTCCGTCTCTATCATATGGCCGATCCCTGACTGCTCCGTCGCCTGTACAACCTGAAACCCCTCGCTGAGCAGCAGCGTATGCAATACGTCTACACTGTGTCTGTCCTCGTTCCATATCAAAATATTATTCATACTCCTCATCCTCCATTTCCATATTACTCTATTCGTTCCCACAATACGGACTCAGATCAATACTTTCCAGTATTTGTTCCGCCTCCTCTTCCTCATATCCGTAAAAGTTAATGAACACCTCATAATATTCAACGGATATCGCCCCATGAATCCGAAGAGGATCTGACTCCGACTCCTTCACGCCGTCAATCAGCGTATAACTAAATCCCTGTTTTGTGGTATAGGTTCTTTCATTGCAGATTTCTTCCCCAAAAGATACGGAAGCCGAATGGCCGCTGCTGCCGTGGTAATCAAATATCTGGATATCCACAAATTGCCCCTCCCCAACCTGATAGCGTATGTAGACACTGTCGCCGCATACATACACTGCTTCGTCCTCGGCTGAAATCTCAGGCAATGCGACAATCATCTCCGGATACGCCTGTCTGAAGACCTCTACGGAATCAAATTCAAACTCCTCAATTTCTTCATATACCGGCGCTTCTGAAATATCATCTGCCGACTGCTGCGTTTCTCCGGCGGAAAACGGCATGACGCCTTCCTGTTCCACTCTGACACCGGCATCGCTTGTCATTGTATCCGGGTCTCCGCTGACAAATCCCCGTTCATTGACACGAATTACGCTGCCCAAATATCCCGCTGCCTTAGCGGACGTAAAACCGCCGACAAAGATTATTAAGATCACGCTGGCAAAAGTCGCCCCCTTCCGGCACAACATCCGGCGCTTTACCCTGCGCCGCCTTGCCTCGTCCAAAACAGATTGAGCATCAATAGACGGACGGCCGATTTCTGCCGCCGCATCTTTATACGCTTTTCCAAAATCAGCCATACTGATACTCCTCCTTCAGCTTCTTTCTAAGAAGTTCTCTTCCTCTCGTCAATTGGGAAGTCACCGTGGACTCTTTTCTGCCTGTCACCTCTACAATCTGTTTTACGGAAAAATCTTCAAAATAAAATAGATGAAGCACTTCTCTGTACTTGCCCGGCAGGGAAAAAACCGCGTTTAAAATCTCCTGTCTTTTTTCTCTGGCCAGATACTCCTTCTCCATGCATGTCTCCGCCGCGGCTTCCTGCGGTAACAACACATCTCTGCGCCGGTACCATGCGCATCGGAACACTTTACGGCAGCCGTTTAACGTTACCTTGATAAACCACGCTTTTTCATGTTCCCCGTTCTCGAATTCAGGAGCCGTCCGGATATACTGATAAAAAGTTTCCTGTACTACATCTTCGGCATCCTGATAATTCTTCAATTGAAAAAATGCAAGTTTATATAACATCCCGGAGTATTCATCTATTTTTAATTGTAAATTATTTTCTGCAAACGTCTTTCTGGAAGCTGTCTGTCTGATTGGATTCATCTTCTACTCATTCTGCCATTCTGTCAAAATTGGGTATATTATTAAGGTTCTATTATTAATATCCCTCAGCGGTCAAAAATACTGCAAAAAATAATCTTAATTTTTATTAATTTTTGCAGATTTGTTCAATATGACCTTTGATTACATATTTTTACATTCCTTTGTATCTGTTTTGCATCAATTATATTATAAATTAAAGTTCATTTCTTTTAATATAGACGGTTTAGAAATAAAAAAAGTTTTTGCATTCAGAACACTTGCAAAAACTTTAACCAAATAATTTCATATTCATTTTGTATACAAAAAAACCAATCAGCGCCCCCGCCGTATTCAGTAAAAGATCATCCACATCAAAAGCCCCGAATGCACTGAAAAGCTGAAACAATTCTATGGACAATGAAAAGAAAAAAGCATATCCCATAAGCATCAAGCCGCTCTTTGCCGTTCTCCAAATACGCGGCAATAAATAACCAAAGGGAAGAAAAACAACAACGTTTCCCACCAGATTTTCAAAGCTGTTCAGCTTATAGGAATAGCGGATATACATTTTAATCGTTTTAAACAAAGTAAAGTTGGCTGTGTCAAGCCCTTCCCAAATCACTCCTTTTTCCCATGTATCCATAATTTCCTTCAATTCACAGTAAGGATACTTAAAAATCAGAAGCTTAATGACTACCAAAATATAAACCACAAACAGGAGTATCAAAAAAATCCGATGCCGGTCGCTTTCTCCTGCTTCATTCATAAAACACCTCCATAAGCGCGAGTCCTTTGGCAGGAACCAGCGGTCCCGCCTTTTGCCTGTCCTTTGCTGTCAGGATATTCCGAATCTCTTTCGCATCCAGTTCTCCTTTTCCCACACTTAACAGTGTGCCCATAATTATGCGAACCATGTGATATAAAAAACCGTTTCCGCGGAAAATAAATTGAATTTCATCGGAAACCGTTTCAATCCGTATTTCATCAATCCGCCTCACCGTAGATTTTTTTCCTTTTTTTGCGGAAGTAAAAGACTGAAAATCGTGCTCTCCGATTAAGAATTCCGCCGCTTTCTTCATAGCGCCGATATCCAAAGACTCCGGAACCTGATATACATATCTTCTGTCAAAGATATGCGGTCTGGGACTGTTTAATACCCGGTATCGGTAAATTTTACCGGTCTCATTATACCTGCTGTGAAAACGCGGCGAAACCTCCGTAAGTTCGATCACGCCAATGTCTTCGGGAAGGTAACGGTTAATCGTATCTCTTAATTCCTCCGGCGTCAAATCGGTATTCATTTTAAAATTGGCTACCTGACCGTACGCATGTACGCCCGCATCCGTCCTGCCCGACGCCTGCACTTCCACAGGTTCTCCGGCAAGTTTTTCAAGAAGCCGCTCCAGCTTTCCCTGAATCGTATTTTCAGAGGTATCCTGCCGCTGCCAGCCCTGATATCTGGTTCCTTCATATTGAAGAATCATTTTAAAATTTTTCAAAGTTTTCCCTCTTTTAAATCCGGTGTTTCTTCACCGGCAGGCCTGTGGGGCGTAATGCCGGTCATATCTTCATCCGTCAGTTTCCGGAAATTGTTCACTCCAAAGGCAAGAATCTTCAAACTGTTTACGGTTGTATCAAAAGCGCCTTCCTGATACATCGTGTAAAGGATAATTCCCAGCGGAACCGCCAGGATCATTCCCAGAACACTTCCGGCCTTAAACCCTATAAACAACAGAAACAGCGTGGGAAGAGGCGGCACTCCGATAGAATCCCCCACTATTTTAGGCTGGATCAGCTGCCTTGCAAGCTGTCCCACGCCCCAGATAATCAACAGTCCCACCGCCATTTTATAATCCGAGCTTAATATTTTTACGACGGCCCAGGGAACAAGTACCGTTCCCGTTCCAAAAAACGGCAGAAAATCAAGAAAGGCTACTCCCAGCGCTATAAGAAGAGCATAATCGATCTGCAGCAGGGCAAATCCCAATACCAGAAGCAGATACATCCACACCTCAATACGAAGCTGGGCCTTTAAGTAACCGCCGACGGCCCGGGACAGGCTCCGCTTAATCAGCAGATACCGCTGCTTCAATGATTTCGGCATATAACGTTCGACAAATCCCGATAAGGTATGTTTTTCGGCTACGAAAAAATATGCGGAAAGCAGCGTCATGATCATTCCGATCAACACGGTGGGAAGCTGTTTTGCGAAGTTACCCACTGCCGCAATGGTCGGCGTACCGATTCCGCCAACCACTTCTCCCACATAGCTGCTCAACGTATCCGTAACGCTTGAAATGGCATCCTGCACATTATCCGGCAGCCGTCTGTACAGCACTTCCAGATTCTCGCCGATCTTCTGAATCTCCACTTCGATATTGCTCCACATCTGAGGCAGCGCTTCTGCAAAGCCAATTGCCTCTTCAATCAGTTTCGCGCCGATCAGATAAATTCCCAATACTACCAAGGCTATTACCGCTATAATTACAAAAGCTGTACCGGCTTTTCTTCTTATTTTCAGCTTTTCCTCAAAGAACCGCACCATAGGGCTTGCAATCAGCGCAATCAAATAGCCGATCACAAAGGGCATAAAAAAGATAATAAGCTTCGGAAGCAGAAAAACCGCAAACAACAGAATCGCAGCCGCAATCGTAAGATTCAGCAAAACCTTCAGATATTTTTTAACCGATACTTTCATGTTCCCCCTCCTGTTCGAGCAGCGAATCAAGAATGTCATAAATTTCATCCCGCCCCTGTTTTGTCTGGGCGGAAAAAGGAATCAGAACCGTTCCCGGACGCACCTGGAGCGTTTCCCGGATCAGTCTGACCTGCTTCGCCGTCTGGCTGCGTTTAATTTTATCGAGTTTTGTGGCGATCACAATGGGATGAAACCCATGGTTTACAATCCAGTCATACATATTTCGATCGTTGTCGGAAGGCTTATGCCGGATATCGATCAGTAAAAACACCGCGCGGAGTTTCCTTGACCGGTAGAGATAATTTTCGATCATTTTTCCCCACTGTGCCTTTACGGATTCATTGGCCCTGGCATAACCGTACCCCGGCAGATCCACAAAATACAATTCGCCGTTTATATTATAAAAATTAATAGTCTGGGTTTTTCCGGGCTGCGAGGACGTCCTTGCCAGAGACTTCCTGTTCATTAACGCATTGATCAGAGATGACTTCCCCACGTTGCTTTTTCCTGCAAAAGCCACTTCCAGACGTTCGTTCTGGGGCAGCTTGCTTGTAATGCCGCATACCGTTTCCAAATTTACGTTTTTAATTACCATACGATTCTCCTTGCATATCGCAAGCATGCTTAAGCACCTCTTCCATATTCTCCACGAATACGATTTCAAGGCCTCCCGTTATTTCTTTTGAAATTTCTTCCACATCTTTTCTGTTCTTTGCAGGCGCCAGGATCTTTTTAATTCCCGCCATCTTTGCGGCAAGTATTTTTTCTTTAAGGCCGCCTACAGGCAGAACTCTTCCCCGCAGCGTAATTTCACCGGTCATGGCAAGATCCGCATGAACGGGAATTTCCGTAATGGCGGAAAACAGGGCCGTCGCCATCGTAATTCCGGCGGAAGGCCCGTCCTTTGGAACGGCTCCCTCGGGAATATGAATATGGAAATCATTCTCCTTATACGTTTCCGGTGCAATCTGATACTTCCCGCTGACGGAACGCACATAGCTCAAGCCGGTAAGAGCCGATTCTTTCATAACATCGCCCATTTGTCCTGTCAATTCAATCTCGCCTTTTCCCGGCATCTTGTTCACTTCGATCTGCAGGGTGTCGCCCCCCACGCTGGTCCATGCAAGTCCTCTTACAATTCCTGTCTCGTCCTTCTCGTTAGCCTTATCCTGTCTGTACTTTTCTTTACCGAGGTATTTTGTCAGGGTGCCTGCCGTAATGCGGATGGGCGTTCCGGCTTTCTCTTTCTGCTCCAGAAGCTGCCTTGCCGCTTTACGGCACAATTCACTGATCCTGCGTTCCAGTTCGCGCACTCCGGCTTCCCTTGTATAGTATTGAATCATATTTTTCAACGCGCCGTCGCTGACCGACAACTGGCTCTCCGTCAATCCGTTCTTCGACAATTGCTTTTTTACCAGATGTTCTCTTGCAATGTGGAATTTTTCATTGGCGGTATAGCTTGTAACCTCGATCATTTCCATGCGGTCCAGTAAAGGACGCGGAATTTCGGATGCGTTATTAGCCGTAGCAATAAAAAGCACCTCCGATAAATCAACGGGAAGTTCCACGTAATGATCCCTGAAATGAACGTTTTGCTCGGAGTCCAGCACCTCCAGCAGCGCGGCGGACGTATCTCCTTTATAATCGCTGCTTACTTTATCAATCTCATCGAGAAGCATCAGCGGATTTTTCACTCCCGCCTGCTTTAATCCGTTCACGATTCTTCCCGGCATTGCGCCCACATAGGTTTTCCTGTGTCCGCGGATCTCCGCTTCGTCGCGGACACCGCCCAGACAGATTCTCACATATTTTTTACCGAGAGCTTCCGCAACGCTGCGGGCAATGGATGTTTTTCCCGTACCGGGAGGGCCCACCAGGCAAAGAATCGGACTTGCGCCTTTTTTTGTAAAGGAGCGGACCGCCAGAAATTCCAATACGCGTTCCTTTACTTGTTTCAGTCCGTAATGCTGTTCGTCTAAAATGCGTTCCGCATGCTTCAGGTCCGTATCGTCTTTTGACGCCTTATCCCAGGGAAGCTCCAGCAGAGTCTCTATGTATGCACGTTCTACGGAACTTTCGGAGCTGCTTACATTCAGGCTTTTAAACCGGCTGATCTCTTTGGCGATCCTTTCTTTGATTTCTTTTCCCGCTTTTAATTTTTTCAGATCCTTTTCAAACTGATCCGCATCCGAAAAAGATTTGTCGTCGCCCAATTCCTGTCTGATATAATTTAACTGCTCACGCAGAATATATTCTTTCTGATTTTTCTCAATTCTGCCTTTAATCTGTGCTCCCAGCTGTACGCGGAGCTTTAATATTTCCAGTTCATTACCCAAAATCGTCGTCGTAATCCGAAAACGTTCTTCGATGGGTACGGCGTTTAAAACCTCCTGCCGTTTTTTATAGTCAACCGGAATATTCATAATAATCTCATCCAGAAGTTTTCCCAAAGGCATATCGCCCCGCACCAGTTCGCCCAGCGTTTTGCTTGCCTTGGCGTTAACCTTTCCGTACTCCGAACACAGCGCCTGTATTTCCCGTTTCATGGCTTCTTCCAAATTTTCTTCCGGCAGCTTTACCGGCTCCGGAATTTCTTCCACCTCAGCAAGAAGATAATCCGCCGTATCTTCCGCAAAGCGGATCAGGCCGGCTCTTGCCGTGCCTTCCACCAGAACGCGAATCAGTTTATCGGACACTTTGCTGATCTTTCTTATAAATGCCAATGTGCCGACAGAATATAGATCCTCCCTGCCGGGTTCGTTTACTTCCGGTTCCTTCTGGGCAATCAGAAAAATTTTCTGGTCATCCATCATCGCCTGTTCCACCGCAAAAATCGATTTTGCCCGGCTTAAATCAAAATTAATAATCATATCCGGCATAACCGTAATATCCCGGAGCGCAATTGCCGGTACTTTTAATGCTTTTTCCTGTGTTTCCTGAAACTCTTTTGTTTCTTCCATATTAATACTCACACCTCGCCACAATTCTTTTTCGCACAAAACGCCGCCGAAACCCGGCGGCGTTCCACTCGCTATTTTGCCTTTTTCAGCGGATACTCCCGGTGAATTGTCAACGGTTTGCTACTTCCTTCCACGGCGCCTCTTGTTATGATACATTCCGCAATGGTATCATCGGAAGGAATCTGGTACATCACATCCATCAGGACACTCTCCATGATGGAACGCAGTCCCCTTGCGCCGGTTTTTCTCTCCATGGCTTTCTTTGCAATAGCTTCAATAGCGTCTTCTTCAAATGTCAGCTCTACATCGTCCAGTTCAAACAATTTTCTGTATTGCTTAATCAGGGCATTCTTAGGCTCTTTTAAAATACGGATCAGAGCGTCTTTATCCAGACCTTCCAGGGAAACGTTGATGGGAACACGGCCCACAAATTCCGGGATCAGTCCGAACTTTACGAGATCCTGCGGCGTTACATCCTTTAACAGATCGCTTAATTCCCTGACATTCTTATCGGGTATCTCGGAATTAAAACCGATGCTTCTTCTGTCAAGCCGCTCCTCAACAATTTTTTCCAGGCCGTCGAATGCGCCTCCGCATATAAACAGGATATTAGAAGTGTCAACCTGTATCAATTCCTGATGGGGATGCTTTCTTCCTCCCTGCGGCGGCACGCTTGCAACCGTTCCTTCAATAATTTTAAGAAGCGCCTGCTGAACGCCTTCCCCCGAAACGTCGCGGGTAATGGAGACATTCTCGCTTTTTTTGGTTATCTTGTCAATTTCGTCAATATATATCATTCCAAACTGTGCGCGCTCTACGTCGTAGTCGGCGGCCTGTATTAATTTCAGAAGGATATTCTCCACGTCCTCGCCTACATAGCCGGCTTCCGTTAAAGTAGTCGCATCCGCAATGGCAAAAGGGACGTTGATAATCTTTGCCAGCGTCTGCGCCAGATAGGTTTTGCCGGAACCGGTCGGTCCCACCATGATAATATTACTTTTCTGCAGTTCCACATCATCCAGGCTTCTGTCCGCCGTTACGCGTTTGTAATGATTGTAAACGGATACCGCCAGTACTTTTTTGGCTTCCTCCTGCCCAATCACATATTCATCCAGAAATTCCTTAATCTGGACCGGCTTTAAAAGATTGATCTCAAGTTTTTCTTCGCTCAGATCTTCCTCAAATCCTTCCTCCAGTATATCTTCACAGATATCAATACATTCGTCACAGATGTAAACGCCTGCCGGTCCGGCGATCAGTTTCCTCACCTGATTCTGCGTTTTATTACAAAAAGAACATCTTATTTTGTCATCAGAACTCTTTCCTGCCATTTCTGCACCCGCCTCATAATTTTATCTTATTTACTGCGCGCTCTGCTGATGATTGGTAATCACCTTATCAATCAAACCGTATGCTACCGCTTCTTCAGCTGATTTCCAGTTATCTCTCTCCGTATCCGCGGCAACCGTATCGTAATCCCTGCCACAGTTTTCGGCAAGAATTTTATTTAATTTTTCTTTCGTCTGCAAAATATGTTTCGCGGCAATCTCAATCTCCGTAGCCTGCCCCTGCGCTCCGCCCAAAGGCTGGTGAATCATGATTTCCGCATTGGGAAGGGCCATTCTTTTTCCTTTCGTGCCGCCGGCTAATAAAAACGCGCCCATGCTGGCCGCCATGCCGATGCAGATCGTAGACACGTCGCACTTAATGTAACGCATAGTATCGTAAATTGCCATACCTGCCGTTACGCTTCCTCCGGGACTGTTAATGTAAAAATGAATATCCTTTCCGGGGTCTTCCGCCTCCAGGAAAAGCATCTGCGCTACAATCAGACTGGAAGTAACGTCATTCACTTCTTCACCCAAAAAAATAATACGGTCCTTTAACAGTCTGGAATAAATATCATAAGACCGTTCCCCTCTGCTTGTCTGTTCAATGACATAAGGCACTAAACTCATTCTGACTCCTCCTATCAACTACTGTTAATCCATAAAATCCCTGATATTTGTACTTATCTTATCCCACACAAGTACTATTTTCAAGCAGGAAAAGAGGATTTAAGAAAAACTTAATCCTCTTTTTACATTTCTTTATTCATTTCCGCCAAAAGGGATGTTATTCTGTTTTTTATTCCTCATCTGCTTTTGCTTTTTTTGTGCTCTTAGTTTCTTTTGCATTCTCCGTAACAAATTCAACGGCCTTCGTTATCGCAAGATCCTGCATTAACTGCTTCTTCGCAGATTCGTTCTCCTCTAACATCTCTTTTACTTTATCAATTTCCATCTGGTAGACTTCCGCCATTCTCTCGGTTTCTTTCTGATAATCTTCGTCGGAAGCCGTAATATTTTCAGCCGCAACGACCGCCTCTAAAACAAGTCTCGACTGAATTCTCTTTAACGCCTGCGGTTTTACCTGCTCAAGCATAGCCTGCGGATTCAGTCCGGTAAACTGCATGTACTGCTCCATGGACAATCCCTGCATCTGGATTCTCTGTGCAAACTCGTCTAACATCTGCCTTTGCTGCGTCTCAATCATTGCGTCGGGAATTTCCATCACGGAATCTTCAATGATCGCTCCGATCACGGCGTCTTCCTTCTCGTTTTTGGCATCTTTTTCCTTCTTTTCCTCCAGTTTTTTCTTTACGTCTTCCCGGTATTCGGAAAGCGTGTCAAATTCGGAAACCTCGCTTGCAAACTCGTCGTCCAGCGCCGGAAGCTCTTTCTCCTTAATCTCTTTTACGGTACATTTGAATATAGCGGCTTTCCCTTTTAACTCCTGTGCGTGATAATCTTCCGGGAAGGTCACGTCCACTTCTACTTCCTGACCGATCTGCGCACCGATCAGCTTCTCCTCGAATCCGGGAATAAAAGTGCCGGAACCGATTGTAAGAGGATAATTCTCTCCCTTACCGCCTTCAAACGCCACACCGTCTACAAAACCTTCAAAATCAATAACGGTTTCATCTCCGTCCTTTACCGGGCGGTCCTCAACGGTAATCGTTCTGGAATTCGCTTCTCTTTCCTTATTAATCTCGGCGTCAATCTCCTCTTCGGTAACGGACACATCAATCTTATCCACTTTCACGCCTTTATATTTACCAAGCTTAACTTCCGGCTTCAATGCAACTTCCGCCGTAAATACGAAAGGAGCGCCCGCCTCAATCGTTACCACCTCGATTTTGGGAGACGATACGATCTCTTCGCTGCACTCTTCCAGCGCCTTCTCATATGCGTCCGGAATCAGGGCATTAGCCGCATCCTCATAAAAAACTTCCTTACCATACATATTTTCAATCATCTTACGGGGTACTTTTCCTTTACGGAATCCCGGTATGCTCATCTTGTTTTTATTTTTCTGATATGCGCCCTCGATCGCCTTCTCCAGTTCTTCCGCCGATACTTCAATGGTCAGTTTCGCCATATTTTTTTCCAGCTTTTCAACCTGTAAACTCATTTACGTTTCCTCCTTAAATAGGCTCTGTGATTCTTCTTTTTTCTGTTTTGCTCTTTATTTGATTCAGTCTCCGGTATTACATGGGGACATGGTCACAGTCATTTTACGATTATAGCATATAAAGCCACAAAATACCAGTGTTTTTTTTATGGAACATTGCATATATAATGAATTTTGTTAAACAGCTATTCATGAATATAACAGGAGGTCTTTATGAAGCTTACTACCAGACAGATCGCCCAGACAGGAATTCTCCTGGCAATCTGCATTGTCAGTCAATTTTTCAAAAATGTTTCCGTGTATCTGACCGGCCCCATCGTCAACACGGCAATTATTATCGGCGTCCTGGCGGCGGGACTCTTCAGCGGCCTGGTCATCGCCCTGCTTGCTCCCGTAACGGCATACCTGATTGCCGCGTCGCCAATTATAAGCGCCATCCCCGCGGTACTTCCTATGATTATGGCCGGCAACTGTATTCTTGCCGTATGCGTATGGTTTTTTACCGCAAAACTGAAATTTTCCGGGAATCTGCCGGCAGGCATGGCCGCCGGCTGTGTGCTGAAGACATGCTTTATGACGCTTTCCATTGTACAGGTTCTCTTTACCATTTATGGCGCGTCCCTGTCGGACAAACAGCTTGCCATGGGAAAAACCATGTTTTCGGTAACGCAGCTTATTACCGCCGCCGCAGGAAGTCTTCTGGCTTTTATTATATGGATTCCGTTAAAAAAATTTTTAAAAAAGGAATCGTGAATTAGCAGAAGTTTCCAACATATTTCTTTTACTACCGTAAATACTAACATCAAGATAAGCGGTCACAAAACACTTTTCAAAAAGAAGCTATTCTTTAAGATAAGTGGATTGCGGATCACTTATCTTGAGAATAGATAAAAAGGAGCCGAAAGCTTCCCGAACCTGTTATGCCGGGAAGCCGGAGGGCTCCTGAAGAAAAGAATACGGAGGTGAAAAGAAATGGCAAGCAACAGAAGTAATAGAGTTGAAGTACCTGAAGCTAAGGCAGCAATGAATCGTTTTAAAACCGAGGTTGCATCTGAACTTGGCGTAAACCTGAAAGAGGGTTACAACGGCGACCTGACTTCTAAGGAAGCTGGTTCTATTGGCGGCGAGATGGTTCGTAGAATGATCAAAAAACAAGAAGAATCTATGAAATAAGCCTGACTTACGAAAAAGGAGGATGCCCCAGGGCATCCTCTTTTTTCGTTATATCCCGGCTTTTCCACCGTCTGCCTTTTTCATCAGGTAATCCATGACATCTCTTCGTGTAATGATTCCTATAAACGTTTTGGAATCGTCGATAACCGGTACAAAATTCTGATTCATGATCTTATCAGCCAAGTCCTCCATAGCGGCATCCGCGTCTACCGGTTCATTATCATGAAGCCGCTTGATATGCATCACGGCTATGTCTTCCGCCGACTTAAGGGAAAGCTGGTACTGATCCTTTATGTACCATAATAAATCTCTTGCCGTAATGGTTCCAAGATATGCGCCGTTTTGTCTTGCAATCAAAGGAATCGCTCCATACCGGTGCAATTCCATTTTTTCAATTACCCGGCTTAAGGAATCGTCGTCATACACATACTCTACTTCGCTCTTGGGCGTTAAAAAAAACAGAATATTCATTCGCTCTTCGTTCTCACATTTCTATCAGATTCTTTTGTATACTACGGTCTGTGCAAGCCGGTCCGCCGTCTCTTTTCCCTGGAATCTTTCGACTATGGCAAGTCCTAATTCCATCGCCGTTCCCATTCCCCGGCTGGTAGTTATATGATCGGAAACTTCTACCGGTTCGTGACTCAGCTTCGCGTCCGCAAGCTGCTCTTCCATGGAAGGAAAACAGCAGGCGTTTCTTCCGTTTAAAAATCCTAAATGGGCCAGAATCGTGGGCGCGGCGCAAATGGCGCTGATACACTTGCCGTCCGCATGAAATTCCTTTACCCGGTCCATCAGATACGGGCACGCCTCCAGATTGAGCGTTCCCGGCATTCCACCGGGCAGTACCAGCATATCCGTCCCCGCAAAATCCACTTCTTTAAGAAGACAGTCCGCAAGCACCGGAATCTTATGGGAACCTGTCACCTGCCTGTCCTCCGTAATAGAAACGGTAATTGTGCGAATACCCGCTCTTCTGCAAAGATCCACGATTGTGAGCGCTTCTATTTCTTCAAATCCGTCCGCCAGAAAAACTGCAACCGTACTCATATATGCCTCCTTTGCTCTGTCATTTTTCTGACTCTATTGTACCACCAACCGGAAAATAATCCAATGAATTATATGTAAACTTTTATCCATAGACGGTTCATAAAGGTTTAAGACAATTTTAAGAGTTGTATTTTACTTTAACTCTTTCCTGGCGTGTCAAAAACTGGTATAATAGTACTAGCTATATAACAGGAGGGTTCCAATGGAAATTGAACGTAAATTTACATTAAAATCCTTACCGGAGGATTATGAAAAGTATCCCTTTCGTCATATTGAACAGGCGTATTTAAACACGGATCCCGTTGTACGTGTCCGCAAAGAAAACGACCGTTATTATTTAACCTATAAGGGAAAGGGAATGTTGGCCAGAGAAGAATACAATCTGGAGCTTAACCGGGAATCCTATTTACATTTGCGTGCCAAGGCAGACGGAAACGTGATCTCCAAAAAGCGTTATCTGATTCCCCTGACCAATCCCAAGTTCAGGGAAGACGGACCCAAACCGCCCGATGATTACACTCTGACGATTGAATTGGATGTTTTTGACGCGCCATTTGATTCCCTGCTCATTGCCGAAGTGGAATTCGGAAGCAGACAGGCAGCGGAAGCGTTTATCCCGCCGGACTGGTTTTTTGAGGATGTCACGTTTGACCCGGCTTACCACAATTCTACTTTAAGCGCTATGAATCTGGAAAAATCCTGATGCGGATATAAGGATAGACTACGAAAAAGGGGCTCAAACCGGTATCATAACCGGCTGCCCCTTTTTTATTGATTCTTATCTCCCATATAATTTTGTAATTCCACGGATTTTGGCTGCAAGTTCCTCGCGTTCTTCTTCCGCGTACATTCTCCACCTCCAGTTGTCTCCCAGAGTAGACGGAATATTAATTCTTGCTTCCGTTCCAAGTCCCAGATAATCCTGCATGGGAATAACCGCCGTATCCGCAACGCTGGACAGCGCCGCGCGGATTAATACCCATTCAATATCCGCACCGCGTCTCATATCCAGATAAGTCCTGACAAATTTACGGTCTTTTCTGGACAGGCTTCGATACCAGGAAAGCGTCGTATCGTTATCATGCGTACCGGTGTACACGACACAGTTTTTATCATAAGCATGAGGCAGATAGACGCTGCCGCCGTCGGCGTCAAAGGCAAAGTGAAGTACTTTCATGCCCGGAAATCCTGTTTTTTTCACCAATTTAAGCACGCTTGGCGTAAGATATCCAAGATCCTCCGCAATCACCTGCCTGTTTCCGAGCTTTTCCTTCATGACCCGGAAAAGTTCGTAACCCGGACCTTCTTCCCACTGTCCGAATTCCGCCGTTTTATCCCCGAATGGAATCGCGTAATACGCGTCAAAGCCCCGGAAATGATCAATACGCACCACGTCATATAAAGTAAAGCAATACGCAAACCGGCGCATCCACCAGGCATAGTCGGTTGTTTTATGATATTCCCAGCGGTAAAGCGGATTGCCCCACAACTGCCCCGTTGCGGAAAAAGCATCGGGAGGGCAGCCTGCCACCTTGGCGGGAACCATGTTCTCATCCAGGAAAAACAGTTCGGGACACGCCCATATATCCGCGCTGTCATACGCCACATAAATGGGCAGGTCGCCGATAATCTCAATTCCCTTACTGTTAGCGTAAGCCTTCAGTCTTTTCCACTGTACTGTAAAATGGTATTGTAAAAACTCATAAAACAGTATTTCTTCTTTATATTTTGAACGATAGTTTTGAACTGTCTCCGGTTTTCTCAAACGGATATCCTCATCCCACCGGTCCCAGCTGACGCCTCCGAATGCATCCTTGACCGCCATAAACAAAGAATAATCCGGCAGCCATTCTGCATTTTGTTCCTGAAAATCACGGAAAGCCGGATCGCTTTCGGTATGACTTCTTCCAAACGCTTTTCTTAAAGCTGCCATCCTGTTATTATAAAGCTTTTCATAATCAACGTAACGTTCGGTGTCACAAAAATCATATTTATCCAGTTCTTTTTCCTTTATCCACCCTTTTTTTACAAACTCCTCCAAATCAATAAAATAGGGATTACCTGCAAAAGTGGAAAAGGACTGGTACGGAGAGTCTCCATAGCTTGTAGGTCCTAAGGGCAGAATCTGCCAAAGCTTCTGCCCCGCTTTTTCCAGAAAATCTACAAATCTGTACGCTTCCTCCGAAAAACATCCGATTCCGTATTTGGACGGAAGAGAAAACACCGGCATCAAAATTCCACTTCTTCTCATGTTCGCTCCCATGCCTTTCTCTTATTTCACTTCAGACAGCTTCCAGATATCCCGGTCATACTCCGCAATGGTCCTATCGGAAGAGAAAAAGCCCGCCTTAGCGATATTCACCAGCATTTTCTGTTTCCATGATCTTCTGTCTTCATATGCTTCAAAGGCCTGATCTTTTACCCGGATATACTCTTCCAGATCCAACAGGGTCATAAACCAGTCTTTATTTAAGAGTTCTTTGTGCAAACGCTCCAGATTCTCTTTATGGCCCGCAGCCATGGCCTGCTTTCCGATAATAAAGTCCACGGCTTCTTTAATTACAGGACTCTTTTTATAATAATCCGCGGACACATAATCCGCCGCTTCATAATGTTTGATTACCGTCTCGGAATCTTTTCCGAAAATAAATATATTATCGTCTCCCACCAGCTCATGAATTTCTACGTTGGCTCCGTCGGAGGTTCCAAGGGTGACCGCTCCGTTTAACATAAACTTCATATTTCCGGTTCCTGACGCTTCCTTGCTCGCCAGAGAAATCTGCTCGGAAATATCGCAGGCAGGAATAAGTTTTTCAGCGTAGCTTACGTTATAGTTTTCCACCATAACGACTTTCATGTAGGGACTTACCTGCGGATCCTGATCCACAATCTCCTGCAGCACTAAAAGCAGATGAATAATATCCTGCGCAATTACGTAAGCCGGCGCCGCCTTTGCCCCGAAAATAAAGGTCAGCGGTCTTTGCGGTTTTTTCCCGCCTTTGATCTCCAGGTATTTATGGATAATATACAAAGCGTTCATCTGCTGGCGCTTATACTCATGCAGACGTTTGATCTGAATGTCGAAAATGGATTCCGGATTCAGGGAAACACCTTCCTTTTCCAGCACATACTCCGCAAGTTCCTTCTTTTTGCGCATCTTGATATCGGCAAGCTTATTAAGCGCTTCGTCGTCGTCTCTATACTGCAGCAGACGTTCCAGCTGTGCGGCGTCTCTTGCAAAGCCTTTTCCTATGGTATCCCTTAAGAAATCAGCCAGTTCATGATTGCAGGATAACAGCCAGCGGCGGAAAGTAATTCCGTTGGTTTTATTATTAAATTTCTCCGGATAAATCTTATAGAACGGATGCAGTTCCGAATCTTTAAGAATCTCCGTATGAATAGCTGCTACGCCGTTTACGGAAAATCCGTAGTGAATATCGATATGCGCCATATGAACGCGGTCCTGCTTGTCGATAATGCGTACTTTCGGATCCGGATATTTTTCGGCAGCCTTTTTATCCAGTTCTTTAATAATGGGGACCAGCTGCGGAACAACTTTTTCCAGATATTTAAGCGGCCACTTCTCAAGCGCCTCCGCAAGGATCGTGTGATTGGTGTAGGCGCAGGTTTTTCTCACAACCTCTATAGCCTCCTCCATTGTAAACGCCTTATCGTTCACCAGGATACGGATCAGCTCCGGGATAATCATGGTCGGATGCGTATCGTTAATCTGAATTACGGCGTAATCGTACATTCTGCGCAGATCATACTGTTTGTCGCGCATTTCCTTTAAGATCAGCTGCGCCGCATTGCTTACCATAAAATACTGCTGGTAAATCCGCAAAAGATTCCCCGCCTCATCCGAATCGTCAGGATATAAAAACAAGGTCAGATTTTTTTCAATATCTTCTTTGTCAAAATCAATGCCTTCTTTGACCAGACTTTCATCCACGGATTCAATATCAAATAAGTGCAGCCTGTTAATACCGTTCCCATAACCCGCTACGTCAATATCGTAAAGCCGCGATTTTACTATACGGTCTCCAAACGCCACCTCAAAAGATATGTCGGTTTTATTCAGCCAGGAATCTTCCTCAATCCATTCGTTTTTTTCCGCTTTCTGAAGACGGTCTTTAAAAACCTGCTTAAACAGGCCGAAATGATAGTTCAGACCGATTCCGTCCCCCTGCAGTCCAAGGCTTGCAATGGAATCCAGAAAACATGCTGCAAGACGTCCAAGGCCGCCGTTCCCCAGAGAGGGTTCCGGTTCCACTTCTTCAATTTCGGCCAGATTCTTGCCCTTTGATTCCAGCACTGATTTCACCTTATCATATATTTTCAGATTAATCAGATTGTTGGAAAGCAGTTTGCCAATCAGAAATTCCGCCGAGATATAATACACCTTTTTTACGCCGCTGATAACTTCCGTTTCATTCAGCATGTTTTTGGTCAGCTTTAACAAAGCCTTGTAAAGCTCTTCATTACCACATTCCTCAATCTCTTTTCCGAACAGCTCCTTCGTATATTCCGTTAAAGCCGCCTCAAGATTGTCAAGAATCACTTCCCGCTGCAATTGAAATTTAAGTGACATTTTTATTCCTCCTTGCTGAAATATTATATTCCGGTTCAGTCATACGGACCGAACCGTTATTAACATATCATATCCAAATATTGCAATTGTGCGATTGTATGGGGGAGAATAATCATCCTGCCTTCTCCGCCTTTCATCAGCCGTCCCAGCTCGCAGACCGCTTCGGCCGAAATATTTGCAAAGTTCTGGCATACCGTATTCATCTGTTTGCCCGCATATGCCATTAAGGTAATTCCGTCAAATCCGCAGACCGGGTGAAACACATCTTTTTCAATCAAAGCTTTCATGGCTCCGATCGCCATCAGATCTGAGGCGCAGACAATAATATCTATAGCATCTGCATATTGAAAGGTAATATTCCTCGCCTGTTTTTCACTGAAATTACCCTGTTCCATAAAGAGCTCAAACTGCAGTTCTTCCTGGAGACGCCTCATCCCCAAAATCCGCTCTTTTGTCACATAAGCTTCCGTCTTCCCGTAAATGTACAAAACCTTATCACTGGGACCCTTATTTTCCAGAATTGTTTTGCCGGCCACATCATATTGTGCCTGCGCATGATCGATCCTGACCACGGAGGTCGTCTCATTCAAAACCGGAACGTCAACCAACACGATTTTAAATTCTCCCGAATCCACCAGTTCCCTCAATTTCGTATCTTTTTCAGACATTCCATATATGATTATGCCCTCAATATTCTGGGATTTAAAATAATTTTTTATTTCCGCCAGATTCTTGTCACGGATCATGGAAAAAAATACGGTAATTACGTCCATTCCAAGCTCCCCCGCCCGGTGAATCGCCCCCGCAAGATACTGCATGTCGATCTCATCGACCGCCTGCGTCTGCGCGTTCAGATTAATTAACAGCGCCGCTCTGCCGGACTGCTTGGAAGAAAGGGCGGACGCCACCGTATTGGGTACATAATGGAGCCGTTCAATGGAAGACCTCACGCGGCTTCTCGTCTCTTCACTGATGTTCGGATAATCATTCAACACTTTGGAAACCGTCGAAATGGAAACGCCGGCGTGACTGGCTACTTCTTTGATCGATACCATTACCGTACCTCCGTTCGCTTTAGGAAAACGTTTTCCTTGATTAGGATACTATATGTGGGAATTTTTGTCAATATGCGATGTGGGAATTTTTGGAGGGTAAAAATTTTTGAAGGGATGTGTAAAATCTCCCCGGATAAGGGGACCGCTTTTAAAGGGTCCCTGATCCGGGAAGATTCCATCAGGCATGAAGTATGTTGGTATATTCCGATATTTCCCGGTTAATTGTGCACAAATCATCCGCAGATAATTGATGAATATCGGGGTGTCCCGTTATTCTTGAAAAAGTCCGCAGCTCCTGGGCGCAGCAATTCAGATAATTGGCCGTCCGCCTGGCTGCAGCTTCTATATGCAGGCGTTCTCTTAACGCTGGATCCTGGGTTGCAACGCCTACCGGACACATACCCGTTCCGCAGATACGGTACTGCTGGCATGCGGCCGCAACCATAGCGGCAGATGCAATGGCAACAGCGTCCGCTCCCATGGCAATGGCTTTTGCAAAATCTGAGGACACCCGGAGTCCTCCGGTAATAACCAGATCAATATCGGCTTTTACGGAATCGAGATATTTTCTTGCACGGTAAAGAGCATAAACGGTGGGCACACTGGTAGAATCCCGGATAATGGCAGGCGATGCTCCCGTTGCGCCGCCTCTTCCGTCTATGGTTATAAAATCCGGTTCCGCAAAAACGCAGAATTCCAGATCCTTTTCAATTTTACCGGCTGCAATTTTGATTCCGATGGGTCTTCCGCCGCTGCGCTTTCGCAAACTGCTTACCAGATCTTTCAGGTCTTCCTTCGTATCGATTCCCGGAAATTTGGAGGGACTGATAACATCCTCGCCCAGAGGTTTATTGCGGATCGCGGCAATCTCCGGCGTTACCTTGCTTCCCGGCAGATGGCCTCCCATCCCCGGCTTTGTGCCCTGGCCGATTTTAATTTCAATGGCGTCGGAGCTTTGCAGATTCTCGTCCGTCACGCTGTATAAATTGGGAACATACTCAAATATGTATTTGTGGGCGGCTTCTTTTTCCTCCGGAAGAATTCCGCCTTCTCCGCTGCACATAGCGGTTCCCGCCACAGCGCTTCCTTTTGCCAGCGCAATTTTTGTCTCTTTTGACAATGCCCCGAAAGACATATGGGATATGTATACCGGCATATCAAGAACCATGGGTTTCTTTGCATGTTTCCCAATCACCGTCTTTAAGGACACTTCCGCGTGTTCTTCCAGAGGCGGAGGATTCAGCTGCGCGCCGAGTAGAAGAATATCGTCCCAGCCGCGCATCTTCATCTGTGTTCCCATTGCCTCGATAGCGGATTTACCGGTAACGGCCATTTCGTGAATTTCTTTCATGTACCGGTAATTACCGTCCGTTTTCCGTGTTTCTTTGGGATAGCTTAAATCCAAGGCTTCCGTTTCGGAAACCGCAGCAGGCGTTTCCTCTCCGGAAATCAATTCAAATTTCTCTGCCGGCTGCTTACACAGGGGACATTCTGTCAATTCTGAAAAAGGCTTTCCCTCCGCTTCTTCATCGTACACGTAACCACATACGCTGCATTTGTATACCATATCGATACCTTTCCTCCTTATATTATCGTATTTCAATTTAATAATAATTCTTATTTTTAGAAAGGTCAAGTATGAAAGCCCTCCGGCTTACTGCAAATATTTATATTCTTGTTAATCAACTAATATTAAATTAAATTGATCTCCGAAATCCTTATCTTCTGGCCCTCTCCACTCCCATCCTTCACCTGGAGATTTTTTAGGATCATCTCCAGGTGAAGGCTTCCGTTATATGGGCGCCCGGTATAATACGTCTCCGTGGAACGGTATACCGGATCATAATTATAAGTCGGAGCCTTGGTATTATTCCGCCCTACTGGCTGAATCAGTCCGCAGTAACCTGTACGCGCTCCCCGGCGGCATTGTAAAAGTGGTAAAGCTCATGAATACCCGTAACAAGTACTTCCGGATGCGTTTTCCAAAAATGCTGAACATAAGGTATCTTTAGATATTACCTGTCAACCGGGACCACACTCTTTAAACAGCATGAAATCTGTCATTGCCCCGCCACTGTTATCCATCCATAAAGTAATATCTTCCGGATTATCAGCCGGATAGCTTGCTTTCATATCTGCAATAAAGTGCTCCGGCTCATCACCTTCCGGCTGCCCGGACATATATGTGATATCCAGTGTGAATATTTCATCCACCGTTCCGTCATTTTCTGTACGTTCCACAAGAACTGCGGAACAATCCTGATACTCATAAAAGGAAGCGTACATTTCTTTCCATTCGCTTATAGCCTGCTCCATAACCTTTTCACTGG
>ERZ779637.297-NODE-297-length-35872-cov-8.943072_pt1 | contig 35872 bp, 27 predicted proteins | sample MGYA00514196_ERZ779637 | MGnify/ENA primary metagenome ERZ779637 (study PRJEB29562, sample SAMEA4376700) | mouse gut metagenome | isolation source: Cecum | study: EMG produced TPA metagenomics assembly of the A DSS colitis mouse model was used to assess the...
AGAAATACCGCCATTTTTTGAAACAGGTTTTGAACAGCTACCGGCAGGGACCCCCAGGGTGGCAGGGACAAAGCGGGCAGGGGGTTATGCTCCTGGCTTCTGCTGGATATCAAAAAAATGTAATGCGTACACTACCGTTTTTTTACCCAGCACGGGAGGGAATTCTTTACGGAGCGGCAGCAGCGGGAGCGCCTGTCCCGGATTTTCCGTGCTTCGTTTCCGGCGGGAGTTTCTTAGCAGAATGTGGATACTTAAGGGAAACCGTGCAAGGATGCACGGTTTAGCCCGATTCGGCATGGATGCCGATAAAGGGCGTCCCGCAGCCTGTGGAAGCCTGCGCCATTCTGCTTAGAAATTCCCAGCCGGAAAAAGCGCACGGAAAACCGGGACAGGCACTCCCGCTGCCGCCGCTCCGTAAAGAATTCCCTCCCGTGCGTCCGCTTCCGAACATAACATTTCAGGCTGAACTGTTACGATACTCAAAAGTATCCTCCAATGCCGACCGGTTCCTTCTGCCGCTTCACACGCAAATCGATTTCCCCAATATCATTTATTCAAAGTCCATCCAAGTTCCCCCATCCTTTCGTTATCATATATACTGACCGCACCTATATGTCTGCCCCCAAAAAAACAATGCTCTTGCCGATTCCCCCCATCAGGAGTATAATACCCTTATTCAAAAACCACGCCCTGTCATAACCCAATTTTACCCTCCCGCGATTGCCCCCACCATAACCGTACACAGCATGGAAAGGAGTTTTTTGCCCTCCGCCGGCGCCGGCACTGTCTCCCCGGTTTTTCCGTGCTTCGTTTTCGGCGGAGTTTTTCTTGGCAGAATGCAGACACCCAGGGGGAAATGGGCAGGGATGCCCATTTCAGTCCGATGCGGCAGGGATGCCGCTTGAGGACGGCCCGCAGCCTATGAAACCCATGCCCATTCTGCTTAGAAAAACCCACCGAAATAAGCGCACGGAAAAACCGGGGAGACAGTACCGGCGCCGGCGGACGGCAAAGAACTCCTTTCCGTGCGTCCGCCCACAAACCCACAATATAAATACCCAGAAAGGAAAACTCACATGACCAAAAGCAAACACACACCTAAACTCCTTCCCCTCCTGCTGGCCCTTCTCCTTCCCCTCCTTTCCGCCTGTGCTTCCAGCCAGCCCCTGCCGGAAATCACGGACGAAAACCTTACCGTATCCACCATTACCATCCCCGGCATTTCCCGCGAATATAATCTCCTGTTCCTGACAGATACGCATATCGTCCTTCCCGATGAATCCACCGGGGAAATCCGGGATTATTCCGCGGAAAGACTGTCGCATTTTACCAATGACAGCGGTTATATATCCTCCGAACTTTTTTCCTCCTGGATGGAATATGCCAACCGGACAAAACCGGACGCGCTTTTACTCGGCGGCGACATCATCGATTCGCCTTCCCCCGCCAACCTGAAATTCCTGGATGCATCCCTGAGCAAACTAAACATTCCCTACCTCTATACCGTAGGCAACCACGACTGGACCTATCCCTGGGAATACATGACCGAAACGGGAACTGCACAATACTTACCTCTGCTCGCACCCTATATGGAAAACAATACCGCCATTCACACGCTGGAAACAGAAGACTTTGTCTTAGTGGCAGTGGATAACAGCAGCAACCAGATCCATCCCGATTCCCTGGAAGAATACCGGCAAATCCTTTCCAAAGGAAAACCCGTTATTGTCCTGCTCCATGTCCCGCTTTACACAGGGGACCTTTTTGCCAAAACTTCCGGCGTATGGACCAACGGCGCCGTCCTTGGCGGAGGGGTGCACGGCGGAATTTACCCGAACGATATTTCTGCGGAATTTATCTCTCTAACCACCGCCGCAGACAGCCCCGTGGCCGCCATTATTGCCGGACATGTCCACCTTCCCGATGAATCTGCAGTGGACGGGGAAAAGAACATTCCGCAGATTGTAGGTGATGCGGGCTACAAAGGAAAAGGCATGTCCATCCGCATCCTGCCCGCCGGAACGACTGCTCCGTAACCGTGCCCCGGATGCGGAAGACATTCCCGGAGCATCCCCCCGGATGCAGCACATTTTTGCTGCGCCCGTAAAAACCACCCATAAAAAAGTCACAGATTTCGACAACTTTTCATAAGATATAACAAAACACTGATTGAGGAATTTCTTATGTACTTGTTCTTCGGAATCTTTTTTTTGGTACTCCTCTTTTTCTTCTTCCTCAACCACTGGCGCAGGAAGAAGATTATCACAAAAGTCCGCTGTATGTGCATGAAAGAAAAATGCCGTATTCTGGATGAACTGATTGCCCCCTTCGGCTATGCCTACCTGCCGGCACAGGATATCTTCACCTCCCGTCTCGACGTATGGCAGAGGGATTTCGGCTACTGTACCCTTTATGATAAAGCGGCGTTCCGCTTCAACATGATCTTCGACTGCCTTCCCGTATACTTCAATTATGAAGGGAAGACATGGCTGCTGGAACTGTGGAAAGGCCAGTATGGCATCAATACGGGAGCGGAAATCGGAGTCTACTATGCAGACCGTATCCTGGAGCCCGGGGAATACAAAAACACGCTTTTCCAAAGTGTGGAAGACTGCGATATGCCTGCCCTTTCCTTCCGGCTGTTCCGTAAAGGCGTGCAGATTGCCGATGTATGCGCAAGACACTGGTGGCTGACCGCCTTTTCCATGGGACGCTTCTCATGGCCGGCGGATTTGTACCTGCGGGCATGTATTACATTCGCCACACATTCCATGGCACATGCCTTCGTGGACGGACTGGTCAAAGCCGGATACAATCGGGAAGATATTTGCATGGACTGCCACACTGTCACGTTCTCCTTTACAAAATCCGCAATGCACTGGAACTGCCTCGACCGGATTTGGGTACGGATTGCCCAATGGGTAAATCGTTTTTGGTGCAGGGTATATCTGTTCGTAACAAGACCTTTCTGCCTTTCCATAGACAGAATCCTCTATCTGTACTATTACCTCCCTGCCGCATTCCGCAAGATGCTCCGCATCAGGAAATATAAAAAGAAGAAAAGGGGTTAAGGAAATGGGTTACTATTCCCGTCTTTCCAAGTCCTTTGAGGGAGCGCTGCGGCTCCCTCTTACGGACCGTTCCAAATACGTTCTCATCAGCGACTGCCACCGCGGTACCGGTTCCAACAATGACAATTTCTTAAGAAACCAAAACCTGTACTTTGCCGCCCTGCAGCATTATTATAAAGCAGGATATACCTATATCGAACTTGGTGACGGGGACGAACTTTGGGAAAACCGCAGTATGAAACAAATCATGGAAGCGCACGGCAACATCTTCTGGCTGCTTTCCCGTTTCCAGGAGCAGGAGCGGCTTTATATGCTTTACGGCAACCATGATATGGTGAAAAAAAATGCAAAATACACAAAAAAATGCTGTAATACCTACCAATGCCATCCGGCGGATTATCCCAATCCGGACGCTCCTTCCGCATACCCCAGCCTTTCCGGTCTGACTTTTTACCCTGCCATTATATTGGAAAACCATTTATCCTGCGGCAGAAACTGTCCCACAGGGTATACCAATCCGCCCATGGACCTTTATCTCACCCACGGACACCAAACCGACCTGTTTAACTCCACTTTCTGGAGGCTTTCCCGTTTCCTCGTCCGCTATTTGTGGAAGCCCCTGGAGCGGTTCGGCGTCTTAGATCCCACCAGTGCCGCTAAAAATTACACAAGAAAGCATAAGGCGGAAGAACGGCTCCACCATTGGGCAGAGCAGGAAAACCACATCCTGATCACCGGACACACCCACCGTCCCACGCTTTCCGAACAGGATAAATACTATTATAACAGCGGAAGCTGCGTCCACCCCCGCTGCATCACCTGCCTGGAAATCGAACGCAGGCACATCCTTCTCGTGAAATGGACGCTTGCCGCAAAACCAGACATGACCCTTTATGTATCGCGTGAGGTGATTGCCGGTCCGGTGTGGCTGGACCGGTAAACGGCAATCCAAACCCGATTTTTATTCACTGTTCCCCAAGGGAAATGATTTCCGTGCCCACCATCTCCACAAACTTCCTGTCATGCTCCACCATAAGCAGCGTCGGACGGTACTCCAGCAGCAGCGCTTCCACCTGCATACGGGAAAATATATCAATAAAATTCAACGGTTCATCCCAAAGATACAAATGAGCCTGCTCACAAAGGCTTCTGGCAATCAGCACCTTCTTTTTCTGCCCCCCGCTGTATTCCTCCATCTTCTTATCAAACTGTGTCCTTGAAAAATCCAGTTTCCGCAGGAGTGCCTTAAACAGTGTTTCCTCAATTCCGTACAACGAGGCATATTCCTCCAGACTACCGCGCAAATGGGACGTATCCTGCGGCACATAGGAAATTTTAATTCCGGCAGCCGTTTCTATCCTGCCTTCCACCGTCATCCCGTTTTCCTCCGGCATGCCTCCTGCGGCAGCCAAAACCGCTTTCAGGATGCTGGATTTCCCGCAGCCGTTGCGCCCCTGCAATACTACCCTGTCCCCATTCCTTATTTCCATCCCAAATCCATGCAGAATCTTTCTTCCACCGTATGTCCGGTACCCGATTTCCACATTCTCCATACGAAGAAGCACATCCTTATGGTGCCGGAGCGGAAATAATTTTAAATCCTCCACCGTCTCGATATTCTTTAACAGGGAAGATTTTTCCTCCAATGCCCGGTTCTGCCGCCGTTCCAGGTTTTTGCGGCGCATCTGCATACGGCGGGACTTTTCCCCGATATATGCCCTTGTATCGATATTTTTTTCATGTATCCCTGATTTCCTCCCGATTTTTGTGGATTCCACATAATCTGCCCATTGCCTGGCCTGTTTGGATGCGGCCTCCAATTTACGGATATCTTTCTTCAGGCGTTCGTTTTCCGCCCTTTCGTATTCATCCTGCCGTCTCTTATTCTCCCACCAACTGGAAAAATTACCCTGCTGCACCTCAATATTGGTCTTATTAATGGTCAATATGTGGTCGATGCACCCATCCAAAAAAGACCGGTCATGGGAGACCAAAAGAAAACCTTTTTTTCTTTTCAGGTAATCTGCCACCATTTCCCGTGCCTCCATATCCAAATGGTTTGTCGGTTCGTCGATGAGCAGAAAACGGTTTTCCCCTGCAAATAACACAGCCAGCATGACTTTCGTCCTCTCCCCGTTGCTTAACGTATCAAACGGCCGGTACAGCACGTCCTCGTCCACATGGAGCAGTGAAAGTTCCCTGCATATCTTCCAGAATTCATATCCGGGGTCCATCTCCCCAATCACCGAAAGCGTATCGTCCGCCCCACCGGAAACCGGATACGGAAAATAGTCAAATTCCATCGCGGAGGCTATCGTCCCCCGGTACTCATAGCGGTTCATCAGCAAATGTAAGAACGTGGTTTTCCCACGCCCGTTCCTCGCGACAAACCCCAGTTTCCAATCCGTATCGATTTGAAAAGACACATCCTCAAAAATATTGTCATAACTCCCGTCATAATAAAACGTCAAATGGTTGACGCTGATTTGCGACATATACATCCCTCCTGTCTTTTGGGCACACTTCTTCTGCATGAGGCTGTTCAATCGAGTAGGGGGAATCTTTCCCCTACTCCGCGCGCCCCATGCGCCGCTTTTGCGGCACACTTCTTCTGCATGGGGCTGTGCATAAAAAAGGTGCAGAAATAATCTTCTGCACCCATAAAAACCACAGTCCGTACTCATTCCAAACCTGCCGCCGCACCCCGCCAAAACAACCATCAGAATACACCGCATATTTTCCAAAACTGTACTGTATGTCAAAGAGATCAGATTCTATTATTCCTGCCCGCACGGCAATACAACGCCATCGATTTCCAAACGCATATCCCATGCACCCCATTCAGTTACTGATTAGCAAGAATAAATAATCATTCCCTTTCTCCTTTTTACAAAATTTTCTTTATTATAACGGCAGGATACAAAGATGTCAATCCCTTTTTCCATCCGGCACTTAATATTTTATAATCGCGTAAACACCCGCACCACCCGTCGTCTCAAACGTAACGGTACCCGCAACACTGTCAAGGTCTTTGCATACGGTATATGCACCGCCTTCACGTACACATACCACGGCATATGTCTTACCGTTCTCTGCAAAACCCTTGGGAATGCCAAGCACAATCCTCACAGCCGGTCCGTCGGAAGGAAGGAGGGTATATTTTCCGCTGCTCATTTTACCAAGTTCTATGTTTAACATGGAGCCGACTGCCGCTTTCTGTTCCGCGGCTGCCGCATCAATGGATGCCTTTGCCAAAGCACTCTTTTTCGGGTCCAAATTATAGAATTTGGCGTAAGGCTTCTCTTTGTCGGTTAATCCGTAGCCTTTCGCAATATCAGCTACACCTGTGGTGATAATCGAGCCGTTTACGCTGCTTGCAAAATAAACGCCTTCCGTTGTCGTTGCAACGCCTCCCACGACGCTTGTCGTGGGGATTTTCACAACCACAGGCTCGTCCTTACTTACGGACGAACCGGAAGAAGACTCTTTTTTTCCGTCATCGCTGCTGCCGCCGTCACTGCTGCTGCCGCTATCGTTTCCACCATTGCCGCCGTTATTATCGCCCTCATTGCTGTCGCCGTTGCCACTATTATCACCGTCACCGGTATTTCCGCCGCTGTTATCACCGTCACCGGTATTTCCGCCGCTGTTATCGCCGTCACTGCCCTGTCCGTCTGCGGTTACTTCCAGCGCTACCGTTACGCTGGCCCCGCCCGCCGATACCGTAAGCGTAGTACTGCCTGCCTTCTGTCCCGTTACTTTTCCGTCCGCAACCGTTGCCACCGACGGGTCCGCCACTATCCATTCCGGATTGATGACCGTGCAGGTAGCCGGACTTACCCAATTCACGGAAGAAGACTGCGTAATGGTCGCTTTTACTTCCGGCAGTTCGCTTGCGCTTCCGACAGCCGCCGTACAGGAATCCTTTCCTGCGGAAAGAGACTGGATATTGGAATAATTCACTTCCACCGGAACCGTCTTGGCTCCGTCCACACCCGTATTGCTTTCCACATCGCTGACTCCTAATTCCATCGCCCAGTAATGGGTTCCGTTATAAACCACATGACCCATGCCGATTGCCGTGAAATTTCCATTTAACATATTTCTTCTGTGGCCCTGGGTGGAATAATTATCATCTGCCCCGTCTTCGCACCAGCCTTTAAATACATCGGCGGCGCTGACATATCCTGCTGCAATGTTTTCCCCAAACGTCCAACCCGAATAACCGAGGTCTCGGAATGCCGTGTCACATCCTTCCCCGTTTGCCCTTGTATGGCTGTAATACAGCGCAAGCTCTGCCGCCCTCTGCATGGCGATCTCCTCCAGCTTTGCATCATAAACCAATGTCCCCAAATTCGGCACATCCACTTTATTATTGTTCTCGTCATACTGCCATGCATCCGTGGTGCGGAGCGTATTCACCATATCCTTAATGGTCTGTGCCTCTGCCTGTCCAAACTCCAAATCCACCTGGACATTCACCGTGTTCTCCGCCGCTGCGGCTTTCATACCGCCTGAACTGAACGCGAGTGCAAATCCCAGGACACACGCGCCCACACTTTTTAACTTTTTCAACCTCACCTTTCTTACCCTCCTTGGCATCCGCCGGACCATGAAAACGCCATACCTGTATTCACAAGCCGAAATCCCCATAATCATCCAACGTACATTTTTTGTTTTTTCATTTTATCATAATTATATTTTTTATACAATCCGCTTTTTTCCAAAATTATGAAGACTGGTAATCACTCGGTTTCGTTCATTCCGTGACCGGTAACAATCCAATCATTCAGCCGGAAATGGTACGCCGTGCCACCCCCAAATACAGTCCGACCGCTGCTGCCATCGTAACCACATCCGCCACTGCCTGCGCGCAGATGATTCCATAGTACCCTGCCGCATGTACCAGCACCACAATACAGACGGCAAAAAATACTCCCTGCCTTCCCAAGGACAATACCATCGCCGGTCCCGCTTTTCCCATTGCCTGGAAAACGGTAACGAACACAAGCACCACACCGGCAAAAGGCGCTGAAATAATCAGGCAGCGTATCATCAGCCCGCCGGCGCCTATGATATCCGCATCCGCCAGGATCATCCCCACAATCTGCGGGGCAAAAACCGCCAATACCGATAATATAACAATGGAAAATACCATCTCCACCATCAGGTCAAACCGTATAATCCGCTTCAACCGTTCCCAGTTCTTTGCCCCATAATTATACCCGATAAGCGGCTGGGCGCCAAATGCAAATCCTACCATCACCAATGCCACAATCATATTCACCTTCATGGCAATCCCCATGGCAGCCACTTTATCCGCACCGTAGACAATCAGATAACGGTTCGTCAGCGTAATACTGAAACTTTGCATCAGGTTCGTCACGGAAGCCGGAATGCCGATAAGTAAAATGTCAAAAACTTCTTTTCTCCCCACTTTCGCCTTCTTTATGGAAACCGTCAGCTTCTTACTCTTTCTCCATACGAAATAAATCAGGATGACATCCGTCAGCAGATTTCCCAAAACTGTGGCAATGGCTGCTCCTCCGGCTCCCATTCCCAACCCGAAGATAAAAACCGGATCCAGTATGATATTAGCCACCGAACCGGAAACCGTCCCAATCATGGACTCCATAGCCATGCCTTCCGTACGGATCATGTTTCCAAGGTCCAAAGACACCATAACCGCCGGCGCACCCACCGCCATATACCGGTAATACTGTTCCGCATACCGGTATGTTTCCTGCGTTACGCCCAACAGCCGCAAAATGGGATGCTGGAAAACCAGCAAAACGGCACTGACCAGCAAACCCCCGAAAAGCGCCCCGTAAAAACAGAATCCGCTCACATTCCTGCCGGCTTCCTCCCTCTTTTCACCAAATAGCCTGGAAACCGCCGAACTGCCGCCCAGCCCGAAAATATCACCAAGCGCAATCAGCAGGATAAAAACCGGCGCACACAGGGATACCCCCGCAATCAAAGCCGTATTTTTTGTCTGCGCCACAAAATAAGTATCCACCATATTGTATACCAGGCTGACCACCATTCCGAGCACTACCGGCAAAGCCAGTTTAAAATAGGCTTTATGTACCGGGGCATGTTCAAATAAATCGTTTGTCTTTTGCGCTGAATCATTCACCATAAAAACCCCATTTCCGCGCACTTCCTGCGCTTCCAAACACTGCGGATACCAAATACCGGACAGATACTTATCCCACACTCTCCATCCGTTCAAAATTCAGCGCCGCAAGAATCATCATGGCAGCCGTCATGACCCCGACCACCACAATCAGTACCGCCAAACCAACCTCCAGCGAAACAAGCATGGTACCTGCCGCCGCACCCATGGCGCCGAAAGCAATTACAATTCCTTCAAAAAACAGCCGGGCAAACTGTTTCCCCACATTTCCCAAAAGATTACCCAAAAATGCCTCCAGCATAACCTCCGCATAGAGTTTACATGCCTGAAGACCGATATAAGCCGCAATAATCAGCAGGATTTGGAAAAACGGAATCCCCGCCACAATACCGGCAGGCAGCGTAAGCAGGCACCCGTCCACCAGCGCCCGGATATGCTCCATCAACGTCGCATACCACAGCTTGCGGAATGCACTGTCCGGAATCAGGAACGTATAAGGCTTTGACAGTTCCTTCCCCCATTTTCCCGCATAACTGGCGAAAATAAAGGTCAGGTACGCCATCACGGCAAGAATGATAAAAGGCGCTTTTTCCCCAAAGTCTTCCCGGTATGCAAAAAACGCCATACCGATGCCGAGCGCAAGGCATACCAGTGTATAAAATCCGAAGATAAAAAAGCGATTCTTCTTATATTCCAAAAGCTGCCGGTAAAACAGTGCCTTCGCATAGCTTCCCCGGTAAGTCACCTCCGCTTTCCCGTATTTCTTCTTCCATCCGACAACTGCCACTTCCCCCCGTTTCCCCCTCTGCCTTGCTTCCTCGTAATCCTCGGCAAACTTAATGGCATCCTCATAATATTCCCCCGTACACTTCATGCGTACCGCCATGAAACACAGTACGGCAACGGATACGAAATACAGTGCCGAACATACCACGTTTACCGCAGTGGGACCCATGAAAAACAAATGCAGGAACGCAATATGCCATCCAATCACAGGCACCATCTGGATGGCGGAGCTATGCAGGTATCCTGCCACTGCGGACATCCCCGCGCCCTCCTTCATGTATACCGCAACCCCAATCAGCACAAAAAGCCCCACCACCGCATACATCAGCAACTGAAAACGGAACATCTGCTCCTTGCCAAACTTTTCGTTCCCATAACAGAGAATCATCAGGGAACCTTCCAGCAGATTTTCCACCACACCGGAAAACAGGAAATAGACTGCCATCTTCCACACCGGCATGGAAAACCATATCACGCCGCCCACCGTCATCAGCCCGCTCACTAACAGCCCAAGGAGAACCCCCCGGACATGGGCATACAGCAGGACGCGTTTCGGGTTTACCGGCGCCGGGAACAGGAAATGGATATCCGACTGCCGGAACACCAATCCTTTCCTTTTGGAATAGGAAATTAAATTCGACGGAACAAAGAAAAATGTAAGGACCGTCAATACCACCGTCAGTGCGGAAGCCTTATCAATCCCAAAGGAATCAAACATGCTGTCAAAGCCTTCCCCAAACGTCGTAAAAAGAAATCCAAAATACCATATCACAAACGCAAGGTATATATAGGTAATCGGTTTACGGAGCGCTTTTTTGACACGGTTTTTCAGGATTTTCCGGTAAAGGTAAAAAAACGCCCGGACGCTGCCTGTTTTTGCTTCCATCGTTACGCCCCCTCCCCTGTCCGGTCTTCTTTTCCGTGATCCCCTTCCGTCACATGGAAAAACAGTTCTTCCAAATCTTCCTCTTTTACTTCGCTCTTACGGTAAGCCGCCACAATATGCCCTTTTTCCATGACAAACATAATGTCCCACAAATCCTTTACCATTTCCAGCATGTGGGTACTGATCAGGACGGTAACGCCCGCTTCCTTTAATTCCAGTATGACCTGTTTCAGCTCCTTAATTGCCGCAGGGTCTAACCCCACCATCGGCTCATCCAGCAGAATGACCTGCGGACGGATGATGAGCGCACAGCAGATGCTGACCTTCTGCATCATCCCCTTGGAAAGTTCATCGCCCAGCTTATTCTGCTTATCCTGCAGCTCAAACCGTTCCAAAAGACTTCTGACCTCATCCTCGCCTGCCTGCACATGATAAGCATGGATAATGAAATCAATATGCTCCCTTACCGTCAACGCCTCATACATCGCCGGAAGTTCCGGCACATAGGCGAACACTTTCTTCGCTTCCGTACTGCGCGATTCCTTTCCGTTAATAAAAATCTTTCCCTTATAACGCAAAAGCCCTGCAATGCTCTTAATCACTGTGGATTTCCCTGCGCCGTTGGGACCGAGCAGAATACCGATTTCCCCGCTTCCCACGGCAAAGCTCACATCATCCGCCGCCTTATATTTCCCGTATTCTTTTGTCAAATTTCTGATATCCAGCATTTTTTTACCCTTTCCTTATATTTTTTCATTCTCCCCATTCCTCAAACAATAAAATATTAGTCTTGACAGGAACCGTTGTCAATCGATAAATCGTTTTATCGCGCATAAAAATTCCAAGCCTGCGGATAATGTTGAAAAGAACCTGCAGGAAAACCGCAATGCGGAATGGAACATAAAGTCCAGCTACTGAAACTGTTTATCCCGAAAAAGGAACAGAAACCCGCAGTGGAAGAAAAGAAATACATTATGATTGAAGGTTAAGAATTGAAGGTTAAGAAAGGAAAAAAATGAAAGGGAAGGGCAATGGCCCCTCCTTTTTTATGCGCATTCCCGTGCAGAAGAACTATGCCGCTATGCGGCGCACGAGGTTATTTATAATCTATTTATTCTATATTAATAAAATTTTTATTTTTGTTATTGATAAAATATAATTTTGTACTATAATTAAACTAGTGTCGTTTAACAATTTATAGAAATTCACCAAAAATGAGGAGAGTGTAAGAATGGACAAAAAGGAAAATATTGAGAAAAAACTAACTTATTCATTTTTTAAAGTATCTACCATTACGGCAGCAGCGGCCCTGTTGGCGCTCATTGCGCTTATGGTCATTTCCAACAGATATTCTTATGCATTAACCAATTTCGGCTTTGCACAGGGAGATATCGGAAAAGCATTGTTTGAATTTGCAGATATCCGCTCGTCGCTGCGCGCCGCCATCGGTTACGATGATGCGGACGCCATTGCCACCGTGGTAAAACAGCATGACGATAAGAAAGTCATATTTGAGCAGTGTTTTGCCCAGGTGGAAGATACCATTGTATCGGATGACGGCAGGATAACCTACGATGCCATCAAAGCAGAACTGGACGCTTACTGGAAGCTGGACGCGGAAATTTTAGCCCTTGGGACATCCCAGGACCCGGAATCCGACCAAAAGGCACAGGAAATGGCTTTAAACCAGCTTTCCAGTGCCTACAACAGTATTTACAATAAACTGGAAGAACTTTTAAACGTAAAAGTGGAACAGGGAAACGCTCTTTCCAAAACCCTTACCATTACCGATTGGGTGCTTGCCATATTCATCATCCTATCGATTATCGTGTCCTTAATACTCTCCACCAAAATCGGCAAAAACATTGCCCGGAAGATTTCCGTTCCTTTGGGCAAGCTGGGGGAACGGCTTAAAACATTTGCCGTAGGCGATCTCTCCTCCCCTTTCCCTGTAATAGACACAAAAGACGAAGTGGAAGACATGGGAAAAGATGCCACCGGCATGGCGGAAAACCTGAGTATGATTATTACCGATATCGGCAAAGTACTTGGGGAAATGGCAGGCGGGAATTATGACGTGCATTCCGGCATTGCAGACCGTTATACCGGGGACTTTAAGAAAATGTACGAATCCATGCGCGGGCTCAGGGACCAAATGACGGAAACCTTATTGTCCATCGGGGAAGCATCCAGCCATGTATCCATCGGTTCCGGGGATTTGGCAAGCGCTTCACAGTGTTTGGCGGAGGGCGCAACGGAACAGGCGAGCGCGGTGGAAGAACTTCATGCAACCATTTCCGATATTACCGCAACCATGGAAAAGAGCGTTGAAAGAGCGGATGAATCTTACATAAAGGCACAGCAGTATGCAAACCAGGCAGATAACAGCCGCGAGGAAATGAATACGATGATGACGGCAATGGAACGGATTAACGATGCTTCCACCAGAATCGGGGATATCATTTCCGAAATCGAATCCATTGCGGCACAAACTAACCTTTTATCCCTAAACGCTTCCATCGAGGCGGCAAGGGCAGGGGAATCGGGACGCGGTTTTGCGGTTGTGGCAGACCAAATCCGGGAACTGGCAGACCAAAGTGCAAAAGCGGCTGTGGATACAAGGGAATTAATCGAAAGCTCCATCAAGGAAGTTTCCGAAGGAAACAAAGCGGCAGAACGCGCATCCAATGCCATTGAATCCGTAGTAGACGGTATCAAGCAGATTGCGGACTTCTCCAAAAACCTGAAAGTCATGGTGGAAGGACAAACGGAAGCCATGCGGCAGGCAGAAATCGGCGTAAACCAGATTTCGGAAGTGGTCCAAAGCAACGCTGCAACCGCGGAAGAAGCATCGGCAACCAGCGAGGAATTGTCCGCACAGGCAACCATACTGGACAATCTCGTGGGACAGTTTGCACTGCCCAAAAAACGCCATTGACTTTTCCACGCAAATTCCTTAATATAATAGTTACCTGACATGAAGATGCCGTTTTATGCAATCCGGGTGAAAGGTGACAGCCTGATACAATTTTAGAAAATAAATGGATTTTCCAATCGGTATTTGCTGCACCTGATTTTCAGGTGCAGCATTTTTAGGAATTTTTTTATTAAAACAAATAACAGAAAGAAGGGACACGATATGGAAACCCGTGTAGCCGTAATGGGAATTATTGTGGAATGCACCGATTCCGTGGAACAGTTAAACGCCATTCTCCACGATTTCGGGAACTATATCATAGGAAGGATGGGAATTCCTTACCGGGAGAAAAAAGTCAATATCATCAGCATTGCCATGGATGCACCGCAGGATACCATTTCCTCCCTGTCGGGCAAAATCGGAAAACTGGAAGGGGTAAGCGTCAAAACAGCCTATTCCAACCTTATTACCCCACAGCAGCCAAATTAACCAAACCCTATCCGCCAAACATCAAAGGTACCTGTGATTTTTGACGGACATGGTTGGATGGACGGAGTACAACAAAACAGATGAACGGAACATTATACGGACTCATCCGCAAACTGGAACAGACCCGCTCCCTAACCCGTACCGAATACGAATATTTAATCACCCACCGGTCGCAGGAAGCGGCAGACACGTTAGCACAAAAAGCCGTCTCTGCCAGGCGTCGGATATACGGCAACGCCGTATACGTCAGAGGCTTAATTGAAATCAGCAATATCTGTAAAAACGACTGTCTCTACTGCGGCATCCGCAGAAGCAACCGGCGCTGTGAGCGGTACCGGCTGGATGCCGGACAGATTTTGTCATGCTGTATGGAAGGATATGCTTTGGGATTCCGCACCTTTGTCCTGCAGGGCGGGGAAGACGGTTTCTTTACCGATGAAATCCTGTGCGGCATCATCCGCAGCATCAAAGAACGCCACCCGGACTGCGCCGTCACGCTTTCCCTCGGCGAACGGAAACCCTTAAGTTACCAAAGGCTTTTTGACGCTGGTGCGGACCGGTACCTGCTGCGCCATGAAACGGCAGACCGCAGCCATTACCACAGACTCCATCCGCCGGACATGTCTTTCACCCGGCGGATGGAATGTCTGCGGAGCCTGCGGGAAACCGGTTACCAGACCGGCTGCGGTTTTCTGGTGGGTTCCCCTTACCAAACGGCGGAAACTTTAGCCATGGATTTAAAGTTTGTTGAAACATTCCGGCCGGACATGTGCGGCATCGGTCCGTTTATTCCCCATAACGATACGCCCTTTCGCGACATGCCTGCCGGGGACACGGAACTTACCTGTTATCTTCTCTCCATTCTGCGCCTGATTCATCCCCCGGTGCTGCTTCCGGCAACCACGGCACTCGGTACCTTAGACCCGGACAGAAGGGAAAAGGGAATTTTAGCAGGGGCAAACGTAGTCATGCCCAACCTGTCCCCCCCATCCGTCCGGAAAAAATACGAACTTTACAACAACAAGCTCTGTACCGGCGATGAATCCGCCCAAGCCAAAGAACACCTCGCCCAAAGGATGAAATCCATTGGTTACGAAATCGTAACGGAACGCGGGGATGCCAAAACCGGAAACAATAAAATCAGATAAAACCAGGAAGGAAGAACCATTATGGCAACCTATAACCCAAAATCCTTAAAAGCAGAAGAATTTATCAACGACGGGGAAATCCTCGCCACTTTGGAATATGCGGAGCAAAATAAACATAACGCCGCCCTTATCGACAGGATTCTGGCCAAAGCGCGTCCTCAGAAAACGGAAAAGGGATGCGTCTGCCAGGGACTGACCCACAGGGAGGCTTCCGTACTGCTCGCCTGTGACATTCCGGAAAAGGTGGAGGAAATCTACCGCATTGCGGAAGAAATCAAACTGGCTTTTTACGGCAACCGGATTGTCATGTTTGCCCCCCTGTATTTATCCAATTACTGCGTCAACGGCTGTCTGTACTGCCCTTACCACATGAGCAACAAACACATTACCCGTAAGAAACTGACGCAGGAGGAAGTACGGCAGGAAGTTATCGCCCTTCAGGATATGGGGCACAAGCGCCTTGCCATTGAAGCCGGGGAAGACCCCGTGCAGAACCCCATCGAATACATTTTGGAGTGCATCCGCACCATCTATGGGATTAACCATAAAAACGGCGCCATCCGCCGTGTCAACGTCAATATTGCAGCGACCACGGTGGACAACTACCGCCGTTTGAAAGAAGCGGGCATCGGCACCTATATTCTTTTCCAGGAAACCTATCATAAAAAAAGCTATCTGGAGCTGCATCCCACCGGACCCAAACACGATTACGATTACCACGCGGAAGCCATGGACCGCGCCATGGAAGGCGGCATCGATGATGTGGGGCTGGGCGTGCTTTTCGGTTTGGAAATGTATAAATATGAATTTGCCGGTCTTATCATACATGCGGAACATTTGGAGGCTGTCCACGGCGTAGGCCCGCACACTATCAGCATACCAAGAGTGAAACATGCCGACGACATCGACCCGGATGTTTTTGACAATTCCATCCCCGATGATATGTTTGCAAAAATCATTGCATGTATCCGGCTTGCCGTTCCCTATACGGGCATGATTATTTCCACAAGGGAATCACAGGAAGTCCGGGAACAGGCGCTGCGCCTTGGCATTTCCCAGGTCAGCGGCGCTTCCCGCACCTCGGTAGGCGGTTATACGGAAAAAGAACGCCCCCACGATTCGGAGCAATTCGACGTTTCCGACCAGCGCTCCCTTGACGAAGTGGTACACTGGCTGATGCAAAACGGGCATATTCCTTCTTTCTGTACCGCCTGCTACCGGGAAGGACGCACCGGCGACCGTTTCATGAGCCTGTGCAAAACCGGGCAAATCTTAAACTGCTGCCACCCGAATGCGCTGATGACGCTGACCGAATATTTGGTGGACTACGCATCGGAAGAAACACGGAAAACCGGATTTGCCTTAATTGAACAGGAACTTTCCAAAATACCAAACGAAAAAGTACGTACAACCGCCGCACGGAACATAGCGGACATAAAACACTCCAACCGCAGGGATTTCCGTTTTTAGGTTTGGACTTTTTTTGCACATACCCCGGGATTTTTACGGAGCAATCCATTCTACACATGGAATTTATCCGTCTCTCACGAAAAAGGAGCACAGCATACTATGGGATTAAACGATACCGTATCCGCCGAACGCATCCATATCGGTTTTTTCGGACTTAGAAATGCCGGAAAATCCAGCCTTGTCAACGCAGTCACCGGACAGGAAGTGGCGCTTGTATCCGAAATAAAAGGAACCACTACCGACCCCGTGAAAAAATCCATGGAACTTCTTCCCCTCGGTCCCGTCGTCATTATCGATACCCCCGGTATGGATGACGAAGGTACACTGGGCGGGCTGCGCGTCCAAAAAGCACGCCAAACCATGAATTATGTGGACATCGCCGTATTAACCGTGGATGCCGGAAAGGGTCTTCAAAGTGCGGACCATGATTTGATTGCAATGTTTGAGGATAAATGTATTCCTTACCTCATTGTATACAACAAAGCAGACCTGCTGCCCGGTTTTCCTTCCGGTATACAGGCAGTTTCCTGCACCGGACAGCCGGAAGCAGGCCATATGCAATCAAACACGATATATGTCAGCGCAACGGCAGATTACCATATCCACGAACTGAAAGAAATGCTGGCACGGCTTGTAAAAAACAGCGGAAACCATAAGCGCATCGTTGCGGATCTGCTTGCGCCAAACGATACCGTGGTATTGGTAATTCCCATTGACAGCGCCGCCCCTAAAGGGCGGCTGATCCTCCCCCAGCAGCAGACTATCCGTGACATCCTGGAAGCAGGCGCCATTGCCGTGGTATCCCGTAATACGGAACTACCCCAAACCCTCGCTTCCATAAACGGAAAGCCGAAACTGGTGATTACCGATTCCCAGGTATTCGGACAGGTATCCCATGTTATCCCCGGGGATATCCTGCTTACTTCCTTTTCCATTCTTTTTGCCCGTTATAAAGGAAATCTCACTGCAGCGGTGGAAGGCGCCGCAAAACTAAAAGACCTGCAGGACGGCGACACCGTACTGATTTCCGAAGGCTGCACCCACCACAGGCAGTGCGGCGACATCGGAACGGTGAAACTGCCCGCATGGATTAAGAATTACACGCAGAAAAATATTCGGTTTGCTTTTACTTCCGGCATGGAATTTCCCGAAGATTTGTCGGGATATGCGTTAGTCATCCACTGTGGCGGATGCATGATCAATGAACGGGAAATGCAATACCGGCTCCGGTATGCCGCAGACTGCGGCATACCGATGACCAATTACGGCATTGCCATCGCACAGATGCATGGAATATTAAAACGGAGTTTAGAGCCTTTTCCGGATATCTTTAACCTTTTACCGCACCGGCAACCATGCCTTTGATGATTTGCTTGCTGAACACAAAATACAAAACCACAATCGGCGACATGGTAATCAGCATTGCAGCCATCTGCTTCGGATAATCCGATGCAAACTGACCCTTAAACTGTGTCAATGCCAACGGCACCGTCTGCAGCGCCACATCCTTAATCAATACCAATGCAAACGAGAACTCATTCCAGCAGCTAAATATCTGGATAATCGCCACCGTAACCAAAATCGGTTTGCAAATCGGAAGGATAATTTTCCAAAGGGTATTGGAAAAACTGCTTCCGTCAATTGCCGCTGCTTCCTCCAGCGATACCGGAATCGCCTTCACATAACCTTCCACCAAAAAGATTCCCATTGGAAGACCGAACGATACATACGGCAGAAGCAAAGTATACCATTTATTTGACATGCCGCAGTTACGGAATACAACGTAAATCGGAACCAGCAGGGAATGAATCGGAATCAGCATTCCCATCAGGAACATGACATACAGCACCCGGTTCAGCTTAAAACGCACCCTTGCCAAAATATAGCCAACGATAAAAGAAAACAGCACAATCAGTAAAATCGATAAAAACGTAGTGCGCACACTGTTGAACATGGATTCCGCAAGGTGGTAATCCGTGTTGGTCAGGATACGGGTATAATTCACCAGCGTTGGTTTCTCGGGAAGCCCGATGATATCCGCATTAAACGCCCGTTTTTCCTTTAAGGAGGAGTAAATCATCCATACAATCGGGAAGATACAGGTAAGGGAAAACACGATTAACACAAAATTCATGAAAAATCCTGCAACGCCTTTTTGGACTTTATGCGTGCCATTGTTATTTTCATTTTCTTTTTTCATCACCTTATGCCTCCTTTTCCCTTGTCAGATATTTAATCAAGCTCTGCGAACCGCCGATAACCAGTAAGGAAAGTACGAAAATACCTACGGAAATACAACTGCCGTATCCCATGTTGCTCTGGTTAAAGGATATCTGGTAGCCGTACATTGCCATAACCATGGATGCCGTTCCGGGACCGCCTTTTGTCATGACGAAGATATTGTCAAATGCTTTCATGTTACCCGCAATACAAAGAGTGATACACACCAACATCGTGTTTTTAATTAACGGAAGGGTTATGTACCATGCCTTCTGCATACCGTTTGCCCCGTCAATCTCCGCGCTTTCAAACACTTCGCCGTCAATGGAGGCAATGGCGGAAAGCATGATAACCATATAATAACCGATAAACTGCCAAATCAACGGAATGGATACTAACAGCATGACTTTATCCGTTTCATTAAGCCAAACTTTACACAGGTCCGGTCTTCCTATCGTTTTTAAGAACCAGTTAATAATACCGTACTGGTTATGGTAAATCATGTTCCAAATCAAACCGATGCAGACCGCCGAAATCGTACTGGGAAAAAATCCAAACGTACGGTGCATCCCTTTCAGTTTTACAAGTTTGGAATTTACCATAATGACCAAAATAAATGCAATGCCAATCTGTCCGATAATACATGCTATAACAAGATAAATGTTATGTCCGAACGCTTCCCAAAATGTCTTATCTGCAAACAGTGTCATATAGTTTTGCAATCCGGTAAAAGTTTTCTGTGGACCGCCTTTCCATTCAAAAAAGCTGTATACGAGAGCCGTCACCAGCGGTACAAACACAGTGAATACAAACATTGCTACGGGTACAAGGAGATATAAAAATATGGTTTTTCCTTTCGGCTTAATTGAATTTAACATTCCACAGCCCCTCTCTTTCCTGAAACTTTCTTTTTTCCGCTTACTTAATGGATACGGGAACTTCCTGTCGTCCACCGTCCCTCCTTCCTATGTGGAATTGACCCCTGTCTGTTTGACAGAGGCCAATCCAGAAAGAACGGCTTTTGCAGTCACTATTTTCCTGCAAGATTATCCTGTTCCTTTGAAAACATTTCCGCCGCTTTAATAGTTGGCTTCGTATGCTTTCTGTGCGTTTGCCGCTACATCTTCCGGCGTCATGTCGCCGTTCATCATAGTCTGCAAATCCGTATTCAGTACATCCCATACCGCATTCGTAATATAAGAGTCATAAATTTCACAGGTTTCCGTATTCACGTAAGACCAGTTGTAGAAATCCTGGGTAATCTGGTCAAAAGCGCTAAGGTCAACATCCGCAACCTTGGTCAGACCGCCCAAAGCATAATTTTCAGCCACATAAGTTGCAAATTCAGGTCCTGTGATGTATTCCGCCAAGTCGATGGCTGCCGCCAGTTTTTCGGGTTCATTTGCCAGTTTTGCATTGATTGCTATTGCATAACCAAGTCCGATATTTTGGGAATTGGGAGCTTTTGTTGCATCCGCAGGCTGGGGAAGAACCGCAAAGCCCATGTTGTTCCATTTTTCTTCGTCTGCTTCTTTCAGCGTAGCCCAAATGTAGGATTCATCCCAGTTACCGCCGATAAATGCAGCCGCATCGCCGGAGATGTAATATTCACGTGCGTCTTCGTTGGTGACTACGTTAAAGTCTTCGTTGAAGATCTTGGTCTGTGTAAACAGGCGCTGTGTCTCTGCCAAAGAGCTTACAAATTCCGCATCCGTGAAAGCCGCGCCGCCCTTTGCAACCAGGCTCATGAACCAGTCAGGACCCGTGTAACGGTTGCCAAGTGTGGACAGGAAGCAGGAGTTTGCCTGCCATTTACCGCCGTTACCGAATGCAACCGTGATAATGCCTTTTCCGCCAAAATATTCGGATGCTTTTTCCACGTCTGCCCAAGTGGTGGGGAAGGAATCAAAACCGGCTTCTTTCCACATTGCCTTGTCGTAAATTACAACCGTACAGGTACCGCCCGTCAGCGCCGGATATCCGTAAATGGAATCCCCAACCGTAAACGGTGCAAAATATGCCTGGTTATAATCCGCATAATAAGGAGAAGACTTAATGTCATTTGTCAAATCATAAACCAATCCCTGGTTTGCCCAGTCAATGGTGTTCATACCCTGGAGCAGGAATACGTCCGGAAGATCGTCTGCCGCTGCCAAAGTAGCAATTTGTGTTTTATATTCCGCATTTGCCAATACGTTCTGTGTCAGCGTGATATCCGGGTGCGCTTCGTCCCAAAGTCCCAACGCAGTACGGAAGCCGTCAGAACCGCCGTTTCCTTCGGATTCTTCCGAAGTGGAATAATGCATAATCTCTAATTCGCCTGTATAAGTAACATCGCCCGTAGCTGCCGCCGCATCATCTGCCGGCGCTTCCGCAGGGGTTTCCGCAGGTGCCTCGGCAGGGGTTTCTGCCGGCGTCTCTGCAGGGGTCTCTGCCGGCGCTTCTGCCGCAGGTGTCTCTGCCGGCGCATCCCCGCCGCCGCATCCGGCTAACACAGATGCTACCATGGCCGTTGAAAGTAATAATCCAAGTAACTTCTTTTTCATAATGAATCCCTCCTTGAGATTTTATTTTGGGGGATAACGGACCTGTAAAACGTAAATCCATATCCCATCCGTTTTTACATCTTCCTGATAGTCTGACCCTCAAATACCGTTCCCCGCACGTTCGTGATTTCACGCACTGCCGTCCTCGGATGTTCAATCAAATCTATCAATTTTTCTGCCGCATACTGACCAAGATGCAAAGTATCCTGTTTTAACGTCGTCAGAAACGGAGCCACATACCTTGCGATACGGATACCGTCATACCCAACCACGGATATGTCTTCCGGTATTCCCAATCCGCGCTCCCTGATGATGTTAATCCCGCCAAAAGCGGATAAATCATCGGGATACATGATACATGTGGGAGGTTTCTTCAAATCCAGCAGCTTTCCGGTTGCCTTGGCTGCCCCTTCCACATCCCGGTATTCGCTTTCCGAAACGTATTCGTCCGGTATCTCCAGTCCGAACTTTTCCGCCGTCCGGAAGAAACTGGAAACCCTGCTTCTCGTGACGTGTGAATCCGCGCCATGGATGTAAGCAATCCTGCGGTGGCCCATCCCGTATATGTAAGAAAGCAAATCCTCAATTCCCTTCACATTATCGGACATCACCGCCATTCTGTCATTGAACATATAATCGACCGTCACCAACGGAATATCGCTCTGCACCAGCTCCAGTACCTCCGGATCCGTGAAATCCACACATGCAATTACAACTCCGTCGAATCCCCTGTACCTGGCATGCTCCAAATAACTCATGCGCTGTTTCCTTGACTTATTGCAGTTTAAGAAAGTCAAATCATATGCATTCTTCTCTACGGTTGTTTTAAAACTGTCCAAAACAGCGGCAAAATAATCATGGGTAAGCCCATTGTTCGCCTCATCCGTAAAAAGCACGCCAATATTATAACTGTGCTTCGTCTTCAGTGTTCTGGCAAACAGGTTCGGATGGTATCCCAGCTCATCCGCCTTAAACCGTATCATGGCTTTTCTTTCCTCACTGATGTCCGGATGATCATTCAGCGCTTTACTCACTGTTGCGATGGATACCTGACATTCCCTTGCAATATCTTTCAATGACACCATATCGCCTACCTCCTGTCCACTGGTTTCTTTATATCCGTCTCCTATCAATATACAACAGGTTGTAGCGTAAACGATATACTTAAACGTTTTCTACGATTTCATTATGTGCTTTCTGCACATACTTTGCAACCTTTTTTTAATATCTTTGTATTTTTTATTACAATATCTCAATTTAACATGTCTATTTTTGTACATTTTGCACATTTATTTTATATTTATCTTAACTTTCTGCTTTCAATATAAGTAGATTCTGCGTATTTCACAGAAAACCTGTACCCACTAATGCATTTTTTCGTGAATTAAGTCTTTGGAAACTTCTTGATTTTGCTGTATAAATCAATTATAATGCAACTAATTAAGAATGCTTCATTTCTACTTAAACGTTTTCTATATTATTTTATATTTATCTAAACCAATCATTTTTAAATAGTATAAGGAGGAAAGAAATAAGATGAAATATGGATTTTTCGACGATACGGCACAGGAATATGTGATTACCACACCCAAAACGCCGCTGCCTTGGATCAACTATCTTGGCTGCAGAGATTTTTTCAGCCTGATATCCAATACCTGCGGGGGATATTCCTTTTATAAGGATGCAAAGCTGCTGCGCCTTACCCGCTACCGCTACAACAACGTTCCGGCAGATTCCAACGGCAGGTACTTCTATATAAAGGAAGGAAACGATATCTGGAACCCCGGCTGGCAGCCTGCGCAGACGGAGCTGGATTCCTACGAATGCCGCCACGGACTCGGGTACAGCCGCTTCACCGGAGGAAAAAACGGATTGGAAGCATCCCAGCTCACCTTTGTGCCGTTAAACGATACGTGTGAAATCAACCAACTGACGCTCACCAACAAAACGGAACAGCCTAAGGAAATCCGTCTTTTTTCCTATATCGAATGGTGCCTTTGGAATGCGGATGACGACATGAAGAACTTCCAGCGTAATTTCAGTACGGGTGAAATGGAAGTGGAGGGTTCCACCATCTACCATAAGACGGAATACCGCGAACGCCGCAACCACTATGCATTGTTTTCTGTAAACTCCCCCGTGGACGCCTTTGAAACAGACCGCGACGTATTCCTCGGCGCTTACCGGAGCAATGCCAATCCGCAGGCAGTGGAAAACGGACAGCTTACCAATTCCATGGCAAGCGGCTGGTCCCCCATTGCCGCACACCAAATCAACATGCACCTGGAACCGGGTGAAACGCGCACGTTTATATTCGTAACCGCTTATGTAGAGCTTCCCGCGGAAAATAAATGGGAGTCCCCCAATATTATCAATAAAAAACCTGCCCGTGAACTTCTGGCACGTTACGCGGACGATGCTTCCGTAGAGACAGCTTTTACGGAATTAAAGGATTACTGGAACCGGCTTCTGTCCCGTTATCATCTGCAGTCGGAATCCGGTGAATTAAACCGCATGGTAAATATTTGGAACCAGTACCAGTGTATGGTGACATTTAATATGTCAAGGAGCGCTTCCTATTATGAATCCGGCATCGGGCGCGGCATGGGCTTCCGCGATTCCTGCCAGGATCTTTTGGGCTTTGTTCACCTGATTCCCGACCGCGCAAGACAGAGAATCCTGGACATCGCATCCACCCAGTTTGAAGACGGCAGCGCTTACCACCAATACCAGCCGTTAACAAAAATGGGAAACGCGGATATCGGCAGCGGTTTCAACGATGATCCCCTTTGGCTGATTGCCGGAACCGGCGCATACATCCGCGAAACCGGGGATTTGGACATTTTAAAGGAACCCGTTCCGTTCAACTGCCAGGCAGGCACGGAAAAGCCTCTTTGGGAGCACCTGAAACGTTCCCTTGATTTCACGGTTTCCCATAAAGGACCCCACAACCTGCCGCTGATTGGACGTGCGGACTGGAACGACTGCCTGAATTTAAACTGCTTTTCCTCCGAGCCGGGCGAATCCTTCCAAACTTTCGGTCCCAGCGAGGGACCCGTGGCGGAATCCGTCTTCATTGCCGGTATGTTCGTAAAATACGGGGAAGAATACGCGCAAATCGCGGAACAGCTCGGTGATACCGAAGAAGCCGCAAGGGCGCGCAGGGAAGTGGAAAAGGTATACCAGGCAGTTTTGGATGCCGGATGGGACGGCGAATGGTTTCTCCGTGCCTACGATGCAAACAGCCAAAAAGTCGGCTCCAAAGAATGTGAGGAAGGCAGGATTTATATAGAACCGCAGGGCTTCTGCGTTTTGGCAGGTATCGGCGTAAAGGAAGGACTGGCAGAAAAAGCGCTGGATTCCGTACAGAATATATTGGATACCGAATACGGCGTCATGCTTTTACAGCCCGCTTACACTAAATACCATTTAGAGCTTGGCGAAGTCAGCTCCTATCCGCCCGGATACAAAGAAAATGCAGGTATTTTCTGCCATAACAACCCCTGGATTTCCATTGCGGAAACCGTTATCGGAAGGGGAAACCGTGCGTTTGAGGTTTATCGGAAGACCTGTCCCGCCTTTATTGAGGACATCAGTGAAATCCACCGTACCGAACCCTATGTATATTCACAGATGATTGCAGGAGCGGATGCACCGCACCGGGGCGAAGCGAAAAACAGTTGGCTTACGGGCACGGCAGCATGGACTTTCGTCAATGTATCCCAATACATTTTGGGCATCACACCGGACTGGAACGGACTGAAGGTAAACCCCTGCATTCCCTCCTGGCTTGGGAATTTCTCCATCCATCGTACTTTCCGCAATGCGGAATACGACATACAGGTGGAAAACCCCGGCCGCGTGGAAAAGGGCATTGTATCCATGACCGTGGACGGTAAAACGGTGGAAGGATGTATCATTCCTTTTGAGGAAGGAAAAAAGCATTATGATGTGAAAGTAGTTATGGGATAACCCAAAAACCAAACAGGGAAGGAACTTAACATGTTCCTTCCCTGTTTCAAATAATATTCCGTTATGAAATTCCGTATTGCATACTACAACTCATCTTACGAATCGGTACCTGTTTCCTCTGCGGAACCGGTATCGGCTGCGGGTTCTTCTCCCGTCCCGGCATCCGTCCCCGGTTCCGCCGCTTCGGCATCCGTTCCGCCTTCCGCCGCATCCGCCCCGGTATTTACGGTAAGATATTTTAATTCGCCTTTGTTGTCCGTAACGGTATAATTCCCTGCTAACTGGCTGACATATTCTGCAACCCTTTCATTTGCAATGGTATCGGAGATATTTTTATCATCCGCTTCATCATAATACCTCTTGATAAATTCCACCACATAATAACGGTTTCCGTCAATATCTTCCACTACTTCCATATCGCCCTGTGTTCTTCCGTCCTCATAAAGCCAATCGCTGATAGCGGAAGGTGTACCGGCATATTTTGCGCCTTCCCGCAGGGACGCGTCCGTCTCCGTATCCTCATAAGCTGCTTTTTCTTCCCCGGATGCATTCTCGATACAAAGCTGCCTGAAATCCGCACCGCCTTTTCTTGCCTCCAGCATTGCCTCCGCCTTCTTCTCGGCTTCCGTCATCGCCTTATCAATATCTTCCTGTACGGCTCCTTCCGCAATATCCGCGTTAAAGACAAAGCTCCTGTAATCCACTTTATCATAACTCTGCACATTTTCCGCGTAATAATCCTTGATTTCCTGTGCTTCCGGTGCATTCTGCTCCATCAAATGCTGCCTGTATGCCTCGGTCAGCAGACCTTCCTTTAAATAAGGCTCCATATTTTTTTCCGTGGCATACTCGCCATAGGTCATTTTATAATACTCCTCCACGGACATTCCCATGGACTCCGCCACCGATTTTAAGCTGTTTACCATATTGGCATATTCTTCCGTGACATCATGGGAAAAATTATTTGCCGCCGCATCGTCCGCCATTGCTTTCGCCTGCTTAAGCTGTTCCACCGCCATCTCGTCAAAGAAATCTTTCCAAGTCAGGTCCTCACTGTAAGGCTGGCTCGCCAAATCCGATGTGGCATCCATTCCCATATATGCCATAAGCGAAGAATAGCTGTTTAACATGGCATTATAATAATAATCAAATTCCAGTTTCGTTACCTTATGCTCCCCGATGGTTACATAAGCATCTTTCGTGGCGGCTTTCCTGCTCCATACGGATGCGCCTATGGAACCGGCAACTGCCAATACAAGAAGCACACATACAGTGACAGCTCCGATGCGCAGCATCTTTGCTTCCCTTTTGTCCTTCTCCTCCTGTTTCCTTCTCGCTTCCATCTTACGGTCATATCTTGTTTGAACCTTCTGTTCCGTCCCCGTCTGCGGCTGGTTTTTCTTTGCCATTGGTGATCGTCCTCCTCTTATCTCCTTTTCCGGATCATTCTTTCCGCTTCAACCAAACATCATGATATCCCTTAATTGTGATATCCGTGTGAATTTTCCGTTTCCGCTGTTTCAAACACGCTCCCGTTTTCATGATGATCCGCACTGTCCCTTATTATACTCTGTATTGGTGGGGTTTGTCGATATATTTATTATTTGAGTTTCGGAACAAAGCAACAGTTCAGCCTGAAATGTTATGTTCGGGGGTGAAGGAGGACGCAAAAACCAGGAGAGGAACAAACCGGGCAGGGGGTTCCTCTCCTGGCTTTTGCTGGATATCAAAAAAAATAATACTGCATCATAGCATTCCTTTTTACTCTACCCAGCCGGAAAAAGTGCACGGAAAACCGGGACAGGCAATCCCGCTGCCGCCGCCCCGCAAAAAACTCCCGTCCGTGCGTCCGCACCTTCTACGTACTCACCGCACCCCCGACTTCCTTCGCCACTGCTGCCGCAACTGCCGCATTTACGGCATCCGTATTTTCCTCATCACCCACATGAATGTTAATGTTCCGGTTTACTTTCGCATCATAAGTCCCTGCCTTCACAATTTCCGCAAGGTCAATACCTACGGTATCCTTCATCGTTTCAAAGAGTCTCGCCATAACCGCCGGAACATTGTCTGCTACGGAGCTGACCCCGCCGGACTGGTCGCCGCCGATAATCGTAATCCTGTCAATCTGGGTAAGCGGTTCCGCAATCTTTGCCGCAATTTCCGGCAGGACGCCGATTAACATTTCCGCCATTGCCGCATTGTTGTATTTCTGGTAGGCTTCCGCCTTTTTCTCCATGGCTTCCGCTTCGGCAATACCCTTTGCACGTATGGCTTCCGCCTCCGCTTCCCCTACCATACGGATTCCGGCGGCTTCCTGCTCCTTCGCAAATTTCTGTGCTTCCGCCTTTGCCTTCATGGCATCCGCCTCTTTTTCCTGCTCGAATTTCTCGGCTTCCGCCTTCCTCTGTCTTTCATACAATTCGGCATCCGACTGCTGCTGGCGGGCAAACCGGTCGGCTTCCGCCCTCTTGCGTACCTCCGCATCCAGCGCTTTTTCCCTTACCTGCGCTTCCCTTTCTTTCAGCGTGACTTCTTTCTCCTGCTTTGCTATACTGGCTTCCGCCGTCGCCACCTCTATGGTTTTGCGCTGTTCCTGCTCCTGGATGCTGTATGCCGCATCCGCTTCCGCCTTTTTCGTGTCCTCCAGTTTCTTCAGTTCGGATTTCTGCAGGGACAATTCATTGTTCTTTTTGGCAATTTCCCTCTCCGCATTGATACGGGCATCGTTTGCCTGACGGTCCGCTTCCGCCTTTGCCACGGCAATTTCCTTTTCGGCTTCCGCTTTGGCTATGGCTGCCTTCTTCTTAATCTGGGAAATATTGTCAATACCCAAATCATCAATGACACCGTTGCTGTCGGCAAAATTCTGAACGTTAAAGCTGACAATGTCAAGACCCATGGCGGCAAGATCAGGCTCCGCGTTCTCTTTTACCAAATTGGCAAATTTCTGCCTGTCACTGACCATCTCCTCTAACCGCATACGTCCGACGATTTCCCTCATGTTGCCTTCCAGCACTTCCCTTGCAATGCCTGCTATGTACTGTGTATTCTGGTTTAAGAAGTTTTCCGCCGCCAGCGCCAGTCTCTGCGGTTCGCTGCTGATTTTCACGTTCACCGCCGCATCCACCTGGATGTTAATGTAATCCGCGGTGGGCACCGCATTGGATGTTTTTACGTCAATGGCAATCAGTTTCAGGCTCAACTTATCCATCCGCTCCAAATACGGAATTTTTATGCTTGCCTTACCGATAATGGTTCTTTTGTTCAGACCGGAAATAATAAATGCCGTATCTGGCGGTGCCTTCTTATATCCCGTTACAAGAATTACCGCCGCTAACGCAATTATGATTCCGCCTATGATAAAACCTATCATTTCAAATACCCGTTTCCTTTCATCCTTTTACCGCTTCCTCCAATAACCTAAGGCATAAATCCATGCCAAGTTTCCCGCTGTCCAGGGACAGTCCGAAATATTTCGGGCTTCCCCACTCCCATTCCGTTACGGAATTGAAAAAACCGCTCCGCCTTTTGTCTATTTTCTTTAAGGTAGCTTCCGCTTCGGACTCTTTTAACCCTTCTTTCTCCATCGCTCTTTTGATGCGTTTCTCCTTATCCGCATGAATGAATACCCTAAGACAATCCTCCCTTTCCCGCAGAATATATCCCGCCGCACGCCCTACGATGACGCACCCGCCTTCCTGCGCGGCTTTTTCGATGATGTTCTTCTCTGCCGCAAACAATTTCTCCGTCAGGGATAAATGTTTCTCGTTTCCTCCAATCGGGGTCTTGGAAAGATTAAAAATAAAACTGCCGGAAGGGGTTTCCTCCAGATTTTCAATGTAAATAGATGCAATTTGGAGCTCCTGGGCCGCCTTCGTCAGTAGATTGCGGTCATACAATTTATATCCCAGGGCGCCTGCCAGTTTCTTCCCGATTTCATTCCCCCCGCTGGCATATTCGCGTTCAATGGTAATCACTTGATACATTCTGCTCACTCCCTTCATTTTATGTGGTACACCGGAACCTGTTACTTATTATTATAAATAATTTGTCTGTATTCTTCAATTCTTTTTTGCATATTTTCACTTTCTTTGTTATATTGTCTGACTTTTTACGGCATTCAACAGCCAACGGACAAGTGCGGCTGTTTGGCTCGTTGTCTGTGGGAGTCAACAGTTCCACGGATGTCAAACGTTTTTTTCTGATTTTTCAAATTTTGTTTCTTTTTTCATTATCTTGTCCGAACCCCAAATTCCCTTGTATTCCCCTTCACCCGCTGTTATACTGGATTTAAAACCATAAAACCACACAACACCAAAAAGGAGAGGGATTCATGAACATTATCAAAGCAGAAGATTACCAACAAATGAGCCGTATCGCGGCAAATTTCATTTCCGCACAGATTGTCCTTAAACCCGACTGCGTCCTTGGGCTTGCCACGGGTTCTTCCCCCACGGGTACTTATGGGGAATTAATCAAACGTTACCAGTCGGGAGACCTGGATTTTTCCAAAGTTACCAGCGTCAATTTGGATGAATACAAAGGACTTTCACCGGAAAATGACCAAAGCTACCGTTATTTTATGGATACAAACCTTTTTAACCATGTCAATATCGGCAAAAACCGTACTTACGTTCCTGACGGTCTGGAACCGGATGCCGCAAAGGCATGTGCGGACTATGATGCCGTTATCGAAAACTGCGGCGGCATTGACCTCCAGCTTTTAGGGCTTGGAAACAACGGGCACATCGGCTTTAATGAACCTGCAGACGCATTTGCCAAAGGAACTCACTGCGTGGACTTAACGCCCAGCACCATAGAAGCTAACGCACGTTTTTTTTCTTCCATGGATGAAGTGCCGAAACAGGCTTATACGATGGGAATCCAGTCCATCATGAAAGCTAAGAAAATACTTGTCATTGTCAGCGGGAAAGCGAAAGCAGGTATCGTAAAAGAAGCCTTTACCGGTTCGGTTACGCCCAAAGTTCCGGCTTCCGTACTGCAGCTCCATCCGGACGTAACCGTCATTGCGGACAAAGAAGCTGCCTCCCTCCTGTAATTTTGCTTCCAGAAAATTTTACTGAAACAGGTTTTCCATTTTCCGCAAATTCCACGGCATACACGGCACTTGGCTCATTGCCCGCGGAAGTCAACGGAAAACAGAAAGGAACGGAAATTTATGATCATACAAAATGGTTTGGTATTTACGGAAGATAACCAGTTTCTCCCCCTCTCCATCCGCACGGACCATGATATCATAACCTCATTGGTACGAAGGGAAAACGGGAAACAACCGGAAGAAGGAAGTGAATCCGTCATTGATGCCTCCGGATGCTATGTGATTCCCGGTCTCACCGACATCCATTTCCATGGCTGTGACGGATATGATTTCTGTGACGGCAGTATGGAAGCCGACGAAGCCATTGCTTCTTTTTGTTTAAAAAACGGCGTAACTTCCATCTGTCCCGCCACAATGACCATGCCGGTGGAAACTTTGGACGGTATCTGTGAGACAGCGGCTTCCTTTTCCGCCATGGCGGCAAAAGAGCAGGGAGAGAACCGTTACGCTGACCTTATCGGCATCCACATGGAAGGACCCTTTATCAGCAGGGCAAAGAAAGGGGCGCAGAACGGAGCGTACATTATTCCCCCTGACGGCGCATTGGTAGAACGCTGGATACGCCTTTCAGGCGGACTGGTCAGGCTGGTATCCCTGGCGCCGGAGCTTCCCGGTTCCCTTTCCTGTATTGAGGGATACAAGGATAAAGTGGCATTTTCCGTTGCCCATACGGAAGCGGATTACGCCACGGCAAAAGCGGCAATGGATGCGGGCGCAAAACACGTCACCCATTTATATAATGCCATGCCACCCTTCCACCACAGGGACAGCGGCGTCATCGGGGCGGCAGCCGATACCAAAGACTGTTACGTGGAATTAATCTGTGACGGGCTGCATATATCCGCTCCGGTGGTACGCGCCACTTTCCGTCTGTTTGAAGGGCGGGTTATCTTAATCAGCGACAGTATGCGTGCCACGGGCAAACCGGACGGCACTTACACCCTCGGAGGACAGGAAGTTACGGTAAGGAAGAATAAGGCAACGCTTTCGGACGGAACCATCGCCGGCAGCGTAACACCGCTGTTCCGGTGTATGCTTACCGCCGTATCCATGGGGATTCCGTTGGAAACCGCCGTTGCCGCAGCCACCATCAATCCCTGCCGTTCCATCGGTATGGACGCCCTTTACGGCAGTATCGCGGCAGGCAAAAAAGCGCATTTCCTTCTTTTGGACCGGGAAACATTAGAAATCAAACGCATTATTAAAGGTCAGCCCTAGGCTGACCTTTTTAGCCGTCAGGCTGACCTTCTTTTCTTCTTCCTCCCCGTCCTTTCTCCCGGACAGGTTCTTCACCATTACCTCAACGGCTTCTTCCAGTTCTTCCATTTTGGACGGCTTTAACAAAAATCTCGTCACGCCAAGACGGATGGCTTCCCTTGCGTACTCAAAATCGTGGAAGCCCGTCAGTATGGTAATCTGCATATAGGGATGCTCCGATTTTAACGCGGCTATCATGGAAAGCCCATCCATTCCCGGCATCCTGATATCGGAAAAAAGGATATCAGGATGCTCCCTCTTTATGATTTCAATTCCGCTCTGTCCGTTTTCCGCTGTCGCCACTACCTGACAATCCCATTTTTCCCAATGGACTGCTTTGGAAAGCCCTTCCGCAATGATAGGTTCATCATCAATAATCACAACCTTATACATAACTATCCCTCCGGAAATAAAGAAGTTCTTACCCTTTTACGGCACCTGCCGTCATACCTTTTATAATATACTTTTGCAGGAATATGTACACTACCATTACGGGAACAACCACCAGGGATACCGCGGCTGCCATCAGCCCGTAATCCGTACCTTCGTTGGAAGTTAATTCATTCAAAAGCCTCGTAATCGGTCTGGCCTCCGGCCTTCCCAGGAAAAACATCTGGGTAAACAAATCGTTGTAGCTCCAAAGGAAGGAGAAAATTGCCACCGTCGCAAAAGAAGGTTTGGTCAACGGTACGATAACCTTGAAAAAAATCTGGACCGGTCCGCAGCCTTCCAAAAAGGCGGATTCCTCCAACTCTATGGGCAGTCCCCGGATATAACCGCTCAGGACGATAATGGCAAAGGACAGGTTTCCCGCCACCTGGGGCAATATCACATAAAATACGACCAGCCGCCGGATCCTGTCATAAACGGATGTCTTGCCCTGCCAAATGCGGTATGCTCCTTTCCCATGATAAACTGGCAATAAGAATAAGGCTCCGCCTCCCGTATTTCGATTTTGTCATTTTGGTGGTAAGGACAAATCGCGTCATAGAACTTCATTGCCCTGTCGCCCCTTCCGAGTTTGCATTCCGCAGCTCATGCCCACGGATTCGGATGGGAGAATACCGCCCCGTTTTCCTTTATTCCGGGATATACCCGTGTCACAAAACCGATATCGTCATCCGGTTCCGTATACGAAGGAGCATTTAACAATAACCCATACTGTGTATATAAATATTCATCCACACTGTCCATTGCCTGCAGTGCCTTATCTGCCGGAGCCGCACCGGACAAAACTGCCCATGCATTGGATTCCAAATGCACCTTCCCTTCCTTATCAGCCTGTGTCCCGATTTTCCGTCCGTTTTTCGTGATTCCCCGGATATACCACTTTCCGTCCCAAAGTTCCCTGTCACACGCTTCTTTTACCCGTTTGGCACATTCCGTATACTTCTCCACATCTTCCTTATATCCCAAGTAAGAAGCCAGTTCCACAAAATTCTGCAACGCCCAGTAATGCAGGAAAGACACCATAGCGCTTTCCCCGCCTCCAAGGTTCAGGCAGTCGTTCCAGTCCGCCCGCAATCCTTTGCAAATACCGCTTGCCCCTACCTGCCTTGCGGAAAAATCGAGTATGGTCTTCATATGATCGTATACGGTATCTTCCCCCTTATCGGCATAGGTGACTTTTTCCTCTAAGAACTCCGTTTCCCCTGTTTCCTTTACATATTCCACTACCGCGCTGTTGGAACAGATGCAGCCCGTATCCTTCGGAAACCAGCCCTTTCATAAGCTGTACGATTCTTTTCTTACACATTCCCGGATTGGAATGGGGAATCGTCATGGCATCCTGCGCCGTATCACGGTAGCCAAGCCCTGTCCTTCCGCCCACTTCAATAAAAGACGCAAAGCGGGAAAACATTACGTTAATTTCCGACTGGTACAATGTCCATGTATTAATCAATGTATTCATACCCTCATTGGGGGTACGTATCTGCAGCTTATCAAATTTATCCTGCCAAAAATCATGCAGTTTCCCATAAGCTGCATCCACATTTTGGAAATCCCCGTATTTATCCCTTATTTTCCTTCCGGTATCCCGGTTGCCTTCACCAAGCATAAATACCATACGGACTTTTTCCCCCGGCTGCAAAACAATATTTTTCTGCAGGGAAGCGCAATGGTTATTGCCAAGTTCCGCAGAACCGGAGCATTTTCCGTTTTCCACCGCAATGGGATTATCTTCCGTACGGTATAATCCGATGAATTGATCCCTTAAGCAGTCATACCCGTCCGGTTCAAAACTTGCCGTAAAATACTGGAAACCAAATTCTTCATAAAACAAATCATGCTCAATGATACCGTCCTCATAAGAAGAACCGGCGCAATACATGCTCATCTGGAAATTCTGGTTATCAATCATAATATGGTGGAAAGAAAACTCCGCATAACTGAAAACACCCAGATTCCTTACCTTATCACTTTTATTTTCCAATGTGACATCCCACAATTCCACCGCATCCCCCATGGGAACCGACAGTTTCTGACTTGCCTTTATCCCATTGTATTCACATTCATAGACGGAATACGACATGCCATGGCGGCATGTATAATTTGCCTGCTCCAGCGGTTTACCGACCGGCTGCCAGGAAATACTCCAGTAATCCTGCGTTTCATGATCCCGCAGATACACATAATGTCCCGGCCTGTCCATGGGAATGCTGTTTCCCCGGAACCTTGTTATCCTGTGATATTCCGGCGTCTTATAAAACATGTATCCCCCTGCCGTATGGTTTACCACCACACAGGTATCCTCCACCCCGAGATAATTTGTCCAGGAAGTAGGCAAATCCACTTTCTCAATGACATATTCCCTCCGCTCATTATCAAAATACCCATAACGCATCCAAAAACACCTCCCTGCTGTTTTTCCTGTTTACATTATAAGGGAAAATGCTTTGTTTTAATATTGTAATATGTGTCATCTTTTGCTTTATTTTGGTGGGAGTGGAATATACGAAAGGATAAATGAAAAAATAGAAAAAAAAATTTAACGGGAGTACTTTGCAAAACAGGCAATCCCGCTGCCCGCATCCCGCAAAGTACTCCCGTACGTCCGCCTTTACATACAATATTTCAAAGCTATTATTTTGCGTAGCTTACGCCGTTTCTTTCTTATCTTTTGCATACAGAATTTTCAAAATAATCGGGGTAGAAATGGAAGATACAATAATCAGTAAAATCACCGATGTAAAATACACCGGAGTCAATAATCCCGCCGTCAGTCCTTTCTGGGAGACAATCAGCGCCACTTCGCCCCTTGTCATCATACCGACACCTATTTTCAACGAATCAATGCCGTCAAATTTGCATAACCTCGCCATCAGGCCACAGCCGATGATTTTGGATACCAATCCCACTGCCACAAACGCGATGGAGAAAATCAGAATACCCATACTTACGCTTTCCACATTGGTTTTTAAACCGATACTGGCAAAAAATACCGGCCCAAACAGCATATAAGAGTTCGTATCCATTTTCTTTGCTATGTATTCCGAATCCCTGATGGAGCAAAGGATTATCCCTGCCACATATGCGCCTGTAATATCGGCAATTCCAAAATATTTCTCCGCAATATATGCCATGGCAAGGCAGAATGCCAAACCCGCAATGGGAATACGTCTTGTATGGGGATACCTGGCATCCACTTCCTTGAAAATCCTGTAACTGATATAACCGACCACAATGGCAAACAGGAAAAACAAAACCGTATTTACAATCACCGACATGGGATTGGAATCCGGGCTCTTAAAACCGATGACAAACGTAAGTACGATAATACCGATAACATCATCAATAATTGCGGCGCTTAAAATCGTCGTCCCTACTTTCCCCTTTAATTTTCCCATC
>ERZ779637.299-NODE-299-length-35756-cov-6.284698_pt1 | contig 35756 bp, 26 predicted proteins | sample MGYA00514196_ERZ779637 | MGnify/ENA primary metagenome ERZ779637 (study PRJEB29562, sample SAMEA4376700) | mouse gut metagenome | isolation source: Cecum | study: EMG produced TPA metagenomics assembly of the A DSS colitis mouse model was used to assess the...
TACAATATGATTGGCGGAAACCAGAAAACAGGCGCAGCAGATACGGGAGTGATTTTTTTTCTTTCAACAACAAAAGAGCAGATTGCAGGCATGAAGAAAATTCGGACAGACTTGCAGGAAAAGATTGACAAAATTACCCCAAATATAGGCGACAAGGAACCCGTCTTTTCGATTTTCTATGACATTATTTAACCAATTCCATTTCAATACGGTTCCTTTAAAACCGCAGGATTCATAACATTTAAGGGCAGTTATGTTATTCTCAAAAACACCCAGTGATATTTTTTAACCTTAACAAAATCAAATGCGTAATGGATAGCTAAAGAAAGCATCTCCTTTCCGCGTTCTTTATCGTTGATAATAACGAAACCTAACCGTATTTCATCAAAGCTGCCAGCGTCGGCAAAGCGCATGGTGAAATATCCTATGATACCGGCGGCGTCAAAGGCAGTCATTCCCCAGATTTTATCATTGTTGTTATCTTTTTCATACTAAGTTTTGTTCAGTTTAGCATATGAATACAATACCTGCAAGATGGTGATTACAGACTTCATGATTAATGCCGGTAATGTTTGCAAAATTTAGTAAAATGTGCTAAATTAGACTTAGATAAATTAACAAATTTTTATGCATTTGATAATTAAATGCTATTTTCGGGGAATTATGTAAGAAAATATGTTTTTAGGCGGAGAATTGAATTGGAACAGGGAAAGAATGAATCAAAGGCAGCAAAGAAATTAAATATTGCTCTTTTTATTCCAAGAAAACTGGGACAATTTAAGAGATTTGTCAATCGGAGCATGGAAGGTAAATATTCGGCGGGACTGATTGCGTTTACAACGGCTGCAGCGGCAATGCTTCTCCTGATTCTGATGCTTTTTGTGCCCAATTATCTGGGAGTGGCCGGAGACGAGACCGTTGGGCAGGTTATGAATGCATCGGGGGTTTACTATACTTCTTCCGAAATTTCCGACGTTTACAATAACTATTTTGTGCGCACTTATTCCAATATATTAAGGGACAGTGATGCAGGGACAGATTATTTTAACAGTCAGGTAGCGCTTGTCAGAATTGCTGTGTTTTTAGATAATCTGTTTACGGGGGATAAGATTTTTGATATTCGTTTTCTGGCTTTACTTTATGGGTTCTTTTATGTACCGGCATTGTATTTGCTGATAAAGCAGGCATGTAACAGGGTTAAAAATTTTTCGGAAGGATTTATAATCGGGGTTGTGGGACTTTTGATGTTTGCCGATGTGGCATATTTGACTTATTTTAATTCCTTCTATCCCGAGGCACTGCAGTTTGTCTGTCTTATGTATTGTGTGGCATTTGGATTATCTTTTCAGGATAACGGGAGTTCCCTGAAAGATTTCGGATGCCTTTTTGCTTTTATGGCCGCTGCCGGAGCGCTTTTATCTGTCCGAGGTGAATGTGCGTTTCTGGGCATTGTATTTGCGGTGTTCTGCCTGAAACTTTTGTTTGCCAGAAAGCATTGGATGTGGCGGGTAATCTGTGTAATGGCGGCTTTTATGCTAAGCTTTATTTCCATTGTATGTATGATCAATATGGAAGTAGGATACGATGAAAAATCAAAATTTCATGCCATGACGAGAGGGGTATTATTTGAAGCGGGTAATCCGCGCAGGGCGCTTGAAGAGTTTGGAATCGATGGTTCCTATGAACTGCTTGCGGATGTGTCGGCGTATGATGCGATTCCTTTTGTGACTTCCGAAGACGAAAGTCTGAAAGATGGTTTTCTCGACCGCTACACGCAGATGGATATTGCGGCTTACTATGTAAGGCATCCCGGTTCTTTTATTAACCTGCTGGATTCTGCGATCAAAGCCTGCTATGGAATCCGAAAGGACTATTGCGGGAATTATGAACAAAGCGCAGGATTTCCGCCCGGTGCAAAAAGTATTTTCTGGGGAGTCTGGAGTACTTTTAAGAGCCGTTCGGCGCCGAGAACAATCGGATATTTCGGGGTGCTGATTGCTGCCGTGATTATGCTGTTCAGAAAAGGCTATTCTCTCCGTCCGGACGAAGACAGGAGAAGCACCGTGTTTTTAGATATGATGATGGTAATTGCGGCCGTCTGTATTCTTCAGGCCGGCAGCACAATTATATACAGCGGAGATGCGGAGATGATTCAGCATGGTTTTCTGATCAGCTGCGGAATGGATATAATTACGTATTTTGTATTTGCAGAGCTTGTTCATAAAATGAAAATTTTCTAAAAGAAAATAGCGGAAGGGAGTATGGGTATGGTAAAGAAGAGAGCGACGGGATATTTATTACAGGATATTGGTTTGGTTCTCCTGTTATTATGTATCGGAATCCTGTCCGTGACAGTAGGCAATGCGCAGAATGAAGAGCAGATGGAGTTTTTTGTCATGCTGATGGCTTCTTTTCTGGCGGTGCTTTTGGCCGGTTTCAAGTTTAACAGTCTTTCCATCGTTACAGCCGGTTTTTCCGTTGTGGCTTACACAGCATATAAGCTGTACTTTTGGTTTGCATACAACGAGCAAATTGTGCCCTTGTGCATGGTGTGGGTCACGGCGCCTCTTTTGGCAGTAGCCGCTATGCAGCTGTTTGTTTACGGTAATAAGCAGACGGAACTGGAAAACGACGTGCTGCGGGAACAGGTGGAAGAGCTCGTATTGATCAACCCGCTTACCGGACTTTACAATCTTAGAAGTCTTTATATAGATATGAAAAAACAGATTGCTTATGCGGAGCGGAATCAGATTTCCTTAAGCCTGATGATTATTAAACTCCGTTACGAACCGGAACTTAGAAATGTGTTATCACGGAGGAGCTATGAGGCGGTGCTGCAGAAGACCGCAGATATTGTAGTGGATGCGGTACGCCTTGAGGATCGTACGTATTCCATTGACAATCAGGGGTCCGTGGGGGTGATACTGACCTGCGATCAGGCGGGCAGCGAGTTTGTAAAAAAGAGAATCAAAGCCAGAATTGAGAATCCGGAGTCTTTTCAGGGCATTGTGAATTCAGCAATCCGGGTGGAAGTAAGGATTGCATGTCTGCAATATCAGGAAGAGAACCACGGAAGTGACTTGGTTGACTTTAAACAGAAAGTAGAAAGTGAATTACAGTATGATGTATAGGCGGCGTGCAGTCATTGGAATGTTGCTGCTTTGCGCGCTTGTATGGGGGACCGTATTACCCTGCAAGTATGCCGGTGCGGAGGGCAGGCAGCAAGATATACTGGTTTTATATTCTGACGGAGCTTCCGATTCAGATCGTGACAATCTGGTATTGCTGGCAGAAAATCTGACGTATCAGGGATATGAGGTTACTTTTGCGTCTGCTTCGGCGGGAATGGACGAGCTGCAAAATTATAAGAATATTGTTTTGTATAAGTTAGAACGGTATCCGGAGGAATTTATCGGGAAATTATACAAGCGAGAGCGTGACGGAGAGAAAATTGCAGGATTGTCGGAACGGGGGCTGCTGCAGGATAAAACGGAGGAAATCCGGATTCTGTTTATGGGAAATACTTTTTTCAGAGATTATCTGGATAAAACCGGAAGAAAAGACCAATATCACGGTTTTGATATAGAGGTGGCAAATCTGCAGTATGCTTTCAGCAGTATTTCGGTAAAAGAAACGCTTGCAGCGGAAGATGGTTTTCTGTTTTTAAAAGACGTTGGCGATACTTTTTCAGGAAACGTCCGGTTAGCCGGTACGGAAGGATATTTTTCTGCCGGTGTGGGTATTTTATGGCATATTACCATGACGGACCTTAAAAATCCGCTGGTGCGGGCCGCGGCTTTCCGGGAAATTTCACAATGGATGTGGCGGGAAGATTCTTTGCAGACCACGTATGCGCAGTATTTGGTAATCGACCGGGTGTATCCGTTTCAGAACCCGGAACGCTTACTGTATGTCATACAAAAATTCACAGAGCAGGAGCTTCCGTTTATCATTACGGTTATGCCTGTTTACGAGCACGGTGATTATCCGGCAATGCAGAGGTTTTGTGAAACGCTCCGGTATGCGCAGGCCAACGGCGGAATGATTATGATTCACAGTCCGCTGAACCAGATGGCTTATTTTGATGCAAAGGAAGTCAATGACGCACTGGCGCTGGCTATGGATACGTATACAAATCTGGGCGTTTATCCAATGGGGCTTCAGATTCCCGAAAGCTGGCTCTTCAGACAGGATACGCTGGAAGTTATGAAAGGTTTTAAAACGATTATGGTTGCCCGGGAGAAGGACCGGCTTGCGTATTCCGATATTGATTTGGATACAAATCTAGGGTACCGGGAAGAGTTTCAGTGGATTGCCCCTGCAATTGCCCTGGATGAAGAAGGGGTCAGTTATCTTACCTGCTATTCCAGCGCTTTGTATTTTTCTCTTACCGAGGAAGAACAGGCAATTGACAGGCGTCTGAAAGCATTTTTGGAATCGGAGGCGCCGCTGAAAAATCTCTGGGAGGCGGATCATTTTGTTTCTACGGGAACAACGGAATTATTCTGCAGGAACAGGAATTTGTATGTGGACGGGGAATTGACGGAGCTTTCTTTTGTATCTGCGCAAGAGCCGGAAGATTTTGCATATAACCGCAATATGCTGCAGAGAGTATCCAGGGATCTGACGGAGCAGAACCGGAGGCTGCTTGCGGCGGTCGTGCTTGTGTCCCTTCTGTTTATTGGATTCATTATTCTTGCACGTTACCGGAACCGGAAACGATTTTTTATCAGGATTCCTTTCCGGAAAGAAGAAGCATTGAAAGAAGGACCGGAAACGAGGAAAATAGAGCAGGATGAAGCGGATGATTATGACATAAAAGAACTGGACGAAAACGATGATTATGACATATAAAGGTTCGAAAACGGAGGGGGGACAAATATGACGTTGGCGGACTGCCTGTCCTTATATTCAATTATTGCAATATGGAGCCTGATGTTTATAAATATTTTTCTGTCCGTGGGCGGTTTTATTTATATTTATAAAATATATAAAACGGACGGACATCGTCCGCTGAAAGAATATCCCATGGTCAGCGTTATGGTTCCGGCGCATAACGAAAGCATTGTAATCCGCAAAACCGTGCTTGCGCTGTTAAATTTTGATTACCCGAAGGACCGTTATGAAGTCATTGTAATCAATGACAATTCCAGCGATAATTCGGCGCAGGTTTTAAGCGGTATTCAGGCAAAATATCCGGATCGTAAGCTGATTGTGTTAAATACGGACAATCAGCTGGGCGGAAAAGGCAAGTCCAATGCGCTGAACATCGCGCTGTCTGTGGCAAGCGGGTCTGTAATTGCAATTTATGACGCGGATAATACGCCGGCTCCGGATGCGCTTAGAATACTGGTGGAAAATCTTATGGCCGATGATAAGTTGGGCGCCGTGATCGGTAAATTCCGGACAAGGAACCGGAACGCTTCCCTGCTGACCCGCTTCGTCAATATCGAAACGCTGGCTTACCAGTGTATGAATCAGGCCGGAAGATTTTACTTTTTTAAGCTTTGCACCATACCCGGAACCAATTATGTGATCCGCAGAAGCATAATCAATCAGATGGGCGGATGGGATACAAAGGCGCTGTCCGAAGATACGGAGATCAGCTTCAGGCTTTACCGAATGGGATATTATATCAAGTTTATGCCTTTGGCCGTAACCTGGGAGCAGGAACCGCAGAAGCTGAAACAATGGTTTAAACAGCGAACGCGGTGGGCTAAAGGCAACCTGTACGTATTATTGAAAAATTTTAAATACGCTTTTGACAAAGAGGCGGGGCCCATGCGCCTGGACGTATTTTATTACGGACTGGTTTACGGATTAATGCTGACATCTTTGATTTGTTCCGACGGTATTTTTATTTTAGGGATATTGGGGTTATGTCATGTTACGCTGGGCGGTTTTTCAACGCTTTTATGGGGAATGGCCATTCTGCTCTTTATACTGAATGTGCTGATTACGCTGGCGGTGGAAAAAAACGAGTTCAGCTTTGAGAGCGCTTTGCTGATTTTACTGATGCTGTTCACCTATTCCAAAATGTGGGTGGCCGTTGTTATAAATGCCGCGTACTTGAGCGTGCAGGATAAAATTTTTCATAAAGAAGTGGTCTGGGATAAAACGGAACGGTTTGAAGAGACAAACAATCATAAAAATAAGAAAAAGCGGGAGAAGTAGTTTGTTCTTGCAAATGTTTCAGGAAGGGAGTATAAGGTTTATGAAAAAAATACGAAACAGATTGGTATTATTTTGCGCACTTATAGTATTTTTGTGGATGCTGCCGGCGCAAAAGCCGATGGCGGCGGCGTTAAATGACGAGCCGGAGCAAACGGAAGATGAGGAGACGGTTCCGGGTGAAACGGAAATAGCAGGAGAACCTGTCAGAGCGCTGCCGGAGCTTGCGGATGCGGATTATGTTACAGACGTATTTTATACGCAGACTACCATGCAGGGTATTTTTTCCAACCGGGAATTATTTTTCTATGTGCCAAAATATTGGGATTTGAAATACGTTTACGTGGAATTGGAGTATGATGCCAGTGAATTGATTCAGGGTATCTCTTCATCGCTGACATTTATATTAAACGACGCGCCGATCACTTCTTACCGGATTCGTTATGAAGACGGCAGTTCCCAGACCTGTTTTTTAAGCATCCCGGTGGAACAGGTAAAAGAAGGCTATAATTCCCTGATAATTTCTTCTTACGCACGTTTGTATGAAGGGGACGGCTGTGCGGATGATTTTACCAATGCCAACTGGCTGAGCATTGCGGACACTTCTTATATACGCTGCGGATATGATATAATAGACGCGGATCATAAGATTGCTTTTTATCCGTACCCGTTTATGTCCACTATGGATGATTCGGGAAAAGGCCTGACGATCGCCGTATCGGACCAGGCAACTGACGAGGAATTGGAAGCGGCCATGAACCTTATGGCTGATTTAAGCAGCGAGACAGGCAGCCGCAATGAGATACGCTTCGGCCGGCTGTCCGACTTGAAGAGTACCGGTGCGGACAGAACCGTTTTAGTTGCACAGTATCAGAATCTTCCCGCGGAATATCAGGACAAAGTGGAAAACAAGACGAACCTTTCCGGCAGCGCAGCCATAACCTTTACGGATGATGCGGCGGGGAATCCGCTGCTGCTGATTACTTCGGAGAACGGCGAATGTCTGATAGAGGCCGCCTATATGTTGATGGATGAAAACCGTGTAAGACAGGCGAAAGGAAGCAGCGTGGCGGTGGGACTGGGAAGCGCGGATGCATTTACGGAGAAACGTTCACCCGGTAAAATGGCGGCGGGCAATTATACAATAGGTGAAATCACCGGCGGCGGACTTTCCTTTTATGGCCCGTTCAGACAGGAGCAGTACGTATATCTTCCTTTTTCCGAGGATTATTTTTTATCGGATGCGGGTAAAGTGACGTTAAAATTCCGCTACAGCGCCAATCTGGATTTTGACCGTTCGCTCGTTACGGTTTTCTGGGGAAATGTGCCGATTGCGAGTAAGAAACTTACCGAAGAAAATACAGGCGGAGACGAGCTGACATTTTCCATGCCTTCGGATGTGGTAGGAACGACGGCCGGTGCAATCCGCATTGCTTTTGATCTGGAAATACCGGATCTGGTGTGCACGCCCCGTATGGAGGAGATGCCATGGGCTTATGTATCAGATGACTCGGCGTTGTATCTGCCTGCGTCGGACGGGATTGTGCTTACCTTTGATCTGAAACCTTCTCCGTTCAGAACGGATGGCAAATTCAATGATTTAATGCTGATCGTTTCCGACAGGCCTTCGACGGAAGAACTGAATCTGTATGCGCAGGTTGTGGGTATGTACGGAACAGGAGTTGAACCGTACGGAGCTTTTCATGTAAAAAGGGTAGGTGAAATATCCGATTCCGATTTGGATTACAACATTATCGTGGCGGGTACTTATACGGATCATGCATTTATCAGAAAACTGAATAACAGTCTTCATTTTCAGTATAAAGAAGACGGCAGCGGTTTTGTAAGCAACGAACAGATGATACTGACCGATGAGTACGCGCAGGATGTCGCAATCCTGCAGCTGATGGAATCTCCGTATGCTCCCGACAGGGGTATTCTTGCAATTACAAGTGTGGATGCGGATGCGCTGTCCGGTGCGGAAGAATTTATCAGGGATTCTAAGAAACGGTATACTTTAACAAAAGACTGTGTGGTTATAGATAAAGATCTGGATACCAGTATATTTCAGTTTATTCTTGCCAGGACGGACGGAGCGGAACCCGGATTCCTGGGGGGGTTGTCACAGAATAAACAGTCGCTTTTGTTTACGGTGGTTGCGACATCAGCCATGTTAATGATGTTGATCGCCATGATTATTATTCTGATCCGGATACGTATGTATCACAGGGCGAAAGACGAATAGAAAAGCGGGGGTATCAACATGAAATGTAAAAGGAACTGGTTTTATAGCTTCGGCACAGTGCTTTCGGGGTTTCTTCTGTTATATACTTTTCTGTGTTGTTTTATGACCGGAATACCGGAAGGTTCTGAACCTTACTTTTACAGGGGCGTGTTACTGGCCGGCCTCTTGGCCGGACTGTCGGCGGCGCGGTTATTAGCAGGGCTGGCGGCAAGACTGCGTCCGGCGCGGATTTTTTCCTCCGGCAAAAAATGGGTTTTTGCGGCGGAATTCATTTTTGTGGCTTCAGTTATTTTTGCGGCGGTTTTTCTGCGCCTGAATCTGATTGAAGAAGGGGCTCATGTGTTAAATGAGGATGAAACTTTTTATTATGAGGCGGCGGGTCTAATGGCGCAGGGAAACCTTCGCATACAGGGCGGGACGTACTGCGACATGCTTGCCGCGGCTCCTTACAGAATGGGATATGTCTGGCTGTTAAAGGCGGCCTTTCAAATCTGGGGAGTCCGTATCGAAGCGGGACAGTATTTAAACCTTTTTTTTGCGGCGGCAGGTCTTTTCTTTTTATATTATACGGGAAGAAAATTAAGCGGCAGAACGGGAGGAATTGCAGCGCTTCTTTTGGGCGCTTTCTGGCCGGGGACCGTAAGCGGCGTACTTGTTTTGACGGAAGAGCCGGCGTTTGTGTTTTTTTCCTTCGGATGCGGGGCGCTTTTAGCGCACCTTCTTACGGATTATGACAAGGATCATGGAAGAGCCGGCGTTTGTTTCGCAGGATGTATTCTTTTGGGGATGTTTCTGGCTATAGGAGCCATGGTGAGTCCCTTGATGCTGTTTTTCCTGACGGCTGTCATGATAGTCGCGGCTTTGCAGAAACTGGAGCTTCCGAATAAGCCGTTGAATGATATACCGTTGCTGCTGCGCTTTATTCATTACGGGTGGGTCAGATGTCTTTTGATTGTTTTGCCTTTTTGGCTGCTGTACGGGATTTTGTTTACCAATATTGAAATGGCGATTGACAGGGATGCCGCCTGGTTTGGCGGTTATTTTGCACTGTCTGATTATAGCGGCGGCATCGAACCTATAATTGCGGCGCTTGCCGGGAAATTTGAGGGGATTTGGATGGGAACCGGAATATCGGCAGGGCTTTTGGCGCCGGTCGTTTTTACAGGGCTATTGGGTATTGCCTTTTTGCGGCAGGGCGGCGGGAATTTTCTGTATATTTATGTATTTTGGTTCCTGGGCATGACGGGAATGAATCTTATGTCCCGGAACGAAACGTTTCTATTGTCCCCTGTTTTGTATATTCTGTTTCTGTTTGCCGGACACGGCATGGCGGGAATATTTGCCGAAGCTTTAAGCGGCAGGGCGCAGCTGTTGGAGATACGGGAACAGCAGATAAAGCAGGAGGAAGAAAACAGGGAGGAACTGGAGCGGTACCGGAAAGCGGAGGAAGAAGTGTTGAAAATCCGGGAGGAAGCGCTTGCCAATGTGTTCGACATGCAGTATGCGCTGGAGCATGGACATGTGATTATGACGGTTTCCGAAGCGTATAAAGAGCAAAAGCAGGAACAGAAAACGGCGGGCGAAAGGGACCGGAGCGAAGTACAGAATTCTGAAGACAGCGATTCATGGGAACAGATTGAGAAAGAAAGAACAGCATTTTACGGCGGGCCGGGTGATTGGAATGAGTAATAAAAATTTAAAGAAATTTGAAAAGGTTTTGTGGATTGTATTTATAACGGTGGGTTTTGCCGGAGTTTTTTCTTTCGTTTTATTGTGCAGGGAGGGAAAGCTTCAGAAACGGCCTGCGGAGAATGTTTCCAGACAGCCGGAGACGGAGCAAAACGAAAGCGGAACCGGCGTAGAGAGCGGACTTTCGGATAAAACCATGTGGCTTCCGGAAGGGTGCGGTTTATATGAAAGCTTGCCGGAAATTTATTTTGAAAATGAAAACGGCGTAAAATACAGCAGCAGGGATTTTAACGGAAAAAAAACGGTGTTGGTTTTCTGGGCAAGCTGGTGTGAAGACTGTCGGGAGCAGATGCCCCATATGAAAGAATTTATGGAGTTTTCAAAAAACTTTGGGGATATTCAGTTTTTGTTTATCAACCGTTTGGACGGAACCAGGGAGACCAAAGAAAACGCGGCGGCTTATTTTCAGGAATTGGGCTTGGACGCGCCCGTTTATTTTGATGTGGGGGAAACGGCTTATCAGGCCCTCGGCATGAAAAATATTCCCACCACGTATTTTTTAGATGAAGAAGGTAAAATTATCACATGGAGCGCCGGACAGATAACTGAAAAAAGCGTATTTGAGGCTTACCTTAATAATCTTTGCAAGGGAAACCGACAGGCGACGCAGGATTTTGTGATAAATGCTTTGACGGATGAAGAGGGCGGTATCCATACGACGTATGTGCCAGGCGATACGGCGGCCACGCTGGCTTCCCAGGTATTAAGCGAAAGTCAGGGAATCCTGATGGAATATGCGGTGCGGACAGGACAGAAAGAGCTTTTTGACCGGACATGGAATTATGTGCGGGGGAATATGAATCTGGGCGGCCTGATATCCTGGTGTATAACGGAAGGAACTGCCAGCGGCGTTAATGCGTTGTTGGACGATCTGCGTATTTACCGAGCGCTGCGGGAGGCCGAAAAGCTCTGGGGAGGCTATGCGGGCGATGCCGCAGGGATTGGCGGGGCGATTGCCGCTTACGCAGTGCAGGATGGCTGTTATGTAGATTTTTATGATACAAAAAACGGGCAGGCAGCAGGTATTCTGACTCTTTGCTATATTGACCTGGAAACGATGGAACTGCTTGCCGGAACATACGATGTATTAAGGGAAGCGTACGAAAACGCGGCGGAGATTTTGCAATACGGTCAGATCAGCGAGACTTTCCCTCTTTTTTATACGCGGTACAATTATAAAACAAAGAGCTATGAGAAGGACGACCTGCATATGGCGGAAGCGATGGTGACGCTTCTGCATATGGCAAAAGCCGGAATTCTGCCGGAAAATACGCATGACTGGCTGAGAAAACAGATGGAATACGGCTCCATTATGGCAAAATATACGGTGGACGGAGAACCTGTGGAGGGTTATCAATATGAATCTACGGCGGTTTATGCGTTAACGGCAATGATCGGCGATACGCTGGGAGACGCCGGCCTGCGGGGATGGGCGCTGAAAAAAATGGAAAAGTCGCGGATTCAGGATTGCTCCAGAGTTTACAACGGCGCGTTCGGAAATGAGGACGGAAGCGGAATCGTTTCTTTTGACCAGCTTATGCCGCTGTCGGCTTACGCCGCATTGGAAACCATTGACAAGGATTAATTTATAAAAAATTTATTGACCTTTTGTATCCGACTGTGGATAATAAATGTGGAACATTAACTGATTTGGAAGATTCACGGAAAGGTGTTACTATATGTTGGAGTTAAAGAATATATCCTTCTCTGTGCCCGAAGAAAGCGGCAGAGAAGACGGCACGAAGGAAATTATCCAGGATATCAGCTTTACGGTGGATACCGGTAAGTTTGTCGTAATTACCGGTCCCAACGGAGGGGGTAAATCTACGCTGGCTAAAATTATCGCCGGGATTGAGAAACCGGTATCCGGACGGATATTTTTTGACGGAAAGGATATTACCGATCTGAGCATTACGGAGCGGGCGAAAGCAGGAATCGGTTTTGCCTTTCAGCAGCCGGTGCGTTTTAAGGGCATTACGGTTAAAGATCTGATCCGGCTGGCAACAGGAGAGAATATTACGACGGCAGGCGCCTGCGGATATCTGTCGGAGGTGGGGTTGTGCGCAAGGGATTATATTAATCGGGAAGTGAATGCAAGCCTTTCGGGAGGAGAACTTAAAAGGATTGAAATTGCAACGGTTATGGCCAAAAAATCAAGACTTTCCGTGTTTGACGAGCCGGAAGCGGGAATTGATTTATGGAGCTTCGGCAATCTGATCCGTGTTTTCGAAAAAATGCACGATGAGATTTCCGGTTCGATTCTGATTATTTCCCATCAGGAAAGAATTCTGAATATTGCGGATCAGATTCTTGTGATTGCGGACGGAAAGCTGGTACAGAACGGAAGCAGAGAAGAAATTCTTCCGGTTCTGTTAGACGCGCCGGCGGCGTCCTGTAAGTTTTACTCATAAAAAGCCTTGAAACGGAGGGAAATATGGACGAAATACAAAGAACTCTTTTAGAGCAGGTGGCAGAGCTTCACGAAGTGCCGCAGGGCGCTTACAATCTGCGTATTAACGGACAGGGCGCAGGAAGGAATACCACCGAGCATATTAATATCGTTACGAAAGAAGATAAGCAGGGAATTGATATTTATGTGGAGCCGGGAACCAGAAACGAAAGTATGCATATTCCGGTTTTGTTAAGCCAGACAGGACTCAGCGAGCTGGTGTATAATGATTTTCACATCGGGGAGGATGCAGAGGTAACGATTGTAGCAGGATGCGGTATTCATAACGGGGGCAAAGACGCTTCCCGGCACGACGGGATTCATACCTTTTACATCGGTAAAAACGCCCGGGTAAAATATGTGGAGAAGCATTACGGAAGCGGAGACGGAAGCGGGGAAAGAATTATGAATCCGCAGACCATAATCAGCATGGAAGCCGGAAGTTATTTTGAAATGGATACGGTTCAGATCAAAGGCGTTGATTCCACAGAACGTATTACTCGCGCGGAACTGGCGGAGGGCGCCAGACTGGTAATCAAAGAAAAAATTATGACACACGGAAGGCAGACTGCCAAAACGGATTTTGTAGTGAATTTGAACGGGGACGGAAGCGGTGCGGACGTGGTTTCACGTTCCGTAGCCAGGGATGATTCCGTACAGACCTTTTTATCCACGATCAACGGTAACGCTGCATGCAGCGGACATACGGAATGTGACGCGATTCTGATGGACCGGGGAAGCGTCAGCGCGATCCCTGCGCTGACGGCAAACCACCTGGAGGCAAGTCTGATCCATGAAGCGGCAATCGGCAAAATTGCGGGAGAACAGATTACAAAGCTGATGACATTAGGTCTTACTGAGGAAGAAGCGGAGCGGCAGATTATAAATGGTTTTTTAAAATAGTAATCCAAGTTGAAAATGAATAAAATTTTGCTTTTCTCTGGGAGTTTTGTGTGATACAATAGTTTCAAAGTGAAAATTAATAACAGTTTATAAAGTACACTTTGGAAAGGGCGGATATCTGATGGCGAACCAGATGACGGACGATAGACGTAAGCGCATCCAAAGACTGAAAAAAATCATTATTCTTTTTATGCTAATTTTACTGCTCATTCCGATCATTCTTTGTATGATTTTGTTTAACCGCATGCAAAAGCAGCAGCAGCAGATGGATGCGCTGCGGGAGATTATTGCGTCCGGCCAGTCTGCAAACGAGTCCTATGATGCGGTACGGGAAGAAGCGGAGGATAGAACGGTTGTTTCTCGACAAGAAGCCGCCCCTGTATCCGCAGTGGGAGAGAGCGGAACGAGTGAAGCGGATATTTCCGATGAAGAGTGCAGGAAGGTTTATTTAACGTTTGATGACGGTCCCAGCCGTTATACGGATGATATACTGGATATTCTGGCACAATATAATGTAAAGGCAACGTTTTTTGTGGTAGGCAAGACGGATGAATCGTCTTTGGCTGCGTATCAGAGGATTGTAGAAGAAGGGCATACTCTTGGAATGCATTCTTACAGTCACAAATATGATGAGATTTATCAGTCTGTGGAGACTTATGCCCAGGATCTTGGCAGGCTTCAGGAGTTTCTATATGAGACTACGGGGGTCTTAAGCCGGTATGTACGTTTTCCCGGAGGCAGTTCCAATAAAGTCAGCACGGTAGCAATTAGGGATCTTATTGTTTACCTTGAAGAACAGGGAATCCGGTATTATGACTGGAATATTTCTTCGGGAGACGCTGCGCACGGATACGTAAGCGCAGAGACAATTAAGGAAAATATTCTGCCGAATGTTGAGAAGCATGACACCGTCATCATTTTAATGCATGACGCTGCGGATAAGGAGACTACGGTGGAAGCGCTTCCCGCTGTTATTGAAGGGCTGCTTGCCATGGAAAATACAAAAATTCTGGCAATTGATGATGAAACTGTTCCTGTACAACATATAAAGGTTACAGAGTAAAAGAATGGAGGATAAAGGTAACATGGGTTTTTTTTCCGATTTAAAAGAAGATTTGGCGGTAGCCGTTAATGAGCTTATGCCTGTAGATGGAGAAGAGACGACGGCCGATACGGCGGCAGATGCCGTGCAGGAGACCGCTGAAGAAGCAGTTCCTGCGGCAGGAACTGTGAAAGCAGAGCCGGAAAAAGATTTGCAATGGGACGATATGCTGGAAAAACTGGATTCTATGGATACCACGGAGTATCTGGATGAGGAACCGGAGGAGGCTTTGCAGGAGGAAGAGGAAGCCCTGGCAGACGAACCGGAACCGGGTCCCGGCGAGACGGCTGCAGAAGAGACGGAGGAACTGCCTGTGGAAGAAGTGCAGGCGGAGCCGGTACAGGAAGATGGAATAAAGGAGCCGGATACTATCGTATCCGAAGACGATATTTTAGATGCATTATCCCAGAATAAAGAGAAAATACAGGAAGAAGGGGCTAAGAAAGCGATGGACAATATGACAAACAGAACAGTTTCAGACGAGACGGCAGTAATCACACAGGGAATGGCAGTTACCGGCGATATTATATCCGAAGGTTCCATTGACGTAATCGGAACCATTAACGGAAATATTGATATATTAGGTAAACTCAATATTACAGGTACCATTACGGGTAATTCAAAAGCGTCCGAGATATTCGCGGACGGCGCTAAGATTAACGGTGAAATATCCTGCGACGGTTCCGTGAAAATCGGACAAAGTTCGGTTATTATCGGAAATATTACGGCTACAAGCGCTGTGATTGCCGGAGCCGTAAAGGGCGATATTGACGTTAAAGGGCCTGTTATTTTAGATACTTCCGCTATTGTTATGGGCAACATTAAATCCAAGTCCGTACAGATTAATAACGGAGCCGTGATTGAAGGTATGTGTTCACAGTGCTATGCAGAGATTAATCCTACATCGTTCTTTGAAGATTTGAAGGCATAACAGGCGTTTAAATATACCGGCTTAAGGTATGGAAAGGTAATTGGAACATGCGCAGGATTTTATTAAAGCTAAGCGGAGAAGCTCTGGCCGGAGATAAGAAGACAGGGTTTGATGAGGAGACCGTACAAAAGGTTGCCCTGCAGGTGAAGACGCTGATAGACGACGGAATGCAGGTAGGCGTTGTAATCGGAGGAGGCAATTTCTGGAGAGGGCGTTCCAGCGAAAATATTGACCGGACAAAGGCTGATCAGATCGGTATGCTGGCTACGGTTATGAATTGTATTTACGTATCGGAAATTTTCCGTTCCGTGGGAATGATGACAAGTATATTGACGCCTTTTGAATGTGGTTCTTTTACCAAACTGTTTTCGAAAGACAGGGCGAATAAGTATTTTGGAAAAGGTATGGTAGTGTTTTTCGCGGGCGGTACGGGACATCCTTACTTCTCAACGGATACGGGCGTGGTTTTACGTGCCGTTGAGGTAGAGGCTGATGTGATTCTGCTTGCAAAATCCATAGACGGTATATATGACGACGATCCAAAGAAGAATCCCGAAGCCAGAAAATATGCAGAAGTGACTATTGACGAGGTGATCGAAAAGAATTTACAGGTAGTCGACATGACGGCTTCCATTCTGGCAAGAGACAATAAGATGCCCATGTGGGTTTTCAGCCTGGGGGAAGAGAACAGTATTGTGAATACCCTGAAAGGAACATTCCACGGTACGAAGGTTACCGTGTAAAACAGGAGGTATAGAGATGGATGAACGGTTACAACAATATGACAATAAGATGCAGAAGGCGTATGACTTTCTGGCAACCGATTTTGCCGCAATCCGTGCAGGGCGCGCCAATCCGCATGTATTAGACAGAATTCGGGTGGATTATTATGGAACGCCTACGCCGATCCAACAGGTAGGTAATATTTCCGTACCGGAGCCCAGAGTGATCCAGATCGCTCCGTGGGAGAAGAGTCTGATTAAAGACATAGAAAGGGCGATTATGGCTTCAGACGTTGGCATAACGCCATCTAACGACGGCGCAGTGATTCGTCTGGTGTTCCCGGAACTGACGGAGGAGCGGCGTAAAGATCTGGTTAAAGAAGTTAAGAAAAAAGGTGAAGAAGGAAAAGTAGCTGTCCGCAATATCAGACGCGACGGGAACGATGCATTTAAGAAGCTGGCAAAAGGCGAGGTATCCGAAGACGAAGTTAAGCAGCTGGAAGATAAGCTTCAGAAGATGACCGACAAGTACATTAAGGATATAGACGCTTTGGTAGAAGATAAATCAAAAGAAATTTTAACCGTATAGTTTAACGAGGGCAGGGACAGATAATCGATACCGGTTGTCTAGTCCCTTCTGTGCGTCTGCATTGAAAATGGAGTAAATTATGGAAAATAGAAAAATTCCGAATCATGTTGCCATTATCCTGGACGGCAATGGGCGTTGGGCAAAGGCCAAAGGAAAGCCGCGTAATTACGGGCATGTCCAGGGAGCGAAAAATGTGGAAATAATTTGTGAGCAAGCTTATAAAATGGGAATTCAGTATCTGACGGTTTATGCTTTTTCCACGGAAAACTGGAACCGGCCTAAAGATGAGGTGGATGCGTTGATGAGTCTTCTCCGCAATTATATGAAAACCTGTTTGAAAACGGCTGCCAAAAACAGGATGTGCGTTCGTGTAATAGGAGATAAGACGAGACTGGATGAGGATATACGAAAGCGGATTGCGCAGTTGGAAGAGAGCACGAAGGACAATGACGGACTGCATTTTCAGATTGCCATTAATTACGGGGGCAGGGACGAACTGCGAAGAGCTGTATGCGGACTTGCCGAAGATGCAGCAAAAGGCAGAATAAAACCGGAAGAGATTGACGAGGCAAAGATTGCGGATGCCTTGGACACATCTGGTTTACCGGACCCTGATCTGCTGATCCGCACCTGCAATGAACAAAGAATTTCTAATTTTCTTTTATGGCAGCTGGCTTATACGGAATTTTATTTTACTGCCGCAGCATGGCCGGATTTTTCCAAAGAGGAATTAGAAAAAGCTATCGACGCATATAATGACAGGGACAGAAGATATGGCCTTGTAAAGGAGGAATAACGGATGTTTATCACCAGATTATTCAGTGGGATCGTGCTTGTATTGATCGCGCTTGTGACTCTGATTACCGGCGGCGGACTTCTGGCGGCAATTCTGCTCTTCATTTCCCTTGTTGCGTTTCATGAACTCTGTAGAGCAATGAGGGCGCGGGAAGAGCTCAAAAAGATTGACGGATTAGAGATTACCGGGATTGTATGCATCGCGGCTTATTATATTGTTTTATACTTTTCGGCGGACAAAAGCATTGCGGTAATGACATTGACCGCCGGAATTATGGCGTTTTTGTTTGTATATGTAATTCGTTTTCCGCGGTTTCATGCCAATCAGGTGGCAGCATCGGTTTTCTCTTACATTTATGCGCCCGTTATGCTGTCGTTCATCTTTCTGACCAGAGATTTGCATTACGGAAAATATATTGTGTGGCTGATATTGATCAGTTCCTGGGGCTGCGATACATGCGCTTATGTGGTGGGTATGGCTTTTGGAAAAACGATCGGCAACCATAAAATATTTCCGAAGCTCAGTCCCAAAAAATCTCTGGAAGGATGTATTGGGGGAGTGGCCGGCGCGGTGGCAATCGGCGCTTTATTCGGATATTTTTTTGTGGAAACCGTGGTAACGGAGCAGGAAGTTACATGGGTGTTTGCGGTTATCTGCGGTGTAGGCGCCGTGTTTTCCCAGATGGGAGACTTGGCGGCATCGGCAATTAAAAGAAATCATGATATTAAAGATTACGGAAAACTGATTCCGGGGCACGGCGGGATTATGGACCGTTTTGACAGCGTTATTGTTACGGCTCCTATGATTTATTTTCTGGCACGGCTTTTGATGAGCTCCGCATTAATACAATAGTGGAAAGGCAAAGACAGCAATATGAAAAAAATAGGAATTCTGGGTTCCACCGGTTCTATCGGAACGCAGACTCTGGAAATTGTAAGAACAAACCCGGACTTGGAAGTGACCGCGCTGGCGGCGGGAAGCAATGTAGAATTGATGGAAAAGCAGATCCGGGAGTTTCATCCGCAAACGGCGGTCATGTGGTCCGATCAAGCTGCGGGCGATTTAAAGGTAAGGGTATCCGATCTGCCTGTCCGGGTTCTTGCCGGAATGGAAGGCCTTTTGGAAATTGCGCAGCTTCCTGAAATGGAAGTATTGGTTACGGCAATAGTGGGCATGATTGGTATTAGACCTACTATTGCGGCTATGAGAGCGGGAAAAACCATTGCGCTTGCAAATAAGGAAACGCTTGTAACGGCCGGGCATCTGATTATGCCCCTTGCAAAAGAAAAGAAAGTTCCCATACTGCCGGTGGACAGCGAGCACAGCGCTATTTTTCAATCCCTGCAGGGCGGGCCGGCGGGCCGGCTTTCCAAAATTCTATTAACCGCTTCCGGGGGGCCTTTTCGGGGAAAGAAACGGGAGGAATTGGAAAATATTACGGTGGAGGATGCGCTTTGCCATCCCAATTGGTCCATGGGCAAAAAAATCACGGTCGATTCGGCGACTATGGTCAATAAAGGACTGGAAGTCATCGAGGCAAGGTGGCTGTTTGATGTGGATTTTGACCAGATACAGGTGATCGTTCATCCGCAGAGTATCATTCATTCCATGGTGGAGTTTGTGGACGGAGGCATTATGGCGCAGCTTGGTACGCCGGATATGAAACTGCCGATCCAGTATGCGCTGTTTTATCCGGACAGACGTCCGCTTCAGGGAAAACGTGTAGATTTTTACGAACTGGGCCGGCTTACTTTTGAAGAACCGGACAGGGAGACTTTCCGGGGACTTGAACTGGCTTTTCGTGCCGGGCGGACAGGTGGAACCATGCCTGCGGTGTACAATGCCGCCAATGAGAGAGCCGTAGCGCTCTTTTTAGACCATAAGATCCGATTTTTGGAAATTGCAGAGATTATAGAAGCGTCCATGGAACGTCATAGCGGTAAGCAAAACCCGGATGTGGAAATAATCCTGGAGGCGGAAGCGGAAACTTATGATTTTATTCGGACACATTATGAATAAGGAGCTATATAGATGAGCATTATTTTATTTTTATTAATTTTTGGGGTAGTCGTAATATCTCATGAATTCGGACATTTTCTTTTGGCCAAAGCAAACGGGATTCATGTGGTAGAATTTTCCGTGGGATTCGGTCCGAAGCTGTTTGGTTTTAAAAAGGGAGATACGGAGTATACCGTCAGAATCCTGCCTTTAGGCGGCGCCTGCCGGTTTGAAGGGGAGGATCTGTCTTCCGAGGAAGGGCAGGCGGCGGAATTGGCGGACGGCGCATTTTCAAAAGCCAGCGTCTGGTCAAGGATTGCCGCCGTTGTAGCGGGACCCGTATTCAATTTTCTGCTTGCGTTTTTGTTTTCGCTGGTAATTGTTAATCTGACCTATATCGATATTCCTGTTATTCAGACGGTAACGGAAGGCGGAGGCGCGCAGGAGGCGGGTCTGGAAGCCGGAGATAAGCTTTTAAGCATCGACGGCAAAAATGTGTATTTGTACCGGGACGTAATTCTGCGCTCCATGTTAAGCGACGGCAAATCCGTGTCGGTCCGGTATGAGCGTGACGGGCAGGAATATACAACAAAGATAACACCCCGGTATTCCGAAGCGGAAGGCCGGTATCTGTTCGGGTTTGCCGGCGGCGATTATGTGAAAAGCCAGGGGCTGGAGATGTTTAAGTATGCCGTATATGAAATCCGCTATTGCATGGATTCCACATATTCGGCCCTGATCGGACTGTTTACGGGCAAAGTGGGAAAAGATGATGTGGCAGGGCCTGTAGGAATAGCCACCGTCGTGGGAGAAACCTATGAAGCGTCAAAATCAAACGGATTTTTATCGGTACTGATGAATATGATGTATATTGCCGTTTTGCTTTCCGTCAATCTGGGCGTTTTGAATTTACTGCCGCTTCCGGCGTTAGACGGCGGAAGGCTGGTGTTTATGCTGGTTGAAGTAGTAAGAGGAAAACCTGTTCCACCTGAGAAGGAAGGAATTGTTCATTTTGCGGGTATGGTAGTGTTTATGATTCTGGCCGTGTTTATTTTATTTAACGATATAGCCAGATTGTTCAGATAATAACCGATACTGTATTCAGAGCCATGCGGGTTTTGAATACAGTATTTTTTATTGAAAATGGTAAAAAAGTACGGCTTGCGAAATATTTTGATAACCATTATACTAAGATTACGTAAGTTGTCTGTTTAATTCTTGTGAATCTGTAATCTGATTTTTTCCACGGGTGAATATGAGATAAGAATACGTGCGGGGGTATTTAAGACAATGTGAGAGAACCTTGGGAGGTTTTATTTTCGTGCAGTTTTTTACGGAATACGTTTGGAAAAAGGGAGAAAAAGCGTCAAAAAATGAAGATTCTCTTGCCATATGCCAAATGGTGGCCGGACGCAGAAGGTGCCTTATGGTTTTGATATGCGACGGAATCGGGAGTCTGGAGGAATCGGAAAAGGCAAGCGGGTTTGTGACAGAACAGATGATCCGCTGGTTCTATCAGACGGGGCCGCGGCTGCTTGGAAGAAAGAGAAGCGGACGGAGCCTGGAAAACGCTGTGAGAAGACAGCTTTGGCGCATCAGCGGGCAGATGGCGGAGGCTTTTCAGGACAGGAAGACGGGAACTACCTTCAGTATGCTGCTTCTCGTCCAGAAACGTTACTTTATATGGAATGTAGGAGACAGCCGGATATACCGGAAAATAGCGAAAGATATACGGCAGCTTACCGAAGATGATACCAGAGCAGGGATGCTGACTGGCTGTATTGGAACCTTTCCTTTTCGGAAAATTCATTTTTACAGAGGAAGACTTAAAAGAAAAATGTCCTTTCTGGTCTGCTCGGACGGCTTGTATAGAAAGCTTGCTAAAAGAGACCTGCAGGCTCTTTTAGCTGCGGGTACGGCAGCGCCGGAAAAAATTAAGACAATGCTGAAAGAGGCTGCCGACAGGAACAGACTCAAGGGAGAGAAGGACGATATTTCGGGGGTTTGGGTAAAGGCAGAGTAGATGCTTGTGAGGAGGAATTTTATGGTTATTGGTGAAAAATATGAAGTATTGGAAGTATTGGGAAAAGGCGGGTGCGGAACCGTTTATAAGGTTTTGGAAAAGAGTCTTGACAGGATTTTGGCAATGAAAGAAACAAAGCTTGTCAGTGGAACCGAAAGGGAGGTTTATGAAAAAGAGACCAGGATTCTGAAAACATGTTTTCATCCCGCGCTTCCCGTTATTTTTGACAGTTTCTGGCAGGGGGAACGGCATTATATGGTTATGGAGTATGTGGAAGGTATTACTCTAAAGGAGTATGTTGACAGGCACGGTAAAGTGGAGTGGAAGCAGGCGGTAAAGCTTTGCATGGACCTGGGTGAGATATTATCCTGGCTTCACACAAGAAATCAGCCGATTGTGTACGGCGATTTAAAACCGGACAATATTATGATTACCAGGGAGGGAACGGTAAGGCTTCTGGATTTTGGTACGGCAGGACTGGAGGAAGAACAGGAAGAATACGCGAATGGCTGCTATGCAAGCTTTGGATATGCGGCCCCTGAGCAGAAAAAAGGGAAAAAAGCGGAGATAACAAGCGACATTTATTCTTTCGGAGCCGTCATACACTACATGCTTACCGGTGAAGATCCCTGTAAACCGCCTTACATCAGAAGAAAGCTGCGGGAATGTGACGGTGCGCTGCCAAAGGGATTGGAAACGGCAGTGAACCGCTGCCTGAAGGAACACCCGGCAAAACGGTATCCGTCTGTTAAAGCGTTACTGGATGAACTTGATAATCAGAAATACAGAGAACCTTTAACAAAGATGCTTTTTTGGGGAAGGCGGATTTTGGAGGAGATTCTTACCGGCGCTTCACTTTATTTTGCGGCGCTTGCAATTCTACGGGGAACGCAGGGAGTGGATTTTGCTGAGAGCAAAGCGTGGTTCAAATGTATTCTTTTTCTGACGCTTCTTCTATTGTGGCGGTTTCTGACAGCCTGCCCGGGGTTTTTTAAAAAATCATACCGGCTGGAAAAAAATATATGGAAGACTGAAAAACAGGGAATCGGTTTGTTTATCATGCTGGCCATGTTTGGAACCGGCGCCGCATTGGGCGTAAATGCCGAAAGAGAAGAGAAGCTTCCGGTAACCGTATACGATGAGACCGGGTGTAAAGTGTGCGTACAGGAACGGGCGGTCTATCCTCTTACAGGGGCTTTCCGTCTGGAGATTCCAGGGGAGTGTTTTGAACAAGAGAAAGTCAGCGAAGTTACGGTTACTCTGACAACATCCGATTCCAACGCCGTTTTTGTCCGGCAGTTTCAGGTATGTCCGAAGAAGAAAGAGCAATATGCCAAATCTTCTATTGAAAATCAAAGATAAATTACATACAATAGAAGCATGAAAGTCTACGAAAAGGCGGAGAAAGAATATGTATCGTGATAAAACGAAGGTTATACGGATAGGAAACAGAAAAATCGGGGGCGGGAATCCCATTTTGATTCAGTCTATGACTAATACAAAGACAGAAGACGTACAGGCGACCGTTGCGCAGATTTTGAGACTGGAGGCGGCAGGCTGTGAGATAATCCGGTGTACCGTGCCTACGCTGGAAGCCGCCAGGGCGTTTTCCGAGATCAAAAAGCAGATTCATATTCCCCTGGTCGCCGATATTCATTTTGATTATAAACTGGCGGTTGCAGCCATTGAGAACGGCGCGGATAAGATCCGCATCAATCCGGGGAATATCGGAAGCAGGGACAAGGTTGCCGAAGTGATCCGGGCGGCAAAAGAGCGTGATATTCCCATCCGTGTAGGTGTAAACAGCGGTTCTCTGGAAAAAGAGCTGCTTGAAAAATATGGAGGCGTGACGGCCCGGGGCATCGTGGAGAGCGCGTTGAAAAAGGTACGTTTAATCGAAGACCTTGGTTATGATAATCTGGTTATCAGCATTAAGTCTTCCGATGTGCTGATGTGTATCCATGCACATGAGTTACTGGCCGAACAGACGGTTTATCCCTTACATATAGGAATTACGGAAGCGGGAACGGTAATGAGCGGCAATATTAAGTCGGGAGTGGGACTGGGAATTATTCTGTACGAGGGGATCGGCGATACAATCCGCGTATCGCTGACGACAGACCCTGTAGAAGAAGTACGCTCCGCCAGACTGATTTTGCGTACGCTCGGTTTGCGCAAAGGCGGAATAGAAGTCGTATCCTGCCCTACCTGCGGCAGAACCAGAATCGACCTGATCGGCCTGGCCGCTAAGGTAGAAGAGATGACGGCCGACATTCCCCTTGATTTGAAAGTGGCGGTTATGGGCTGCGCCGTGAACGGCCCGGGTGAAGCGAGGGAAGCCGACATCGGAATTGCGGGAGGCGTCGGAGAGGGCCTGCTGATTAAAAAGGGAGAAATTATTCGGAAAGTGCCTGAGGCAGAGTTGTTAGAGACGCTGCGCCAGGAGCTTCTTCACTGGGAGGAACAGAAATAATATTATGGCAAAACCGTTTTTGGAAGTATTTCCCGCTCTGAAGCTGGAGCAGGAGCTGCATGGATTTATGGAGCGCACGCAGGTTGAAAGAATATCCGCAACAAAAAATAAGGATTTTTTGAGGATTTATATAAGCAGCGACAGGCTGATTTTAAAGGACATTGTTTTTGCGGTGGAAAAGGAAATAAAAAGACAGCTTTTTCCGACGGCGAATATGACGGTCAAAATATATGAAAAGTTTCGGCTTTCTTCACAGTATAATTTACAGAAGCTTTATGACGTTTACAAAGAAAGCATTTTATCGGAGATCCGGGAGTACTCGCATGTACTTCATAATATTTTAAAGAAAGCGGAGTTTGGGTTTCCGGAGGAAAATAATCTGACGCTGACGCTTGAGGATACGGTTCTGGCAAAAAGCAAGGCGGAAGATTTACAGGGAATCCTATATAAGATATTTAACGAGCGCTGCGGGATGTCCGCGGTTATTTCGATTACCTACAAAACCGCAAAAGAGGGACGGTTTCGGGAAGAAGACGAGAAAAAAATTGCTCTCCAGGTTGCGCAGATATCCGTAAGGGCAAAGGCTTTGCGGGGAGATACGCCGGAGGAATCCCTGCCGGCTGCGCCGGTTCAGAGTTCTTCGCCGTCCGTTCATACGGATCATACGGCGAAGGCGAAAGGAGAAGAACGCCCTGTGTCCGGTAAGAAAGCGGATCATGCGCCGGCAGGAAATGCAGGCAGAACAAAATTCGGCTTTGACCGGAAGAAAGAATTTACAAGAGGGGTTAAGCGGTCGAACAATCCGGATGTGATTTATGGCCGGGATGTGGAGGAAGAACCTGTTAAAATTGAAGATATTGTAGGCGAAATGGGAGAAGTCGTTATCCGCGGCAGGATTCTCAATTTTGACAAGCGGGAGATTAAGAACGAAAAGACGATCCTCTTTTTTGATATTACGGATTTTACCGATACCATGACGGTAAAAATATTTGCACGAAACGATCAGGCAGAGGAGCTTCAAAGCGGATTGAAGCCGGGAACCTTTGTGAAAGTAAAAGGAATCGCCATGATTGATAAGTTCGATCACGAACTGACCATCGGTTCCATTGCAGGTATTCAGAAAATACCGGATTTTACCAGCTCCAGAATGGATTTCAGCGCCCGCAAGCGCGTAGAACTCCATTGTCACACGAAGATGAGCGATATGGACGGGGTTTCGGAGGCAAAGGACATTGTAAAGCGCGCCTTCAAGTGGGGCCATCCGGCTATTGCCATTACCGATCACGGCGTGGTGCAGGCATTTCCGGATGCCAATCATGTGTGGGAGGATTTGTGGAAGCAGGAGAAGGCAAAACGCAAAGAAGCGGGAGAAAGTAATCCGGACCCACAGGATTTCTTTAAAATTATTTATGGCGTGGAGGCTTACATTGTTGACGATTTGAAGGAAATCGTTACAGGCGATAAGGGGCAAACGCTTCGGGAAACATACGTTGTGTTCGACATTGAGACCACCGGATTTTCTCCGGTCAATAACCGGATTATCGAAATCGGGGCGGTCCGTGTGGAAGAAGGGAAAATCACTTCCCGGTATTCCGCTTTTGTGAATCCGGAAGTGCCCATTCCCTATACCATTGAAAAACTGACCGGTATTCGGGACGACATGGTTGTAAACGCGCCTGTGATCGAAAAGGTGCTTCCTGAATTTCTGGCATTTTGTGAGGACGCCGTTTTAGTAGCGCATAATGCCGCCTTTGATATGAGCTTTATTATGGAAAACTGCAGACGGCAGGCAATCGACACTGATTTTACTTATGTGGATACGGTAGGAATTTCCAGAGTCTTACTGACCGGACAATCAAAGCATACGCTGGATGCGGTGGCTAAAACGCTGGGAGTTTCCCTGGAGAATCACCACCGCGCGGTAGACGACGCGGAGGCAACCGCTGAAATTTTCGTGAAATTCATACAGATGCTTCAAAAGGACGGAATTACGACTTTAAGCCAGGTCAATGCGCTGGGAGTTTCCAATCCGGATATGATTAAAAAGCTTCCTTCTTACCATGCGATTATATTGGCAAAAAACAATACGGGCAGAGTGAACATGTATACGCTGATTTCGGAATCTCATCTGACGTATTACAGCAAAAGGCCCAGAATTCCCAAGAGCCTGTTTTTAAAGTACAGAGAGGGACTGATTCTGGGAAGCGCCTGTGAAGCGGGAGAGCTTTACCGTGCTTTACTGGAGGGTAAGCCGGACGCGGAGATCGCTAAAATTGTTAACTTTTATGACTATCTGGAAATACAGCCGGTGGGGAACAATCGTTTTATGATTGCATCGGAAAAGATTTCAGGCGTTAATTCCATAGAAGACATTCAGAATATAAACCGCCGGATCGTAAAGCTGGGAGAAGAATTTCATAAACCTGTGGCGGCTACCTGCGACGTCCATTTTTTAGATCCAGAGGACGAAGTGTACCGCCGGATTATCATGGCGGGAAAAGGTTTTACGGATGCGGATGACCAGGCGCCTCTCTACCTTAGAACAACGGAGGAAATGCTTGCGGAGTTTGAGTATCTGGGCACGGATAAGGCGGAAGAAGTTGTGATTACCAATACAAATCTGATTGCGGATATGATCGAGTCCCAGGCGCCGGTGCGGCCGGACAAATGTCCGCCCATTATTCCTGACAGCGATAAGACGCTGACGGATATCTGCTACAATAAGGCCCATGAAATGTACGGAGACAAGTTGCCCCCCATTGTGGAAGAGCGGCTGCAGAAGGAGCTTCATTCCATTATTACCAATGGATTTGCGGTTATGTACATTATTGCGCAGAAACTGGTGTGGAAGTCCGTGGAGGACGGTTATCTGGTGGGCTCCAGGGGGTCGGTAGGATCTTCGCTGGTAGCTTTTATGGCGGGAATTACGGAGGTAAATTCTTTAAGCGCCCATTACCGTTGTCCTAAGTGCAGATATTACGACTTTGATTCGGAGGAGGTAAAAGCATATGCCGGCAACAGCGGATGCGATATGCCGGATAAGCGATGCCCCGTTTGCGGGGAACCTCTGATTAAGGACGGATTTGATATTCCTTTTGAGACTTTTCTTGGCTTTAAAGGAGATAAGGAACCGGATATCGATTTGAATTTTTCCGGGGAATATCAGTCAAAGGCGCATAAATACACGGAAGTTATTTTCGGCGCAGGGCAGACTTATCGTGCGGGGACGATCGGTACGCTTGCGGATAAGACGGCTTTCGGATATGTAAAAAACTATTATGAGGAACGGGGACAGCATAAGCGTACCAGTGAGATTAACCGGATTACGGCAGGGTGCACGGGTGTCAGAAGGAGTACGGGACAACATCCCGGCGGCATTGTTGTGCTTCCGGTGGGACAGAGTATTCATTCCTTTACGCCGGTACAGCATCCGGCCAACGATATGACAACGGATATTGTCACCACGCATTTTGATTATCATTCCATAGACCACAATCTGTTAAAGCTCGATATACTGGGACACGATGATCCTACCATGATCCGTATGCTGCAGGATCTGACCGGAATTGATCCCACGGCAATTCCGCTTGATGACCCCCAGGTTATGAGTCTGTTTCAGAACACTTCGGCGCTTGGCATAACGCCCGATGAGATCGACGGCTGTCCGGTGGGGTCTCTGGGAATTCCCGAGTTCGGTACGGATTTTGTCATTCAGATGCTTTTAGATACGAAGCCCAGATGTTTTTCCGATTTAATCCGTATTGCGGGTCTTGGGCACGGGACGGACGTATGGCTTGGCAATGCGCAGACACTGATTCAGAACGGGGACGCTACCATTTCCACGGCTATTTGCTGCCGTGACGATATTATGATTTATCTGATCAACAAAGGAATGGACCCAAGCCTTTCTTTTACGACCATGGAAAGCGTTCGTAAAGGAAAAGGACTGAAGGAGGAGATGGAGAAGGCCATGCGGGCGGTGGATGTGCCGGACTGGTATATATGGTCCTGTAAAAAAATCAAATATATGTTTCCGAAAGCCCATGCGGCCGCTTACGTTATGATGGCATGGCGGATCGCGTACTGTAAGGTAAACTATCCGCTGGCTTATTACGCCGCTTATTTTACCATCCGTGCGTCGGCTTTTTCCTATGAAATTATGTGCCAGGGCAAACAGCATCTGGAAACGATTCTGGCGGATTATAAACGCCGTTCGGATACGTTAACCCAAAAAGAACAGGCCACATTAAAGGATATGAAGATTGTACAGGAGATGTACGCCAGAGGCTTTGAATTTGAACATCTTGATATCTTTTCCGCTCATTCCCGTCATTTCCAGCTTGTGGGAAATAAAATTATGCCTTCCTTAAACAGCATTGAAGGACTTGGAGAAAAAGCCGCCGATGCAATCATGGAAGCGGCGAAAGACGGCGCTTTCTTAAGCAAGGATGATTTCCGGCAAAGAACAAAAGTTTCCAAGACGGTGGTAGATTTAATGGACAGCCTCAGTCTGCTTGGAGATCTTCCTGAATCCAATCAGATCAGCCTGTTTGATATGCTGGCCTGAATGTTAATAACAGAAAGAGGAAGGTATGGGACTTGATTTTATATAAATCCTGTTTTAAAATGTATGCTAAGCGGAGTTAAACAATTAAGGAGGCAGTTGATATGGAGCGATGTATTTTAGTAGTAGATGACGATGCAATGAACTTGAAAAGGACTAAAATAATTTTACAGAATCATTATGATATCCTTTTGGCTGAGTCGGGGCTGGAGGCTCTTGAGGTACTGAGAAGTAACAAAATAGATATGGTTCTTCTTGATATTGCAATGCCGAACATGAATGGAATTGAAACTTTTAAGCATATGAGAGAAGAAAAATATGATATTCCCGTGGTTTTTCTGACGGCATCGGGAGATGAAAACGACGTGCTGGATGCATTGAGTCTGGGCGCTGTTAATTATTTGATAAAACCGTTTAAGCCGCAGGAATTAATAAAACGAGTTGCAAAGGGGTTTGAGAAAAAATGAGGACGGAAGAGCAGACAAGTGTGCACCTGCTTTTAGCCAGTATTGTTACTGTTTTTGGCACAATGCTAATCTTAACTACAATAGCCATGTCATGGGAACTGTGGATGGTTCCCATTATCGTGATTGGAAATTCTATCGTGTGGATTCTTCACATAGGAAGAGTTGGTTCAAACATATTATATGAGAATTTGTGCGTCGGACTGATGTTGATTGGCTTTTTTTTCTTTGGAGTTCATGACACAGTCCTTTTTGATATATCTGCCGTAGCCTGTATGGTCATTTTTGTCTTTTCGATGTTTGACAGAAAGCCTCTGCTTAGTATAGTTATTGCTTTGTATATGGTGGTGCTGCTGTATCATTGTCTGTTTCTGCAGACTATCACTATTGATATGGGATTTCGGAACATGGTGCGTTTGGCGATCGGGTTTCTAATAGTGTCAGGTGTGTCGGCGATTGCATGGTATCGGATCAATCGAAGAAATGCGGCAAGAAAGCGTTATGAGGGAACGCTTGAGCAATTGGAAACGGCGGGGCGTCAGAATGCCGATTTTATGTCAAATGTATCCCATGAGCTTCGGACGCCGATTAATATGGTAATCGGAATCAGCGAGGTTGCACTGGAAAAGGATATTTCGCCGGAGATTCGGGAAGACATATTGTCTATCCAGATGGCGGGTAAACGTCTGTCCAACCAGATTAATAATATTCTTGATTATACGGAAATTGTGGAGGGTACGCTGTCTTCGGCTAAGGAAACGTATATGATTACGTCTCTGCTCAACGACGTCATTACTTCAACCGCCATGCAAAACAGCAGGCATGAGTTGGAAATGGTGTTTGATATGAATCCGAAGATCCCGGCGGAGCTTATTGGCGACTCGGAGAAAATTTCTCATGTACTGAAAATACTCCTGGAGAATTCCATAAAGTTTACGCAGGAAGGCGGTATAGACGTCTGTATCGATTATCGGCAGGAGAGTTATGGAATTAACCTGATTATAGATATATATGATACCGGAATTGGCATGACAGATTCCCAAATTACGCAGATGTGTGATGATTTTTATCAGGTAGAGTCCGGAAGCAGCCGTTTTGTCGGAGGACTTGGACTGGGTCTTCCCATTGCCAGGGGTCTGCTTCACGCGATGGGAGGGTTTATTCATTTTACCAGTAAAGAGCATGAGGGACTGCAGACCCATATAGTTATTCCGCAGGGAGTGGAAGACGAGACACCCAGCATGAGCATTTCCAACGTGGAGCGGCTTTGCGTAGCATGCTATTTCCGGATTGAGAAATATAGCTGCGACGAGGTAAGGGAATATTATGACAGGATGATCTTACATATGGTAGAGGGGCTTGGCGTTGCGGGGTATCAGGTCCACAATTTTGACGGACTGCTTAAGCTGCAGAAAAGCCATAAAATTACGCATATATTTATTGCACAGGCTGAATATGAGGAGAACAGTTCTTATTATGAAAATATATCGGAAGATATTCAGGTGGCGGTGATTGCGGACAAAGAATTTACGCTGAACAGGCACAGCAGAATGATTGTGGTCCGAAAACCGTTTTTTGCCCTTTCGATTGTGAACCTGTTAAACGGGGAAGCAAATGAAAATGGATTTGAAGAAGCGCAGGCTGCAGGCCGCAGGCCGTTTTCCTGCGTCGGAGTCAGGGCTTTGGTGGTTGATGATGAAGAAATGAACCTCGTGGTAGCAAAAGGTGTTTTGGGCAGTTATGGAATACAGGTGGAAACCTGTATCAGCGGAAGAGAGGCGATAGACCTGTGCAGAAGCTTCTCCTATGACATTGTTTTCCTGGATCATATGATGCCGGGATTTGACGGTGTGGAAACACTGAGACACATGCGGGAGATTGACAATGGGAAATATCAGGATTTGCCGGTGATTGCTTTAACTGCAAATACCATCAGCGGGGCAAGGGAAATGTTCCGCCACGAAGGATTTACGGAATTTATACCGAAACCGATCGAGAGAGCTGTTTTGGAAAGGGTCTTGCGTAAGGTGCTTCCTGAACACTGTATTAAGTATACTTCTACGTTTGCAGATTTGAGTTCCGATAAAAGGGAAGAACGTGTATTTGAAGAATCTGTGCCGCAGGAGACGGAACTTTCGGATGAATCGCCTCTGTCCCTGAAGGATCTTGGGCGGGTTGGGATAAATGTGGAAATGGGACTGGATTTTTGTGCCGGAGAGAAAGAATTTTATCTGGAAATGCTTCAAATGTTTGGCGCACAATATGAGGAAAAGAAGTCTGAAATTATTTCTTTGTATGAATCCTCTGACTGGACAGATTATGCGATTAAGGTTCATGCCTTAAAAAGCACGTCCCTGACCATTGGCGCAGAACAGCTTTCCAATTGTGCAAAGATGCTGGAAGAGGCCGGAAAAAAGGAAGATGTGGAATATATTCAAATGAACCATACGGTGATGCTCGACCTGTATGAAAAGGTTTGTGCGAGCATTGGAAGATTATAATTTTTTGTTGCATTTTGAGAAAAGTCCATGTTTTGAGAGGAGGAAATGCTGCGTGTTCAAAAAATGGCTGGAACTAATCTTTGACCATAAGATCAGCTTGCGGGAACGCATGTTTCGCGTAGTCACGGGCATATGCATGGTCGCGTTGATATTTATTCTGCCCATGGGCAGAAGTATTACAAATATGCTGGTTTTAGCGGTAAGCCTTATAGGTATAACGTTTATTGTAAAGTTCAGCATTAAAAAGAAATGTATTAATTTTGGAGCTACATGCATTACGGTACTGCTTCTGCTGCTTTTTCCATTCAGCTTTTTTTCAGCAGGCGGATTTTATAGCGGAATGCCGGAATGGTTTGTCCTGTGTTTTATTTATATCAGCGTTGTGCTGGAGGGAAAACGCAAGTTTATATTTTTCCTGTTTTGTACGCTGGAGACGCTGCTGTGTTATTATATCGCATTCTATTTACCGCAGTATATTGCGCAGAATACGCAGAGACATTCTTTTTTTGATTCCGCAAATTCTGTCGTTATGGTGGGAATATTGACAAGTGTGCTTCTTATGTTTTTAAACAGGCTCTATGAAGAGGAAAATAAGATATCCATTAGGCAGAAAAAGGAAATTGAAGAACTGAATAAGGCCGAAAATCATTTTTTCTCCAGTATGAGTCATGAAATTAGGACGCCTATTAATACGATTATAGGGTTGAATGAAATTATTCTGAGAGGGGATATTTCGGAGGATGTTGCTGAAAATGCAAGAAATATTCAGAGCGCCAGCAAAATGCTGCTTACTCTGATTAACGATATTTTGGACTTGTCTAAGATAAAATCAGGCAAAATGGATATTGTAAACGTATCCTATGAGACAGGAGCCCTTTTTTCCGAAATTGTCAATATGATTTGGATTAAAGCAAAGCAAAAAGGGCTGGAATTCCGGCTGAATGTAGATTCTTCGATTCCAAGTATGCTTTGCGGCGACGAAGTGCGCATCAAGCAGGTTTTGATTAATCTGCTGAACAATGCCGTGAAATACACAAGCGAGGGTTCGGTTACTCTATCCGTCCGGTGTGAATACATGGGTCTGAACAGGGTGCGCGTCTGGTATACGATTGAAGATACCGGACAGGGAGTGAAGAAGGAAAACATAGCTTACATCTTTAATGCGTTTAAGAGGGTGGACGAGGAAAAGAACCGCCACATTGAAGGAACCGGACTTGGACTTAGCATTGTTCATCAGCTTGTGGAATTGATGGGAGGCGAGATCAGCGTCAACAGTGTTTATACCAAGGGTTCTACCTTTATTGTTATGCTGGAACAGGATATCATAGATGACAAGGAGCTGGGAGAATTTACGTTGTCATCCCGTATAAAAACGAATGAGGGGGAACGATACAAACAGAGTTTTGTAGCGCCGGAAGCCCATATACTTGTGGTGGATGATAATGATATGAATCTGGTAGTGGTGCGGAAACTGCTTGCAGAGACGAAGATTCAGATAGATACCGCTTCAAACGGGGTGGAATGTCTGAAATTAGCGCGGCTTCAGCATTATGACGCCATTCTGATGGATCATCTGATGCCGGAGATGGATGGAATAGAGTGTTTTCATATGCTGCGTGTGCAGCCGGGCGGATTGTGTCAGGATACGCCTGTAATTGCATTGACTGCCAATGCGGGAAGCGACAACCAGCTTCTTTATAAGAAAGAAGGATTTAGCGGGTATCTGGCAAAACCAATCAGCGGCGCTTTGCTGGAAGCGGGTGTTTTGAGCATTCTGCCGAAGGAACTGGTCGAGTTGAGCGAGGAAACCGGGCAGGCCGAGATTGGGAAGGATGTGCTGATTTTTGATAAGACTCAAAGACGTTCCTTTATAGTGACAACGGACAGCGTATGCGATTTACCGCAATCTTTAATAAAGGAATTTGATATTTCCGTATGTCCTTATTATGTTTGTACTGAAGAAGGGCGGTTTCTTGATGAACTGGAGCTTGGTGCGGACGAACTGCTGGAACATATATCCATGGGGAAAGTCGGATATTCCGATGCTCCGAAGGTAGAGGATTATGAGAGGTTTTTTGCACAGAGGCTGACGGAGGCACAGAATGTAATACACATTACGATGGCAAAACATGTCAGTCAGGGATATAATAATGCTCTGGAGGCGGCGAAAGCTTTTGAAAATGTTACGGTGCTGGATTCAGGGCATTTGTCAAGCAGTATGGGCCTTGTAGTATTATATGCCGCTTATATGGCGGAAAATCATGTTACAAAGACGGAAATTATACAACAAGTTAAAAATTTAAGACGTTATATTTCCTCTGCTTTTATAATTGACAGCACCCATATGATGTGTCATGCGGGCAGGATACCGAAGAGAATACAGATTCTTTGCGATACGCTTCTGATGCATCCCATTATTGTACTGCGAAAGAGCCGGATGGCTGTCGGCAGTATGGAGATAGGCGGCTTCGCGCATGTTGCGAAACGTTATGTTCGCAAGGTACTTATGGACGTAAGAAATATTGACCGGCGGATATTGTTTATAACATATGCCGGAATGGATAAAGAAAAACTTCAATACATTCAGGAGCTTGTGCGCCAGTATTGTCCTTTTGAGAGGGTTTATCTGCAGAAAGCTTCTTCTGCAATTGCGAGTAATTGCGGTCCGTGTTCTTTCGGACTGTTGTTTATTAAAAAGAACGATGCGATGATAAATTTTTCTGAAGTGTCAAAAGATTTTGCAGACAATAATGTATAGAGGGTTTTGCGTTAGAATTGTTTTGGGAAACGGCGTAGCGTTGGCTATGCCGTTTCTTCGTTCTCTTGACAGGGTGCTTTTGCCGGGAGAGGGTATATAAGACAAATAAAAAATTCCTGAAATCAGCACAAATGCTGAATTCCAAGAATCTTCGGGTTGGGCTGTTAAAAACAGTCAACAGCTCGTAGGGGAATCGAACCCCTGTTTCCGCCGTGAGAGGGCGGCGTCTTAACCGCTTGACCAACGAGCCGTACTTGAACATGATAATACAATTTTCAAAAAAATGCAAGCCTTTTTTTGAAAAAAATACAAAAATTTTCTTGAAGCGGTACGTATCGTGAAACATTCGGTTTCACGATACGTATTGTTTCATTCACCCTTTGACTTTACAGAAAAAAAATAATATAATTAAACATAGTTTTGTATTCATTTCCCGATAAACGGATGCGGGAAAAATAATAGATGAGGCGGTGGACATATGAAAAAACTGGAAGAATATGTAAGAAGCATTCCGGATTTTCCGGAGGAAGGCATTATATTCCGGGATGTAACAAGCGTACTTGGCGATGCGGACGGTCTGCAGCTTGCCGTGAATACCATGCAGGATAAAGTGAAAGATCTGGATTTTGACGTAGTTGCAGGCCCGGAATCCAGAGGTTTTATTTTTGGAACTCCTATTGCATATAATTTAAAGAAACCGTTTGTACTGATCCGTAAGAAAGGGAAGCTGCCCTGTGAAACGGTTTCCGTGGATTATGACCTGGAATACGGGAAAGCGACGATTGAGATGCATAAGGATTCCGTCCGGCCGGGACAGAAGGTTTTGATTGTAGATGATCTGATTGCCACCGGCGGTACTACGGAAGCCATGATTAAGCTGATCGAGTCGCTGGGAGGAATTGTTGTCGGCGTTGTGGTGATGATAGAGCTTGCCGGCTTAAAAGGACGGGAAAAAATCAAAAATTACCGATTAGAAGCGGCAATCACGTATGAAGGTAAATAATTTACGGAAAGCCTGTCAATATTAAGAAAAAATGCAGCCGGTGATGAGTATGACAGAAGAAAAGAAAGAAATTATATTTGACGATGGCAGAATTGAAGCGATGAAAGAATTTGTCAGTCCTGGTGAGTTGTATCAGGACTTAATTGAGCGCGTCCATAGATACCATCCGTCCGATGATATTTCCCTGATCGATAAGGCTTACCGCATTGCCGAAGAGGCGCACAGGGATCAGGTCAGGAAGTCAGGAGAGCCTTATATTATTCATCCCTTATGCGTTGGTATTATTCTTGCGGATCTGGAACTGGATAAAGAGAC
>ERZ779637.304-NODE-304-length-35597-cov-6.943729_pt1 | contig 35597 bp, 28 predicted proteins | sample MGYA00514196_ERZ779637 | MGnify/ENA primary metagenome ERZ779637 (study PRJEB29562, sample SAMEA4376700) | mouse gut metagenome | isolation source: Cecum | study: EMG produced TPA metagenomics assembly of the A DSS colitis mouse model was used to assess the...
ACAAGACAAGGTATTTAGTCGAGGTACATTTCTCTGATACAAGTACCCAAAGCGTCGAGGACAAGTTAAAGCGTGTCATTCTCCATGACTTAGAGCATGGAAAACAGGGCAGACCAAGAAAAAGTGATGAAAAATGATGAATATATCCTTGACAAGTCGCAACAGGCGCAGCGAGTAGGGAGAAGATGAATCTTCTCTACTCGATTGCACACAGACGCAGAAAGGAAATATGCAGCGAAAGCTGCCCGCGTCCGGCGCGGCGAGCAGGGAAAAATCTTCCCTACTCGATTGCACACGGGCACCCAAGTGAAAGTTGTCAGCGGCGCGACAAATAAAAGCGTTTTTCCTACTTCCTTGATATACACAATGTACATTGACTTTCGGGAAGTCTTAGAAAGGATTGGTTATATATTATAATTAGGAGAGAGGAATCTTTCCTGCGCGCATGCCAAATATCCGTGTGCAATAAAAAATAATTGTCAGGAGGGAAATTGATGAATAGAACGATGAAGCAAAGAAAATTGCCAGGAGTACCTTATTCAGAAGAACGTATTTACGAGATTCATAATAAACAAATTGCAAGAGTTGCTGCCACTGAAGGAATGGTTTTGTTGAGAAATGAAAATGACATTTTGCCAATTCCAAAGGGTACAGCGATTGCCCTCTATGGCGCATGAGCTGCCCATACCATAAAAGGAGGAACTGGTTCAGGAGATGTCAACAGCCGAAAAACTGTTAGTATTCTCGAAGGACTTACAAATGCAGGGTATCAAATTGTCACAAAGAGTTGGTTGGATGCATATGATGCTGCCTATGCAAAAGCGCGTGAGCAATGGCGCGATGAGATTTGGGAAAAAGAAGCGAAAATGCGAGAGAAAGACAATTCTGATTTTCACTTTTTCTTTGCTTACAGTGAAGTTCCGTTTGTTTTTCCTACAGGTGAACTTCCCGAAAAAGAGAATGCAGAGATTGCGATTTATGTATTGAGCAGACAAGCAGGAGAAGGAAAAGACCGCGTAAATAATGGCGGAGATTTTATTCTTTCCAAACAGGAAGAACAAATGATTGATAAAATTTGTGCGTTGTATTCACATGTAGTGATTGTACTAAATACAGGTGGAATGATAGACTTATCTTTTGCAGACCAATACAACAATATTGAAGGAATTGTTTATATGCATCAGCCAGGAATGGAAGCCGGAAATGCTTTGGCAGATTTGGTTTGCGGAAATGTAGTTCCAAGCGGTAAACTGACTGATAGTTGGCCCTGTTCCTATTCAGACTACCCCAATGCGTCAGTATTTTCTCATAATAATGGAAACGTCGAAAAAGAAAAATATGTAGAGGGCATTTATGTGGGATATCGTTATTTTGATACTTTTAATATTCCTGTGCGATATTGCTTTGGCTATGGCCTATCCTATACTAATTTTGCGATAGAAACAATGGCAGTTACACTAGGAACACAAGAACCAGAAATTGGTGTGAAGGTTAAGATTACGAATGTTGGAGCGCATTACACTGGCAGGGAGGTGGTCCAGTTGTATGTCTCTTGTCCTCAGGATAAAATTGACAAAGAGTACCGTCGCCTTGTGGGATTCTATAAGACAAAACCGTTGGCGCCAGGGGAGAGTGAGGAGAAGACAATACGGTTTGCAATTAGTGCAATGGCCTCTTATCATGAAAATCGTACTGCGTGGTTATTAGAAGAAGGCTGTTATGGAATTTTTGTTGGAAATAGCCTTGCAACTTCTGTTTTCTCGGCTTCCATTCAGGTGGAGGGCGATGCAGTTTTGATGGAGACAGAGCATATCTGTCCACTTCAAGAGCACTTAGAGGAATTAAAAGGAAATGTGGATGAGATTAATGCGCGCAGAAATAGCTGGTTAAAAACAGTTCAAGAAAAGTTATCACTTACAATACACAATGTTGAGATTAAAAAGAAAGATATCTCTTATGAGAGAAATTTTTGTGATTTTTCAGAGGAAGTGGCAGCGTTTGTCGACAAATTAGAGATAGACCAGTTGATTGAGTTGGCAACAGGGGATATTTCTAAGGCGCAGGGAAGTAATATAGGAGCGGCAGGAAATAGTGTTCCAGGATCTGCGGCAGAGACAAGTGGATGTGCAATCAAACAGGGACTTGCAGGAATTGTTTTGGCAGATGGACCAGCAGGATTACGCTTGAACAAAACTTATCAGGCCGTTGATGGAAAACCAATGTCTATGCCTTTTGCGATGGCGATAGAAGATGGATTTTTTGCAAGAGGAGCATTTGATAAAAAAGGTGAGACATATTATCAGTATTGTACAGCGATTCCTGTTGGAACTGTGTTAGCGCAGACTTGGGATATAGAAATCATCAAAGAATGTGGTAAGGCAGTCGCGCAGGAAATGGATGAATTTGGTGTTACCCTCTGGCTTGCTCCCGGCATGAATATCCATAGAAATCCTCTGTGTGGTAGAAATTTTGAGTATTATTCTGAAGACCCGCTACTTTCTGGAATTATGGCAGCAGCAATGACAGAGGGAGTGCAGTCTTGTAAAGGCTGTGGCACAACCATCAAGCATTTTGCATGCAATAATCAGGAAGATAATCGAATGCATTCAAATAGTATTGTATCGGAACGTGCACTGCGTGAAATATACCTTAAAGGGTTTGAGATTGCTGTTACAAAGTCCCAGCCAATGGCAATTATGACAAGCTATAATTTAATCAATGGTGTTCATGCCGCGAACAGTTATGATTTGTGTACTAAGGCTGCAAGAAATGAATGGGGGTATCAAGGATTAATTATGACAGACTGGACAACAACGCACAATGGACCAGAATGTACCGCGAGTGGATGTATGCGCGCAGGAAATGACATTGTAATGCCTGGCTGTAATAACGACCATGAAAATTTAAAAAAGGAACTTGATGACGGTACATTGGATATTCGAGAATTGAAACTTGCAGTAGGACATTTAGTAAATATTATTTGGCAATCAAACCAGTATACAACAGAGTAGAGAGGAAAACGGTGCGTGCAATGGATAAAATTTTATATGGTGTAGCTTATTATGATGAATATATGCCTTATGACAGACTGGATGCAGATATAGCAATGATGAAAAAGGCAGGAATTAACCTTGTGCGTATTGCGGAGTCCACTTGGAGCACTTTGGAGCCACAGGAAGGAATCTTTGACTTTTATCATATTGACCGTGTGTTAAAAGCAATGACAGACGCGGGAATTTATGTGATTATAGGTACACCAACTTATGCAGTTCCTTCCTGGATGGTTTTAAAACACCCAGATATTATGGTGACAACCGAAAAAGGCAGAAGTTTGTATGGTGCGCGACAAATTATGGATATCACAAACAAATCCTATTTATTTTATTGTGAGCGTATTATTCAAAAGCTTATAGAACATGTTGCAGCCCACCCCGCGGTTATTGGCTATCAGATTGATAATGAGACGAAGCACTATGGAACTGCGTCGCCAGAGATACAACGAGAATTTTTGGGATATTTAAAGAAAAAGTTCCACAATGATGTGGAGGAGATGAATCGTGAATTTGGATTCAATTATTGGAGTAATGCGATTCATTCCTGGGAGGACTTTCCTGATGTGCGAGGGACGATTAATGGAAGTCTCGCTGGAGAGTATGAGAAATTCCAACGGGAACTTGTGACAAAATTTCTTGCGTGGCAGTCAGATTTAGTCAGGGAGTACAAACGCAAGGACCAGTTTATTACACATAATTTTGATTTTGAATGGAGAGGTAGTAGTTACGGTGTGCAGCCAGATGTCAATCACTTTCATGCAGCGACATGTCTTGATGTGGCGGGGTGCGATATTTATCACCCGTCCCAGGGAAAATTGACAGGGGCGGAAGTGGCGTTTGGTGGCGATTTGACACGGTCGCTAAAGAGGAACAACTATTATGTTCTGGAAACACAAGCACAGGGCTTTCCAGAATGGACACCCTATGATGGACAGTTGCGTCTTCTTGCCTTTTCGCATCTTGCTTCTGGTGCGGATTTGGTAGAATATTGGCATTGGCATTCTCTACACAATGCCTGTGAAACTTATTGGAAAGGGTTACTGAGCCATGATTTTGCAGAGAACCAAACTTATCAGGAGGCTATAACAATAGGGCGTGATTTTCAGAAATTAGGGGAATCTTTAATACATTTAAAGAAAGAAAATAAAATTGCAATATTGGTGAGCAATGAATCCTTAACTGCATTAAAACGGTTTCCATTTACTGGAGGTATCACATACAATGATGTGGTTCGTTGGCTTTACGACGCATTGTACGAAATGAATTATGAGTGTGATTTTATTTCTCCTGAATATACATGTTTTTCTAAGTATCAGGCAATTATTATGCCAGCGTTTTACTGCGCACCAGAAGAAACATTGATACGGCTTAAGGAGTATGTGCGAGAAGGTGGTGTGCTGGTTGGCACATTTAAGTCTTGTTTTGCAAATGAGAACGTAAAGGTATATCATAATACGCAGCCGCATATTTTGCGGGAGTGTTTTGGTGTCTCCTACGACCAGTTTACTGTGGCAGAAGAAGTAGGGCTTGTCGGAGAATACTGTAAAGTGGAAGATAGAGAACTGGTGAATGGATTTATGGAATGTCTTCGCGTGGAAAGTGGAAATGAAATCCTTTCCTATGTTCACGAGAATTGGGGACAGTATGCAGCGGCAGTTATAAATTCTTATGGAAATGGGACCGGGGTTTATCTAGGATGCATGTTTTCTAAAAAGTTGTTGAAAAAAGTGTTACAAAATGTTATGGATAAGGCTAACATTATCCCAAATGCGGGTTCTGATGGCTTTCCGGTAATTGTGCGAAGTGGAACGAACACACAAGGAAAACGCATTGATTATCTCTTTAATTATTCTGGAGAAAAGCAGAGCGCATGGTGTCCACAGAAGCGATGCCAAGAATTACTTTCTGGAAAAATGCTACAAGAAAAAGATTTAATTGTGATTCCAAAATGGGGAGTAATTATATTAGAAGAAGTTTTGTAAATCGAGTAGGGAAGTAAACTTCCCTACTCGATTGTGCTTTCGCTCGTTAGTCATTAAGTAGCGAAATACTGTCTTGATGGGTAGTGTGAAATTAAGATTTCACACATCCTGATTTGTATGCCCGCCAAAGCGGGCAGATGGGAGTTAGCATGAACAATAGTTCTAAAGTAGCAAAAGACACTGTCTTAGAACTATTGTTCACATATCTATTTGAGCCGCCAAAGGCGGTATGAGGGATTATTATGAATTTTAAAATTGATTACAACCATTTGAGATTTTTATTTCATTATGGTATTATAAAGATTAAGGATTTTAAGAGGCTATAATTTGCATTACAATCATAAATACAAAAGCACCCCATACAAGGAGAAAAGGACATGGGAAAACTGGATATACTTACAAAAGAATATATCTAAGCGGTTTCTGGAAAAGTGACAGATTACTTCCTGTTATAACAGTTGTGGTGTATTTTGGCGCAGAAATATGGGATGGTTCTATGTGTTTGCATGATATGTATACAGATTGTGATGTTGAGCTGTTACGATATGTAGCAGACTATCGCATCAATCTGATAACTCCAACAGGACTTTCAGACAATGAGATTGATGGATTTCAGACAGGAATGCGAGAAATTATGCGCTATATTAAATATTCAAATGACAGGAAAAAGCTTGATAAGATTCTGGAAACAGAACAGAGATTTAAGAATGTAGAAAGAAGTGCAGCCGAAATCATCAATGCTGCGACGAACTCAAAAATCAAGATAGAACAGGGAAAGGAGACGATAGATATGTGTTTGGCGATACAGGAAATGAAGGAAGAAAGCAGAAATGAAGGTCGAATAGAAGGAATTCAAGCGTTTATACAGGATAAGATAGAAGACAATGTATCAGAAGATATTATTATTGCCAAGTTGCAAAAGTATTTTGCCCTTGATGAAGAAACAGCAAGACAATATTACAAGATATACATGTATTGAGCCGCTAAAAGACGGTATGGAGGATAGTGTGAAATTAAAATTTCACACCTCCTGATTTGAGTGCCCGCCAAAGCGGGCAGATGGGAGTTAGTGTGAAATTAAAACTTCATACGATTACTATTTGAGCCGCTAAAAGACGGCATGGAGGATTAATATGACTGATTACGTAAAACTTTGGGATGATTATTCTATTCAATTTAATAAAACATTGGAATATGATTTTAACGGGGATTGGAATCAATTAGATCAGGAAGAAAGGGAAATTGCGGGGCTTTGGAAATTATTGGTGGATGGATATAACGGCGGTTTTGAGCAATTTTTCTGCAATTGGGGACATCCTGGATATTGGTATGCTATGTGTGGCTTGCAAAAAATTGAAGATTGGGACCTTTTAGACAGACTCCATAACACTTATCAGCAAGTGTTTGAGAAATTTAAGGATGATCCTCGACTAAAAGTATATTGGGATATTCCTCAATATTTTACGAAAGAGGACGAGGCTATGTTAGAAAATACAAATCAATATTTTTGGGATGAAGCGGGAGAGCATTTTGCAAAATTGGCCTATGAATATTATCACGATCAGTTGAAAAAAGAACCGCAAAAAGGAACTGCACCTTCCATCTGAGGGGATCTTCTTTCGTATACAGCAATTATCTTTGCAAGTTCTTCTATTGTGATTTGCTTTTTGTTTTTAGCAAAAAGAGCAATAAAAACCCAGAGCAGATGTGTCTTAACAATGCCATAGAGTAAATGCTTAGAAAAGCTGTAGTCCTCAAAAATATCCAGAAAATTAGTATAGAGATAATATTCATAATATCGATTTAACAGATGGTCCAACTCTGGTATTTTTTGGTATAGATTTTCTTTTAATTGAAGTAACTTTTTGTCGGCTGTTACGGGATTGAATTGAAATTGATAATAAAATTGCCAAATGTATTTTCTGCACAGCTGATATAAAAAGGGCGATATGGTTCGCAGGCTTGGATGATAAAAACCATTAAAAAGTAATGTATTTATTGTTTTACAATCAATTTGATAATATCCGTCAGATATGAAATCCTTTGGACTAGGAAGGGCTTTTTGCGCAAGACAGGCGTTTTGCGCAGATTGTCCATAATCTAGGATTGCCATATTGTTATAAGCGATGCCGCTTCTTAGCATAGAAATAAGTTCCATTCTTGACTGCAATAGATAGTCAAGAAATTCTTTGTCATCATTTGTTGTGTTGACTTCATATTCCACTTCACCTTCTGTTATTGTAAAGTCAAATGATTTGTCTTCCAAGGCTGATATTAGAAAAAGCCTTGCCGCTTCTGGGCAGGCAAGATAAAGTGTTTCCTCACAGAAAAAGTCAAGATTATATAGTTGCCTTGGAAATTGTCTGCACACAGCAGGCATATATGCTGTTCCATGTTTTTTTTGAATTTTACATAGACGGTCAAATCCCCAGAAAGGACAGCCGTGTAGTGTACTGCGAAAGGCAGTTATGTCTTCTTTTTTTTCGATAGAGCATCGAAGCAATGCGCCCAATATTCCTTTTTCGGTGATATATTTTAGATACATAGCATTGTCGATAGGAACTTTCCATCCACGGCAGCAGTTGACGGAACAGGCAGCCCCGACGCATTGAAAGTCATGATAAAAAGAAATTTGTTTAATCTGCATAATTATACCTCATTTATTTATCTTAGCCGAAGAAAACACTCATTTGTATAAGTGTGAGAAGAATACAATTGTATCATTTATTTTAGTCAAAAAACACTCATTTGTATAAGTGTGAGAAGAATATAATTGTATCATTTATTTTAGTCAAAAAAACACTCATTTGTATAAGTGGTAAGAAGAATACAATTCTATCTTAATGAAATATAGTTTCAAATTAAAATAGGTTTCCGGCGGGATTGCAGGTGTACGAATTAATTCTATGTCAGCCAAGATGACTTGTACACCACAGCAAGAATGTGATTGGCGTTCTTGAATCTTAGTCTAATCTAATAGGATAGATTATGCAAGTCTTAGATAGAATATTAGAATTGTAACAGTTGATTTTATGCCTATTTTGCGTTATACTTGACAACGAATACAGAGGGTAGGGAGTCCGTATGCGCTATATCAAGATGAAAAATGCCAGACCGGGTATGTGTCTTGCGTACAATATGTATGATGCCGATGGACACACGCTGATTTGCAGCGGTAGTGTGCTATCGGAACTTTATATTAAAAAGTTATATGAATATGGATTTGATGGAATTTATATTAATGATACACTTTCACAAGATATTCGTATAGAGCCTGTAATCAGTCCAGAACTTCGCACAGAAGGATTGATTAACGTGCGCAATAGTGATATTGATGGCTGTAAAAATGTTGCCAAAAAGATTGTAGACCAAATACTAGAGAGTGGTACGCTGTCGTTGGATTTGACAGACCTTAGATGTTTTGATGGATATACCTATGCGCACTCTGTCAATGTGGCGGTTCTTTCTTGTATTATTGGTTTTGGCCAAAAGATGAATGAAGATGCGCTTCAACAGTTAGTGATGGCAGGTTTACTGCATGATTTAGGCAAGTTAGTGATACCGCTAGAAATTTTGAATAAACCGTCAAGACTGACCAATGAAGAATATGAGATTATGAAGACACATTCCGCACTTTCCTATGAGATTATCAAGGAGCGTTGGGATATTTCTGCGCAGGTAAAGACAGCAGTGTTATATCACCACGAAAATGTTGATGGCAGTGGTTATCCAGAAGGAATTGACGGCGATAGTATGACAATTTTCACAAAGATACTACATGTGGCAGATGTGTATGATGCACTGGTATCAAGGCGTCCTTACAAAAGTCCATATCCGCCTTATGAGGCATGTGAGTATTTAATGGGTGCAGGTGGTATTATGTTTGACCCCAAAGTGGTTGAGACACTATTGCGATATGTACCATTATATCCAAAAGGAACACAGGTGGAATTATCCGATGGGAGACAGGCAATTATTGTGGAGAATGCAGGAAGTAGGAACCTAAGACCTTTCGTAAGAGTTTTAGATGGGACAATGATTGATTTGTTAAATCCGTCCTATTATAATTTGACTATTTTGCGAAGTGCGAATGAGGAGATTGTCGATCCTTGTGCAGCGGAAGAAGAACGTCGCAAAATGCTTACGCCGTCAAAGAAATATCGCATTATGCTCATTGATGATGTGCTGGTCAATCTTCAGACTATTAGAGGATTTTTGCAAAATGCATATGAACTAAGTCTTTTGACCTCTGTTCGACAGGCGTTGTTATATTTGAAGCGGCAGACAGAGCCGGATTTAATTCTCTTGGACATGGATATGCCAGAGATGAATGGTATGGAGGCCGCTACAAAGATAAGAGCGCTTGTGGGCAATGCAGTTCCTATACTGTTTGTCATAGATAGTTTTGATAAAGAAGTAGTTGCGCAGTGCAGAAAAGCCGGGGCCGCAGGTTATATTGTGCGTCCCTATAAGCCGGCTTATGTAAAAGCAGAAATTAAGCGAATTTTGTCTGGACAAAAAATTACAGAGTAAATTTTGAGACAAAATCTATTGACTTTCCTGTAATTAAAAAATATAATAAATGAGTTGACTAGAAAGCGCATGCTTTTATGCATGCGCTTTCATTGCGTTTATTGAAAGGAAATTATGGAATAATGGAAACTTTAAAATTTAATGAACTTAATATAAGCCCTGAGATATTTCGGGGAGTAAAGGATATGGGGTTTGAGGAGGCATCTCCCATACAGAGTAAAGCGATTCCAATTGCGATGACAGGCGCAGATATTATTGGTCAGGCGCAAACTGGAACTGGAAAGACAGCCGCTTTTGGTATTCCAGTGCTTGAAAAAGTAAAAAAAGAGATTAAGCATCCACAAACTTTGATTTTATGCCCGACAAGAGAGTTGGCAGTACAGGCAGCAGAGGAAATCCGCAAACTTGCAAAGTATATGCATGGTGTTAAAGTGCTTCCTATTTATGGAGGACAGGATATCACAAAACAGATTAGAGCGCTTAAGGGGACACAAATTATTATTGGTACACCAGGCCGCGTGATGGACCATTTGCGCCGCAAAACAATTCGATGTGATTATGTGGATACAATTGTGCTTGACGAGGCCGATGAGATGCTCAATATGGGATTTCGCGAGGATATTGAGACGGTACTCACATATATACCAAACAAAGACCGACAAACCATTCTGTTCTCTGCAACAATGCCACAGGCAATTTTAGACATCACCAAAAATTATCAGAAACCCGATGCAAAGATGATTAAAGTTGTGAAAAAAGAACTGACAGTACCAGTGATTGAACAGTATTATCTCGATGTAAAACGCAAGGATAAGGTTGAAGTGCTTTGTCGTTTGCTCGATTATTATGAGCCAAAACTTTCCCTTGTTTTCTGCAATACCAAAAAGATGGTGGATGATTTAACAGAGATTCTAAAAGGTAGGGGATATTTTGCAGAAGGATTGCATGGAGATATGAGTCAGGCGCAGCGTGACCGTGTAATGAAAAGTTTTCGTGATGGTAAGACAGATATTTTGATTGCGACAGATGTGGCAGCGCGCGGAATCGATGTGGATGATGTAGAAGCCGTGTTTAACTATGATATTCCTCAAGATGATGAATACTATGTACATCGAATTGGTCGTACTGGCCGCGCAGGTCGCACTGGTCGTTCTTTTACCTTTGTAAAAGGCAAGGAAGTTTATAAACTAAAGGATATTATGCGGTATTGTAAAACAAAAATTTATGCAATGCCAGTGCCATCACTCAATGATGTCAATCAAATTAAGATCGAGAAGGTTATGGATAAGATTGGAAATGTAATTGAGGAGGAAGACTTGACTTCAATGATTAATACGATTCAAAAACAGATTAATGAATCAGACTATACGGCTATGGATATTGCAGCGGCATTTCTAAAAATGTATATGGGGCAGCCAAATGATAGTAATGACTCCAATGCGGAGTATGCGTTTGACAATACTGGCGCCGAGGAAGAAGGTATGGCGCGCCTATTTATCAATATTGGCAAAGCACAGAAGGTTAAGGCAAAGGACATCTTGGGAGCGATTGCAGGGGAAGCAAATATTCCCGGAAAGTTGGTAGGTGCAATTGATTTATACGACAAGTATACTTTTGTGGAGGTGCCAAAGGAAAATGCAGCGGAGGTTCTTGCGGCGATGAAGAATGTGAAAATCAAAGGAAAAATGATAAATATCGAGCCGGCAAACGCAAAATAATAAAGTATTGTATGAATCTTTAGGAATGATAACTTAACGAATCGAGTAGGGAAAGATAATGTTTCTCTACTCGATTTCTTGTTAAGGGGAACTTATATTTGGGAGCTTTTTAAGTTGTTTGTCAAGCGTTGAAAGTATGCTATCATTGTCAAGATAAGGTAAAAACTTTTCATACATAGAAAATGTCACTATACCGTCTTATTCCAAGAAATTTTCCAGACATTCTTTGCTCTGACTGTTATTCAAATAGGGTAGCACTTCTATAAATGTGTCCATAAATTCATCTGGAGGAAGGGCTTTGAGGAGTTCTGTGAGGTCTTCACTTTTCAGATAAGGACATAATTCTGATATGGTATCGGCACTAAGCGGTGCAAGGTTTCCATTTTGTAAAGCCTCCATTAGATATTGGCTTGACAATGTACTGTCAGAATAGATAAAGAAGTCGCAAAGTTCTTCTGTAGTAAAATCAGTCTTTGCATTTAATAAAGAATGAAAAATATCACTAGCATCTTTGTCGTCCAAATAATGTAATGCGTCAAGAATTTTTGCTTTGCTATCGGCTTCTAAGGATATTGTGCCGTCTTTAACCTGTGTTATATATTCTTCTTCCTCAGAATAAAAGATTTTTTCAAAAGAACTTGCTTTTAGGTTAGAATAATCGATAGTAAGGTTTTTTAGTTTCGCTCCCTGTCCAACTATTTTTAGAACATTTCGCCCTTTTTTCATGGAAATGGTTTGTGTTGTTTCTGCACCAGTTTCATTGATGGTAAAAATACTTTTATCGGGTGCAATAGATATAATTTTAAATTTACCCTCTGAAAGTTCAAAGGAAGAAGTTACCTTTACATCTACATCTTTTTCTGTGTGAGCGATTAGAAAGGTATCGGAGCCATATAATACAAAGCTAGATGCCTTGATTTTGTTGCCACCACCACGATAATAATGTGCATACCAATTATCCTGAATATCTTCATCGGCAAGCAAAAGGTCGTCGTCATAAACATTCCATGCATCGCTTGTTTTGTTAGCGCTAGAAAAGTTATATACAAAACTGGTGTCAGTGGTCTTGGAGCCAAATATATTTGAGAACAGACTGTTTTCTTCAAAGGCAGTATCTTTTGTGCTAGAGGAAGATGCATTATCGGAAGCAATCCATACAGTGCTGCAAGCGGTGAACAACAGTGTGATTCCAATGGTACATACGGAGAGCAGCAGTCGAAAACGTGAAATTTTTTTATGCTGTAAAATATTGTTAAGACGCTTTTTAAGGTCTTTTTTATTCTCTAATAAAGTTGTGGAAAGCACGTTTTGTCTGTATCCAATCATTTGCTCGGCGGTGTCCAGAAGCACATTTCCATAGAGCTGTTTTCCGAAGGTCGTTAGCTGTACAAGAATTTGTTCATCACAGGAAAGTTCACAATCACTGTTAATCTGTTTGCGAATTTGGTATAGAAGTGGGTTAAACCAATGAACACAGAGTAATAGCTGGTAAATCCACTTGTAAAGCAAATCTTTTCTTGCTACATGAATTAGTTCATGATGGAGAATTAGTTTGAGCGATGTCAAATCCCTTTCTTTGGAAAAACCTTCTGGAAGAAAAATAACAGGATTCCACAAACCAATTGTCATAGGACTAAAAATAGTAGAACTTTCATAAATGGCGGGAATATTTTTTATTTGAAGTTTTATACAAAGAAAGTTTTCCAATGTGATAATAGAATTATCTAAAATACGAAGACGATTCTTTTTAACTGTCTTTAGAAAATAACAATAATGCAAAATACTGACAAAAAGAGTGGACAACACACCAAACAACCAAATATAAGCAATAAAAATTCGTGGATTTCGTGTCATATTGGTCGTAGAATCTGTGGCAGTAGGTTGGATAGCTGCATTTATGTCAGAAGAATGGTTTGCAGCAGGTGTTGTATTGATGGCAGTATGCAAAGTGGTATTTTGGATTATATTATTTGTATTATTGTTCGTCTCTTGTAATTTTGCCGGAACTTCTGGAAAGAAATTGATATCAAAGTGAAACGGAATCAGTAATCGTGCGACGACAAGTAGCCAGATATAATAATTCCATTTCTTGGAGAAGTATTTTTCCGTCAAAGGATGCAAGACTAAGATGAGAAGTCCGACCAATGTTCCCGACAGAGACAAAGATAGAACAATCATAAAAAGTTGTCTCATAAAGCACCTCCAATCATAAATTCTGATTAAAATAGTCGCGTAGCTCCTCAATATCTTTTTTTGTCAAAGCATCACTGTCAACCAGAGCAGCCGCCAGATTTTTTGTATGTCCCTTAAAAAATTTGTTGATAAAACTTTTGGTTTCTGACAGGATATATTCCTCTCGCTTGATACAAGGAGAATAGTAGTATACTTCACGTTTTTCTTGTAGAAGTGCGCCCTTTTTCACAAGCCGTTGAATTAGTGTTAGGATTGTTGTGCGTTCCCAAGTTTTGTGCTCGTTCAAAAAATTTCGTATTTCTCCGGCGTTTAAGGCTTTGTCTGCTGTCCATAAAACCTCTAGGATTTCCAATTCGGAATCAGATATGGATATTTTTTGTTCCATAGTAATCTCCTTTCCATAATTAAAATTGTAATGACTACTTTTGTAGACAGCTATAGTTTACATCTGTAGACAGAAAATGTCAAGAAGAAATTTAAAAATGCCAATAGCATTTTTGCTGTGGCGTGTAAGTTAGGATTGCTGACAGGACAATCAATTGCATGTGAACTTTCATCTGCCCGCTTTTGCAGACATACAAATCAAGATTGGTGAAATTTTTTGGCTTCTTAAAATTTTGTTTGTGTATTAAACAACAGTATATTATGTTTATTTTTGGAAAAAGAAGAATGTAAAAATCAATATTTCTTGACACTATTTTTCAATAATGCTAGTATTAAAAACAGCAAACAGATATGATAGGTAACGGTGTCGATAGAAATAGGAAAGGACAATAGAAAAATGCAAGGACGTACACATAATTGTAACCAGTTGCGGCTGGAAAATGTAGGAGAGCAAGTAACACTTGTCGGATGGTATGACAACCTGCGCAAGGTAAGCAAAAATTTAGGATTTTTAGTATTGAGGGACTTTTACGGAAAGACACAGATTGTAGTTGAGACAGAGGAAATTATGGAACAGATTGATGCTGTCAACAATGAATCAACGTTGGAAATTGTTGGAACGGTGCGGGAGCGCAGCGCTAAAAATCCTAAGATGGAGACAGGTGATATTGAAATTGTTCCATCGAAAGTCAAAGTTTTAGGAAAATGTCAATACAATGAACTGCCATTTCAAATTGACCATTCTAAGGAAGCAGATGAGAATACACGGTTAAAATATCGTTATTTGGATTTGCGCAATCCTGCTGTAAAGTCAAAGATTGTGCTTAGAAGCAAGATTGTCGCAGATTTACGCACCGCGATGATTGGGCATGACTTTATGGAGATTACAACACCAATATTGACCTGTTCTTCACCGGAGGGCGCACGCGATTATCTTGTGCCATCAAGAAATCACCCTGGAAAATTTTACGCACTTCCACAGGCACCACAGCAATTTAAACAGTTGCTTATGGCTTCTGGATTTGATCGCTATTTCCAGATTGCGCCATGTTTTCGTGACGAGGATGCGCGCGCAGACCGTTCGCCAGGAGAGTTTTATCAACTTGATATGGAGATGGCATTTGCAAGTCAGGAGGATGTGTTTGCAATTATGGAAGATGTGTTGCCTCCAATTTTTGCAAAATATGGAATCTATCATGAAGCATCCAAAGCGCCTTTTATGAGAATCCCTTATTTGGAAGCGATGGAAAAATATGGTTCGGATAAGCCTGATTTGCGCATTAATCTTTTGGTGCAGGACGCAACAACAGTGCTTGCAGATTGTGGGTTTGAGCCGTTTGCTGGAAAGACAGTGAAGGCGCTTGTCGCAGAGAATTTTACGGGGACAAGAAAGCAAATTGACAAGATGTGTGCGGATGTTGAGGTTGTGAGTGCACAGAAAACTTATTGGTTTCGTCTGGATGAAAATGGAGAGCTTGTGGGTGGTATCTCTAAGTTTGTGCAGGAGAAAAAGGCGGCTGTAATCGAAGCACTTGGATTAAAAAATGGTAGTTTTGTGGCACTTGCTGCAGGCGATTTAAAGACAGCACAAAAGACAGCGGGCGTCATTAGAAAAACACTTGCAAGTTCATTTGACGGATATATGAAAAAAGATGAGTATGCATTTTGCTGGATTGTTGATTTTCCAATGTATGAGATTGGCGAGGAATCTGGTGCGTTAGAGTTCTGTCACAACCCATTTTCTATGCCGCAGGGCGGAATGCAAGCACTAGAGACAAAGGAGCCGCTTGATATTTTGGCTTATCAATATGATTTGGTATGCAACGGTGTTGAACTGTCGTCGGGCGCAGTCCGCAACCATGACCCAGAAATTATGATCAAGGCATTTCAGATTGTAGGGCTTGGCGAGGAGGATGTGAAGGCAAAGTTTCCAGCAATGTACAATGCATTTTGCTATGGTGCGCCGCCACACGCAGGCATTGCTCCGGGTGTAGACCGCATGGTAATGTTGATTGCAGGGGAGGAGAGCATTCGTGAGATTATTCCATTCCCTATGAATAAGACCGCACAAGATATAATGATGGGCGCTCCGGCCGCCGTGGATGAGCGGCAGTTACGCGATGTGCATATCCAGATTGTAGCGGAAGATAAAGAGTCATAAATCGAATAGAGAAGGTTTATCTTCTCTACTTGCACCGGACGCGGCAGCGTTAGCTGTATATTTCTTTTCCGCGTCCGTGTGCATAAATTTTAATTTTCTACAAAATCTTCTAGTGTCCGAAAGGTATAACCCAATTCTTCCCATTTAGTCAAGAGTTCATCAAGAATCTCACCGTTTGTCTTGGAAGTGCTATGCAAAAGCACAATAGCGCCAGGATGAATCCGTCCAATTAGTTTTTTAAAGGCTTCTTCTTTTGTGGGCTGTTTATCTTGATACCAATCCACATACGCAAGACTCCAGAAAAAGGTATGATAGCCTAGTTCTTTTGCCATTTTTAGATTCTTGGTGCTGTATTTTCCTTGTGGGGGACGGTAAAAGTGTGCCAATTCTTCCCCTGTGATTTCTTTGAATTTTTGTTCTACATCACGCATCTCTTTCTCAAATGATTCCTTGGATGAAATAGAAGACATATCTAAGTGATGGTAGGTATGATTGCCAACAAAATGTCCGTCAGCTATCATCTGTTTCACCAAATCTGGTGCAGATTCCAGATAATGTCCAACGACAAAAAAAGTTGCTGGCACATGATGTTTTTTTAGTGCGTCAAGGATGGGCTGCGTATTTCCATTTTCATATCCAGCGTCAAAAGTTAGATAAATCACTTTTTCGGATGCGTCTCCTACATAGAAAGCATTGTTTTTCTTTAATTCTTCTGCGCTGGCATTTCCAGTAGGCTGACTGCCTTCCTGTCCAAAGCCAAGGCCCCAGTTTTCGGCGGAACCGCCCGCACTAGCCGGAATCGCTAAGTCATCTATTTTCTCATATTTGACATATGCAACACCTCTGCCAAAGAAAAATGCTGCGGACAAGAGAAGGATAAGCAATGCTACTTTTATCAGTTTCTTTTCTGTTTTCATGGGTGCCCTTCCTGAAAGGTTCTTTTCTTATAGATATTTTCTACCAATGTAAAAAATGCCTGTCTGTAAAAAATATGTCTATTTAACGCGTTACTATTCACCACCCAAAAGGTTGTTCACAGTAACGAGTCAGGGCGATATTTAAAGTTTTGTTGCGCAAAAATCCCCCTCACCCTTGAATCATTTTCTCACGGAATGCGCAGTTCAGCGCATTCCTGACCCGTGAATCGTAATTTTGACTTTAAAAATAAGGCGCAAACACACGCCATACAGTATTGCGAAAGTAATTTTTGCATGTTATGATAATCTGACAGAGCAATCTTGCTCTTGATTTGTAATTGAGATTTATAAAGGAGCGTAAAAATGTATCAATTAATAGATGGTAAAAAAATTTCACAGGAAATCAAGGAAGAACTAAAAGAAAAGGTGGCAATACGAAAAGAAGAAGGCAAAGAAATCTGTCTTGCAGTGATTCAGGTGGGAAGTGACCCAGCGTCCAGCGTATATGTTGGCAATAAGAAAAAGGCGTGTGCTTATATTGGAATCGAATCTTTATCATATGAGCTTCCAGAGGAGACAACGCAGCAGGAACTTTTGAAGTTAATAGACAAGCTCAATACAGATAAAAAGGTAAACGGTATTTTGGTACAGCTTCCACTACCCAAACAGATTGACGAGCAAAAAGTGATTCAGGCAATTGCACCAGAAAAGGATGTGGATGGTTTTCACGAGAAAAATGTCGGTGCACTTTGTGTTGGAAGCAAAGGGTATGTCTCTTGCACGCCACTTGGTATTATTCAGTTGTTAAAGCGTTCTGGTGTGGAGATTTCTGGAAAAAATTGTGTTGTGATTGGCCGCAGCAATATTGTAGGAAAACCAATGGCACTGTTGCTGTTACGTGAAAATGGCACTGTTACGGTGTGTCATTCTCGCACGCAGAATATGCAAGAAATTACAAGACAAGCAGATATTTTGGTGGTGGCAGTCGGAAAGCCAAAGATGATTGACGCTTCTTATGTAAAGGAAGGAGCAGTTGTCATTGATGTAGGGATTCATAGAGACGAAAACAATAAACTTTGCGGTGATGTAGATTTTGAAGATGTTGCACCGCACACCAGTGCGATTACCCCGGTTCCAGGAGGTGTAGGACCGATGACAATTGCAATGCTAATGTATAATTGTGTATCTTCTGTAGAATAAAAGACAAAATGTGATTTTGAGAAAGGCAAATCCATTTTATGCAAATATTGATTAAAAAAAAGTTAAAGAAACTGGCGATAGAAGTTTGCATGATTGCACTGTTTGTTCCGCGATTGTCGGTAAATGCGATAGAACAAAATGTTGCGCAGTCTGTCCGCATTCAGTATGAAACATATATTGCACGTTTGGAATCGATTCAATTTCGACAAGAGATTTCTGAGAAGGGTTTTGAGATTGTAGAAAGTCAAATTTTTCCTTTTGAGCCAAATATTGAATTGGTGGCAGAACCAGATATGACGCCGGAGCGAGAGCATCTTTCAGGAATGTTTTTTATTCCGGCATTTGACAAGACTTATCACAGACTTGTGTTGTTTCTTGCAGATACAGATGGTAAAATTTTATATCGAACCGACCAGCTTGAGACCAACAATCAGATTTTGGGGCAGATGACACAGCCAGAGCAGGAGATTGCATCAATTGCATTTCAGGATCTCAACGGTGATATGCAAACAGATATTATTCTAATTACGTACTGTGATGAAAAGTATAAAGTGGGCGATGTCTTGTTTCAAAGTACCAATAAAAACACTTTAAATTTTTATCGGGATTATCGAATTTCGGAAAAACTCAATCGCTTTGGCATGAATAAAAATGCAAAGGCGATCACTGCATTTGTTCGAGATGGGTATTCGACGGAGTTTCTCTATACAGCGCTCACGCTAAAACAGTTGTGCAGTCATGGATTTCAAGTGATTACAGAACAATGTTATACTAGAACATTTGGCAAGTTGGGAAAGCTGCAAGTGGTGCCAGGAACATATCAGATTGCGGACTATGATGTGTTTCTAATTTATCTTGTCAACGAACAGGGTGATATTTTATCTGCGTTGCAGCCAATGGAAAACTATGATAGTCTGTACGCGTTAAAAGGGATTAATTGCCGGGATATTGATGGAGATGGCCTGAAGGATATCATTGTGTTGGCAAAATACAGCTACGAAAATAAAGAACACAAGTTTGCAGTTGCGAGCGATTACAGTATTTATTATCAGCGTACTGGTGGATTTTCCGCAGATACGGAAATTAAAAGCCAATATCAGTGCAGTGATGAGGATACAATGCAGACATTAATAGACAAAGCCAGATCTTACTGGGGGTGGAAAACAGACGATGATTAAAATACTGATTGTAGATGATGAAAAGCCGATCTGTGATTTAATCGACTTAAACCTGTCTTCGGCGGGCTATCATTGTACCACTGTGCAAGATGGCCTGAAAGCAATCGATTTGATAGAAAAGGAAGCATTTGACTTGGTTTTATTAGATATTATGCTTCCGGGTGCGGACGGTTATGATGTTATGGAGTATATCCGCCCGCTAAGGATTCCTGTGATTTTTATCACAGCAAAGTATGAGGTAAAAAATAGAGTAAAAGGATTGAAGCTTGGCGCGGATGATTATATTGTAAAACCCTTTGATGTGGTGGAGCTGGTGGCGCGCGTCGAGGCTGTTCTTCGGCGGTACAATAAGACAGAACAACGTCTTACTGCCGGGGATGTCACAGTGGATGTGGAGGCGCATCGAGTGATGAAGGGCACAAAGTCAATTGAGTTAACCAACAAAGAGTTTGGGCTTTTGGTGCTTTTTATGCGCAATAAAAATGTGGCATTGTTTCGAGAAACACTCTATGAAAAAGTATGGGAAGGCGAGTATTTTGCGGACAGCCGTACTTTGGATTTACATGTACAACGCCTGCGGAAAAAGCTGGGCTGGGAGCACAGTTTAGTTGCAGTGTACAAGGTTGGATATCGATTGGAGATGTCTTAGAGGAAACATTATGAAAATATCACTGAAAATGTTGTTATCTACAATTGTAGTTATGGCATTAGCGCTTGGATTGAGTGGTTTTTATTTTGTGAATTATGTGTTTGAGACTTCGCTGAAGCGGGAAGTTGGGCAGGCTTCCGACGAGAGCAGCATTCTAAGTTTTGCTTTTGAGACAGCGGTTCTGAATGTGCCAGCAAGATACAATGTATTGCCTGATAGCACTGTGGATGAGATTGCGTCAAAACTTGAGCGAGGAGGACGCAGTACTGAACGATTGATTAGAATTGCCGACGAGCAAAAGGAGATTTTGCATATCAGCGATGGATTTGAAGCGGACAAGCGGCTTTTACAACAGATACAGCCAGATACAAAATCATATCGTATTATTAAGACAACAAATGGTTATTATGTTCATACCTGCGCGGCGATTAATGCGTTAGGACGCATTCTCTATCTTGAGACAATGAAGGACGTCTCCGATGTTTTTACAGAGCGCGCAATGGGATTTTCTGTCTATCGCCAGATGACAATTGCAATGTTGCTGCTCGGCACAGTGATTATGCACTTTATTTCTTCTTTGCTGACAAAGCCGATTCGCCTGCTCACAAAGGCAACCAAAAGAATGGCAGGTGGTGATTATGCGTATCGCGCCAGACAAGTAAGTCATGATGAATTGGGACAGTTAACTTGTGACTTTAATAAGATGGCAAATGCCCTAGAGGAAAATATTGAGATGCTCGAGGAAGAAAATGAGGCAAAAGAGGAGTTTATGGGTGCGTTTGCGCATGAACTGAAAACACCACTCACTGCCATTATCGGTTATGCAGACATGCTGCGCTCGCATAAGCTAGACGAGGAAAAGAGTATCCTATCTGCCAATTATATCTATACAGAAGGAAAGCGTCTTGAGGCAATGTCTTTTCGTCTTCTCGATATTATAGTAGCAAAAAAAGGAGATGTACAATTAAGTGAGGTAGCTACATCAGAAATCTTTGATTATCTTAAAGAAATATTCACAGATGAGAATCGCGGAATGCGTTTTCAATATAAATATGATGAAGGTATAGTGTGGATAGAGGTTAATCTTATTAAGACAGTGTTGGTGAATTTGATTGATAATGCCTGTAAAGCATCTGAATTAGGAAGCCAAATTATCATTCGTGGAATTTGTCTTGAAGATGGATATCGGTTTGAAGTCAAAGATGAAGGAATTGGGATTCCACAGAAAGAGCAACGCAAGATTACAAAGGCATTTTATATGGTGGATAAATCGCGCTCTAGGAGCAGAAATGGTGCTGGACTTGGATTGGCATTATGCGCGGAGATTTTGCGGATTCATCACAGTGAACTGACGATTCAAAGTGAGTTAGGAAAAGGTTCTTGCATTGGTTTTGTTTTGGAGCGTGTGTGAAGAATCTTCTAAATAAGAGATAAGAAGAAACGAGGAAATATGAAAAATACAATGCGATATCTTGCAGTTTTTCTGACAGTGGCGATTGTGATTGCAGTGTCGATATGGGGACCAGAGGCAATGGCGCGCTACAAAGACAAAGGGATCCTTGACAGACCACATGTAGAACAAACTGGTGAGGCAGGAGAAGGGTATCGTTATCGCATGAATGCGAACGAAAAATTGTATATTCTTTCACAAAGTCTTGGGAGTCAGGTGCTTCCTGGAAGCGAGCAAAATGCGTTGACATATGATTCGGGGAGTCCAGAAATTGGTTCCTATGCGTTTGTACAGAATTATAAAGAGCCATCAGGAGATGAGATTACAGATGAACAAATTTATGCGACTTGCAATGATGAATTGGCCGTGTTAAAGCAATTAAACATACTGCCAGAGGAAGTGCGAGAAGTCAATGCCGCTTCTTATGATGCAACGCTGTGTTCTGCGATTGATGTGTTGGAACCACGCAATAATGTGGCGGTTTGGAAGCTTGAATTGTCCAACAGCCAGAAAAATGCAGACAAGGAAAATAGACTAATTGATGCTTACATTGATGCAGATGATGGTAGAATTTATGAATTTTATGTAAGAACATCACTTTTGTGGGAGGAGATAGATACAGACATCATCATTAAAGAATGGGGAAATTATATGGGTTTGGGTGCACCGGCAATCTATGAATCGGACAACCCGTTGTTAGAGACAACCCCATATTTTAAAAAATATGTTTTTTCTGGTATGGGAGATGGAAAGACCGTTGTCACTGTTGGCTATTATGAAGGGATTCAAGAATTATTCTTAAAAATTTCATAAGAAAGAGGCTTTTTTAAAGTTGTTTCTTGCAAAAATATAAAAAAACTGCTATACCTAACTATAGAGATTTTTATTGCAGGTGTGCGAATTGGTACACGTCACAGCAAGAATGCTGATAGCATTCTTCAGCTTAGCAGAGTGCCAGGAAGGACAGGAAAGATGTACAGAGCAGGGATTGATCTAGGTGGAACAAATATTAAGGCAGGAATAATTGATGAAAATCACAAGATTCTTGCGCAGACATCTGCCCCGATAGGAGTAGAGCGCCCCGCGGAGGAAGTGATAGCGGATATGGCGGTGCTGGTGAGACAGCTTATGGATACGCTTGGAATGGATGAGAGTATGCTTGCAGGGATTGGTGTTGGTTGTCCGGGATTGGTCGATGCAGATGTGGGCGTTGTTCGTTATTCCAATAATATTAGCTGGGAGAATGTGGCACTAGTAAAAGAACTTGGAAATTATTTTTCCTGTGAGATTCGTATCTCGAATGATGCCAACTGTGCAGCGTTAGGAGAGGTGAAAGCTGGGGCAGCAAAGAATGTATCAAATGCCATTTTACTTACGCTTGGCACAGGTGTTGGCGGTGGTATTATCCTAGATGGAAAGGTTTTTGAGGGCAGCAATGCAGGCGGTGCAGAACTTGGACATATAAGCATGATACTAGGCGGAGAACCATGTACATGCGGCAGGCGCGGATGCGTAGAAACATATGTGTCTGCGACAGCGCTGATTCGAGATGCGAAGCGGGCTGCTGCTGCGAACAAAAAATCTTTACTCAATCAAATGTGTGGTGGCGTACTAGAGCATATGAATGGCAGAATACCTTTTGATGCGGCGCTTGCGGGTGATAAGGTAGCAAAAGAGGTTGTGGAGAATTACTACACATATCTTGCGGAGGCCGTTGCAAATTATGTCAATATTTTTCGTCCAGATGTAGTGATTCTTGCCGGTGGGGTTTGCAATCGAATAGGCTGCCTGACAGCATCTGTAGAAGAACATTTAAGTTTTTTGTGTTATGGCGGAGACAGGGCGTTTGTTCCGCCAGTGCGATGTGCGATACTTGGCAATCATGCTGGCATGATTGGCGCGGCAAATCTTATAACAGTGCACAGAAGCAGGGAGCAGAATGAATAAAATTGACAAAAATAAACAGAAAAAAAGGAAATCTCTTTTTGATGCGGCATTTCGTCTTTTTACGAGCAAGGGCATCCAAAAGACTTCGATATCAGATATTGTAGATCATGCAGGGATAGCAAAAGGAACTTTTTATCTGTATTTTAAGGATAAATATGATATTAGAAACAAATTGATTGCGCACAAGTCGGGTGAGGTTTTTCGCAGGGCAGATTTTGCGCTTAGACAGACTGATATCTGCCTGCTGGAAGAACGCATAATTTTTATGATTGATAATATTATCAATCAGTTTGTCGAGGACAAAACACTTTTGGAATTTATTTCCAAAAATTTAAGCTGGGGAATATTTAAAAATATTCTGATTGAAGCTAGGGAGGATGATGAAGTTGATTTCTATGACATTTATCATTCGGTGTTTGACGATGCAGGAAAGTTTAGTAATCCTGAAGTGATGGTTTTTATGATGATTGAACTTGTGGGGGCTGTATGCTACAGTGCAATACTGTACAACGAACCAGTTGGAATAGAGGAGCTAAAACCATATCTGTTTCGCACTGTGCGAGATATTATGACCGCCCATAGGATTACAGAACATCCTATTTCAGATAGTATTTAGACGGGGGATTCAAAGTGAAATTTGCAAAATAGTATAAAGTAAATGAAAAATCTTCCGATAAATTAAGTATAAAGTTACAGTTTTGCACAGGACTTTGACTTACTGCAAAGTCCGTGAAATAGCGTAAGCGTTAATATACATCAAACCATCGCCAAGCGATTATGCACGGTTTGATGTTTGTAACAGGAAACCAAGGGCTGAACTGTTACAGAATAAAACCAATGATAACATAACATATTTGACTAGTTGGGAAGGAGGAGTCCGGTATGCGTATAGATGCTTATAATCAGATTCAGCAGATTTACGGAACCAAAAAGTTATCAAAGGCTGAGGAGAAGAAGACAACAGGAACAAGTTTCCAGGATCAGCTTCAGCTCTCAGCGACAGCTCAGGATGCTTCCACAGTTAAGAAAGCCATTACGGCTGCACCTGATGTGCGCCAGAACCTTGTAAATTCCTTGAAGGAACGCATCGACAACGGCACGTACGAGGTGGATGTGGAGGATTTTGCAGGAAAGCTTTTGGAGAAGTACAATGGCCTGTTCTAGGAATGCCATAATATGACAGTGAGGTGAACAGGTGGCAAGCTTATTAGAAAATTTGATTGATGTGCTCGACCGTGAGAATGTGCAGTATGAGAAACTGGTCGTTCTCGCCGAGAGCAAGACTCCCGTCATTGTAGCGGGAGACATTGAAAACCTGGGAAAAATCACGGAGGATGAACAGGAGATCGTAGGCATAATCCAGGGAATGGAAAAGCAAAGAGATAAATTTCTGGCTGACATTGCCAACGTAGTTAACAGGGATGTTGAAACATTGAAACTCATAGACCTGATTCAGATGCTCGACAAGATGCCTGACCAGCGAGAAAAGCTGGAAGGGATACAGAAACGTTTGAGGGCGACCATCGACAAACTCAGAGAAGTAAACGATAGGAATCAAATGCTTCTCGCGGAGAGGTTGGACATGGTGGGCTTTAACCTCAATATGATTCGAGCAATGAAGTCTGCGCCGCAAACAGCCAATTATAGCAGAGATGCATATACAAACGGACAATCGCTTGGTATCTTTCATGGTGGTTTCGACGCGAAACAATAACGACGGAACACAAGGGGAGATACCATGTCTTTGTTTGGATCATTATATTTAGGCGACAGCGGCATACGCACATCGCAGAGCGCACTCAACACAGTAGCGCACAACTTATCAAATCTAAATACACCCGGATATGTCCGCCAACAGGTGGCAAACTCCGACACGACATATATTAACGGAGGGCGTTCGGTAAGAGGAAGACAGTTTCAAGTAGGAACTGGAGCCAAATACGCGGAATGCAGACATGTCAGGGATACCTTTCTGGATGCAGCCTACCGCGAAGAAAGCGGCAGGATGTCATATTATGAAACTTCATATTCTGCAATTCTTGAAATTGAAGATATTTTGGGCGAGCTAGACGGCGCCGCATTTAAAAATTCTGTGTCTGCGCTGTGGACATCGATGCAGGAGTTGGCAAAGTATCCCAACGATACGGTCAACATGTCCATGTTCGTGTCAAAGGCAGCTAGTTTTATAGAAAATGCGACGGCTGTCTATGAATCCTTTCAAGAATATCAGAATAATCTGAACAAGCAGGTGAAGGATTCCGTCGAGCAGATTAATTCCATTGCAAATAGAATAGATGAACTGAATAAAGAGATTATGAAAATCGAGACTGCGGGAGTTGAGCATGCCAACGATTTGCGCGACGAGCGAGATCAGCTACTTGATATGCTTGCAGGGTTTGGCAATATTACCTACACGGAAGAACCAAACACTGCGGTGACAGTACGCTTTAACGGAGCAGATCTTGTCACGGAAGCAAATGTGTACAAGATGGAACTTCTTACAGACAAAGACACTGGTTTTGTCACTCCTTATTGGAAACAAAATGTTCTTTACACAGAAGATGCAAAAGGAAACAAAGTGAAAGATTATTCCTGTGCATATGTTTTTAACTTGAAAGATGAGATATCGACCGCAGCAAAAACAGATGTTGGTTCGCTTCGCGCTTTGCTTCTTGCAAGAGGCGATCATGTGGCAAATTACACAGACCTTACAGTGGGTATGTGTACAGAGGAGAAATTATCTAAGCTTGGTATAGATGCAGATTCTTATTCTGAACAGGCAGGGTTAAAATATTACAATGATTATATTTCTAAGTCTGTTGTTATGAATGTGCAGGCGGAGTTTGATAATATTGTCCATGCAATTATTACAAAAGTCAATGATGTGCTTGCAGAGAATTGTGATCCCAAGAGCGGATATTTGTGCAATGAGGATGGTTCCCCGTTACAGATGTTCCAGAAAATCAACTCACAAGCATATGAGCGCGTTGTGTTAAATAGTACAGAAGCAGCGGTTTTGAAGGGGCAGGGCGTAAAGCTCTATCAGATTTATGATGAGGATGGAGAACCAGTTCCAAATAATTATTGGAAGTACACAGAGGAAGATTCCTTTGCGCCGAACTCATTGTACAATTGCGCAAATACAAAGATTAATCAAAAGTTGGTGCAGGTTCCAGCACTGCTTGGCTTTACGAAGGAGGAAAGCTCAGCAGATTTCAATATTGGCAAGAAACTTGTGGAATCTTTCCAGAATGACGGTATTTATTTAAATCCAAACGCGACAGATATGAGCAGTTTTGAGAATTGCTATATTGATTTGATTAATCAGGCAGCGACATCGGGTTATGTGTTCCAAGAGCTGTATGAGTTTGAACAGCTCGCAATGGAGCAGGCGGACAATGAGCGCCAAACTGTCATTGGGGTATCTTCGGACGAGGAATTGGAACATATGATTATGTATCAGAATGCATATAATGCTGCTAGTAGGTACATCAATGTAATCAATTCCATGCTAGATACGCTATTGAGCTTAGGCGCATAAGACCATAGAGAACAGATATGGAGGAGTATAAATGGCATCAACATTTATGGGGTTAAATATATCGTATTCAGGATTGGTAGCGTCAAACGCTGCGCTGAATACAACAGCAAATAATATTGCAAATGTCGAGACAGTGGGGTATTCCAGACAGATTGTCAATCAGTCTGCGTCGGCGGCAATGCGTGCCTTTGCAAGTCACGGATGCATTGGAGCTGGTGTTGACACGCTTGGCGCGGAGCGTGTCAGAGATATCTATTATGATGAAAAATATTGGAATAACAATTCTAAGCTCGGTGAGTTTGACAAAAAGCAGTATTATTGTGCGATTATAGAAAATTATCTTAGGGATGATAGAGGAACCAATGAGGTAAAAGGTTTTACTACTATTTTTAACGAGTATCATTCCGCGATGGATTCTTTGTCAAACCATACAGGTGAGACGAACTATGCACTTGAATTTGTTGGGAAAGCAGGAAATCTCTGCGAGTACTTTAATATACTATATAATAATTTCCAGAAAATGCAAACTGACGTCAACGACGAGATTAAGATTAAAACAGATGAAATTAACGGTGTTGCACAGCAGATTGCACTTTTAAACAAACAGATTAATATGGTAGAAGCCAATGGAAATACGATTGCAAATGATTTGCGTGACAAGAGAGACTTGTTAATTGACCAGCTTTCAGCAGTTGTGGATGTGAAGTGCGAGGAGCGGCCTATCAAGGATTTGTCTGGTGATGACACCAACATTAATGAGTATATTGTGTCGATTGCCGGAGGCCAGACACTTGTCAATGGCTATGAATATCGGCAGCTTGAATGTGTACCGCGAGAGACATGGCAGAAAGCAAATCAAAATGATGTAGATGGATTATATGATGTAAAGTGGACTGATACAGAAGAAGACGTTGGACTGAGTGCAAACAATGTGCGCGGAGAACTTAAGGGCCTTTATGAAATGCGTGATGGCAACAATGCAGAGGCATTTCACGGAAAAGTATCAAATGTTGACAAACAGAATAAAACAGTAACTGTTGCCACAACAGATAGTTACTTGAAAGATATATCCAAAAGTACCTTGCCGCTGACAAATGGTCAGATTATGTTAAGTGGAGATTTGTATTATTATGATAGCTTTACGTTTGAGACAGATGAGCTTGGAAACACATACTATACATTTCAACTATCAGAAGATAAATCCAGAAATCCAGTGATGCCGTCTGGTGATATTACAGGAAAAACTGCAAAAATCGGAGAGCAGGTAGCTTATCAAGGAATCCCATATTATCTGGAGCAGATGAATGAGTGGGTGCGAGACTACGCATATCATTTTAATGAGATTTATGGTGTGGAGAATGCAACCGATTTTAACGGTAATAACCATGAAGGGGATATCTTTTTTACTGGTAATAATGCAGTGGCAGGTGGACAGTATAACCTCAAAGGGGTGTCGCTCTATGCAACGAGCTATGACAGTTCCCAGAATAATGGTTACTATATGCTAACCGCAGGAAATTTTAATGTAGAGAAATCGATTCAAGATGATGCGAGCACACTTGCCACACACACAGGTGAGGGGGAAGGTGTTTCCAAATATGATATTATTGACAACCTTAAAGATTTGTCTACCAACAAGGATAAGATGGCATTCCGCGGTTGCGATGCACAGAGCTTTCTAATTTGCCTGATGGGTGACTCAGGATTAAATGCACAGAGTGCCAATAGTTTTCAGGAGATCTATTCCAGCATTGAAGAATCTATCGCAAACAGTCGCTTCTCTGTGAGTGGAGTGGACTCTGACGAGGAAGCAGCAAATATGATTAAGTTTCAAAATGCTTATAATCTGGCAAGTAAAATGATATCAGTATTGAACGCATGTTATGATAGATTGATTACACAGACAGGGGTATAAAGGGAGGATAAATACATGGCAATGAGAATCACGACTAAGATGATGCAAAACACATCACTTAGGAATCTGAACATTAACAAAGCACGTCAGGAAATGCTGACGAATCAGATGTCAACTGGAAAAAAAATCACAAGACCTTCTGATGACCCAGTAATTGCAATTCGTGCACTGAAACTAAATTCATCGCTGGATAAGATTGACCAGTATTATGAGAAAAATGCAGCGGACGCTGCAAGCTGGTTAGAGTTGACCGACGCTGCAATCGCAACAGTGAATGGTATTTTGTCAAATGATATTAAGGCAAATATTAATCAGATTTGCAACAGCTATATGAAGGTTAAGGATAGAGAGGCAGTTATTCTTAGTCTGACCAATGCAGTAAAAGAGATCTATTCTACTGGAAATGCAGACAGTGCTGGCAGAAGCCTTTTTACAGGCTACCGCACCGATATGCCATTGACAATGAAATCTGATAAATTTGAGAAAAATGTAATTACAGAGCAGCTTACCAACGCAGCGATTGACAAAAAGACTTTTGTCAAAACAGGAAATCTGAAATCCATCAACGAAGGAAACTTTATGTCACAAGACACCACAGAATACAAGGTAACCACAGATGACATTTATCGGATTCGGTTAGCTTATGGCGAGGTGGATATTGAGGTAGCAGAGCGTGATAAAGATGGCAAGCCTACAAAATATGAATCCAATATTGATATTGGTTTTATGTCCGATGCAAAAGTACAGGGAAACAGTGCGCAAATCAGTACAGGTTCTGTGTCTGCGTTTGTATCGGTTGATGTGAATAAAGTGCCTGCTGAGGCAGTGTTTAATGTGAATGGTCAAGAGTACAGAATGGTAAAGGGTGAAACAATTGATAGTACCACTACACTTCCTGGAGGTGCTACTAATTCGTTACCAACGGGTGTAACCCTCTCCTATGGAGAAGATGGTACCTTTAAGATTGTAGATACAAATATGGTACCGAATGAAACTGCTTCTATTGGCAGTACGATTACAAAAGATTCTTCAGGCAAGAGTGTTGTTACCTTTGATGAAAAGTTTAAGACATCACTTGCGATTAGCGACTACTATCCATCTGGTTCCGACGATAATGCATATCTTTCTGTGGTAGGAAAGGAGAATGCAAATAAACTCACCTATATCGCAGACACAGGAGAATTGTTGCTTGGCGACAATATTAAGAAACGTCTTTCAGAGCTTCCGTCAGATACGGAACTTCGTGTGACTTATGAGAAGTCAAATTGGAAAGAGAATGACCTAGACCCAGTACATTACTTCTATACAGAGCGCACTACAAAGTCCGCGTCCGGCAAAGACAAGACTACCAAATACAATGAAAATTTCCTTGCAGACCCATCAGCAAATGGAAAACAGATTATTGAGTATGATGTTGGGAACAATCAGAGTTTGCGTGTAAACACAACAGCAGATGAAGTGTTTACACATGATATTGGCAGAGATATGCAAGAAGTAGTTGAGATGCTCAAAGAGTACGGAAGCCTAGAAGAAAGCCTGAATACTGTTGAGAGTTTAATTAAGTCAGAAAAATATGACGGGGATGAATTGAAGCGATTAGAGGAGCAGAAAGCAGCGCTCAATGAGGCGATGACTCGCGTGGGTGACAAGATTAATAAGCGTTGTCAGGCGCTGATCAAAGATGGCGACAACTACTTTGAGCGCGCGCAGTTAGCGGAGACAGATTGTGGTTCCAGAGAATCCAGACTGCGCTTAGTTCAAAATCGTCTAAGTATGCAACAGACAAACTTTGGAGAATTGGTTAGTGAGAATGAGGATGCAGATTACACGGATTTGGTAATTCAGTTAAAGAGCATTGGGATGACTTATGAAGCAGCATTGTCTTCCATCAGTTATGTAATGCAAACCTCACTGTTAGATTTTGTCAGATAAAATATAGTAACTGCAAATATAATTTGCCGTTGTTTGTGCGGACCACACATCTAAATTCCTTGTGTGGTTGCGCATTGATTATAGTAACGGCAATGATTTTAATTTTACTATAAATGGCAATATATGAGACTGGAATGGAGTGAAAAGTATGGTAGAAATAGATACTAGAATATTTGGCAGGATTGCAATTGAAGATGAAAAAGTAATCCGCTTTGAACATGGTATACTGGGATTTCCTGATTTAAAGGATTTTACCTTGATTTTTAATGAGGATAAAGGGGCAGAGTCAAGTATTAAGTGGCTCCAGTCCCTACAAGAACCAGCATTTGCAATGCCTGTAATGAATCCCGATTTGGTGATTCCAGGATACAGCCCCAAATTTTCAACGGATCTTTTGAATCCGCTGGGAGATAACCTTGACAGTGAGAATATCTTGATGTTTGTCACAGTAACCGTACCAAAGGACATCACAAAGACAACTGTAAATTTAAAAGCGCCAATAATTGTCAGCATAGACAACCGCAAGGCAGTGCAGCTCATCAGTGATGACGATGCATACAGTGTAAAACATGCTATCTATGAGGAACTGATGGCACAGAAAGCAGTACAAGCATAAGACTAAGAAAGAGAGCAGGTGAATGACATGCTGGCACTATCAAGAAAAAAAGGCGAAGCCTTGATGATCAATAATGACATCGAGATTACGGTGCTTGACATTAAAGGTGAACAAGTAAAAATAGGTATCAGTGCACCAAAAGAGGTACCTGTGTATCGAAAGGAAGTATATATTCAGATACAAGAAGCAAACAAAGAGGCATCTGCAAACATGGAAGGCATGGAGCAGCTCGCAAGTTTATTTGGAAAATAATACAAAAACGATATGAAATGGTATAGTACATTAAAAACCCGTCATAATATGGCGGGTTTTTAATGTACTATACTGTAATAAAATATTTTGAATATTCTGAATATTTAAAAGGGGGTTGCATCTATTCCCGTTTTGTTATAGAATAAAAAAGCATACAGAAAGGAAATGCAAATCGGCAAGTCAAATAGTGCATGATAAAAGAGTATTTGCAATAAAATAAAAAATTTATGCAAAATATTAAAAATAGCTATAAAGTATTTTAGACACTGGCCGATATATATAGCAAAGGTTGAAACAATCAAATCTTTCGTGCAAAAACTACATTTAGTTATTATCGTTAATAACCGAAGATGGCTGCATATAGCAGGCGCGCCAACCAAGCGGCTGAATTCGGATATTATTATAGAGGTTACAACTTAATATCAAAATCGGATATTGAGTGTAATAGATCGCAGTGATGGAACGTCACTGCAAAGACAACTAAATATATAAAAACGCGCGTGTCATAGAAATGGATAAAAGGATTTGTCCATAGACACACCTTAGATAAGGATATCTAGGGAGGCAATCACAAGGAGGTAAATTTATGGTAGTACAGCACAATCTTAGAGCTATGAATTCTAACAGAATGTTAGGCATCACACAGGGATCTCTCAATAAGTCTACAGAGAAATTGTCATCAGGCTACAAGGTAAACAGAGCAGCTGATGATGCAGCAGGTCTTTCAATTTCCGAGAAAATGAGAAAACAGATCAGAGGACTTACACAGGCTTCTTTGAACGCAGAAGATGGTATTAGTTCTGTGCAGACAGCAGAAGGTGCTTTGACAGAAGTTCACGATATGCTACAGCGTATGAATGAACTGGCAGTAAAAGCAGCTAATGGTACAAACTCTCTTTCTGACCGTCAGACAATCCAGGACGAGGTTGATCAGCTCTTAACAGAAATCGACCGTGTTGCTGAGACAACAAAGTTCAATGAGACATATCTGTTAAAGGGTGACACAGACAAAGTTACCAAGTATGCAGCAGCTAAGGATGCAGGTATTACAGGTCAGATGACAGAGGGCGCTACAACAGCTACATTTACTATGAGCGCTTTGAAACTTGGTGATACCATTACAATTGGCGGTACAAAGTATACAATTGGTACAACAAATGCAGGAAGTGTAAAGGGTTCTATTGGTGTAGCACAGGCTGGTGAGCAGGTTACTGTAAATGGAATTCAGTACACAGTAGCAAAAGATAAAACAGAAGTGAATGTTGACAAGAATATTCTTACAATTGCATCAATCCAGGCAAAGGTAACTGCTGGAAGTACAGCAATCTACAATGGCAAGACTTACAATGTTATGACAGATCAGCGTGATACGACTAGAAAAGAAGGTACAACTTCAGACGGTATTGATGATGTAGATGCAACGATAATCACTACAGCAGCTGCTTATAAGAAGATTACACAGGAGTTGAGACTTGCCAATACAATTGGAACAGATGCGACAACAAGTTATGTGAATATGACAAAGGTTTCTGTTACACAGCTTAAAGCAGCAGAGGGAGCGACAACAATTGGTTTCTCAATTATAAAGGGAACCTATCAGCAGAAAGAAGCACTGAACTTCAGCCTTCATGTAGGTGCAGATGCAGATATGACCAACAAGATCTCTGTAAAGATTGATACAATGGATACAGCAGGACTTGGTATTAAGGGCTTGAATGTAAAGGATTCTTCAGGCGCAGCAGCGACATATGCAATTGATGCAATTGCAGATGCAGTAGCAAAAGTATCTGCTCAGCGTTCTTTACTTGGTGCAGTACAGAACAGATTAGAGCATACAATTAACAACCTGGATAACGTTGTTGAGAATACAACAGCAGCAGAGAGCCAGATCCGTGATACAGATATGGCTACAGAGATGGTTAAGTACTCTAACAACAACATCCTTTCTCAGGCAGGTCAGTCAATGCTGGCTCAGTCAAATCAGGCAAACCAGGGTGTACTTAGTCTGTTAGGCTAATCATTACATAGCAAATCATAATAGATTGATATGATATAGAACCCCCACCGCAAATGCGGTGGGGGTTTTTATGCACACGGGCACCCAAGTGAAATTTGTCAGCAAAGACAACAAATTTTTTACACAAAATACGAAAGGAGCGCGCATTTTGGCGCACGATTTCTGCTATGTTATTAGATGAGTGAACAATAACGGAGAAATAACCATCTCTATTCGATTATTTACATTATTACAAAGATACGATATAATGCAATTATTATCAAAGAAGAAAAGTGTTATGAATAGAAGTAATATAAGAAAGGAAGCATATACTATGTTGCCATCATTACAACTACAATTGGAAATGATAACTTTGGAGCAATACGAAAATCTTCCAGAAAATAGAAGAGTAGAAGTTTTTGAGAATGTTGTTTATGATATGGCTAGCCCATCACAGATACACCAGACTTTATCTATGGAGTTGTCTAATATTATTTATAACTATATAAAAAATAAAAAGGGATTATGCCAAGTGTTTCATGCTCCATTTGACGTGAAGCTGTCTGATAAGCCTTTTACAATCGTTCAACCTGATATTATGGTTATTTGCGACAAAGATAAGCTCGATGGAAAACGCTGTAACGGTGCACCCGACTTTATTATTGAGATTGTTTCACCTAGTAACCCAGCAGATGATTATATTCGCAAGTTGTATTATTACAAGAATTATGGAGTGCGTGAGTATTGGATTGTAGATCCACGAAGAAAGACGGTTACTGTGAATTATTTTGAAGATAATATTTTGAGTGTTCAATATTTGTTCGATTCCATTATCAAGGTCAATATCTTTGATGATTTGTACATTAATTTCTCTGATATTGCTGATTTATTAAATATTTAGTCAAAACTGAGTAGATGATTATTTCGACTATTGACTTCTCATATATCTATATACCCTGTTGTTGATGTAAGAGAATACTGGATTGTAGATTCAATAAAATAAACGATTCTGGTATATGATATGGAATATAATTCAGCGCCAACTAGTTATTCTTTTACTGATATTGTAAAGGTTCATATTTATAATGATTTGTCAACTTAAATTTCAAAACTGGATTTTGAAATTTAAGTTGACATAATTGATTTACTTTTTGATATTATTTGAATAATTGAAAAAGTTCAAAAAAATAAAAAAATATTGTAAAAAAGACTAAAGTATTTTGAATACATTCCGATATACATAATGTAAGCAACAAAAACACAGCTTACAAGACAATTGAATATAGAATGGGATAGTACAACAAAATGTAACTTACATGGATAGTATAGTTACAGTAATCAAAGTAACTTAAAGGCAGGCAAAAGGAATTGCCACGGGTAAATGGAAGTGCCCGCAGACGCTGTGATGTCCAAATCTAAATATGTCACGGTGCGTACAAGGAGGTATAATTATGGTAGTACAGCATAATCTTAGAGCAATGAATTCTAACAGAATGTTAGGTATCACACAGGGGACTCTCTCCAAATCTACAGAGAAATTGTCATCAGGCTATAAGGTAAATAGAGCAGCCGATGATGCAGCAGGTCTCTCAATTTCCGAAAAAATGAGAAAACAAATAAGAGGACTTACACAATCTTCTTTGAATGCAGAAGATGGTATTAGTTCTGTGCAGACAGCAGAAGGTGCATTGACAGAAGTGCATGACATGTTACAACGTATGAATGAGTTGGCAGTAAAAGCGGCAAACGGTACAAATTCTCTCTCTGATCGTCAAACAATTCAAGATGAGGTATCTCAACTTTTGACAGAAATTGACAGAGTAGCAGAGACAACCAAGTTTAATGAGACATACTTGTTAAAAGGTGATGCAGATAAAGTGACTATTTATGCATCAGCAAAAGATGCAGGTATTACAGGATTGATGACAGAAGGTGCAACAACAGCTACATTTAGTATGAATGCACTAAAACTTGCTGATA
>ERZ779637.307-NODE-307-length-35385-cov-12.526720_pt1 | contig 35385 bp, 35 predicted proteins | sample MGYA00514196_ERZ779637 | MGnify/ENA primary metagenome ERZ779637 (study PRJEB29562, sample SAMEA4376700) | mouse gut metagenome | isolation source: Cecum | study: EMG produced TPA metagenomics assembly of the A DSS colitis mouse model was used to assess the...
CTTTTCAGGGTTGCATTACTGTTTATTTGTCAAGGTTCGCGAGGTAAATCTCTTCGAGTATTAACCTCTGAAGAATGTTTCCCATTCTTCTGTGCTGTGCCAGTACGTCACCGACGCAACGGATTTATACTACCACAACCATTTTACATCGTCAACCCCTTTTTTTCATTTTTTCAAACTTTTTCTTCATAAGAATTTTTTAAAAAAATAAAAACCGGGAAAAAAAAGAAATCTCAATCTCTTAAGATTCTTTTTAAACGGAGAAAGAGGGATTTGAACCCTCGCGCCGCGTAAGCGACCTACACCCTTAGCAGGGGCGCCTCTTCAGCCTCTTGAGTATTTCTCCACAGTCTGAACTATTCCTCTACCAAATATATAGTTCTACGTTTCCACAACGCAAAGTAATTATACATAAGGTAATTTTGTTTGTCAATGCCTTCTTTCCAAATTCGTCTACAAAATTATTTTCCCCATTATAATTTACAGTATTCCCTGATCGCCGTCTCATATAAATTCTGCCCGACAGAATCGATCACCACAATCACCGGGAAATTTTCGACTTCCAGCTTACGAATCGCTTCCGTTCCCAGATCGTCATAGGCAATCACCTCCGATGCCTTGATGGAGCCGGCCAAAAGTGCGCCAGCACCGCCTACCGCCGCAAAATACACCGCACCGTTTCTGCCAATCGCCTCCTTCACCGCTTCCGAACGTTTCCCCTTTCCGATCATACCGGTCAGACCCATGTCCAAAAGAGTCGGCGCGTACTTGTCCATGCGGCTGGCTGTGGTAGGTCCCGCGGAACCAATCGGCCTGCCCTCTCTTGCCGGAGACGGTCCCATATAATAGATAACATTGTTTTTCACATCCAAAGGCAGCTCTTCGCCCTTTTCCAGTGCCTCATACATTCTCTTATGCGCCGCGTCACGCGCGGTATAAATCGTGCCCGTAAGGTACACATAGTCTCCTGCCCGCAGCTCTTCTGCCGTTTCCCTACTGATCGGTACCGTGATATGTCGCTCCATATTTTATAAACCTTTCGCTGTCACTGTGAATAAATGTTGTGTTTATCTCAAACAAAAACACTATATATACTATATTTATAGAAGAAACTCCTGCAAATTTATAACACCCGCACCGCATGTCTGTTTACATGGCAGCAAATGTTGACCGCCACAGGCAGCCCCGCGATATGTGTGGGATAAGTTTCTATATTAACCGCCAGCGCCGTCGTCGTACCGCCAAGTCCTCCGGGGCCGATTCCCGTTTTGTTAATCTTCGAAAGCATTTCCTCCTCCAGCTCTTTTATATATGGAATTTCCGAATGCTCTTCGAGTGATCTCGTCAATGCATGCTTCGCCATCAATGCGCACTTCTCAAAAGTGCCGCCGATTCCGACACCGACCACCATGGGCGGACAGGCATTGGGGCCTGCGTCCCTCACCGCCGTCAAAATTGCATCCTTCACTCCTTCTATCCCGTCGGCAGGTTTCAGCATAAACACTCTGCTCATGTTCTCGCTGCCAAAGCCTTTCGGCGCTACCGTAATCTTCACCTGATCCCCCGTAACAATTTCGGTGTGTATCACCGCCGGAGTATTATCCTTCGTATTTTCACGAATCAGCGGATCCCCCACCACAGATTTGCGTAGGTAACCACTCGTGTAACCCTGCCTCACACCCTCATTGACTGCATCGGTTAATCCCCTGCCCTCGAAGTGTACATCCTGTCCCACCTCCAAAAACACCACCGCCATGCCCGTGTCCTGACAGATCGGAATCATATTTTTCCCTGCAATCTCTAAATTATCCTGCAGCTGTCCCAGAATCTGTTTCCCCAGCGGCGACTCTTCCGTCTGCGCCGCGCGCTTCATCGCCTGCTCCATATCTGCAGAGAGAAAGTGATTCGCCTCTATGCACATTTCCTTAATATTCCGGGTAATCTCCTCCGTTGCTATCGTCCGCATATTTTCTCCGTCCTCTATTTGTTCAACCCGCGCTCCCCAACGTCCTCCTGTCAAGCCCATGTAAACGCTGTTTTTCTGGCAGCTTCACCCCGGCCGAACCATTAGTCAACAATCTGCTTTCTGACTTCCGCAAGCTCTTCCGGCGTTACCTCCTGCGGCTTCCAGGCGATCGTCTGCCTGTCCGCCCTGTAACGAGGTATCAGGTGAAGATGAAAATGAAACACTGTCTGCCCTGCGAGATCCCCGTTGTTCTGCACCAGATTAAAGCCCTCGCATCCGAGCTTGTCCCGCATCTTAATCATCATTCTTTTTGCCAGCTTCATCACCTCACCGGCAGTCTCCTCCGGCAGCTCAAAAAGATCCGCATAATGATCCTTGGGCAGAATCAGCGCATGACCCTTTGTCGCCGGCCCCTGATCCAGAATGACACGGAATTTTTCATCTTCATACAACGTTTCTGCAGAGACTTCTCCATTTGCAATTTTACAAAAAATACAATTATTCACTTTTGCGGCTCCTCCATTCACAAAATTACTTTCTATAATTCATTCATCAGGCGTTATCTTCGGTCTCAACCCGCCCCGAACTGCAGCGCCTGGTCAAGTGAACGCAACACCTTAAAATCCCCCTTCATCTTCATATCACCCGCCATAAAGGAAGTCTGAAAGCTTGTTCTCCCCGAAATGATGTCCGAAAAAGAGGCGCGGTCAAGCTGTATCTCCACATCCACACGGCCGCCCTCCCCATAATGGCAATCAAGGCTCGCGCCGTCTATCACAATCATAAGCGGCGTCTTTTTCTCCTCAATTACAACTTTAAAACCGGCCGCAAAGCCCGGCTGCGGTACAAAATGCTGTCTGATTTCCTCAATAAACTCTGTAGTATCCTCCTTCTCGCTGCTGCCCATCATATCCCGGAACAAACTGGCAAGCTCTTGAATATCCGCCTTCTGCCGCTGCACATAAGTATCGTCTGCCACATACTGGGAAAGCTGCTCCGACTCCTGCGGTGTGAAATTAACGGTTTTCGTAATTGCGACCTTCTGCTTCACCGCCTGGTTGCTGGCCGGCAGACAAGGCATTTTCTGGTTAATCGTGCGGTAGAGATTCTCCGCGTTTTTCTCAATGATCCTGATATAATCCCCGTTCTCCTCCAAAAGCGACGTGTCCGCAATATAGCCGCAAAGCCCGCTGCACGGAAGGCCGCCAAGAATCTCCCACGCCGTAGCAAGGTTCAGTTTTCCCTCCTGCTCCCCGTAAGTGGTGGACATAACGATCGGGCACATATAGATCCGACTGATTTTTTCTTTATCACCGTAAAGCCAGCATGCATCCAGAAAAAGCTGCATATAGCCGCCGATTCCATACCATTCCAGCGTCGTTGCAAGAATCACGCCGTCCGCATTCTTCAAAGTCTGCGGGAGAGTGGGAATGCTGTTTTTCTGCTCGTAAAGATAAAAAACCTCCACCGTCACACGCAGCTCCTCCAGCACTTCCTTCATCTTTTTTATCACAAACAGCGTAGGATCATCCATAAGACCCCTTCCGCCATAATAGATATTGATCTGCATAAGACCTCTTTCCTTTCTCATCCGCGATCGAAAAACAATTTTATTTTATTATATGCCGCCATGACAGCCGCTACTGTAAAGCCCATCAGAACGCCGCCCACATGCGCCGCGTTATTCACCCCCGCACTGGTAAAACCGCAGTAGAGCGAAAAAGCAATCGCAAAGGCCACCCTGCCCGCCGTCATGGATTCCAGCTTTCCCCGATGCGCCATAACTAAAAACAGAAGCGCCCCTTCCACGCCGAACACAGCGCCGCTCGCACCCGCCGAGCTTCCATAAGCATTCGTAAGCAGCTCATACCCCATGGAAAAAACGTTACCCGCAAACCCGGAGAGCACATAAAGCATCATATAAGGAATCGAACCAAGTCTGCGCTCCACGATCGCCCCCACATAATACAGGACAATCATGTTGCTGAAAAGGTGCTCCACATTCCAGTGTAAAAACATACTTGTAAACAGACGGTACCATTCCCCCTGCCAAAGCGCCGTTACGAGGAACGCACCCTTATTATATAACAAATCCCCCGTAAATGTACATATCAGAAATACGATTACATTTACTGCCACTAAAATGGCACTCACCCACGGCACATTCCGCAGATAATCGGTCTTCCCGGTCTTTTCGGCGTGCGCCGCCTCCCGGTTTTCCCGTGTCAGTGCAAACAGATACTCTTCCAGAATATCTTTCCAGCCGTAAAAATCCGCCACCTGAGTTTCATGGATCAGCAGCCTGTATGCACGCGAATCTATAATCCAGCAGAAACCATCCTTCTCGCAGAGCCTTTTCGCCTTCTCCGTATCATCACATAAAATGAATGTCATCACATGGACTTCCCTCTCGCCCCTGTCATGGAAAAAGGCCTCTATCTGGTTTTTCAGATGCGTATACTGATCCGTTGAAATATAAAGCCCCTGCCTGTAATCAATCACATGGAGCACCGTGATGCCCTGTATCTCCCTGTGGCAGTAAAAATTGAACTCGGGCAGATTAGACGGTATCTTGCCATAACCCTGTTCAAAGAACAGATTTTCCAGTCGTTCCAGCGTTAAAATATCCATGAGAAAAGAGTATCATTTTCAATAAGTGATGTCAAACGAAACGATCTAATCATACAGCGTTTCCCACATTTCCGAATCCATTGCCCGGAAACACATCTCTATCTGCTCTCTGTTATTTTTCTCTTCCGCAAGACAGGGCAACTCGTCCACGCCAAAATAAGCAAACCCTGTCGTTTCTATATTGGGAACGAACTCGCCGGCCTTCACTTCACACTGCATAAATATTTTACACACCTTATAAGCATAAATAGGCAGATTGTGTTTTTCCCTGTCCTGCACCGCAATGATCCGTTTGACCGTAACGTCAAGCCCCGCCTCTTCTCTGACCTCTTTTATCGTATTTTCCATGACAGAAACATTCACGTCAACCCAGCCGCCAGGCAGCGACCATGTCCCGTTCGCTTCATGGACAAGCAATATCTTTCCCTCTTTAAATATGACCGCCCGCGTATCTATTTTCGGAGTCTGATATCCCTCATCACTACAAAACAAATCCTTTACCTTTTCAAGCGGTATCTCCGTTTTGTAGCTGAGCATTTCCGCAGAAATCTCCCGAATGCGCTCATACCTTTCCAGCTCATATTTATCTTTACAGTAAAACAGTCCCGCCTGCGCCAGACTCTGCAGTTCAACCGCCCACTGCAGCCATTTTTCGTTTTTGTCCATAGCGCGTTCCTTTCCAGTTCCTATTTTATCCAGTATAACACGTTCCCGGGCATTTACGCCGTAATTTTGGGGAAAGCTTCCGTTTATCTATAGCAGTAATTCAAATTTCCAAACCGAATCTCGTCCCCCGGCTCAATCTCCACGGTTTCCTGCGGCTGCATCCGCAAGCCGTTGCGATAAGTGCCGTTCGTGGAGTTCATATCCGTAAGCTGTATCACGTCTCCAACCTTCTCAAATCTGGCATGAATCCGGCTGATAGAGTCGTCCGTCAAAACGCAGTCCACACACCCCGCCATCTTTCCCACCGTAAAGGGAAATTTGGTCAGTTCGATATGCTTCTTATTTTTCTTATCCAGCGCATACAATTTGTACTCCGCCGTTTTCACACTGTCAAAAAAGACAGTGTTTCCACAGATTTCTTCCTCTTCCTGCGCGCCGCTTCTGTTTCTGACCGGCGCAGGCCGTCCTATCTCCGGCTCCCGGCTCAGCACATGTTCCAACGAAACCCGCTCCCTGTTCCGCGTGCCTTCCGAGGAAACCGTTCCTCTCTTGCGTACCGGTTCCATCGTAACCATCTCTCCATTCCGCGCATGTTCCTGAGAAAACGGCTCCTGCGACGGCAGATACAGATCGTTCATGTCCTCCGAAAATCTTTTCTCCGCCTCTCGCTGTTCTTCCCCCGGCTTTCTTGCCGACTTCTCTTTTCCGCCGCCTTTCATCAGACCAACAAGCCCGGCAATCAGGCAGACGCCCAGCAATGCGCCGCAGCCAAGAAGCGTCATGACCTCCCCATCCGCCAGTTCATAAGTACTGTAAATATACACAACGCCCGCAATTCCCAAGATCGAAAACGCCGTGACGAACACGGAAAAGGGGCTCTTCCTTTTTGTCGGTGCAGGCGTCTCCTCCCTCTCCTCCCACAGCGCAAGCCCGTCCTCCTCCGAACCGTGCAGCTCCGTCGGCGCTATGACCGTCTCCGCCTTTTCCTTATCAGAAGCATCGCTCCTGTGGAACAGAAAAATATCTCCGCCGCTCTCTTCCGATTCGCCCAAAATCTGCAGCGCATCCCATAGCGAAAAACCGCCGTCCTCCGCTCTTTCATAAATCTGATAGATACAGTCCGCCAGCCGCTCGTCCCCGCTGTCCATATGCTCCAGCAGATAATCCATAAGCGCCTCATAAGGCCTGCCCTCCTCATAATCGGGATAGTAAAGACCGATATACTTTTTGCGCGACAAATCGTAAAAGATATATTCCGGCAGAAAAACCAGTCTCGTCTCGTCCATAAAATAATCGCCTACCCTGCAGTAAATGCCGTGAATCTGTGTAAACAGATCCCTGATCTGGCCGTAGGACATCCGCCGGTTACGATACAGGCTTTCCATAGTTGTTCTGGAGCTGATATCATAGTAAAAATATGTCATTCCATTCACATGCCGCATGGAACAGCGCAGAAGCTCCTCAATTTTATTGGAAGTAAGCTGCCTGCACTGATAGCTTTTCTCCGGCTGCCTGCTTTTGCACGGTAAAATCATATAATTGTGTTTATAATCCCTGAAAAATTTTGCCTCCAGCATCTGTATCTCCCTTCCGATTTCATCTTTGTAAACTCACGTGCATTCCCGCCATTTCATGAGGTACAAAAAATGTATTCATTCTCTGTCAATCCGAAAACATATTTCCCACCCATCTGCATCTGCGTATCATCTTTGTGGGGTTGGCGATCTGTGCCTTTGCCCGGGTGCGGATGCGCCAGCCCTCTTTTCCGTGCATGGTAAACAACTGCCGGATTGGCACTTTGACCTGACACTCGCCGGTCACGCTCGCCATATTCCCGTTTTTATCCACCGTTCCCTGCACCTTTCCCACGCCAAAATATTTCTTGCCAAACTGTTTCTGCATATTTGCGCTTATGTACGGCACCACCTGTTCTTCGTCCTTCTGGATGCTCCCCCGGAAGCAGATCGTATAGGCATCCTGAAACAGCACACATTTGTCATAGGAATAAAAGGACAGATAGATTAAAAGGACAAACAGAAACAGCGTCCATGTAATAATGAAAGAAGCCTCCAGCGTCATATAACCTTTTGCTGTTTTTTTCAGAAGCACACCACCACCCCCATTCCTAAAAGCAAAAAAGGCAGAAAGGGAATTTCCCGGTCGCGCTTTATTTTCCCGAGCGCAAGCAGCACCACCGCCACCGCGGACTCCGCCATCAGTCCCACAAGCAAAATCAAAAAGCACTGATAGACGCCCGCAAACAGCCCGATCATCAAAAGCGCCCATCCGTCCCCATACCCCACCTTCTCCCTTGTCAGAAAACCGAGCAGTAACAATCCCGCGCCGGGCAGTAGAGAGAGCACTACCGCCAGAGGGTTTGTCTCTCCCATCGCTCCGCCTATTTGAAGGCAAATCGCCGTCGCCATCCCCAGCCATACAACGGCCAGCGGAACCCGCCTGCTCAGTCCGTCAAACACAGCGCAGACCGCCAGAAACAGAAACAATACAATCTCTATCCACATTTGGAACACCTCCCTCTCCCGCCGACTTCGGACAGGGGCACCGTATAAATCGTCCTTTTCAGCCCCGGACAATCCAGCCGCTTATGATAACTGCTGCCATAGTCCGTGATGTACACCTGATTTCCGCTTCCTCCCGCGCCGCAGGAGCCGCACGGCGCGTATTTGCCGCCGGACGCATTGCGCAGGTCAGTCACGGACTGCGCAGGCGCCGTCTTTATCTTTGGATTTAAATAAGTGCAATTCCTGTCCAGATGATAGGCCGTTCCCGTTTTTGTGATATACACCATGGGATCCTCCTGCGTGCCGCCGCCCACCGATCCGGCAGCGTCATACCCCGTCCACGCCCTGCCGTAGTAGCGCTGCGACATCAAAAATCCGTCGAATCCCATCAACCCCGCAAAAGGTCGGACACGATAGGTAATTCGCAAGTCGATGATGTCCTCCGCGCCCATCAGCGAGGAGCCGATGAGGGACAGCCCTCCCGCGCCGCCCTTCACACAGGAATTTTCCAGATAGGAGCTGCCCACATACTCTACAATTTGTCCTCTGGCATACCCTTCCGTGACCGCTACGCCGGCCAGCCCGTCAGGCAGCGCATCTCCCACCGTATTTTCATAGACATATCCCGCGAAAGCCAGCTTGTTCCCCACCTGATGCAAGGCTGCGTTGATCCGGCTCTGGGTTCCTATGATGTTCACCGCGAAGAGAATATTGAGTACCGCAAACAGAAAAAACGGCAGGGCAAAGGCGGCCTCCAGCGTCATAGAGCCTCTTTTGCGGGAGAGGATAAAAGACGCCCCTTTTACCCATCGGAGTAATGACTTATGAAAATGACTACCTTGACTTGCTGCAAGATATGCCCGGAGAGAATGTGCTGTCGATTTAGGTCGTTTTAAATTTTGTGGTCGTAAAAAGGGCATCTTTTATCACCTCCCGCGTTAATAGAATCCATAGCTTCTTGTCATTTCGTAGGAATAACCGAAGCGGCTAGCCACCTCCAGATGCGCCTGATAGGCGTCGAAACAGCCGTCCAGCCGAAATCCCGCATTGCCGGGCGTTCGACGGATATCCATCTCCATGATGTCCATGGCCCGCTCCGTCCGCGTTCTCTCATCCTGCAAAAAGACCATGATCTGTAAATATTCCTTATAGTTAAGTCCGTTTCCCCCGGAATCCTCCGTGAGACTTCCTCTCACATTTTTAAGACAGTTAATGCCTGTCTTCCAGTCGGCAGCCGTTTTAAAAATGGGAACTCTGCCGCCGCCAAACAGCGTCTTGACATCCTGTAAGCTCTCCACGTAAGCCCACGCAAAAAGAATCGTATACTTGACCGGCTCCGCCAGCTCCGGCATAAGCAGTACGGCCGAAAGCGCCAAAGCCAAAATCTCCGCCTCCGCCATTTTTTGACTGTCCGAAAGAAGATACAGCATGTTGGATACCTCCCGCCAGAGCAGCAGTTTTTTTGCCACCTGTTCCAGATTCTGCCAGTCCGTATCCCTGCCCGCCACAATATATTCCACCTGATATTTCAGAAGCGACTTATCCATCTCCGCCCCGTAATACCCGCATTTTTCAAAAAGATACATTTGAAAAACCAGATCATTTGGCGCACCGCCGGCCTCTACCGCCTCCGCGCACAGCCCTGTGCCCGTCATACGCCCGGAACGATGGGAAATATAGTCGCTCAAATCCACCTTTACCGCAGAGACCGCGGCGGGATTTTCCAGCACAAGGTTTAGCACCCCGCTGCTTCTCAAGGCATTGACGGCATCCGCCGGATTGTTTAACGGCACCTCCTCCGTCCCGCCATCCTCCGTCTCTTTCTCCGGCAGACCGATCTCCTCAATCTGTTCCTCATACTGCCGCCGCCACGCATCCACATCCTTCGTGTCTATTCCGGCTCCCTGCAGCAAACCGACATTGGCGCTGAGTTTATCTACAAGAGCGCCCATCGGATAATCTCCCATATAGTCCGTAACCTGCCGTTTCAGCACCGCACCGTTTTCATCCGAGGCCACAGAATACGCCGGAATTTCCACCATACCCATATCCATGGCCAGAAAATCCCTTCCCCCAAATAAACCTTTTCCCTCCCCCGGTCGGCAGTTTTTTTGCGCGTATCTGCGCAGATGTGCCTCCGTGTTCGCAATATTGGGATGGGAGCCGCCATAAGAGGTATCTACGAACAAAAGATCATACTGTTTCAAAAGCTCCCTGTGGTATTCAGCCAAAACGGAATTCATACCGATATCCGCCACGCACTCAAACTTCATGCGGATGGCACTGATCCGTGCCCCTTCTATCACTGTGAATACAAGGGACAGGATCAATGTAAGGGATAAAGATAAAAATACCGTTATGTATCCCCGCCTCATTCCATTACCGTGTTGCTGTCTTTGGTTATTTTCTCAAAGACTTTTTCCACCAGTTCGCGAAGCTGCTTTTTGAAAATAATAACCAGACCGATCAGCACCACAATAATCAGAATGATTTCCACCGTGCCCATGCCTTCCTCCTCCCGCAGAAAGTCTCCAAATCCTTTCAGTCGTTCGTTTTCTCTTCTCTTTAACATATTCGTTTCCTCCTTATCATCTATTTTTTATAACAACTATAACAGTCAGTTTGTAATAAGCCTGCAGGCGCGTCTGCAGCGCCGTAGGACAGATACCTCAGTTCAACGTAAATGAGAAATACGCCGGTATCATAATAATCACCATAACCACGCAGAGCATCATCATCATGGGCAATAGCAGTTTTGTTCCCGCCTCCTCTCCCAGCTTTTTCGCCAGATTTTTCCGCTCCGCGAAAGCATTGTCCGCTTCCTGTCTGAGTACCCGCAAAAGGTCGTTGCTCCCCTTTCTGATATTCTGCGATAGCAGCGCGGACAGCTTCATGTAAGCCTGCACCTGGCACCGTTTACCGAAATGCGCGTAAGCCTCCGTCTCCGACCTGCCGCTCTGCAGCTCATAGCAGGTCATCAGGATTTCTTCATATACATATTGCTTCCTCTCCTCCTTTCTTTTTTTATAGTCCTCCCCCATCTTCAAAAAAGCGTTTCGGATGGTCATGCCCGCGCCCATATAGAGCGCCAGCTTATTGACAATCTCCGGATAATCCAAAAGCAGTTCCCGCTTCCTCGCCTCCAGCTTCTGGTCCAGCTCCCTCCCTCTTCCCCAATAAAGCACGCCCGCCGCAAGGATTACCAAAATCAGGAAATAACCGCTGGTGTCCTCTATGATCTCGCTCCAGATAACGGGCTCTGTGCCTACCCGCTCCGGCAGCGCCATCACCTCGCCGTTTCTGCTTCCCTCCTCCCTCTCCCGCAGCAGCTCCTCCAGCCGCGCCCGCAGCGCCTCCTTGGGCGAATAGACCACAGGATTAACCTGCACGGGAAGCTGCAGCTCCCGAAACCAGTCCTCATAACGAAACACCGCCGTCAAGATAACCACCTCGCCTTCTGCAAGCGCCTCATTATGTACCGCCCCATCCGCGTTAATCAGAGAGTAGGCGTCGCTCTCCCAGCTGATCTGAAAGGGATACCCTTCCAAAACGGAAACCAGCTTCAAATCACCCCGCACATCCTCCAGGCAGGCATTCCCGTTGAGAACGGCCCCCGGAAGAAGCGCCACCGCCTCCGTATACGCTTTTTCCAGCTCCTCCTCCGTAAGCTTTCGCTCCTCCAGAAGATAGTCAAAAATTTCCTCCTGCACACCCGGAATTTCCGCCTTCAACCCTATCTGCACATCCCCCTCCCCGTAGGCATTTCTGAAAAGATATCCGCCTTCCATCAGTCTCGCGGCGCTGTGGGCGCTGAACCAGGCGGCCAGACACAAAATATCCCCCACAAACACCACCGTAAGCAGAAGCGTATACAGGGAAATGTAATGCTCCCTGATCTGCTTCTCCGCCGCAATTTCCGGCCGCAGCGTTTTCAGCTTGTCTCCAAGCTGTCTTACATAAAGCGCCCTCTTCCAATCCCCCCTCCCCTTATTCGCCTTTTTTTGCCGCTCCTGCCGTCTCCGAAACATGCGGGCCGCCATCTTTTGAAAGGGATTCCCGCTTTCCCCCAAAGACAGGAAAAACATAACCAAATAGCCGGCTAAAATTGCGACATAAACATAAATCATAAACGCTCCTTTCTCCGCAACGCCTGCCGCCGGGCCCATGCCGCCGTACACACAAAAATATTATGCAGACATTTACTCACACTTCAATTTCCACAATCCGCCTGGAGAGCAGATATGCCGCGCCGTAAAAAAGCAGGCACACCGTCATCACTGCCACGCCGATCAGATTATGATAGAGCACCTCGAAGAACCCCCGGGAAGTCGTCCCGATATAGAAAATAATCAGAAACGGCACCATATTCATAATCTTCTGTTCCACTTTTCTCGCGCTTATCATAAGCTGAACCTCCTTGTCAGTCTCAATTTTCTGCTCGATCACCCCGGCGGTCTTTTCCAGAATTTCCGTCAGGTTTCCGCCGCTCCTCTTCGCAATCAGAAAGACATCCGCAAACTGCATGATATCGGGCAGACGGCTTCTGACTCCCAGCTCATACAACAGCTTTTCCAGCACCACATTGTTTTCAAGCCCCCGCAGCATATGCCGCACCTCTTGGCAGATGAGGCTGTCCGCACCGTAAAGCAGTTCCACATCACGGTAAGACTCCCGCAGGGCATTTTCGATGGAATACCCGGCCTTAACATTGGCCGAGAGCGCCAGCACCAAATCCTTAAACTGCAGGCTCAGCTCCTGCCTGCGCTTTTTCGCCAGCTCCTTTTTCTTCTCCTTCATAAAAAGGACAAACACGGGAAAAAGGCAAATACAGGCAAGCCACGACCGATAGAAAAAATATCCGATCATCGCCACCAGAGACGCCCCTTCCAGAAGCGCAAGCGTTCCTTCCCTGAAAGGGAAATGATAGTCAGCATAATCCGGCAGTCTGCAGCTTTTCGACATAGGCAAGCTCTCCTTTCTTTCGAAGTGTGCCGAGAATTTTTCCGCCGCCCGTCTCCCCCTCCTCCTCGAAGCGGTAGAGCGGACTCAGGACGATTTCCCCGTTTTCAAATCCGCACACCTCCACAATCTCCAACACCTTCCTTGTTTTATCGCGCAGACGCCCCAGATGGACGATAATGTCAATGCCCGACGCGATCTGCTGTCTGATGGCCTCCAGCGGAATCTCCATTCCCATGAGAATCATATTTTCCAAGCGGCTTAGCATGTCCCGCGAGCTGTTGGCATGTCCCGTGGACATGGAACCGTCGTGCCCCGTATTCAGGCACTGCATCATATCGAAGGCTTCACCGCCGCGCACCTCGCCGACAATAATGCGCGAGGGTCTCATTCTCAAAGATGTCTTAATCAAATCCCTGATCGTAATTTCCCGGCACCCCTCCACATTTGCGTTCCTCGTTTCCATGCGGACAATGTTGCTTATATTTCTGATCTGCAGCTCCGCACTGTCCTCTATCGTGATAATGCGCTCCTCCGCCGGAATATAATTGGACAGCGCGTTTAAAAATGTGGTTTTCCCGGAACCTGTCCCGCCGCTGATGAAAATATTGTATTTCGCCCGCACCAGCCTGCTTAACCACCCGCACACCTCCTCCGTGACGGAGCCGAAAGACACCAGGTCTTCCATGGTGATTGGTTTGTCGGGAAACCGTCTGATTGTGACGATCGGGCCGTTTAATGCCACCGGGTTTAAAACTACATTAACGCGGGCGCCGTTTTCCAATCTGGCGTCCACAATCGGCGACGCCTCGTTGACCACTCTGTTACAGTCGGAGACAATCTGCTGTATCACATTTTGCAGTTTCTCCGCGCTCTCAAAGTGCAGGCCGCTCTCCGTAAGCCTGCCGCTCCGCTCAATAAAAATCTTATCCGGCCCGTTTATCATAATCTCCGTAATCTGCGGATCGTCCACCAGCTCCTGCAATACATCCAGCTTGCGGACCGCATGGAAAAGCTCTCTTCTGAGCCTGCCGCGCTCCGGCAGGGAAAGCGGATTTTCCCGCCCTTCCCGGACAAGCATCTCGTCGATCAATTCCCAAATTTCCTCATCGCTGCTCTCTCTGGAATAGTCAATGCTTTCCTGAAGCTTTTCCTTTAAAATTTTTCGTCTTTCCTCTGTGCTACCCATAAATGTCCTCTTTGATAATAGATTTCACATACCCGGCCAGTTCTCCATGCGTCATCATATCCAGACTGTCCGGCAGTTCCTGAAAAATCGGGAAACGGCACTTTACGGTTTTTTCCGAAATCTCGCCCAAATCCCCCTGCTGCAGCATCCGTTCATACTGCCTGAGCTTCGCCTGCGCAAAATGATCCTCCCTCGTGATGGTATAGATCTTCTGACAGCTTTTTAACAAATCAAACAGCCCGTCTATCCCGTCATCCAAATCCAAGATGATATATTCATATTCACCGATTGCCGCAATGTCCCGGCAGAGCGCCAGCCACTGTTCCCCGGGCACCTCCCTGATTCCCAGCGAATACTGCATGGGCGGTATGTAATCCAATCCCCCCGCATTTTGAATGACCGTGGGCAGCCGCAGGGCCAGCTTTTCCCTCGCGCTCTGGAAGTAATACATGACGTCCAGCATATCCGTCTGGTATTCCCGCCGCAAAAGCTCTCCCAGACCGGAATACATCTCAAAATTCAGGTACATTGTTTTATGCTCCTTCGCCAGAAGCTGCCCCAGCGACAGGGCGAAGGATGTCTGCAGACATCTCTTTACCGGGGAATAAATGCCTATCAGTTTAACCGCCGTGTCCGTCGCCTCAGGACAGCCCTTCCACCCGCTGCCGTCCGCAATTACGTTCAGAATTTCCTGTACCACTATTTCCGGGCTCTGATACTTGCTGATGCAGCGCGTATCTTCCCGTTTTGCTTCACCGCTCCCCTGCGGAATGAGTGTCTGTGCCGGCTCGCCGCTCTCCTGCAGAATAAACATCTGCGCCACCTGAGTTCTGATATACTCTTCTTTGATCAGCCGCCACGCGCTCTCTGCGATGAGAAGAATCTCTATTTTCTCCCTGCCCGCAAATTTTTCCAGTTCTTCCACCGCCGTAAACAAGTGCAGCGCATAGGGAAGCTTTACCTTTTCCAGAAGGTACTCCGCCATGCGAAATGCATAACCCTCCTCCGTGTCGCAGATTGCCATAATTTTATGTGTCAAAATAATCCTCCTATTCTGCACACCGCACTAAACAAAATCGGCACCGCAAAGTGAATTTTGTTTTTACAGTAGGTGTGATAATCTTGTTTCAAATCCTCACCGTAGATTTTCCAGTGTCCCGTCCGCCAGACTTCATGCAGATACGAGAAAAAATACCGAAATCTCTCCCTGCCGTTTTTCTCCGCCGCAAGCTTTATCAGCGAAAATGCCGCACCGATCACAAAGGCTCCCGCCAGAACGGACAAAAATTCTCCCACCGTCAAAAAACTTCCGATCATGACAAACAGTTTTACATCACCCGCGCCGAGTGCGCCTATCACATACAAAGGATACATAAGCAGAAACGCTGGAAGCACAGATGCCAGAAGATCCGGTAATCCCCGACCGGACAAAACGCCGCCCGCAATGCCGATTACCATGCCCAGAAGAATAAAACCGTTTGGAATCCGATCTGTTTTTAAGTCCGCCAACGCGGAAAGTAAAAGCAGGAGAAGCAAGACAGATTGACAATAGGTCAGTCCAATACAACCACCTCCACCTCTCAAAATAAAAGTATAAAAACCTGACTCAACGAAATAATTGGAAGATCTTCCCGATGCCCTGAAGCGAGAAGCGTGTATTCCGCAGAAGGGAATGACACATAGAATTTCTTGAGTTGTGACTTGAATTATAGCACAATGGAAAAATTTGTCTATTGTAAAATATTCACAAGATTTTAAAGAAATGAATGCCGTAAAGTACCGCCACCCCAGGAAATCCAAGGATTCCGGATGTCAAAACAGTAAAAGGATTGATGCCTACCGCCACCTGCAGCTGTCTGGATGCCAGCACATAATTAATCGCGTAAATGCCCATGGTTCCCATCACCGCGCGAAGAATAAAATTGACCAGCCATTCTACCTTTCTGCCCATCGCGCCGATCGCCAGCACGATCAGACACACCGCCATGATAATAAAAGCTCCGCTTACGTTTCCCATAGTCCGATATCTCCGCCCGTTCCGCCGCCCTGCGAAACGTCTCTCCTGCCTGTCTCTTTACACCATATGAACCAACTATTCATAATATTACATGAATATTTCTGGAAATTTTTACCTAAACTAATGTGAGAAGAACTTCTAGCCGCTCACGGCAAAGGCTGTTTCGCGGAGAAGTTCTAAGTCTCACATAGGAGAATGCCAAAAGCAGCATTCTCCGCATAATGTTGGTTATAGTAAAAGTCTCGAAAGGATGGTTCCCCTATGAGAATGATTTTCAGACAGAGTCCCTGCATACCGGAAGAAAGCGAAATTATCGTGGACAGGCAGAAGATGACGTTGCGAGAGGAATTGGCCCTTGCCAGAAACGCGCTGGAAAACGCCTACGCCGGATTTGACAATGCGACAGACCCAGATTTGATTGACTGCTACATCTATGAATTAAACGCTGTTATGAAACGGTATAAATACTTACTGCAAAAGGCAGCGGAAACTGAGCCGCTGCCTGAAAAGGAACTTGCGGAGGCTTACCGCCCCCTAACGTTCTCTTAGCTTATAATCTGACAGGGAACACGAAACATTCCCCGAACCGAACGCATTAGTGCCCGATTTAGACACAGAAGCCCCGGTTCGCAGCGGGGTCTGCAGCATTTTCCATCAGATCATTTCTGCCGTAGGTAAGCCCCGCATACACAGTCTGGGCATTACCCATAACAGGCCCGCTTGCGTCCTGCCCCTCAATCTGCTTATAAGCGCTCAAAAGCTTATCCAGCACCGGGCGCACATGCTCCAGACATTCCGTATCACTGTGCAGAGCCGCCTTCGCCACCTCCCTGTTGATGTAGAGATAGAGCTGCAGGAGATTCCGGGCCACCTCATACTCCATATGCAGAGAATCCATAAGCTCGCACATGCAGCCCTGAATCCTGCGGACAGCGTTTTTCAGTTCCGACCTGTCTCCGGCGGACAGCGCTTCCTCCGCCTCGTCCACATAGAGCAGCGCCATCTCATACAGAATGGTGATAAGCTGCGTCTTATTTGCCTGCGTAATCCGCAGGGTATATTCCTGTTTTAATTCCTTCGTCATTTCGCAAATCTGCCTTTCCAGAAATTTATCACATCATTATCATTTTGATTCGCAAACCCGTGCTTAACGCTATTGTAGCAGCTGCAGCACCTGCGAAGGTCTCTCGTTGGCCTGCGCCAGCATGGAAACCGCCGCCTGGGATATCACCTGCTCCGTGGTGTACTCCGTCATTTCATCCGCCATATCCACATCCATGATACGGGAGTAAGAGGCTGTCATATTCTCATTGGACACCGCCAGGTTATTGATGGTGTGATCCAATCGATTCTGATACGCGCCGAGCCTGCTTCGCGCATCTGACACATAAAGGATTGCGCTCTTGATTGTTCTGTTCGCATCCGCACACTCGTCTGACGTAGTCATTTTCATGTCTTCCATGTTCATCCTGTTCAGAGAGATTTCGGGGATACGAATCCCAAGCTGCTGCCCCTCGTTTGCACCCGTCTGGATGTCCATGCTGCCGATGCCGGTGATATCAATCTTCAAATTCTGTATGGGTTTCATCAGAAGTCCCCCATACGCAGTACCATTCTCCTGCTCGGGCTTCGCCTCCGTGTTAGGCACTGTCGTCTTAGGTCTGTCACATACATATTCTAGCCGAAATCCGGCCGCATTCGTAACGACAATCGTATCCGTACCAGCCGCATCATTGGGCACAATACTCGTAACTTTTGCATCCGACGGAACACCTGTTGTACCAGAGTCCTGCAGTACTTCGGTAAAATTAGCCTTTACAGCATCCTCATTCAATTTCGGCACCCAATTTGTTCCGTCATCTACAAAATCATATGGCACCTCAAAGCCGGGATACATATTCTCTTTGGACAGTTCCAGAGTCATTTCAAAATCCAAAGGTCCCTTCAGCGTAATTTTCGACTTCACGGTATCAAAAACCTCCACGCCCTGCGGGAATTCAGGACCAAGATTGATTGTGACCGCGTCCTTAACAATATTCCCTTTCGCATCATAAATAACATCCAATTGATTAATGGTATATTCTTTCGCCGTCACTTCATCCGAATAATAATCCACCTTGACCATATTGTTATCCGTGTATCCCCGCAGGTCAAAAGTGCCGTCTAACAGCGTCTGCCCATTAAACTGCGTATCCGTAGAAATTCTGGTGATCTCCGCCTTGAGCTGCTTTACTTCCTGCTCCAGCGTCATGCGGTCGCTGGTGGTAAGCGATCCCGTCTCACCCTTAACTGCCAGCTCGTTCATTCTCTGCAGCATTTCATGCACTTCCGTCAGCGCACCGTCCGCCGTCTCAATAACGGAGATGCCGTTCTGGGAGCTCTGGGTCGCCGTGCCGATTCCCGTAATCTGCGTATTCATCCTTCTGCCGATAGCATAACCCGAAGGGTTATCCTTTGACGCCGTCACCTTCAAACCGGAAGAAAGGCGCTGCAAAGATTTGGATACCTTACTGTCCGATGCATTTAATGCATTGCATGCGCGCATTGCCGGCGCATTATAACTGATCTTCATTTTTATTTCCTCCTTCTTATGCTGTCAAGGTCGTGATAAAGGCTTTCGCAATTCCGTATAGCTCCGCCGTCTGCTGACCTTCCCCGCCGTTTATATCTTCCTCTGTGTAGTCCTCGCCGTTTACCTCTCTGCCCTGCAGAATAACCAGACTGCCCGTCTCTCTGCGTGACCCTTCTTCCCCCAAAGCTGTCAGCGCTTTTTCCAACTCTTCCTTCCTGCCCTGCAGCCAGGTCGTCCCTTCACTGCTCTCACAGGCGATGTAGCCGGATACCCGCTGTCCCCTGAGGGAAAACTTAGCCGTAATCTGTCCGAACTCTTCCGTCTGCACCGTGACGTTTACCTTCCCCGTCTCTGTTCCGTGCAGGATCTTTAAATTGATTGCTGTCAACTCGCCGTTAATCTCCACAGGAATCTGGTAATTCTCCTCCCGGGAAAGACTTCCGGCAAGCGCAAGCTGCTTTTGACAACTCTGTAAGGTACGCAGATCAAGAAAATCTTCCGGCGCTTCCGCCGCCTCATCCAGAACCGAAGAAAGGGTTTCCTGCATTTCCTCGTAAGCTTCCTGCGCGCTCTCCTTATCTGTCAGACTCTCTATCAGCGCCTCGGCCTTCCGCATTCCTTCCGAAACGCCTGCGCCTTCCTCTAAATCCCGCAGCTTTCGATACAACGCGCCGGGTTTTCTCCGAAAAGCCGCAGCCGCCTCCAGATTGTTGGCCGTCACAGGCTGCCTGTACGCCACGAGTTCTCTCACCACAGCCTCTTCCACGTTCTCCAATCCGCGGTAGGACTGTATCTGTTCCTGCATATATGCCTGTTCCAGAGAGGCATCCGCCGTCTGCTGCCGCAGCGCATCCGCGAACTCTTCCATAGTCGTATCTGCTGTAAGATTCGCCGCCGCAAGCATTTCCGGTTCCAAACCGTCCACAATCTGTCCTGCAAGCATATGGTAATAACTCTCCGCCTGCTCCGAAGATTGCTGTTGCCGACCGCTCTCCCGATTTTCCGATTCCGCGCTCTCCTGTCCCAGATTCGGGAAGCCGCTCAAAATCTGATCAGTGATGGACTTGTTTTTCGCCACGGCATCCACACCGTCAAAACCGTCATCCACCCTGAAGTCCATGCCCTGCTTTTTCGTGCTACGCATTGCAGTCAGGAGGTTGCTGAAAGAAATCTGTGCCCCTTCCTTCAGGAGACTGCCCACCGCAGCGTCATCCGACTTCTCTAACTGCCGGAACATGCGGTAAATCCCGATATAAGCCTCTCTCTCCTGCTCACTGACCGCATGGCTCTTTTCCAGTTTATATAAATATTTACTGAATTTCTCATCACGCGCCGCATCACCTGCGCCGCTCTCATCCAGATACTGATTCAATTCTTCCATAGACATGGTGAGCGGATTTTTGCCGTCCCGGATCGCCTGTAAGGACGCCGCCGGGGTCATCCTGCGGATGGTCTGCTGCAGCTCCATGTCGTATTTCTTCACCGCGTCCATATTCTCATCGGTGATATCCATACTGTTATAGCCCAAGATCCGCACAGCCTTGCGGTTTTCTTCACTTGTCTCAAGACCCATATCTTTCAGAATGTCGTCCACATTGCGGAACGCCTTGCGGATGGAATCTCCCATATCCGCCCGAGGCGCCGTCATCAGCGTCTCATAGGATTCCCTCGCCGCATCATAAACATTCTTAAGCGCCGTGCCGTTCTTATGTACACTGTCAAGCGTAAAATCTTCCGTGCCGTCAACATACTGTACAAGCACCGCCGCGGGAAGGTACGGAATCTCTGAAACCTTTGTCTGCACTTCCTCGTAAAGCGCTGCTTTCCCCGCTGCAGCCGCCGCGTCGGCATCCCCGAAAAGCTTCTGATTCAACTCCTGCTCCAGCTTCTTCAAGGCCTCCACCAAGGCTTCCAACTCCGTCGTATCTATGGAATAGCCGCGGGCCATCAACTGGCGGTTCGCCTCAATGGTCATCATCAGCCGTGCTTCTTCCAACTGCCGCCGCTGGGTAATGGCCGCCGGAATCTCCTGTGCCGCCTCGCCCGCATCTATTTTCTCCTGCGCTCTCGTCAGATTCCGCAGATTAACTTCTTTATTCTCCGCCACCGTCAGATCAACCGCTTCATCGCTGATCCGCCCATAGCTCTCCGCATAATCGGCCGCACGTTCCAGACTGCTTCTGCCGTCGGCCATGTTGGCCTCTCCGGGCCTTTTTCCGTCGGCAATCGCCGCCGCTGCCGCTGCCAAAACCTTCTCTCTGTCCCACGGCTGCTTCGCCTGCCCGATTTCATGGAGCTTCTGCATGGTCTCCGCCGTCAACGGCACGCCCACGCCGATCAGCCACTGTGCGTTCTCTATATTCTCTTCATTAGTTGCAAGTCCGGCTTCCTCCAGCACACGCTCAATCTGCGGACGGAGCTGTTCCCAATTATAATCCTCCGCCTTCTTCGCGTAGTAGCCCGTGCCGTCTGCGGCATAATAACCGTGCGCCTGTCGCTTGCTGTCAGTAGCCGCGCTGTGGCCCGCCAAATAAAGATTGTCGATGGTGGGATCCATCCGATTCTCCACCATGTACTTTACGGCACCTTCCCCGATTTCCGCCGTCTGCATAGCTCTCTCAAACGCATCCTTCACTGCCCGCACATTCTCTTCGGTAAGCGGAATGTCATGCGCCTGAAACTGTAGGGCAAGCTCCTGTGCAAAGGCTTGGCTGCCCGTAATCTGTGCCAATGTGTCCGCATCCAGATCGTCGGTATAGCCCGCAACTTCCGTGCCTCCTTTTACAAGCGCTGCCTTAATCGTGTCGACAATGGTGACAACTTCCTCGATCTCCATATCACCGGGATGATATCCTTCCTGCTGTAAGCGGGAAAAATCTTCCCCGGACATAGTATTAGACATTACTGTCATAAAGTCTGTCTGCGTGGCCACGTCAATAGCCGCCGCATCCTGCATAACCTCTTCTGCGGTCTTTCCGTGACCTCCGTAAGCGTTGTTATCCATAACTGTGCCAGAAATGTCTAATGCGTAATCACCCGCACGCTCCGTCCTGGTCGTCCGGGTGTCTCGATATGCAGTTGTCGCCCTGTCTACATTTTGATTTGCATTACTGTGATCAAACGTAACCTTCATAAGTCTTCCTCATACAAAATGTAGTGTATTATTCCGTATAAGCAGACTCGAAATGCGTTGCATTTCTCGATCGCGCTACTCGTCATAAGTCCCACAAAACACACCCTCATGCAAGCATGGCGCCTGCTTTGTGTGTCTTCCGATTCTGCTTATACGCGTAAAAAAGGGCAAATGATTTCTCATTCACCCTTTATTTCGGCATAGCCAAGCGGTTTCTTAACCTTTTTTAGCATTTTCTGTACGCGCAATTTATTTTGCCCGTGAATTTCTAAACAGATTCATCCAAAACTCCCATGATTCTTCTCCCGCATTGTCATTTCTGTCAAACTTCTCTTTTACCCCCTCCCATCTATTTGGCTCAAAAATACACGTCCAACCGTTAATGCCGTCTTTGTTCCGAAATGAAATGCTATTCGGTCCAATCTGCATAATACCTCCTGCGGTCCGCTTCGTCAGTCCTCTGACCTCAAAGGTTGCATGGAACCATGCCTCTTCATAGGAATGCACAAGATTCGGATATTGTTCCAGATACTCCTTGGCGAGAGAATCTAATTTTTCACGCGCTTCTTTATCCATGATAATCTGTCCGCCGCTGCTCTCAAAACCATTTGGCGTTATGTACCGTATGCCCGTCTTTTGGTTCTGTCTGACTGTAAAGTTTATTAACGGCTTTTCTTCTAATTCCGTTACTCCCAGCGCTTCTTTGATTCCCTGTTCCAATTCGCCGTCAACTACAACCATATTAAAGAGTCCACAGCCAAGATCGTTGATTAAAAACTTAAGTCCCGTCTTCTCATCTACCTGAATGTCATTTTGATTCAGTTTCCAATTAAATACTTCGTCATTGCCCCTTGCCTTTTCGTAAATACAAAGATAACCGCCCTCCCTGCGCGTAATGGAATACTTCTCTGTCTCTACATCTTTGATGGCGCGCGTGTCATATCTATGCATATCTGTCTGAAATACTCTTCCGTATATTTCACAGTCAGGTCTTGTCTTCCTTTCAGAACCGATATACGAATCCAATCCGGCATTGGTTTTTCTCGACATAATATCTGCAAAACATCCATTACCTCTATGTGTTATATTTCCTGCTGATTTTCTCATATCCGTCAGGGAGAATCTATTATTGATTTGCATAAATGTCATATCCCTCGCTTCTTGATTGTGACGCGTCTATTGTTTTTGCCATTGTATGGTTCTCTTTTATAAGGAATACCTTAAGCATTATAATTATACACACTTAACGGCATCCCTTTCACAACCTGATAATTGGAATAGCATCCTTAGCGTCGCTGTATTATACGTCTCTGTATGAAATACGAATCAGCGTGTGGAAAAGTTTCATCCCTGGAGTGTAATCCCGAAACACAATTTCATTTAACGTCATAAACATCTGGTAGGTGTTATCATATCTTTCCTTTAACACAGCAGTTCCCGCATTCCCATTAGAATAATAATATTCCTGCCTGTCATCTCCTACCTGTACGGAAAAAAATCCCTCTGTAATACCCGCCTCGTTTATAAGCCTTCTTTCCGTTTCTTCAGAATAATACAATCCGAGAAACGTACCGTTTCTCGTTAACATGACCGTTCATTGTCAGACCTCCTTCATCAAAAACTTCTTGATATTTCTATGCTACAATAGCAGTTATACTCTTATTCATATACTGGATACACATAAATAACTCTCAAAACAGGCGTAAATGATATCACCTTATTATATCCGAATTCGACCGTCCAGACTGACTCGACCGGTAAGTTCATAGAAAGCAAATTGTCCCTATACCATGTGTGCTTTACTAAGGAAAATCCAAGTTCTCTGCCAAGGCTTTTCCTTGCATTTCTTATGTTTTATTTTGTCTGGAAAGCTTCAACAGCTTATCAAGAAACACCTTATAAAACTCCCTTTCTTTCATGATTAACTGCTGATCCTCCCTGCTTCTTGCTGGCGATCCGGCAAGCGGATGGTTCACATCATATATCCACTTTTTTACCGCTTTAATTGCACTTTCCACAGAATTTCCCAAGAGATCATTTTCGTTAAATTCACCCCTGTACCATCTGACAAAGCGGTCTATCCCCATTTGGGTCATATGCGCGTGCTTGCCGTCTTTGGTTACATATTGACCGCCCACTGTAAAAAATGCATCAGTTTCTTCCTCTGCCTCCATCCATGCCTGCTTTACTTCATCCGGCGCCTGTGAACCAATTGAATCCAAAATAGCCGAGGTCTTTTGGGGCACTTCGCCGTTATCTGCTTCTTTTGTTTTCATAACTGCAACATCAGAAAAAGACCTTTTTTCGTTATTCGCTATGTTTTGTCTGCCTTTATTCACAGAAGTCATATATGATGCACTGTAATTATTACTAATCTGCATAGTCTCCCCCCACCTTACCGAATTCTAAAATTGGTAATATACATAGTATTCCATGGCGAGTTAGCCGATTTGGAATTTGCAGAAAAATAGCCGCTTGTGAAATCTCCCTCATACAGCCATGTGACGAAATACCCGTCTATAATTCTGTCTCCATCCAAGTCAACGCTTTGAATCCGTTCACGCTTCATAGACATATTATTTAAAGTTGCCACCCGTGATTTCGCATACCCCAATTCAAATGTCGTAACGCGCAGCCATGACCCACCATGATCCAACACCGTTGCTGTTGGATAGACGGATGACGAATGCTGTATGATTTCTCCAGCAGGCTGATCTTCCGAATAAACTTCATAAACATAAAATTCTGTGAGCGGAGGAGCTGCCGCACGTGTTGAAAAATCACCCTGCGCTGTTTTATCTCCCTTTTCCGCCGCAAATACTACATTTGAGAACATCATACAAAATACCAGCGCCAAAGCTATAGTTCTTGTTACTTTTTTCATCTCTTTCATCCTTTCGTTTTTTATTTTGTAGTTTGCAAACCGTTAGAACCGCTGGAACTACATCTATGTAGTTCCAGCGGTAATATACTACGGATTCAGTCGCAAGTCAAGCAAAACAACGTCTTTATATTTCAACAATTCACATTGTATAACTTTCCTTTTAATGCGTGCATTTCGTTGATGTTTCCGTATGGGAATATTCTTTCACTCTCAGCTCTCCGCATATGGTGCACCGTTCCGCATAATAATAATCCGTCTTACAGCTTCCATCTGTATACTTGTGATGGTTCATAACATATCCGCTCACAAAAGAATGCGGGCACCCAGCCCTTTCCATGTTATCGCTCGGTAACTCTGACAAATCATAAAACACCCCATCGTCTCCTAAAAATTTCTGATAATTTAGACCCTCTTCTTCTGAAAAACGTATTTCCGCCTCAACAAACTTCTTTGTATTTTCTTCATTTGGTGACATTTCAAAAAAATCAGCATCCCCTCTTATCACCTGCGGATTCTCATAAGCACAAACCGTCAAAGAACCCCCAAACAGAATAACCGCACCCAGCAGCAGGGACGCCACTTTTTCTATCGCCTTACTCTTTCTACTCCGCAACATACTTTTCAACCTCCATTCAACCATTATTTTACCTGTACTTAAGTTCGCCTGATGTGCCGATTTCGTCCATCTGCCCACCTGTGACATATTAATAATCACTTCTCCGTATCTCTTTCTTCTCTCCAGATCAAGCTCCTGCACTAAAATGGCATCGCAGCTATGTTCGCTGTAAACGGACATCACGCTAAAATAAAGATATGCCAATGGATTAAACCAATGCAGGAGAACAGCGAGCAGACTGATATATTTCCACGCTACATCCGATCTCTTGACATGAATCAGCTCATGTTTAAGGCTGAAATAAATTTCATCTTCTGTTAATCCCTCTTCCGGTATGATAACATATTTTCGGAATACGCCCATCGTGCAGATTGTGTCAAACTCTTCGGCACGCAGCAGCGGTATATTCTTTTCGATGCCCACTTCCTGTTTGACCCTGTCAAATATGGCCAGATAATTTGTCCGACTTATTTGCGGGTTTTCTTTCAACGCCTTCAGTTTTTGAAATGTATACATGTTCCTGATGCCCACAAACAACAGACCGCACGCCCAGACAGCCCACATCACCAATATGTATGTCTGCAAGTTTATATGTAGCCTGCCGCCTTCTTCTATCCCTATAAAATTTACTGCCGCAATATTTTTCATGTCCCATTGTCTCTGGGTACCCAATATGCGGGACAGTCCATATTTATACCCACTGTTGTATTTGGGAATTGGAATGCAGAAGAAAACCAACGCCATCTTCATCATGTTGTATGCCCACGCGGGAGACAGTATCCTTTTTCCCAAAACAGCACACAGGAAAACAGCAAGGAATACCACACTTCCGCTAATGGACATCGTCAGAACAAGCATTATGCGTCCTCCAGAAATTTTCTCAGCTCATCTGCTTCGACGCCGCTCAGCTTTTTACCTCCGTTTAATGCTGACATAAACTGATTCAAAGAGCCGTCAAAATAGGAATCCAGAAGATGTCTGGCCCTTTCCCGTTCGTACTGCTGCCTGTTTAACGCCGCCTTAAAATATCGTCTTTTCTTGAATCGCTCTTCCCCTTCACACCGAACAGATACGACGCCCTTTTGTTCCATCCGCGTTAAAAATGTGGATAATGTCTGTTTTTTCCACCTCTTTTCCGAGTCCTCTCCAAACTGTGCCGCAATATCCCTGTAGGAATATTCTTTGTCCTCTTTCCACATCCACTCCAGAATCTCTTTCTCGGAGTCAGAAAGCAATATTTCGTTCATGACTTGACCCTCCTTTTGTTTTATGGTACTACACACCCGTAGACCTGTCAATGCAAAATAAAAAATAATAAAAACGGACGACCAGTCACCCGGTCGTCCGTCATCATCATTTAAAAAAGAAACACCGCAGCCGTATAAGGCGGCAAATCAAAGGAAATGCTGTAGTCCTTAAAGTTACACGGCTCCTTCACCGCCGCGATCTCGGCGGGAATCACGTTTCCGTTTCCGCCGAACCGCTTCTCATCGCTGTTTAAAAGTAGCTTATACTTTTTCTTCTTCGGTACCCCTATTTTGTAATTTTCCCACATCATAGGAGTCATGTTAAGTACAAACATAATATTATTTTTGCCCGTCTTATCCTTGCGGAAAAAGCTGTATGTACTGCGGTCGGCATCATCGGCGTTCAGCCACTCAAAGCCCGCCCAGTCGTTATCGATCGTATACATCGCCGGGTACTTGTTATAAAGGGCAAGCAGCTCCTTCACATACTCGTGCATCCCCTTATTCTGCTCCTCGCCGAGCAGATTCCAGTCAAGCTCTCTCGCCTCGCTCCACTCTCTCTCCTGGCCAAAATCCTGTCCCATAAAGAGGAGCTTTTTGCCCGCATGTCCGATCATATAGCTGTAGCCCACGCGCAGATTCGCATATTTATCTACAGGATAACCGGGCATCTTGTTGACCATGGAGCATTTCAGGTGCACCACCTCATCGTGTGAGAGAGGCAGAATATAATTCTCGCTATTGTTATAGCTCATGGCAAAGGTCATGGCATAGTGGTTATTCTTGCGGAAATACGGGTCAAGCTTCATGTACTCGCAGAAGTCATGCATCCAGCCCATGTTCCATTTGAAGCTGAAACCAAGGCCGTCCTCCTCCACCTTGCCCGTCACCTTCGGCCACGCCGTAGACTCCTCCGCAATGGTGAGGAATCCGGGATATGCGCCGTGCACCACGGAATTTAAGTGTTTGAAGAACTCGATCGCATCCAGATTTTCCCTTCCGCCGTATTTGTTGGGCACCCACTGGCCAGCCTGCTTGCTGTAATCCAGATAAAGCATAGATGCCACTGCATCGATACGGATGCCGTCAATATGGTACTCTCTGATCCAGTAGAGAACATTTGCAATCAGGAAATTTCTGACCTCGTTCTTCGCATAATTGAAAATCTTTGTACCCCAGTCGGGATGCTCACCAATCCTCGGATCGGGATGCTCAAAGATGCACTGTCCGTCGAAACGGCCAAGTCCATGAGCGTCCGTCGCAAAATGAGCGGGAACCCAATCCAAAATTACGCCTATTTTATTTTTGTGGAGCGTGTTGATCAGATACATGAAATCAGACGGATCGCCGTGTCTGGAGGTAGGCGCATAATAACCCGTCACCTGATAGCCCCAGGAGCCGTCAAAGGGATATTCCGCAATGCCCATAAGCTCAATATGGGTATAGTGCATCTCCTTCAAATACTCCACAACCCTGTCCGCAAACTCGCGGTAATTATAAAACCCTTCCGCGGTGCCGTCGGGATGTTTCATCCAAGAACCAATGTGGCACTCGTAGATCGCCATGGGCTCCTTATTGTAATCCTTGCCGTCCCTGGCAGTCATCCAAGCGCTGTCAGACCATTTAAACTTGCTGATGTCAAAGGTTTTGGATGCATTGCCCGGGCGCATCTCCGCATAGTTGGCAAAGGGATCCGCCTTGTAAAGCTTCTCGCCCGAAGGCGTCCGAATCAAATATTTGTAAAGCTCGTTCTCGCCCACATCCGGAATAAAAAGTTTATAGATGCCGCCGGGACCCAGCTTCTCCATCTCATGCTTTTCCTCGTCCCAGCCGTTAAAAGTGCCGATCACATGAACACTCGCCGCATTGGGCGCCCACACAGCGAAAAACATGCCCTTCTCGCCGTTTTCCACGGAAGGGTGCGCTCCCAGCTTTTTATAGATATCATAATGCGTTCCCTGCGCAAACACATACTGGTCGGCCTCGGAGATAAATACCTCCTCTGTGGTCTGCTTCTCCACTTTCCTGGGCGCCGCCTTCTCCTGTTTTCCCTGCTTTTTCTGCACTCCTGTTGACTTAGCCGCTTTCTTTACTGCCATAACTCAACCCCCTGTTTTAAATACATTAAGAGCTCATGATCCTCTGCTTTTTCAATAATGCATAAAGTCCTTCTCACGCAGTATAATCATGTCCTCTTCATCATACCTCTTTGCGAGCAAAATATCCATAAAATGTTTCGGTGTTTTTTTGTTGGCGTACTCTATCGCCTCATCCACCAGATCCCGCACCTCCGAGAGCGTCACTTCATGGTCGCTTGTCTGCCTGTCCGCAATCCGAGTATGAAGCGCCAAAATACCAAATTCATCAATGGAATACTCCATATCCTCCGCATACTGTTTCGCGTATGCCACTAGCGACTCATTGTCCAACGGCTCGATATCCACTCTCAGATTAAACGTATTGGTAAGCGCGCTGTTTTTGGAAAGCAGCCCGTTCACCTCCGCCTTCGTTCCTACAAGCAGCGCCAGAAGACCCATGTTTTCTTTCTCAAGCACTTTTAGCATGGATGCCAGGGTAGCGGCTTTCAGCTTGGACGCCTCCGCAATGATGAGCGCTCCGTTGTCCATCTTGGAGAAGGTCGCCTCCACATCCTTCTTATTCAGGACATGTCCCTCAATCTTCGCCACTTTCCCGGAAAAATTGTTGTCATTATACTGCATTTCCCGAATCAGCGCTTTTGCCAAGGCTATGGTCGTCGTCTCTTCCTCCCCGGTGATAATGATATTCCCCGTACAGGATGCCAGACTCATGTTATCCAGCACATGAATCAACTGTCTCTTGGATTTGCGCTGATGAACGAATTTTCCGAAAAGCTCCTGTTCCTCCGGGCTGAGTTCCCTGTCCTTCGCGCTTTCCCCCTCGGAATCGGTCTCCTCTGCCTCCTGCTCCACAGCGGCCCCCTTCGCGGACTTCTTCGGAGACTTCTTTTCCTCCACCTCCGCAGCCTCTGCCTGCCCGGATTCGTCAGACTCCTCCGGCTCCAAAACGGCCTCCCGCTCTTCCTCCTGTATCGGAGCCTTTTTTCTCGGAACTTCCTCTGCGGGCATATCATCCGGGAAAACTACTTTCTTTACATGAGGATTTTTGCCGGATTCCTTCATAATCGCCGCCATAAAGGCTTTCTCCAGCTCCTCCAGCAGACCGTTCTTCGTGGCCTCGTCAAAGCTCGCAAACAGGCTGCCTGTCTGCGCCATAATATGCTGGCGGACATCCTCCATCCGCTTCTCCTGATTATCCTTTTTCATCTGTTCCCACTCAGCCATAATATCATCAATGCTGAGCTGGCCGGTGATCTGCTTCTCCACCTTCGCCGCGTCAGGCACCACAAAACTAATCTGCCCGTCGTACTCCTGCGAAAGATACTTATCATATTCCGTAGGCTTGGACGCCGCCTGCGCCTGCTCTCTGAGCGCTCTGGCCTGCAGCCTCTCGGCCTCTCTTGTCATTTCCTCTATAATTTTCTGCGCGTCAAAAACTACCGTGTCATCCCGCACAAGCTCTTCACTGGCTGTCTGCAGCTCCGCGTCGTTCAGGGTATTTACGTTGGGCAGCTTCGCCGTCTCCTCCAAAAGCGGCGCAATGATTGTGTCCGTGATAGAGGCTTTCGACCGCTCTTCCTCCGCCTCACCCTGCGTCTGCTCTCCGCCGGCATTTTCGTCCGCATCTGCCGTCTCTCTAATTTCCCTGCTGTCCCCGGAAACCGACTCACCCGTCTCCCCCAAGGGTTCCCCGGGTTCATCCGCATAGCCTTCCTCGTCAATATCCCTGTAACCCTGTTCTTCCTCCTCCGACATGTCTTTCGGAACCTGCGCGCCGCCGGGAGCATCCTCCCCGTCATCCAGCACTTCTTTCATGCTCTCCGCCAATGCCATCTGCAGATTGATGGTATTGTACTGCCCCACATCCACGGTCTTGACTTCGGGCAGCTCTGTGGTAGGCGCGGACAACACATCCTGCTCCTCCCCGTCGATCTCAACCTGTCCTCGGATGATCTCCTCCGCCACCTGCGTGTCTTCCGGAATATCGTCGGGTTCGTACTCCTCTTCCGGCTCCTCTTCCACGTCGTCCACGTCTTCCCCCGCGCTTCTTCCTTCTATATAAGCGTCATACTTCTCCTGCTGCTCCGGGCTGAGCGGCTGGTGCAGCGCCTTTAACTCCAGCGCCTTAATCACATATCTGCCCTCCCCGAACCAGAGGAACATCTCGTCACATTCCTCCACACATTTCGTAGTCAAACCGATGCGGTGATACAGATAAGCCAGCTCATATACCCACTTCTCTCTCGGCTCCCGCTTCTTAAACTCCTCGAGGATCGCTATCCGCTCTTCTATGCTGACATCCAGCGCCTCATAGAGCCTATACTGCAAAACATACCGCCCCGTATCTCTCGGCGCGATCTGTACAAATTCTTTATAGTATTCGCTTGCCTGATCGTACTCACCCATCTTGATGCAAAGCTCACACAGGGAGTAAATAATCAGTCTGCCCGTCGGGTGCTTTTCGTAGGCCATCAGCAGAATGTCTTTACTCTCCTGATACCGCCTGTTAATCTTATACAGATCGCTGATCGTACACAGCATCATAACGCCTCTGACCCTGCGCCAGTCTATCTTATCAGCGATCTTTACCGCCTCCGCGTACTCTCCCTCTGCTATCAGCGCTTTAATTTCATCCGCGCTGGCTTTGTACTCAAATTTATCCAAGGTACCCACCTCATCAACGTACTTTAACTGTTTTATCCGTTTACACAATGACCCTATTATCTGTTTCAGTTTACCATAGTCCCTTATCAATGTAAACAAATTCCGTCGAAAAAAAGTACCTACACTCCCAATATATGGAATCAGCAGCCCGAAAAATTACCTTATCTTGTATTTTTTAAGATTATGTCTCTCACTCTCTCAACCGAAGCAAGCGGTTGGATAATTCTGTAAACCGTTCCAAACTTAATGTTTCACCGCGCACCATCAAGGGCAGCTCCATCTCCTCCAGCGCCGTCTCAACCTGTCCTCTGGTGACTCCCAGCCCGCCAGCGTTGGCAAGACCGTTGGCAAGCGTTTTGCGCCGCTGGTTGAAAGACGCGCGGATCACCGCAAACAGGAACGCTTCGTCGTCCGCGTCCACCGGCGGCTTTTCATATTTCGTCAGGCGCACCACGGTGCTGTCTACATTGGGGCGCGGCAGAAAACAGGATGCCGGCACTCTCGCAACGATCTCTGGCTTCGCATAATATTGCACCGCCAGCGACAGCGCCCCGTAGTCCTTGCTCCCCGGCCCCGTCTGCATACGGTCCGCCACCTCACTCTGCACCATAACCGTAATGCTCGCAAGCGGCATCCCACTCTCAAAAAGCGCCATGATGATCGGTGTTGTGATGTAGTAAGGAAGATTCGCCACCACTTTTAAGGGCCGCCCGCCATTCTCCGCCGTCAGTGCGGCGAGATTCACCTTCAAAATATCCTCGCATAAGACTGTGACATTATGATAAGAAGACAGGGTCTCCTCCAGTATCGGAATCAGTCCCTTGTCAATTTCCACGGCGATCACTCGGCCCGCCGCCTCCGCAAGATATTGCGTCATCGTGCCAATCCCCGGCCCGATCTCCAGCACGCAGTCTTCTTTTGTGATCTGTGCCGCCTCCACAATCTTTGCGAGAATATTGCCGTCGATCAGAAAATTCTGCCCGTATTTCTTCTGCATACGAAACTGATATTTCTTAAGTATCTCCGAAGTCTTTGTATAATTACCTAAATCAGCCATGACCCGCCTTTCTCTGTTTCCGCATTCCGTCCGCCGCCATCTTTTTCTCTCAAGGCAGCCTCACATTCTGTTCTTCCTTCTCATATCTCTCACCGCGGCTTCGCGCCCTGTGTCTCCCTCAATGCCCTCACAACCCGAACAGTCTCCTTGCATTGCGCTCGGTGGCTTCCACTACTGCCTCGCAGGATACTCCTTTTAGTTCCGCAATCGCTTCCGCCACATAGGGAAGGTTCAGCGAGGAATTGCGCGCACCCCGGTGCGGCTCCGGCGAAAGGTAGGGACTGTCCGTCTCCAGCAGAATTTTATCCAGCGGAATATACTGCACGGCCTCTTTCAGTTTCTTTGCGTTCTTAAAAGTAATCACGCCGCCGATGCCGAAATAGAAGTCCATGTCCAGATATTCTCTCGCCATCTCCTTCGCATAGGAAAAACAGTGCACCACGCCGCCGATCTCTCCCGCCCGATGGGCCTGCATGATATCCAGCGTGTCCTTCGCCGCCTCTCTGGAATGAATCACAACGGGAAGCTTTACCTCCCTTGCAAGCGCAAGCTGTCTGGCAAACCACTCCTTCTGCAAAGCTGCCGCAGGCTCGGGATAGTGGTAATCCAGCCCCGTCTCGCCCACCGCTACGACCTTCTCATGACCGCACAGCGCGCGCAGCCGCTCCATACCCTCCTCGGAAAGCTCCTCCACCTCGCTTGGATGCACACCCACCGCCCCGTATATGAAAGGATACTGCTCCGCCAGCTTCACACTAGCCTCGCTCCCTGCAAGATTTGCGCCGATATTAATCACCGTGCCGATGCCGTGCCCTGCCAGCGAGGAAAGCAGCTCCTCCCGATCCGTGTCAAAATCTTCATCGTCGTAATGCGCATGGCTCTCAAATATCATGTTGACCGCCCCTTTCCCTTTGCCGTCTGTCCCGCGGTTATTCAACCGTGGAATCAAAAATAAAACAGCGTTTTTCCATATCATAATAAATCTGTGAATAATGTACCATCTTGACCCGCCAAATGCAAATACTAAAAAAAATTGAAATATTCTTAAAAATTCTTTAAAAAAACACTTGCATTACGAAAAACATTATACTATAATAACTCTTGCGTTGATTGAGTGCAGGCATTCAATCCGTTTAAGACAAAAGAGGACATGCACCGCTAGCTCAGTTGGTAGAGCACCTGACTCTTAATCAGGGTGTCCAGGGTTCGAGCCCCTGGCGGTGCACTTGGAAGAACTGTTTTTGGAGACGCAAGAGCTCTGGGGACGGTTCTTTTTTTCGACTTTGCGAATGACGCGGCCAAGCTGATTCTTAACGGTACAAGTCACCATGACTTCCCCGGATCGCAATTCAAATTTAACATGATCCAACGCTTTTACCCCTGGGAATGTTTTACATATGTTTTCCATGGAGACAATTATTTCATTCATGCTCTGACCCCCTGTTCCCTTCTATAATTTCAGTATAGCAGAAACCCGTTTTTGCAAAAGGGTGGGGGATTTTTGTTTTATGGGGGGATTTTTATGCAATTTGAGTATTTTGTAGAAAACTATAGAAGACAATGTGAAAATATTGCACAGAGAATTGATTTTATGGATATGGTGGAATGACATGTTGCACAAACCCGTGCGCGGTCACGGCACAGTTCTCCGCTTCGCGCGGACGACATATTTTACAACCGCTTCCCAGTCCGTCCGCTCACAGCTGTCATGCCCGCATCAAAACTGTACTCCCAAAATCTGAATCAGCGCGCCGCCGACCACGCCGAGCACATACAAAAGCCCGAATATCCGCAGATTTTCCTTCCTGTTCTCATTCACCCGAAGCAGCACAAGAAAACCCACGCCGGAGCCTGACAAAAGCCCTGCCGTCAGCGCGCCTGCGCCCAGCACGCCGCTCAGATAAAGCTGTGTGAGCACAACGGAAGAAGCGCAGTTCGGAATCATACCTACCAGGGCCGCCGCAAACAGGCCGAGCACAGGCTTATCTAACACAACAGCCGCCAGCGTCTCCTCTCCGGCCAGAGCAATGGCAAAATTCAAAATCAGAGTAACTGCCACTATATATAGGAAGATTCTCCATGTATGGCTCAAGGCCGACCGCCAAATGCCCCTCTCACAGTGACAGTGCTGCCGCTCACACAGATGCTCGATCTGCGGCTCCTCCTTCTTTCGAAACAGCGCGTCCACAAGGAATCCGGCCGCAACCGCGAAGAGTACCTTTATCAGAAGCAGCTTACCAATCATGCCGGCCGCCACGTTTTCAGATATCATAATGGGCAGCATCTCGTCAGAAGTGGACAGAAATACGGCTATCAGGGTTCCCATCGTAATAATTCTGCCCGCGTAGAGGTTTGCCGCCGCCGCGGAAAACCCGCACTGGGGAAAAATGCCTAACACGCCGCCGATGGCTGGCCCCGCCTTACCCGATTTTCTGACAACCGCCTGCATTTTTCCACCCGTCCAATGTTCCAGGCACTCCATGGCAAGATAAGCCAGAAACAAAAACGGCAGAATCCTGAGGCTGTCTATATAAGTATCGTGAATCACGTCCAAAATCATTTCCATACTTTCCTCCGCACTGTTTATGCCTCATTTCAAAAGCACAGCACAAGTTACCGAATTTATAATACCATTCTTTCAAAAAAAAGCAAGCGTGGGTAATTTTGCACAAAAAGCGCAAATTCTTCTCTTTTCACCAAAATTCCGCGAAATAGTGATTGATTCCTTGGGGAAAATGTACTAATATAGAATTGTCTAGCTTTTATGAGGGAGGTTCGGAATGGAAGGCTTAAAGAATATCATGGAGGATGCCGTGGAATATCAGCTTAATAAACTGCTGCCCACGATGCCTGAGGTTTGTTCCTGTGATAATTGCAAGTTGGACATGATGTCCTATGCGTTGAACAGACTTTCGCCCCAGTATGTGCGTACAGATACCGGCGCACTTTTCCAGAAATTAAACAACTATCAACCACAGGCTGAGGTAGAGATTCTGGCTACCGTGATGTCCGCGATCAATAAAATCGGCTCACATCCGCAGCATGACTGATTTGATCTGGCCCATAAGCCAAAACCGGGTGTACAAGCACCCGGTTTCTTTATGCCATCTGTCTTTCTAGTGCTCCATTTACCAATTAACTATCCTTTTTTGCTTGCCAGCAT
>ERZ779637.308-NODE-308-length-35333-cov-13.818385_pt1 | contig 35333 bp, 30 predicted proteins | sample MGYA00514196_ERZ779637 | MGnify/ENA primary metagenome ERZ779637 (study PRJEB29562, sample SAMEA4376700) | mouse gut metagenome | isolation source: Cecum | study: EMG produced TPA metagenomics assembly of the A DSS colitis mouse model was used to assess the...
ATTTTTTAGCCGGTGCAAGAGTCGTTCATTTTAAAGCGAAGGCTGAACTGTTACAGTTGTAGGATTTTATGTTTTACCATTAGTTGTAAAATGGATACAATCGTGATATACTAAGCAGTGAAATTTCCGCGGTACGGCACGTTTTGTGTCAAAATGGGCGTTTTCAAAACTGCTGTCAAGGCGGATCATTTCAGGTATAGGGCGACCTTAAATACGTAAATTTCGGTATTGTGAACCAATGTCAATAGGTTAAAAGCAGATGCCGTGTATCGGCTTAACTAACGGATATTGATTGGAAACAGTAACGGTCAACTTTAGAATGAGAGTGATCGCAGGGGATCCTGCGGTTACATGTCAGGAATAAACAATGAACAGAATAATCAATAAGAGACAAGCCATCTGTGGAACCGTGTGGGTGATCGTATTGTGTGCGATGCTTATACTTTGGCCCCTTCGTCTGGTGAACGAGACAGTGGTTTCGGACAGCAGCAGACAGATCGTGGAAGAGTCCGGTGAGATCGTAGACGGACACGCGGTACAGCAGATGTTCGTGGCACAGTATGACAGGCTTAAGAATATCGATATTTATTTTGCGGAAGGAACGATCGGCGGGGAATTTAATTTCGTATTGTACGACGATTCCATGCAGATGATCATGCAGCAGGTGATAGGTACGGAGGATATGAAATCCATACCGGGAGACTGCACGGTACAGATCAATATCGATACGGAGGTCGGTAAACCTTACTATTACCTGCTGCAGGGAATGGAATCTCCGTTCCGTGTGGCTTTTGAGGATACGGCGGCTTCAGGGAATCTATATAACGGTACGCTCTACTATGAGAATGTGGAGGACGAGGAACACTGCGTGATCGCTTCCTACGAGTACGAGATGCCGCTTCGCAAGGGCAGAACATTGTTATGTGACGTCCTGCTTGTGCTGTTTGGAATCGGTGTCACGTATCTTACAGGCATATATTACAAGAAGTATCCGCAGAGAAACAGACTGGTCACGGTGGAGAAGACGGTTAAGACGGTACTTGATCCGTTGATCGTGATCGCCGGTGCAGCAGCTATTGTAGCCGTGTGGCCCATGAAGCTGTTTACGACGGATACGGTATCTATTCTTTTCTATGAGGGCAGTATTCTGGTCGCAGTGGCGCTGGCGCTCTATGCGGTGAATCACGAGCGGACAGGCTTTGCTTCGGATCGGACTTTGACGCGTCTTGTACGGGATAACTGGCAGAATTATCTGCAGGCCGCTTTTTTTGCAGGGGCGATCTGGGCATGCTGCAATTATATGAATGGTCTGTTTGAACTGCATCATACCGTGGCATACCGGCAGATGCTGATCTATCTGGCGCTGGCTGTGCTGGTCACTTATAAGGCGAAGGACATCTTTAACTGGATCAATCTGGTTTATTGTGTGACCGCAGGAATCTTGGGCTTTCAGTATTATCAGAAAGCGGTGGCGGCGCTTCAGGAGCCGGAGGAACTTGACGTTCCGGTGATCAGGCTTACCGTTTGGGTGGGAATTCTGGCAGGGCTTATCCTGATCGGCACCATACGCTTTGCGGTGCAGGGGCGGATTCGGAGGATTTCTGTCTGGTACGGAATTCTGGTGGGCGGATTTTTCACGTTGATCATTCTGTATCGCAATACCAGAGGCTGGCCGATCTATCTGGTCTGTGCTTTTACGCTTTTCTATTTAAATATGGCGGCTTGGGAGAAGAAAGCAGTGCTTTTGCGCAATATCTGCAATGGCATTCTGTTTCATTTCGGGGCTATGGTGTTGTATTGCCTGCTCCACCGGCCTTACATGTTCTATCAGTATTACAGGTATCCTTTTATCTTTCACACGGTGACGATCTCGGCGGTATATCTGGCGCTGGTGGTCTGTGCTGCGCTGGTGAAGTTTCTGGATGTCTACAGAAGGAAACCGCATCTCGCCGCGGTATATAAAGAACTGATCGTGTTGGGCGTTTCGGCGGTATATCTTCTATTTACTCTGTCCAGAACGGGATATCTGGCGATCGCTGTGACGGCGGTGGTGATCATTCCCGTGATGTGTCTGTCTATGACGGCGGAAGTTTTCATGGGGCAGACTCCGATTCGGCCTGTAGATCAGACAGCGCAGCGCGGACGGAAGGTTCCGATGAAGCGCAGATTGCAGGGAATGTTGCGAGCGGTCGTTATGATGATGTTTGCCGTCCTGCTCTGTTTCCCGGTAGTGTTTACGGCGCAGAGGATCGTGCCGTCTGTCAATGCCCGACCGGAATTGCATGAGATCGAGGATATTCCGGAGGAGATCGTGCACGGCAGGGTCATGGATTCTAACTATTATATTACGATCCAGCGGTTTGTGCAGGTCTTCCAGATGAAGGTGTTGGGATTACCGGATGAGAAGTGCGTGAGAGCCGGCAATATCGCGTGGGAAGATGGAGAGAAAAGGCTGCAGAACGAGCTGTTTGAGGACCGTGTAAAGATTCTGGTCGCCTCTGCGGCGGATACGGCGGTAACGGATGGGCAGGAAGAAGATTCTGCCGAATCCTATACCAACGGCAGGATGGAAATCTTCAGATTATATTATACGAATTTGAATAAAGTGGGTCATGAGGATATGGGGATTATGGAGCCGAACGGACATTACAATGTCCACGCGCATAATATCTATCTTCAGGTTGCCTATGACCATGGCATCTATGTGGGTGCGGTGTTTATTTTGTTGGGTATCGGTACGCTGATCCAGGCGGCCGTTTATTTTCACAGGCATAAGGAGGACAGAGTGTGTGCGGCGCTGCCGCTGGCTGTTTTAGTCCTTTTTGCAGTGGCCGGATTGACGGAGTGGATCTTCCATCCATGCTGTCCGATCGCATGCTGCCTTATGCTGTTGCTTTCGCCGTTATTGGTGGATAACCGGAAGGCGGTATAGGGAAGGAATATGGAGAAGAAGAGAAAACCGTTCAATGCGAAACTGTTTTACAGAAGAACCTGTCTGATCATCTATGACATTATCAGCATCTGGATCGCCAGTTATATGGCGATCCTGTGGCGCTATGATTTTCATCTGGATTCTATTCCGGATCATTTTATGCGCCCGATCGAGCTGTTTCTGCCGATCAATATTCCTGTCACGCTGGTAATTTTCTATATCATGCATCTATACAGCAGTCTGTGGGCTTTTGCCGGAGAGACGGAGCTGCAGAATATTGTAGTGGCATGCGTCATTTCGACGTTGCTCAATGGTATCGGCATGCAGTTTTTTAAGATTACGACGCAGGCAGTTCCCAGAAGCTACTATGTGGCTTATCTGGCTTCCCTGGTGGTCTGTATTTTCGCCAGTCGTTTTTCCTATCGGTTTTTTCGTGGACTGAAACATAAACAGCAGAATAAGAAAAATCTGATCTCCGTCATGGTGATCGGCGCCGGGGAAGCGGCTAATCTGATCATCAAGGAAATTGTGAACAGCAATTTCTCAACGATGGTCATTAAATGTATCATCGATGATGACAGGGGGAAATGGGGCAGATATATTCAGGGCATCAAAGTGGTCGGCGGCCGGGATAAGATCGTAGAATGTGCAGACATCTATGAAGTGGACGAGATCATTGTGGCGATGCCTTCGGCTCCGAGGGCAGATATCAGAGAGATCCTGGAGATCTGTAAGGACACGAACTGCAAACTGCGTTCTCTGCCGGGCATGTATCAGCTGGTGAACGGGGAAGTCAGCGTCAGTAAGCTGCGGGACGTGGAAGTGGAGGATCTGCTGGGAAGAGACCCGATCAGCGTCGATATGGACTCGATCCTCGGCTATGTGCAGGGTAAAGTCGTCCTTGTCACGGGCGGCGGCGGCTCTATCGGCAGTGAACTTTGCAGGCAGATCGCTGCACATAAGGCGAAACAGCTGGTGATCGTGGATATTTATGAGAATTCGGTCTATGATATTCAGCAGGAACTGAAAGAGAAATATCCGGAGCTTGACCTGGTGGTATTGATCGCATCGGTGCGCAATACCAACCGTATGAATTATATCTTCTCTACTTATCGGCCGAATATCGTGTATCACGCGGCGGCGCACAAGCATGTGCCGCTGATGGAAGACAGTCCGACCGAGGCGGTGAAGAATAATGTATTCGGCACGTTCAAGACGGCACAGGCCGCAGCTATGAGCGGTGTACAGCGTTTTGTTATGATCTCTACGGATAAGGCGGTGAATCCTACGAATATCATGGGGGCAAGCAAGCGGATCTGCGAGATGATCATTCAGACCTTTGATAAGCATTATAATACGGAGTTTGTGGCGGTGCGCTTCGGCAATGTGCTGGGCAGCAACGGCAGTGTGATCCCGCTGTTCCGCAGGCAGATCGCGGCAGGAGGTCCGGTCACTGTGACGCATCCCGATATCATCCGGTATTTTATGACGATTCCGGAGGCGGTCTCTCTGGTATTGCAGGCCGGTGCCTATGCCAGAGGCGGAGAGATCTTCGTGCTGGATATGGGAGAACCGGTCAAGATATTGAAGCTGGCGGAGAACCTGATCAAGCTGTCCGGCTTTCGTGTGGGAGAGGATATCAAGATTGAGTTTACAGGACTTCGTCCCGGAGAGAAGTTATACGAAGAACTGTTGATGGAAGAGGAAGGTATGAAGGATACGGCAAACCGCATGATACACATCGGCAAGCCGATTGAACTGGACGAGCATGAGTTCTTTATGCAGTTAAAGGAACTGAAGGACGAGTGTCAGATCGAGAGTTCAAATATCCGACCGCTGCTCAAGAAGATCGTGCCTACTTATCACAATCCGGAAGAAGAGAATGAGGCGTGAAGAGCTTTGCGGTGGAAAGAATATCTGTGAAAGGAGCAGGAGTAGTTATGGACAGAAAACGGATTTATTTATCATCCCCGACTATGCATGGAGAAGAGCAGAAGTATGTGCAGGAGGCGTTTGATACGAACTGGGTGGCGCCTTTAGGCCCCAATGTGAATGCTTTCGAGAAAGAATTAGCGGCGTATACGGGCTGTGGCCATGCGGCTGCGCTGAGTTCAGGCACGGCGGCTATCCATCTGGCGCTTAAGCTGCTGGGCGTCAAGAGGGGCGACAAGGTGTTCGTACCTGATCTGACGTTCTCTGCCTCCTGCAATCCGATCGTGTATGAGAACGGTGAGCCGGTGTTTATCGATGCGGAACCGGATACCTGGAATATGTCGCCGGAGGCGCTTAGGAGAGCATTCGAGAAATACCCGCATCCGAAGGCGGTGATCTGCGTGCATCTCTATGGCACACCGGCTAAGCTGGAGGAGATCATGGCGATCTGTGAGGAGCACCACGTGCCTCTTGTGGAGGACGCCGCGGAATCTTTGGGCAGTACCTATAAGGGACGACACACGGGCACATTCGGTAAATATGGCATTTATTCTTTCAATGGAAATAAGATCATTACGACATCCGGCGGCGGCATGTTTGTATCGGCCGAGGAGGCGGCGGCAAGAAAAGTGACATTCTATGCAACCCAGGCCAGGGACCCTGCCAGACACTATCAGCATTCGGAGATTGGATATAATTACCGGATGAGCAATGTCGTTGCCGGGATCGGCAGAGGGCAGCTGCTGCATCTGGAGGAGCATAAAGCGAAGAAGAAAGAAATCTACAGACAATATCAGGAGGCTTTTGCAGATATGCCGGAGATCATGATGAATCCGCTGAATCCGGAGGGAGATGCCAACTGTTGGTTATCCGGCATGGTGATCGCCGAGGGGTGCAGTGTAACACCGGATAAGATCATGGATGCGCTGGAAGCGGAGAACATAGAGTCAAGGCCGATCTGGAAGCCCATGCATCTGCAGCCGGTGTTTGCAGACTGTGACTTTGTATCACATTATGCAGACGGGACAAGCGTGGGGGAGGACGTGTTCGCAAGAGGACTATGCCTGCCCAGTGATGTGAAGAATACACAGGAAGACATGGAACTGATCATCAGGACGATACGAGGCTGTTTCGAGGGATGACCGCGATACGATGTCATACGCTGTGCACCATCCCGTTTCGTAACATTGGATGGGAGAAAGGCCGAGGATGCTGACAGGGGAGTGCGGATATGGATCTATTTAAGAGTGAAGAAGAGAAACGGCAGATTTATGACGAGATCGCGTATTTCTTTAAAGAGGAGTACGATCTGGATCTGGGGATCATCGGAACCGGCAATGTGCTGGACTTTTTTCAGGAGACGCTGGGAGACAGGATCTATAACAAAGGCCTGGATGATGCACGCGCGTTTTATGCGCGGTATGCGGATAATATGGAGACGGATTATTATGCTCTGTACCGGGATATACGATAAAGATGACCTGGGAAGAAGGGAGTAAGATATGTACAGGAACCATATAAAGCGGTGGTTGGATCTTCTGTTATCGTTGTGCGGGCTGATCGTTCTTAGTCCGGTGCTGCTGGTGCTCTGCATACTGGTGCGTGTGAAGCTGGGAAGCCCCATTTTCTTTAAACAGGAGAGACCGGGGAAGGACGGGAAGATCTTTACGCTGTGCAAGTTTCGCACGATGACGGACAAGAAGGATGACAGGGGGGAACTTCTGCCGGACGAGAAGCGGCTTACGAAATTCGGCAGACTGCTGCGTTCCACCAGTTTGGATGAGTTGCCGGAATTGTTGAATATTTTAAAAGGGGATATGAGTATCATAGGACCCCGCCCGCTGCTGGTGCGTTATCTGCCTTGGTATACGGAGGAAGAGATGCATCGGCATGACGTGAGACCGGGATTGACCGGGCTGGCCCAAGTGAACGGCAGAAATGCCCTTGGCTGGGAGGGGCGGTTTGCTTACGATCTGGAATATGTCGCACATTGCAGCTTTATCATGGATGTCAAGATCATCATGATGACAGTGGGTAAAGTGCTGAAGCGGTCCGGAACCTTATCGGGCAGTGAGCAGACGGTAGAGGATTTCGATGTTTACCGCAGCAAGGGCAGCCGTGGAGCGTAAGCGTGAAGGTGACCGACAGGCGGCCGTATGCGTGTATCATGGAGGTTGAGATGAGAGAGATACCATTATTTGAGAAGGAGTTGGAAAGTACCTGTATCCAGGAATTGTCGGACAGTTACGGGGCAAACCGTCTCTATATGAAAAGGGACGACACGGTGCCTTTCAGCTTCGGCGGGAATAAGGCCAGGAAGGCGGCAGAGTTCTATCGGGAGATCAGGAAGACGGATACGGATATCGTGATGACATACGGCAGCAACAGCTCCAATCACTGCCGGATCATTGCCAATATGGCGGCGTCCATGGGACTTGGATGCCATATCATCTCACCGCAGGAGAATGTGACGGTACTTAATAATACCAGGCTGGTGCGTGACTTCGGCGCGGTGATCGAGACGTGTCCGGTGTCTTGTGTGGCGGAGACGATAGAGAGCAGAATACAGGCATACCGGGAACAGGGAAAGCGGCCCTATTTTATCAAGGGCGGCGGACATGGAAATCCGGGGACGGAAGCCTATAGGAAGGTATACCGGGAAATAGAGGCGTATGAGAGCAGGCAGCATACACGGTTTGATTATATTTTCCATGCCTCCGGCACCGGTGCGACGCAGGCGGGCCTGGTGTGCGGGCAGCTGCTGTCCGGTGAGCAGGACCGGCAGATCGTAGGGATCAGCATTGCCAGAGAAGAGGAGAGAGGCCGGGGCGTTGTGAAGGACAGCATCCGGGACTACCTGGGTGAACAGTTTGAGACGTTTTACCGAGAAGAGAGGCTAATCTTTACGGATGCTTATCGGTGCGGCGGCTATGGCAGGTATACGAAGGAGGTTGAAGAGACCATTGATTTTGTGATGCAGCGGGAGGGTGTCCCGATGGATACTACTTATGTCGGCAAGGCGTTTCACGGGATGCTTGCTTATCTGAAAGAAAACCAGATAAAAGACAGGAAGATCTTGTTTATTCATACGGGAGGCGGCCCGCTCTTTTTCGACAGGTTGTCTGCATCCTGTCTGTAGGGCGTTTCTTTGGGGGTGGAATGCTTTTTCTAGGTGGTAATATTGCAGTGGGAACTGTTTGGCGAAAGGAACGGGTCTGTTTATGAATTTATTGATATTGAGCGCCGGAACGAGAAATAAGGTCGTACAGTACTTCAAGAAAGAAGTGGGGGAGGAAGGCAAAGTCGTGGCTACGGACTGCAGCAATCTGGCACCTGCAGTCTATGACGCGGACAAGTTCTATCTGGTGCCGCGGATCACGGCGCCCGGCTATCTGGAGCGTATTCTGGAGATTTGCATGGAGGAACACATAGACGGCGTGTTCTCGCTGATCGACCCGGAGTTGAGCCTTTTGGCCAAGGAGAGGGAACGGTTTCTGGAGATTGGCACGGTGCCGATCGTTTCGGACTATGACTTGACGGAGACGTGTCTGGATAAATTCAGAATGTATCAGATGCTGTGCCGGATGCAGATCCCCACCGGGAAATGTTTCGTGGACAGGGAAGCTTTCTACAGGGCTGTTGAAGCGGGAGATATCTCTTATCCTGTGTTCGTGAAACCGGTCAAGGGGAGCGCCAGCATCAATATCAATAAGGTGAACAGCCGGGAAGAGGTAGATCTGCTGTTTCGGCTTGACGACGGCCTGATGATCCAGGAATATATGGACGGACAGGAGTACGGTGCGGATGTGTATATTGACATGATAAGCGGCAAATGCACCTCTATCTTTGTCAAAAAGAAGATTAAGATGCGGGCGGGAGAGACGGACAAATCAGTTTCCGTTAAAAATGAAGACCTGTTTGACATGATCCGGGCATTTGTAGAGGAATGCGGTTTTCGCGGCATGATCGATATCGACCTGTTTGAGATCGACGGAAAGTTCTATCTTTCCGAGGTGAATCCGCGGTTTGGCGGCGGTTATCCGCATGCCTATGCCTGCGGTGTCAATATGCCTGCGGCGGTCATCCGCAATCTGGCAGGGCAGGAGAACGAGGCGGCGGTCGGAATTTATGAAGAGAATATATGTATGATGAAGTATAACGAGATTGCGGTTCGTGATATGAACGGAGTGGAGATGGTACCCTGATGAAAAAAGTATTGATCTTGATCAACTCTTCGGGAGGATTGTATGACTTCCGGAATGAATTCGTGAAGGCGCTGCTGGAAAAGTATCAGGTCTACGTGAGTATGCCCGACGACGTGAAGGAGAAGGAACTGGCGGCGGAGGGCTGTAAGATCGTTAAGACGGCGATCAACCGCAGAGGGATCAACCCGCTGGAGGATCTGAAGTTGTACCGCACATACAGCAAGATGATGCGTACGATCAGACCGGATCTGGTGGTTACCTACACGATCAAGCCGAATATTTATGGCGGTTTTGCAGCCGGAATGCGGAGGATTCCCTATATTACGACGATCACGGGTTTAGGCGGTGCTTTTGACCGGAAAGGGATCTTCCTGCGGCTGGTGATCAAGTTGTATCGTATGGGGATGCGGAAGGCGGCCTGCGTGTTCTTTCAGAACGAGGAGAACCGCAGTATCTTCCGGGGATATGGCATCACGGCAAAGAAGACGCGCATGGTCATGGGTTCCGGGGTGAACCTGGAGAGGCACCGCTATGAGGAATACCCGTCGGGAGACGAGACACATTTTCTCTTTGTGGGAAGAGTGATGAAGGAGCGGGGAATCTTGGAGTATATCGAGGCTGCGAAGGCGCTGCATTGCGATCGGGTCTTCTTTGACATACTGGGTTACTGCGACGAGGACTATCAGGACATGCTCAATGAGTTGGAACGGCAAGGTGTTGTCCGCCAACTTGGGTTCCATACGGAGGTGCATCCTTATCTGGCGGCGGCCAGCGCGATTGTGGTCGCTTCTTTCCATGAGGGGATGTCCAATGCGCTGATCGAGGGCGCGGCTACGGGCAGACCCGTCATAGCTTCTAAGATCAGCGGTTGTCTGGAAGCATTTGAGGAAGGCCGGACCGGCTTCGGGTTTACACCGGGAAACGGACAGGAGCTGATTCGGGCAATGGAGAAGTTTCTCGCATTGTCTGTGGAGGAGCGGGCAGCCATGGGACGCAGGAGCCGTGAAAAGATGGAGAAGGAATTTGACAGAAGGCTGGTGACCGGAGAGTATATGGATGAAGTTGGAAAGATTCTGCGGGAACAGGGCTGATATGATATAACATAGGGAAAAGGAATGGAGGAAAGAATGGGTCTGTACGAGAAGATAGTAAATGGTGAAGAGAAACTTTCTCTGATAGGTCTGGGTTATGTGGGGATGCCGATCGCGGTTGCTTTTGCAAGGAAGATCAAGGTGATCGGGTTTGACCTCAACGAGAAGAAGATTCAGATGTATAAGGATGGCATCGATCCGACCAATGAAGTGGGAGACGAGGTGATCAGAAGTACGACGGTGGAATTCACGGCGGATGCAGCGAAGCTGCGGGAAGCGAAGTTCCACATCGTGGCGGTGCCCACGCCGGTCAACCGTGATCATACGCCAGATTTAACGCCGGTGGAAGGAGCCAGCCGGATCCTGGGACAGAATCTGACGAAAGGGTCGGTCGTGGTATTTGAATCCACAGTCTATCCGGGTGTTACGGAGGATATCTGTGTCCCGATCCTGGAGAAGGAATCAGGACTCACCTGCGGGGTTGACTTTAAGATCGGTTATTCTCCGGAACGGATCAATCCCGGCGATAAGGTGCACAGGCTGGAGACGATCACGAAGATCGTATCCGGCATGGATGAGGAGACGCTTGATACGATAGCCAAGGTATATGAGCTGGTGGTGGAGGCCGGTGTATACCGCGCTGAATCCATTAAAGTGGCGGAGGCTGCCAAAGTGATCGAGAACAGCCAGCGGGATATCAATATTGCCTTTATGAATGAACTTTCCATGATCTTCCACAAGATGGGCATTGACACGAAGGCGGTGCTGGAGGCAGCCGGGACGAAATGGAATTTCCTGCAATTCATGCCCGGGCTGGTGGGAGGCCACTGCATCGGGGTGGATCCTTATTATCTGACTTACAAGGCGGAGGAGCTGGGTTACCATTCCAAGATCATACTGTCAGGCCGCCGTATCAATGACGATATGGGAAGGTATGTGGCGGAGAGTCTGGTGAAGAGCCTGATCAAGGTAAGCATTCCGGTCAGGCATGCGCGGGTGGCAATCTTAGGGTTTACTTTTAAGGAGAACTGTCCTGATACGAGAAATACGAAGGTGATCGACATCTATAAGGAACTGGGAGAGTTTGGCATTGTTCCTGTCGTTGTCGATCCGGCTGCGGATGCGGAGGAAGCGGAGCGCCTGTACGGTATTACGTTCCAGCATCTGGAGGACGTTCATGATATGGATGCCGTGATCATAGCGGTGGCCCACGATGAATTCCTGAAATTTTGCAGGACGGATATAGATGGCTTCTATAATGCGGCACATAAACGGAAAGTATTATTGGATATTAAAGGACTGTTGGACAGAAAAGAATATCTGACAGAGGATTATCTGTATTGGAGATTGTAAGCATTTTCACCTTAGAGTGAAAGGAAATCTGTGTCAAGGTTGCATGGGGGTGCAGGATTGAAGAAGAGACGGATCGGATCATGGTGTATTTTAGGCGGACTGCTGGCATTTTTCCTGGGAATGCTTGCGGCCTGGGGCGTTGGAGTCTACAATGATTCCGAGCAGTATATCGCCATGCATATACACAGGGAACCTCTGTATCCTCTGTTTCTTGCTTTTTTCCGGGCGCTGTTTGGCGAAGGGTATCTGACGGTGGTGGCCGCAGCGCAGAATATATTGACGGCGGCCGGCATCTGGGTGTTTTCCGAATATATAGGGAAGCGTTTTAAACTTCGGCTCTGGGAAGAACTGGCTGTCGTCCTGCTGCAGATCGTGCCTCACCTGATGACTAGATATGTATCTGCACTGCATATTTTTCTGGAAAATTCGGTCATGAGCGAGGCGCTGTGTATTCCGCTGTTTCATTTTTTCCTGTATTTCCTGCTGCGGACGCTGTTCGAGCATAGAAGAAGGGATCAGGTGTTTAGCCTGTTCTTTGCCTTCCTGCTGTCGATGACCAGGGGGCAGATGATGACGACGATCCTGGTGTGGATGGTGGCGGTGCTTCTGCAGAGCATCGTACAGATGTTTTGGCAGGGAAAAGCGGAGAGGAACAGCATTACAAAAGTTACGCGGCCTGGCGGCAGACGGTCCTTTTTGAAGAAGGCAGGGCGTTTGGCATGTCCGGTTGTGGCAGTGATCCTGGTATTCGGACTGCGCAGCCTGACGGTGCATGTGTATAATTATGCGGTTACGGGGTATTTTATGGGAAATACCTATGGACAGGTCAATACGCTGACCAACGTGATCTACGCCTGCGACAGAGAGGACGGCAGTGTGTTTGAAGAAGGCAGTCTGGAGAGAGAATTCTTTGAACGCTTTTACGATGAGGCGGATGCGCTCGGTGCGAATTACAAGTACGGTGGCGACACCTTCAGAGAGCGCGCAGAACATTTGGAGCAGCATCATGATCTGCTGAAATTCCAGGTGCTGGAGTCCGGTCTGTCGGTCTATTATTTCGGACTGGGCAAGGTGGATTACTACCAGCAGAGCAGCATGTCGGATGAGATGGCGGGCAGGATGCTTAAGAAGCTGCTGCCGGCATGTTTCGGACAATGGCTTTATGATTATATTCTGCTGTGCACTTATGGGGCTGTCAGGAGTGTGGCGGTGGTACATCCGCTGATCAACAAGATCGTGCTTTTGCTTTATGTGGGGTCGGCAGGTCTTGCACTCTGGCAGACGGTCATCTTTAAGAAAAGTGACGCCGCGTGTGCCATGGGTATAGCGCTTTTGTTCATTGCAGCCAACGTGTGCGCTACTTCGCTCACGATCATGTGTCTTTCCCGTTATATGATCTATGGATTTTCCATTTTCTACACGGCAGGGTTTCTGCTGCTCCGGGAATGGATGCAGACTGCAGGGATCACAAAGTTTATGGATATAAAGAAAAGAAGATGACCGCACGTTAAGAAAGGAGCATGGTGATAGATATGGGTTATCGTGATATTAAATTTGAGGATTGCAGTGTGTTTCTGGTAGGCGGCGGTGCCGGATTTATCGGGTCTAATCTCTGTGAGGCGCTGATAGATATGGGCTATACGGTGCGCTGCCTGGACGATCTGTCTACGGGCAAATATGAGAATATCGAACCGCTTATCGCAAATGAGAGATTTACTTTTATAAAAGGGGATATCAGGGACCTGGAAACTTGCAAGAAGGCGATGGAAGGTGTGGACTATGTGCTCAATCAGGCGGCGTGGGGAAGTGTGCCGCGCAGTATTGAGATGCCGCTTCTGTATGAGGAGATCAACATACGCGGTACACTGAACATGATGGAAGCGGCCAGGGTGTGCGGTGTGAAGAAGTTCGTGTACGCTTCCAGCTCGTCGGTCTATGGCGACTCGACGCAGCTGCCGAAGAAAGAAGGCGTAGAAGGACAGGTATTGTCTCCCTATGCGCTGACTAAGAAGGTAGATGAGGAGTATGGACGCCTGTATAAGGAGCTGTACGGGTTGGATACTTATGGGCTGCGGTATTTCAATGTGTTTGGGCGCAGACAGGATCCTGACGGGATGTATGCTGCGGTGATCCCGAAATTTATTAAGCAGCTTCTGCACGGAGAGGTGCCCACGATCAATGGGGACGGGATGCAGTCCAGGGATTTCACGTATATAGACAATGTGATCGAGGCGAATCTGCGGGCATGTAAGGCTTCAGGCGATGCAGCCGGGCAGGCGTTTAATATCGGTGCAGGCGGCAGACTCTTCCTGCTCGATATCTATAAGTACCTCTGTGAGGCGTTAGGCAAAGATGTCAAGCCCAACTTCGGGCCACCGCGTAAAGGAGACGTGCGGGATTCCAACGCGGATATCAGTAAGGCAAGAGAACTTCTGGGGTATGATCCGGAATATGACTTTGAGAAAGGGATCGGGCTGGCAATCGACTGGTATAAGGAGTATCTTAGTTAGTGTGAGAAAAACATTAACCAACTCTAAGACAGCAAAGGACGCAGCCTAAGAGTTGCTAAATGTTTAAGAGAATGCCCAGAAAACGGGCATTCTCCCAGACAAACTTGTTTGTCTTTGGATTTTGAGATTCCGCGGAGCGGAATCATGGGGGTTAGAGTGACAAAGCGGTTCCAGACGCAACAGTCCTCAGGAGAAACATAAAATGGCAGACGCCATGTACCGGATTAATTAAATGACAGTGGCTATAAATCATGATAGTATGATCGACGTGGGGTGCGGGTATGGAATTGAAATTAGGGAGGCACCGTATTCAGATTGCCAGAGAATATGAGATTGACGGCACGATGCCGCGGATCTATAATGCAGAGGGGCAGCTTCTGGAGACCTATTTTATTAAAAACAGGCACTCGCAGCATGCCCCTTTTGGACATGAAGGGAAGTATTTCTTCTGGGACAGGTATAATTACGGACTGGATACGCATTTCTACGGTCCGGAGGTGATGACGAAGACGCTGGGAAGACCGCTGGTGAAATACGGGATGCTGACGGAGTCACGGACCATTGTGCCGCAGGATTATGAGGTGTTCCATAAGCATAAAGGGTTGGAGAAGGAGTTTAAGTATATCTTCACCTATGATGAGCGGATTCTGAATGAAATCGAGAATGCAAGATTCTATCCTGTTGCAGCAGGTATCTGGAACCGGGAGATGCGGGAAGGACTTTCCATGACAAAGGATAAGGATATATCGATCCTGTCCTCCGATAAAGTCATGTGCGAACTGCACAGGTTCCGGCTGGAACTTGCCAGAATGTGTAAGGCGGAAGGGCTGGCGGATACTTTCGGGAAGTTTGACGGCGGGACGTATGTGGAGAGTGTGGACGAGACTCTCAACAGGTACCGGTTCTCACTGATCATCGAGAATGATGTATCCGATTACTATTTTTCCGAGCGTCTTACAAGCTGTCTGGCGGCGCAGACCGTTCCGGTATATCTGGGAGCGCGTAAGATTACGGAGTTTTTCAACGGTGAGGGTATGATCCTGCTTGACGGGCCGGACTTGGAAGGGACCAGACAAAAGATCAGAGAGTGTACACGGGAGAGGTATGAGGCGATGCTGCCGGCAGTGCTGGACAATTACGACAGGGTGCAGGAGTATGTGAATATGCAGGATTATCTCTATGAACATTATATAGGACCGGAACGGAAGCCGGGTTTGTGACCGGAAAACTGCTTCGGCATGGAGGAAAGTATGAAATACAAAGTAGTGGTGTTCGGAGTAAAGGATACTTCGGAGAATATTGTGGAATTTATTCAGGGACAGATCTGCCCGGTGGATCTGGTGATCACGATCAGCCCGGAGGTGACGAAGAAGAATCAGGTGTCGGGATATAAGGGTCTGTCGATCCTTACGGAAAAATACGGGATACCGGTGCATGAAGCGGACAGTTATTTCCTGACGGATGAGAAGACTCAGAAGTTTATGCGGGAGAATGAGTTTGATATCGGGATATCCATGGGATGGCAGAGATTGATACCGCCTTCCGTGCTGGATGCCTTCCGGTATGGGATATATGGATTCCATGGAAACTGCGGCTATCTGCCTTTTGGAAGGGGACGCTCTCCGCTTAACTGGTCGATCATACTGGGGGATACGAGATTCAACCTGAACATGTTCCGCTACGATGAGAAAGCCGACAGCCCTAACATATTTGCCACGGAAATGTTCTCTATCACACCACACGACGATATCCGAACGGCACAGTATAAGAATATGATCTGTTCCAAGAATCTGATCAGGAAACTGTTGAAAGCTTATGCGGAAGATAACATTGTGATCCGTACGGAGTCGAAGGACTATGATTCCTGGTATAATAAGCGTACGGCAGCGGACGGGAAGATCGACTTCAGAGGGAGAACACGGGATATTTATAACCTGATCCGCGGCGTGGCGGCTCCTTTTCCGGGGGCTTATGCCATGATCGGGGAGGAGAAAGTGACTGTGTGGGAAGCACATCCCTTTGATGAGATGATCGACTTTTCGGCGTATGCGCCGGGAGAAGTGATCGATATCTTTGACGAAAAGCCGGTGGTGCGCACGGTGGACGGTTCTCTGCTGATCGACCGCTATGAGAGTACAAGGCAGATCGCAGTAGGGGATGTGCTTGTGTAAAACTGTCGCAAAGGCAGATGCAAAGGAGATTTCCGGAATCTGTTTGGATAGAAATGGAGGGAGGCATGGCAGAGATGATTCGCGTGCTTCATGTGCTGGGCGGAGTTGGTCTTGGCGGTGCGGAGAGCCGTATTATGGATCTGTACAGACAGATGGACCGCAGCCAGATACAATTTGACTTCCTGGTGCACGGCAGTACTGCCAGGAAACCGGAGTATTATGAGGAAGAGATCAAACGGCTCGGGGGACGTATTTATGTTCTGCCCAAGTTTCGGGTCTATAATTATCTGTCTTACAGGAAAGCCGTGCGGGACTTTTTCAGGCAGCATCATGAATTTAGGGTGGTGCAGGGTCATATGACAAGCACTGCCGGTATCTATCTGCCTGTTGCCAAGAAGAGCGGAGTACCTGTCACGGTGGCGCATTCCAGGAATGCCGGCGTGGTGAAAGGCCCCAAAGGTGTTGCAACGAAGTTCTTCAGACGGCATCTGGCAAAGAAGGCGGATCACTGTTTCGCCTGTTCCGCGCTCGCGGGAGAGGATGCCTTCGGTAAAGAGGCCATGAAGGCGGGAAGGGTGAAGATCATCCACAATGCGATAGATGCAGGAAGATTCACATATGATGCGCGCAAGCGCGCTGCGGTAAGAGCGCGGCTTGATCTGGGAGAGAAGCTGGTATTGGGGCATGTGGGGCGGTTTGATTACCAGAAGAACCATCCTTATCTGATCGATATTTTTGCACGGCTGTGCGAGAGCCGGGAGGATGCCGTTCTGCTTCTTCTGGGAGAAGGAGCGGATCAGGACAAGATCAGGGAGAAATGCCGTATGCTCGGCCTGGAAGAGAAGGTCAGATTTCTGGGGAATCAGAAGAAGACCGAGGATTACTATCAGGCAATGGACATTTTCGTGCTGCCTTCTTTCTTTGAAGGGTTGCCGGGCGTGCTGGTGGAGGCGCAGGCGGCTGGACTTAGATGTTTCGTGTCGGATTCTGTCACAAGAGAGGCGCAGGCTACGGATCTGGTCACGTATTTAAGTATCGAACAGTCGGCGCAGACCTGGGCCGAGCGTATTTTGGCAGAGGCTTGCTATGAGCGGAGGGATACTTACCAGACGATGCGGGAGGCAGGATTTGACGTGCGGACACAGGCGGCCGGATATCGTTTGTTCTATCAGAAGGGAGACAGTTCAGGGCTATGAAGAAATTGTTATTGATCGTACCGTCTTTACATCAGGGTGGCCTGGAAAAAGTATGCGCGGCCACGGCGCGGCTGATGCAGCCTTATTTCGATGTGCGGATTGCCATTTTCGATTCCCGGAATGTGGCCTATGACGTTAAGGGAATCCCGGTAATAGACTTGCGGCTGCCCAGTGTTCCCGGCAGGCTGGGGAAGATCGTCAATGTGCTCAGGCGGGGAAGGAAACTGCGCAGAATCAAGAAAGAAGAACAGATCGATATTGCCTACAGCTTCGGCCCGACGGCCAATCTGGCCAACATCGCGGCCGGCGGGAAGAGTGAGCGATGGCTGGGGCTCAGAAGTTATATGGATATGGGAAATCCGAGACAGATACGTCTGTTCTGTAAATGTGCCGACAGAGTGATCTGCTGTTCTGAGACCATATGCCGGGAGGTACAGGAGAAATACCGATGCCGGAAGGCGGTAACGCTGCAGAATCCTTTCAATATTAAGGAAGTGAAGGAACTGTCGGAACAGGAAGAGGCTCAGCTGCCGTGGGAGGAGGGAAGGATCCTGATCTCTATGGGCAGGGAAGACGTGGTCAAGGGCTTCTGGCATCTGCTCAAGAGCTTCGCTCTGGTGCATGAGAAACTGCCGGATACGAAGCTAATGATCATTGGCAAGGGAGAATTTACGTCTTACAGACAGCTGGCAAAGGAGCTGGGGATCGAGGAAGACGTCTACTTTACGGGGCTTAAGAAGAATCCCTATCCTTATCTGAAAAGGGGCAGTCTGTATGTGCTGACTTCTTACTATGAAGGATTCCCGAATGCGATGGTGGAGGCTATGTCCATGGGACTTCCGGTGATCGCCACAGACTGTATGACGGGGCCGAAGGAAATACTGGAGGACCGGTATGGTATCCTGATCCCGAACATGAGCCGGACGGAGGACTTTGATCCCCGCCATATCACGGAGGAGGAGAAGGATCTGGCACGGCAGATCAGACAGCTTCTGGAAGATCAGGACAGGATGGAACATTACCGCAAGATGGCACTGAAGCGTGCAGGTGACTACACGACGGAATCTTATATTGAGAGAATCTGTGATTGGGCGGGAATCTAGACTATTACATTAATTTTGAAGTAAACAGGTGCCAGAATTAATGTAGCGCTGTACTAATGCATTGACTGAATAGAACTGGAAACGGCAGCAAGATACAATGGGAGAAAATATTGCGGATGGGGATGGGGATGGAGATACAATATAAACTGCATATACCACCAAGACGGCAGCTGCTTGGTTTAATTCCGTTTGCTCTGTTTTACTGTGCAGCAGCCATACTGGGGCAGCTGGAGAAAGCGAGGACGTTGGGCGCCCTGCAGAATCTGTGCAGGATCGTTGCGTGGTTTTGCGGCAGCTATGCGGTACTGCTCGTACTGTGCATGGTGATCTCAGGCAGGAAAGAGAAGGTACGAAAACATCGGGCCGGAAGATGGTATGTCTATGTGCTCTTTGCGGTGTTCTGCCTGCTCTGTTATATGCCTTACTATCTCATGTATTATCCTGGATGGCTGAACAATGATGCAGTATGGCAGATTGAACAGATCCTGGGATGGGCGCCCGGATCGAACCACCACCCGTACTTTCATACGCTGCTGATGAAATGCTTTTTTCTGATCGGATACCGGGTGTCCGGGACATACACGGGCGGCGCTGCATTCTATACGTTCTGCCAGGTCGTGGTCATGGCGATGGTGTTTGCTTTTTTCCTGTATTGGCTGTATCGGAGAGGCACGCATCTGCTGTGGCTGACAGTAGCATTTCTTTTCTATGCTGTCTTGCCGATCAACGGCATGCTGACGATCTGTATGGGAAAGGACGAATTCTTTACGGCGGCGCTGTTGTTCTTCGCGTGGATGACGATGGAATTTGATCTGGATGAAGAGACTTGTGAGAAAAGCCGGATAAAGACTGCAGCTTACTTTATTGTCGGACTTCTGGTATGCCTTCTGCGCAGCAACGGCATTTTCATCTTTCTGGGAACGGTGCTTGCATCGCTCTTTGCGAAAATGTCCGCTTCATCGCGAGGTGTTTCCGGCAGGAGGAAGATCTGGCAGAGGAATTTCCCCGTCAGGACGGCGGCATGTGCAGGGGCCGTGCTATTGTGCTATATGATCTGGCAGGGGCCGATCTTGCGGGCGCTTCACGTGGAGCCGCCGGATACGATCGAGAGCCTGACGATGCCCACACAGCATATCCTGTGTGCTTATCTGAAGGGAGGACATCTCACGGAAGAGGAGATCGGGATGATCGATCAGGTAGCACCGGCAGACCAGATCGGGGAGTATTATAATCCATGGCTGTTTGATCTTGTCAAGAATTATATACGGGAGCAGGGCAATCAGCAGGTGATCGCCGATCATAAATGGGACTATTTCAAACTCTGGCTTAAGGTCGGGCTTCGGAATCCTTTTCAATACCTGGTGGCGGAGGTGCGGCAGACGACCGGATACTGGGCTATGGATGTGAAGGATTACGAGTATGTGTACGGAGAGTACTACATGGTGGATAATCCCTTCGGTATTGAGGCGCAGAGGAAGCTTTTTACCTATGACAACGAGTTGGCGATGCATGATTTCCTGATGGGATTTCAGGATCTGTATAATAAAGTATGGAGTCTTGGGCTTAATACATGGCTGATGGTGTTCGGGATTGCGTATCTGGCTTACACAAGGAGAAGCGCGATGGTCTATGTGCCTTTTATCATGCTGCTTGTGACGCTGCTTTTGGCAGCGCCGGTGTACAATGAGTTTCGCTATGCATACGGTCTGTTTGCAGCATTTCCGATCTTGCTTGCTCATACTTTTGAACATGTATCTATAGAACAGGCTGATTGAGCGTGTATATTTATAGAACAGGCTGACTGGGCGTGTCGTGTATCGAAGCTAAGGAACAGGACCATTTCAGTCAGGGATGTGGTACATACGTTACCTGAAGGGCCTGATCGTAAGCCGTTCCGGGAAAGAGGTTAGAAGAGACAGATGAAAAAATGGTGTAAGGTGCTGCTGTTTATCTTTCCACTGTTGTGTATGGTGGCAGCAGTCAACTGGTATGTGGATTCCTATGCCTATCTGCGGGTCACATATGATCAGATCGGTGAGCAGATGGCGGTGCATTCCAGGAATGTGGAGGGGTTGGAGGAGTCGGATTTCAATGACAGAAATCTACTGCTGGCCTGTTTGAAACAGCAGAAGGAAGCGAAAGAGGTGATCGTTGCCGGTTCCAGCCGTGTGATGAACTTCGACCACGAAATGTTTGGTACGGAATCCTTCTATAATACAGGGCTGTCCGAGTCCACATTCAAGGATCTGCTGGCGGTGGTGGGAATCCTTCAGCTGAACGGGCAGATGCCCGAGAAAATGATCATCGGGGTAGATGCGTTTCTGTTCAATATGAGTCACAATAATGACCGGTGGATGGAGCTGGAAGAATATGCCGTCTATATGGAAGAGCAGCTGGAAGGTATCGCCGGGGCAGGCCAGGATGGTGTTGACCTGGCTGTGGGAGTGGAGCAGACAGAAGCCGGGACAGATGCGGTGACAAGATCCATACCGCAGATCAACACGGGCCGGGATCATGCTAAATGGCTGTCTCTGGATTATTTCCGTTATAATGTCGCACTTTTGCCGGAGCGTAAGCGTTTCATGGTGTCCTATACAAAGGACTGGGAGACGGAACAGTACCTGAAACATTATGACGGCAGTATCGCTTATCAGAGAAGCCTCCGGGAAGTAGACGTGAAGGATGTTGAGGAACTTACGCGGCAGTCCATAGAAGAACAGGTCGTCTATCGGATGACGGATTTTCATGAGATCGACGAGCGGAGTATGGAACTGTTCGCGGCTTTGATAACGTATCTGCAGGAACGCGGCGTGGAGGTAATATTGTATCTTCCGCCCTATTCTCCCATGATGTATGAGTACATAGGATCGGCTGATCAGTTTCAGATCACTTTTCAGGTGGAAGAGCGGATCAGGCAGATCGCGGCGGACAAAAATGCGGCGCTGTACGGTTCCTACGATCCGGCGGGCTGCGGCCTGGAGATGACGGATCTGTATGACATCTATCACGTCAAGACGGAGAAGATGATGGACACGTTCTATCCCGTGCCACTTCAATAAATTTCCAACTGTGCGGTTGTAATCCAATAATCTGTCTGTATGCCATTTATGGCAATGCAGACAGGCAACTTTATTAGCAACCGCACAGTTGGATAGATTCTCTGATGCGCGAGCGTCCTCAGCACAAAGCGCTTCGGAATGGAGGAAACAATGAAAGCAAATGTCACATATTGGTTAGATCAAACAGCGCAGAGACTGCCTGATAAGACCGCTTTCGCGGATGAGAGAAAGACAGTCACATTTGGGGAACTTCGGACACAGGCCATGACAATGGCTACGCAGATTCTGGCGAAGGGCCTCTTCAAGAAACCGGTAGTCGTTTATCTGGAAAAAGGTGTTGACGTGCTGGTGTCCTTTATGGGAGCAGCATACAGCTGTAATTTCTACTCGCCCATCGACATTGATATGCCGGCCAGCCGTGTCAACAAGATCCTGGAAGTACTGCAGCCGTCGCTTGTCATCACGACCGCAGAGCTTAGCGAGGCATTCCGGCAGTATGCCTACGAAGGGGAATACCTGCTATTTGAGGAGGTCTCCTGTGCGGCTGTAGATGAGGAGGCCGTGGAGGCGGCAAGATGCCGGGGCATCGACACAGACCTTCTGTATGTACTGTTCACTTCCGGGTCCACAGGCGTTCCCAAAGGAGTGACCATCAATCACCGGGCGGTGATCGACTATATTGACTGGGTGACCGAGACCTTTGAGATTACGGAGAAAGACAGCTTCGGCAATCAGGCACCCTTCTATTTCGACAATTCTATTCTGGATATTTACAGTACGATCAAGAGCGGCGCCACTACCTACATCATTCCCAAGAACCTGTTCGCACAGCCGGTGCCGCTGCTGGAGTATCTGCAGGAGAAGAAGATCAATACGATCTTCTGGGTACCTTCGGCGCTTATTGTGGTGGCGAAATTGAAAGCATTCCGGAATGTGGATCTCTCCGGGACGCTGCAGCGTGTACTGTTCTGCGGTGAGGTAATGCCCAACAAGCAGTTAAATACGTGGCGCAAGTTCCTGCCGGACGTGCTGTATGCAAATCTGTATGGTCCCACCGAGATCACGGATGCCTGCACTTATTATATCGTAGACCGTGAATTTGCAGATGAAGAGCCGCTTCCGATCGGCAGACCGATGGCAAATACGGATATCCTGGTACTGAACGACAAGAATGAACCGGTCACGGGGGATGAGATCGGGGAACTCTGTGTCAGAGGCACGTCCCTCTCCATGGGGTATTACAATAATCCTCAAAAGACCAAAGAAGCTTTTGTACCAAATCCTCTGAACCCTTATGTGCCTGAGACCATATACCGCACCGGCGATCTGGTGAAATATAATGAATACGGGGAGATCATCTATCTGTCCCGCAAGGACTTCCAGATCAAACATATGGGGCATCGGATCGAGCTGGGGGAGATTGAAACAGCGGTTTCATCCCTGGAAGAAATTGCACTTTGCTGCTGCCTGTATGACGAGAAACGACAGAAGATCGTACTCTTTATCGAAGCGGAACTGGACAAGGCTTACATTAACGAGCGGATCTCCGGGCTGGTGCCGGAGTATATGCTGCCGGGCAAGGTGATCGCGCTGCCTAAGATGCCTATCAATGCCAACGGTAAGATTGACAGAGTGAAGCTGAAGGAATTGCTGTAAACGATATTTTTCCAAAACAAGGATTGTGAAATGCACTTTAAAAAGCTATAATGGGCTGAAGAGCCATGAGAAAGGCGTTGATAGTAGAATGGCCAGTACAACATTATTCCGGAAAGTCGTGGTCCTCGGATACGGCAAGGTGACCGGCGAGGTCTTACAATATGTATATAACAGGCAGTCAGAGTATGGCTATGAGCTGGTGTTCATCGAACACGAGGTACATGCCTTAAGTGTTACAGAGAAGATCTGCAGAGATAATGATATTTTGTTCCACAGGATTCCGGATAAAAAGGAGCTTGCCCGGTTTCTTGACCGGATCGGGGAGAAGGCGCTGATAGTGAGCGCCAGCAATAACTTTCTGTTCCCGGCGTCTCTAGTGGAGAAGCCGCATATCACCATCATTAATTTCCATAATGCTCTTCTGCCCGCATATCCCGGAAGAAATGCCCCTACGTGGGTAATCTACAAGGGGGAAGAGCGGACAGGCATCACATGGCATTATGTGACCGCCGGCGTGGATGAAGGAAATATCATCGTGCAGAAGGAATGCCGGATCACGGAGGATATGAAGGCCTATGAACTGACACAGTGTCTGATGGATCTTGCCGCGGAAGCTTTTCGGGAAAGTTTTGCGGATATTCTGGCAGAGTGTGCCAGGACGCGGGAACAGGGATTTGATTCGGACAGGCATATGTATCGTTCCAGTGAAGTGCCGGCGGGCGGTAGGCTTGATCTGGCGGACAAACCGGAGAAGATCTATCGTATCCTCAGGAGCGTGGATTACGGCAAGAATGCCATATTTCCGCCTATGCGGACCGTTATAGACGGACGGGAGGCGGAGATCCTCAGATATCGTAAGATCTCAGAAGATAAATATAAGGCGGGGGAGGGACTTGCGTATCTTCCCTTAGAGAATGGCGAAGTCTTGAAGATAAAATATCGTTATATGGATGATAAGACCGGGTTAACATGATAAGACTGTGGGAAACCTGTCCGTGTGTAGGTAAGATCAGATCAGCGAGAGTAAGAAAAAATATGGGAAGGAGATTGATCATGGAAGAGAAAATACTGGAGATTTTGGAAGAACATTGTGAGGAAGCCCTGGAATATGAAGGCGACAATATGATGGAGGACGGGGTGATCGATTCGTTTACCGTCATCAATGTGGTGAGTGATCTGGAGGAGGAATTTGATATCGAGATTGACGCAAAATATGTAGTGGCGGAGAACTTCAGGAACAAAGAAGCGATCATCGCTCTGGTACAGAAGTTAATGGAGGAGTAAATGCAGCTCATATCCTATTCTTTTGTGATCCTCTGGGGGACTGTGTTTGCCCTGTATTATCTCGTGCCGAAGAAAGCGCAGTGGTATGTCCTGCTGGGGGCAAGCCTGCTGTTCTATTGTATCGGCTTGCGGGGATTTCCTTTGGGACTGCTTTTGACAGGTATTACCACATATGGCTGCGGCATGTACCTTGGTAAGAAGCTGGATCAGGAAAAGGAAGCGCTGAAGCAGTGTACGGACAGAGAAGAGAAAAAGGCGGTTAAGGCAGTATTTCAAAAGAAGCGTAAGAGGGTGCAGACTCTTACGATCGTGTTTAATTTGGGACTGCTGGTATTTTATAAGTATGCGGTGGTGGCTGTGCCTTTGGTGGAAAGGGCGACAGGTTCCGGGGCGGGATTTCTGGAACGTGTGGTCATGCCGCTTGGCATATCATTCTATACCTTGACGGCCATCGGCTATATTGTGGATGCCGGCAGGGAGAACTGTACGATAGAGACTGATCCTCTGAAGATTCTGCTCTTCCTGGCTTATTTTCCGTCTGTTACCCAGGGTCCGTTTACCCGTTTTAAACAGATGAAGGAAGAATTTGAGAAGGCACATGTTTTTCAATATGACAGGATGCTTCGCGGGATACAGCGGTTTGTCTGGGGTGCGTTCAAGAAGCTGGTGATCGCAGATCGGATCGGCATTTTTGTAGACCGTGTTTACGGGGTGGAAGTTTCTTCTGTACCGGGCAGTATTTTTGCCTGTGCCACGGTTTTATATATGCTGCAGCTGTACGCGGATTTTTCAGGCTATATCGATATGGCGGCCGGAGTCAGCGAAACGCTTGACATTACGCTCCCTGACAACTTCAGACGACCCTATTTTGCCAGGTCGGTGGCGGAGTTCTGGCGCAGATGGCATATTACACTGGGGAATTGGTTTAAGGATTATGTGATGTTCTCGTTCGTGATGTCAGGTACCGGCCGGAAGATTGGAAAAGCATATAAGAATAAATGGAATGGGATTGGCAGGCAGGTGACTCCTGTGATCGGGACGATGCTTGTCTGGTTCTTTACGGGTCTTTGGCACGGCAGGACGGTGAATTATATGCTGTGGGGACTTTACTACGGTGTGATCATGAGTGTGTCTCTGTTGCTGGAACCGAAGTATGCAGTGTGGAAAGAGAAGCTTTCTATCAAGGACGGGAAGATTTGGTCTCTGCTTTGCATGGTGAGAACGTGGGGGATCGTCTTCCTGGCGGACGTGCTTATCAGAAGCGGGAGTCTGGCGCAGGCGGGTGGGATATTTACTTCCCTGGTGACGCGGCTGCATATCGGCAGTCTGCTTTCTGGAGAGATCACGTCATACGGCCTTGGCAAATATGATTTTCTATTGCTGCTTATGGTATTGCTGATCTGGCTTGTGGTATCTGTGTCGGAAGAGAAAGGGCTGGATGTGCGCGCGGTGATCGCCGGTAAGCCGATGGTCGTCAGATGGATCTGTTATTATGGGATCGTACTGCTCGTGCTTGTCACGGGAATTTACGGGGGCAGTTATGACACGGCGGCATTTATGTATCAGAGCTTTTGAGGTGAATATCTTCATGTTAAAGCAGCAACGGGATTAGGAGAAATGAAATACTATGGCTAGGAAAATTGCATTTCATTTAAATTGTCTGGAACAGGGCGGCGCGGAACGCGTCGTCACCAATCTGGCTAACCGGTTTGCGGCAGGCGGATATGAGGTCATTATCGCTACGGAGTGGTATGGTGAGAATGAATTTCAGACGGATAAGCGGGTGAGGCGCGTACATGTTGGGCTGAGGGAAGGCGATGACAGGAGACATCGCCTTGTTCAGTTTTATCTCCGGGTAAAGTATCTGCGGGAGTTTCTGAAGAAAGAGCGGCCGGACATTCTGATCCCTTTTGCCAGAAAAGCGCTGTACAGAGGGTTGATGGCGGCATATTTTATCAAGATTCCGGTGCTGATCTCTATCCGGACCGATCCGGCAGGACATTACGAGGAAAGATCCGATAAGATTCAGATTCCGCTGCTCTTCCCCCGGGCGGACGGCTGTGTGTTTCAGACGCAGGGAGCCAGAGAATTCTTTGCGCCGAGACTGCAGGAGAATTCGAGGATCATATTAAATCCCATCAACCCCAAGTATATCGGGGTGCCGGAACCGGTAAAGAGAACGAAGACAGTGGTGCAGTCCGGAAGACTGGTGGACTTTAAGAACCAGCCTATGTTGATCCGGGCTTTTATCAATGTGCATCAGAAACATCCGGATTATGACTTGAAAATATACGGCGGGGATTCTTTTGACGGAACGAAGGAGATTCTGGAGCAGATCATAGAGGAGAATGAGGCTGGTGCGTATGTGCATTTGATGGGCGCCAGTGACAGCTTGGAAAAGGATATGGCGGACGCGGCGCTGTTTGCATTTACCTCGGACTGGGAAGGACTTCCAAATGCACTGATGGAGGCGATGGCCCTGGGCCTGCCCATTGTCGCGACGGACTGTCCCTGCGGCGGGCCGCGCACTATTATGACGCATGAGGAGGACGGTCTGCTCATTCCGATCAAGGATCAGCAGGCGTTAGAAGACGGGATCAACCGGCTGATCGAGGATCGGGCGCTTGCGGAGAGACTGGGCAGACAGGCGCGAAAGATTGCTCAAAAGGCCAATGCCAACGCCGTGTTTGAGCAGTGGCAAGACTACATCGAGGCATTGTGCGACGAGCGTGGATGATGCTCCGCTCATTCGCTCAGTAATTCAACTGCCTCGGCGCGTAATTCATTTTGTGCCGTTGCATTTCGCAGATCTTCTTCAAGCACCTGGTCATAGCCGAGACTTGCCGCAGCGTTCTGCATTTCTTTCTGCAGCGCATAGAAGGTATCTTCATCCCGGGCAAACACCATTTTCCAGGAGTAATCGGTAATGATGCTGCGGCATTGGCTGCGCAGGGTAGCGATCTCGGAGCTTTCACCGTCTGTCTGATAGTTGATACCGGGGCAGACCAGATATTTGCCATGTTTCATCAGATAATCCAGTGAATTCTTCGCCTGCATATCTTCCTGCCAGATCAGATCAAGAGCTGGCGGGTCTGGATTTTTGTAAGAATCCCATAGTGTATAGAAATAGGGATATCCGTTTGGTGCGGTGTCGATCAGGGAAATACTTGAGAAATTTAGCCTGGAAATGCCGGCGTTCCATGTCCCGCCGCCCCATTCGTCCGGAACGGCAGGATTTTCGTTGGACAGTGCACTGATACCGAAATCTGTGAGCGCAGGCCCTTTGTCGGTCATCTCCCATGTGAGGCCTTCCGGTCCTGCAGTGCCTGTTACCGGCTGTGCGCTGTTGGCATAGATCCCCTCCGGAGAGTAGAGCCAGTCAATAAATGCAGCCAGACGTTCCGGGTCTTCGGCATTGGAACCGATGGCGATCACTTTACCGGCATCTCCCAGAGGAAGACATCCTTTGAGCATGATCTGCATGTCTTCGATCGGTACGAGCATGAAGCCATATCCCTGTTCGGTGCGGGCATCGGTGTTGTATGCTGATTTACCCAGCCAGGGCCAGCAGGAAAACAGCACATCTCCTGTCGCACATTTGTTGTAGACATCCGTATAGTTCTGGTTGAGTGAATCAGGATCCAGTAATCCCATCCGATTGGCATCGAAATAGAACTTCAGGATACGCTGATAGATTGAATTCTCATCGAGAATATCCTGATAATCGGAACCGTCCACTTTGTATAAGACGAACCCATACTCCTCATAGCCATAGAAACAGGCAGGCTGCTTGGCGGCATTCATCATATTGCCGTCCCAATCCTTAAAAAGGCTGAATCCATATACCGGATTTCCCGCTTCACTGACGGGAGATACCTCCTGCATTTTCTTCAGGACAGGCAGCAGATCCTCCAGAGTATCCATGCGGGGAGATCCAATGGAAGTGTACAGGTCATAGCGCAGGTAAGGACCATAGATCGGTTCTTCATTCTCACTGTGTTCCAGACAGTTCTTCAGGGAAATCTCCGAAGGTACTGCATAGATGGCCGTGTCCGAAACAGGATCGTTGAGGGCGCGGATCGCGAGTTCATACTGCATGATAGGCTTATCCTGAAGCAGACCGCTCATATCCATGACCAGTCCTGCAGCGACCAGTTCCCGCAGATAGCTGTTATTGCCGTTGCAGATGATCAGGTCACCCAGTTCTCCGGCAGCGGTCCGCGTCTGGTACATAGTATCACCGCCGCCGGTAATGTTGGGAGCAATGATATTTAATTTCATATTAAATTTGTCCAGCACGATCTTGGCAAACCAGCCGGACTGGATTCCCTGATGGTTGGCGAGGGAATCGAATACGTCTATGGTCAACGTTTTGGTGTAAGTTTTGACGTCAGGGGAGGCAGAGTACTCTCTGGCATAGAAGAAAACGGCGCCGGTCAGAACAAAAACGAAGATGACCATTACTAAGCGATGATAAACTGATTTCATATTCTTTGCTTCCTTTGATCAGCACATTAACATGAGTTTTCAATCTTTAACCAGTGTATCATAGGTCATCCTGATTAGAATACTTACCAAATTGTTGATTTGTTACATGACTTTTTATAGAAGGAAGATCATGAAAACGAAAAGCCGGACCTGTCAGCCCGGCTTCGATCGCTAAGATCAATGTGTTTAGTTTGTTACGGTCATACCTGCTTCTTGTGCCATCTTGTCGAACTTCTCCATGACAGCGTCGTAGGTTCTCTGGGAGATGTCAGGCAGCTTACCGCCCCATGTCTCTTCAGCCTGCTTATAGCCTTTCTTAAAAGCTTCGCGCATCTCCTCAATCTTACTCGGATCTCCGCCGGTGAGTGCATTGGCGAAATCGATGATCCTGTCGGATGTCTGCTCTACTCCCCAGTAACCGTCCTCGGCAACGTCCTTCTGCGCCTGTGCCTGGGTAGCGGCATCAACCTTGAGATTGCCGCTGGCCAGAACGGACCAGATGCCGTTAGCCTTGTTGAAGGTCTGGCCCTGCTGAGTCATCAGTTTCTCTACGATGCTCTGCAGCTGTTTGGCATGTGCCTCAGCGTCAGCTTTCATCTTATTCACCAGATTGGTATTCTGCGTGTAGGTCTTGGTCACCGTATCTTTGGATGTTTCTTTGGACGGCTCATAGACAACGCCATTATTCTTCTCATCAGAAGCATTACCCTTAGAATTGGTTTCTTCGGATGATTTCGCAGCAGTCTGGTTGGCTGCATAGACATCATAAGCATTTGCTGCACCGCTTGTAACTCCATTTACGCTCATTGGTATCCCTCCTTGGAATAATATTTTGATATTTAATGTTATGGGTTTGCTCTCTGCACGACGGCAAACCGCCGCTTCTACCTAATATATCGTACCATCCCTATGGAAAAATTAGGAGGTTATAGAGAAATATTTACTTTTTTACAGCATCTAAGTTGCCGGCAGGAATGAAAATAATGTATGCTTATGTGGTGAATATTGTGATGACAAATATTGAAGGAGAAGACAATTCCTGCGATTCAAGTGATGATCAAACTGGCCTCCGGCCAGTGTAATATGCGTTGCAGTTACTGTTTCTATGCAGATGAGATGGCGAACAGGAAACAGGCTTCTTACGGGATTATGAGCGAACAGACGCTTGAGAACGTGATCATGCGGATTCTGGAAACAGCCGAGGACTATTGCAGCATCGCTTTTCAGGGCGGGGAGCCGACGCTGGCAGGCATTGACTTCTATCGAAAATGCCTGGAATTGGAACAAAAATATAATACAAATAAAGTGAAGATAGACCATGCGCTACAGACCAATGGTTATGTGCTGGATGAGGAGTGGTGTAGATTTCTTGCACAGAATCATTTTCTGGTGGGATTGTCCGTGGATGGCATTAAAGCCACCCACGACGCCTGTCGGAAGGATGCAAAGGGGCAGGACACTTATTTTCATGTGCTTCATGCGGCTAAACTGCTGGAGGAAGCAGGTGTTGATTTCAATGTGCTCACGGTGGTGAACGGTAAGACAGCGCCGAAGATCCGCAGGATCTATGAGCAGTACCGGAAGCTTGGCTTCAAGTGGCAGCAGTATATTGCCTGTCTGGATCCCGTGCTGGAGGAGCAGGGGAAACAGGATTATTCCCTGAGACCGGAAATCTACGGTCAGTTCCTGATTGATTTGTTTGATTTGTGGGAGATCGACTTAAAGAGGGGCAGACAACCTTATATCAGACAATTCGAGAATTACATCAGTATTCTGATGGGACAAATTCCAGAGTCATGTGAGCAGCGGGGTGGTTGCCGCAGGCATAGACAACAGCCGGGTACGGCACCGGGAGAAAATTGCTTCTGTGATTCGTACAGGATGTTCTTTGAGGCATGTCTGCCGCGGATGCAGGAGATCGCCCGGCAGTGCATGCGGCAGGAGAGGGGATTTCCAGATGGGAGATAGCAATTTGTGTCGTCCATATATAGCGGTTGAATGGAGCTGTGATGGAGTATCTGATCATTGTTCTGGTGTGCTTCTTTTTTTCAGTGGTGGGAGCGATCTGCGGTTTGCGATCGAATTTGGACAGTTTCCATCGACTGTACTGGTGGATATAATGAATGGAGCTGCGTATCTGTTTGAAAAACTGCCTTTGTAAAACCAAAGGGACTGGAAAGCTGAATTGGAATTGGAGCAGTATAGAAATATTCTTAAGATGGAAAAAATAGAAAAGCGGATGCAGATTGAGAAAGGAGGCCGTTGGGTATATAATAAATATGAATAAACCAAATTTTGAGTAACCTATATAAGCAAATGAAAGGGAGTGGAAGGTATGGCAGTAGTAAGTATGGAAATGCCCGATGAAATGGTAGAATTTGCAATGCCATCAAATAAGGATGAACAGCTTAAGATAAATGCTATGATATTGTATCCCTATATACAGCAGGGAATGATATCACATGGAAAAGCGGCTGAAATTCTTGGGATATTTAAAATCGACCTAATTACCTTATATGGAAAAATGGGGTTATCTTATATTGATATGTCCGAGGATGAAATAGAAGAGGAACTTAAAACGGTTAAATACCTGAAGGAAGTGATGGAGTGATAGTTGTTTCGGACACAACACCGATCATATCCCTGCTAAAAGTGGGGCAATTAGAATTATTGCTGAAATTGTACAAAACGGTATTAGTGCCTCAGGCTGTTTATAGGGAACTGACTGAAAATCCTGCATATATAAATGAAGCAGATATTATTAAGAATGCTGATTATCTGCTGGCTGTAACAGTAGAAAATGTCAAATCAGTAAATGTTCTTCGTGCAGTGACCGGATTGGATGAAGGGGAAAGCGAGGCGCTTATTATGTATGATGAACAGAATGCGGATGTTTTGCTGATGGATGAACAGAAGGGGAGAAGGGTTGCTAAACGCCTCAATGTCAGACATATCGGAACAGCAGGTATCCTGATGCTGGCATATGATAAAGGATTGATTCAGGCAGTGAAAGTCAAAGAATGTATAGACATCATGCTTGCACACGAAATCAGACTAGTACTCCGTACTGAAAACCCTTGTGCAAATATTTCGGTCTATTTTCCCGATTGCACAAGCCCAGAATACTCAACGTAGCCCGCTACGCCTCCGTTTCTGAACTTGTACACTCGAAAAAATATCCTCGAAAATTTGCACAGGAACTTCAAGTACGGAGTACTAGGGAAGAGTATCTGTAATACAGTGATGGCGCATGTGGGTTTAGATATACAATACTAATTTAGATGAACTTGTGTGGAGCCGCATATTGCTTATGTGGTAGCGTGGGGCGAAATATTTAGCAGAGTATAAATAGGAAAGGGCGGTGAAGGTATTTTGATTTTCATACGATCATAAATTCATTCTCCTGCTCGATAAATCTGCAGAAAACAAACAGACCGCTGAGCAGTTCCGGCCGGAAATCATATTCGTCTTCCAGCAGCCATCCGCCGGAAAGGCCCATGTGTATGATCTGCAGGATCTTCTGGCCATCGCGGTCTTCCAGAGAATAATGCCGGTTGTCGTGCATAGTCAGCAGGAAAGTGGCTTCTGCGATCTGAACGATGGCATGATCCACACGGGGCATTCGGCAGATTGGCCACCCGTTCCTGTCAGGATCCTCACCTTCCGCATAAGCAGGATATCCTACGGCGATGAGTGTGTCGTTGCGATCAAGCATGACATATTCTCTGAATCGCTTATTGCCGCGTTTGTCTTCTGATGTATCCGGATCACGAATCGTGATCTTCAGAATGGGTGTATCGTCAGACAGTATAACGGTTTTGGATGTGCACCAAATCGTATGCTTGATCCTGGATAGTATTTTGGTGCCCTTTTCTTCACAAAGAACACCGGATTTTAATAGGTATCTCATCATGCCCCCCTTGTTCCCGGAATCGTTGCCCGGAATCTTCTCTGTAGCGTTCTTGTCACTGATTTTCTGCAAGCTGCACACAGATATGCTCTATTTGCTTACGATGTATGTCCTGTGAATCCATGTACATCTGATAAAAGATTATATCATAGGATCAGGCAGAAAGGGAGTCTGCGCGTTTATATGACAGCATACAGTATGACGCCTGCAAGGCCGGAGCCTGCCATGATCAAGAGGGGATTGGGTTTCCATCTTTGCAAGATGATAAAGCCGACTGCAAAGATAGCGAGAGCTGTCCTGTCAATTGTAGCGGGATCCGCCGGCAGTGAGCGCTGACCATACACTGCCATGATCAGCAGAGAGATTCCGGCAGAAGCGATCATGGCAATGACTGCCGGGCGTAGACCGGCAAGGACACCCTGCACCATTCTCAATCCTCTGAAGCGATAATATAGATAAGCCAGTGTCATTACGATCAGACAGGAAGGCAGAATGCAGCCAAGGGTGGCAAGGACAGCGCCTGGCAATCCGGCCACCTGTATTCCTACAAAAGTGGCGGCATTGATGGCGATGGGTCCCGGGGTCATCTCCGCAATGGCCATGATGTCTGCAAACTGCGCCATAGTCAGCCAGGGATGAAGATCAACTACCTGATCTTGGATCAGGGGCATAGCGGCATAGCCGCCGCCAATACTGAATAAACCAATCTGCACAAAACTCCAGAACAATTCCAGATAGATCATAGCCGACCACCCTCCTTTTGTGCCTTTTCCCGGCGATACGTATCGATCGCACCGATCACACCGCATACCAAAATGATCAGGATGATATTGACGGAGAAGAAGCGTACTGCCGTAAATGCCCCGGCCATCACCAAAAGCGGCAATATCCTCTTTTGCGAAACGATGCTTCTTACCATATTGACCACCACATCGAAAATGACAGCGGCTACACCGCACAGCATTCCGGCCATTGCCATCGTAACAATCTGATTATTCCGAAACGCCTGATAAAATAGCGAGATGACAGAAATGATCGCCAGCGGGGGAAGCACCGTGCCCAGAATAGTGAGCAGGGCGCCGGGGATACCGGCTACATGATAGCCTACCAGGATTGACGCATTGACCGCAATGGCACCGGGGGATGACTGCGCGATCGCAGTCAGATCCATCATTTCCTCTTCTTTGATCCAGCCCAGTTCTTCCACAAATTTTTTTCTCATCAAAGGTATGATCACGAATCCGCCGCCGAAGGTACAGGCGCTGAGTTTGAAGGTTGAAATAAATAACTTCCAATATTTTTCCATATCCGAATCTCCTATGTTAGTGTAGGCAGTCAGCCATGTTCTATTGCATTTCCTATATTTGGATTAATATACCACTTGCACAATAATAATGGAAATAATATAATTTTATATATTTAATAAGTAAAACAATATATGAAAAGGAGACCTAATGACATTACGGCACATGAATATATTCTGCACTATCTGTGAAAACGGTTGTAATACGACAAGAGCAGCTGAAGTCCTGCACATGACACAGCCGGCGGTAAGTCTTGCCATCAAGGAAGTGGAACAGTATTATGGAATCAAGCTTTTTGACAGACTGGGCAGACGGCTGCAGATCACGGAGGCCGGGCAGCACTTTCTGCAGTATGCCATACATATCTGTGCATTGTTCCGTGATATGGAAATGGGTTTGAGGAATTGGGACTATCAAGGACTCATACGGGTAGGTGCCAGTATTACGATCGGATCTCAGTTTATGCCTGGTTATGTGAAAGCTTTTACGCAACGCTATCCGGGGGCGGAGGTTCGTGTTGTTGTGGAGCAGTCTGACCGGCTTGAGAGGAAACTGCTTGCCGGTGAGTTGGATCTTGCATTGATAGAAGGAATCGCGCATTCGCCGGTCTTGATATCGGAAGCTTATATGGAGGACCACCTGAGTATCGTATGTCCTTCGGGCGGCCGGTGGAAGCAGGGGCAGCGAGTATCTGTAGAAGAACTGCTGCAGCAGAAGTTTCTCCTGCGGGAACCCGGGAGCGGTACCAGGGAGGTTTTTGACAGGGTAATGGCAAATGCCGGATATTCCATAACGCCTGCCTGGGAGGCTATGAGTACCACCGCATTGACTAATGCGGTGATCAACGGCCTGGGGATCGCGGTACTTCCGCATCGGATGATCATAGCGCCCTTAGAGCGTGGATCGGTCATTACCGTCACGGTCGATGGCCTTGATTTTGACCGCAGCTTTTATATTGTTTATCATAAGGATAAATATCTGACGACTTCCGCCAGGAAATTTATAGAGTTATGCCGTGACTATGAGATGGATTATCCTCTGCCTCGGTATCATAGTCTGTAAGTGTGGCATGAATCTTAAGACAGTCTAGTACTCCGTACTGAAAACCCTTGTGCAAATATTTCGGTCTATTTTCCCGA
>ERZ779637.311-NODE-311-length-35179-cov-5.984540_pt1 | contig 35179 bp, 20 predicted proteins | sample MGYA00514196_ERZ779637 | MGnify/ENA primary metagenome ERZ779637 (study PRJEB29562, sample SAMEA4376700) | mouse gut metagenome | isolation source: Cecum | study: EMG produced TPA metagenomics assembly of the A DSS colitis mouse model was used to assess the...
TATCCTCAAATATTTCATTCGCAAAATACTGCGAAACAACAATAAAATGCAGCTTTGGATAATGAGCCAATTCTGAAAAAATACCGGACCAGAAATTCATTCTTACCTCAGACTCTTTTTTTGCCTTTTCCAGTTGTTCTTTATTATGATAATTGTATTCTCTTCTCCACCAGGGCTGTATTTCAGAACCATGCAGCCATACGTAAATTCTGACCTTATCTGCATAATCCTTGAGCACATTCCACATCATTTCATCCAGAAAATGAACGCATACCGCATGAATCTGTCCGCTTTCCATCACTGACGACAGCATCCGCGTCGAGCCGTCCACTATATTGACGCCCTCAAATTCACGGTAAGCTTCTTCAACAAACGGATTCATCCTCATAACATCACATAACCTGCCCGCTTCCTTATAACATGTGACTCTTTTATGTACAAACATATTACGGTATAACGATTCTGGTGTAGGATACTGATTACTCAACACGAGTACTCCCGTTCTCGCTAAAAAGCAGCCTTTTTGATCTGCATCACATGCACTGTTTCCCAGAATAACGCCGTGCACCACCAAAGTTCCCTTCCCCTTCGGCCGAAAACCAATTTGTATGCTGCTTGTTCCCTCCGGAATTTCAATCGCTGTGCTTATATTTAATTTGGGAAACTGCGTTCCGGTTTTTTCACCTTTTTCATTGTAACAAATACAGACACAAACACAGTCCAAAACGCCTTCCGCACGTACCTTTACCTCTATTTTTCCATCTTCTGCCACTCTCAGAATCGGATACTTCTTCGTACAATAGTGATATTCATGAATCCCCTCTTCTAAGCAGGCATCTATTTTTAAATCGCTGCCCGCCATTTCAAATTTAACTTTCGCTGAAGAACGAATACACTCATATAGTTCTTTTGCCGATATTACAATGGTCTTATCTTCATCCCAATCAACAGGCTGAATACTTTCTGCCACTTTTTCAATTTTTTCCAATGCCAGACCCTGGTCATAAATTACCAGATCATCCACGGCTTCACAAAATCCCTGTGTATATGCCTCACAGTAATTAAAAGAATCAACCGCCAAAAGGCTTCCTGTGTCATATATCCTGTCTGCATCCGAGCAATTCCATAAAGACACCTTTTCCAAAATATCTCTGGACACAATAGAACGCCGCGCAATAAGCCCGGAGACTTCCGCATATGGTCTGCCCTCCGAAATCTTGACAACTGCCCCGTTTTGCTGCGAATAATGATCAGCTTTCCCGATAACGTCATAGCTTCCATACCGCAGTGTAAGCGCCAGATCCAATAAGTAATTTCTGCCGTAATAATCGGCGCTGCTAATACAAGCATAATAATCAATGCCTTCCTCGTCCCGGCACAGTTTTCCCTTTGCATCCTGCGGGGTCAGGTATATAATGCTTTTATCCGCCTCATCCTCTTTTTTGCCGTCACCAATCAGATAAAGTACTTTACCAACATAACTTTGCTTCAAATATGTACTGCGCAGATAAGTAAGCTCTTCATCACTCTGATATCTGGATACCATAGCGATTACAGGCAGCGGACGCTTCAGGCTGACTCCAAAAACCTTCTGCACTATAAAATCCAGCCTGTCCTCATACAAATGCTCCGCTAACACTTTTCTTAATCCAGCCAGACGATATTTATCTGCCGTTACCGAATCCGCACAATATACGGCAAGATTTTTTTCCAGAGTCTGCTTATCGTCCGTACAAATTGTCAAATCTCCAAAATAATTTTTCATTCCCCGGGAATAATTGCCCACCGTGATTGTATTGGAGGCCAGCATTTCAAAAGCGCGTCTAGCAAACATGGTCTGAGACTGCTGCACGGAATTCATATTAACGCCATAAACATAACCTTTATAAGCCACGTCGATCTGACTGGACGGCAGGCTGCCCAGGATACAGGGATTATATCTTTCCGGGAAAGCATGCTCCGGTCTCGCATTCCCGTAATTTCTGTCATAAATATCAAATCCTTTCGTCTGCAAAAACACTTCCGAAAACTTATCAAATACCTCCGCCCTGTGCGGATATCTATGGTAATAAGCTCCGGCAAAACAGAATTTATCCTTACGATCATATTTTTCCAGCGGATTATGAAGTCTGGGCTGCGCCGCGAAATGAAGATGATACACCTGGTCATGTCCCAGTTCTGTTTTATAACGCTGCACACAGTCAATATCCGTAGTAAACACATAATCGGCAAGAGCCGCGGTTGTCATAAACTGCGACGTATAAATGGGATCTTCCTTATTCCAGAATATAACCGGAATATTCTGGTCGTGACAATAGCTTGTCAGTTCATACATTTCTTTACTGCTTCTGTCAACCTTGCGGTACCAGAGTTCATCCTTCCCCTTCCACGCGGATTCTATAAAAAGAAGTTCCGGCTGAAATTCTGTAATCTCCTGCTTCCAGTGTTCAGGCGTTAATTCCAGCAGCTGACATTCAGGGCGGTAACTCTCCAGTGTAAACTGATCCATAATAGCCGCTACACGCAGTTCTTTCAAGGTTTTGGCCCGAAGTTTAAACATACCGGAAGCAGACTTTCCCAGACTCTCTAACAGCTCCGCATCCTTCGCTCTTCCCAGATTCCGCAGATAAGATATTGTGCTCTGCCTTCTTTTTTTTATCAGCTCTATCTGTCTGTCTAACTCGTCTATAATTCCCATAGTTCTTATCTCCCACACTGCTTACTTTGTCAGTCTACGTTTCAATTTTTTAAGAAAATTATAACATTTCATAGCCAGCTTTCCATACCATGTATTATAAATTACGCTCAGCTTTTGTTTATAACTCTCATTTTCCGCATGTAAAAGCTGAATTTCGGTTTGCTGTTTCTGTATCGTTCTTTTTGCTTTCTGCATAACCAACATCTGCTGATGTTCCGCTTTAACCGCATCAATTAATTTGTTCTGATCATTCTCGCGCCATTGTTTCAATCGTTCATAAGCATCTCTGGAATCCGATAATTTTTGCTCCCGCTCCTTTATATCCATTTTGAACCGGTCTGCCTGCTGCTGCAGTAATTCTATTTTCTCAAGACTGCTCTCATGCCATCCCTTCAAACGATTATAATTATCAGTCAACTCGGATGTCTTTTTCTGTTCGCTGCTATACCATTCTTTGACACGGTCATACGCTTCACAGGATTCTTTATATCTCCGGTTGACATTTTCCAGACTGGCTGCTAATTCTGTGATTCTTGTATCCAACTCCCGGTGCAGCTCCAAAAAAGCCGTCTCTTCCTCCGCAAACGCCGCTTTATTTAAATTAATAGACTGCCCTGTTTTTCCTGCGACGCATCCCAGCCACTTACCCCCGTAAAATATGGAACTGACGGTAAAAACTTTCCCTACCAGTTCAACAAGCGATCCAAGATAAAAGGTATATACATGATCCGGATGATCGCAAAAACTGAAAGGAACCGTTATAACAAGCAGTCCGTCTTCTTTCAGAAACTGTTCCGCATGCCGAAGAAATTCCTCCGCATTTTCCAGATGCTCAAGAACCTCCGTCAGGATCAGCGCATCGTATTTCTCTTTCTCGTTATAATTCATAAAATCCTGATTTATAAACCTGACCCTGTCGGAAATCGTACCATATTCTCTGTGTAGCAGCTCATTTGCAAAATCACAATTCTCTTTCTGAATTTCAATGCCGGTTACTTTCGCGCCCTGCTGCGCACATAAAATTGACGCAATACCCTGAGAACAGCCTATATCCAATACAGTTTCCCGATCACCGACCTGCTGCAGAATCCAATCCATTCGTTCTATTGTCTGCTTCCTGAACTTTTCTCCCATTTCACCCATATAGGCTTCATATATCCGATCGTTATTTGCCATTTCCCAAATCCTTTCACTTTCATTGCTCTGCATTTATATCAAATGTACATAAACCGTTCCTGAAATAAAAATCTGCACTACAAATACTTTTCCTGATAAAACTGCAGTGTCGGTTCAAAACGGGATCTTTCCTCATTTGTTAATCCATTAAATTCCCTGGCAAACCAACAATAAGGATTAATTATTTTTTCCGGCTTTTCAATTCCCAGCGTTTTTCCTTTATGAAGCCACATGACCCTGTCGCAGAAATCATTCATCTGCGTCACCGCATGGCTGACAAACACGATTGTCTTCCCGTTTTCTTTAAATTCATTCATCTTGTTCATACACTTATCCGTAAAGCTGTTATCACCTACGGCAAGCGCCTCGTCTATAATCAGTATATCCGGGTTCATGTGAACGGAAACCGCAAAGCCTAATCTTGACTTCATACCGCTGGAATAAGTGCGCAGCGGCATATGAATGTGCTCTCCGATATCTGCAAATTTTATAATATCCGGCGTCATTTCCGCAATTTCCGCCTTGCTGAATCCTAATAAAATCCCTTTATACTTAATATTCTCCATTCCGGTCAGATAATTATCTAATCCGGCGGAAGCAGCCATCATGCTTACTTCGCCGTCAACCTCAAGCGTCCCACCGTCCGGGTATGTAATACCGGCAATAATAGAAGATAACGTCGATTTGCCTGAACCGTTTAATCCTATGATTCCAAGGATCTCTCCTTTGTGCAGCTCCAAATCAATCCCGTTAAGCGCCGTAAACTCTTCCGGATGGTAGTAAGGCAGCAAAAGCCCTTTTAACCTGTCATAATTGCCTTTATACATAGGATATTTTTTTACTATTTTATTACACTTTACAGCCAAGCCCAAATTCATACCGCACTCCTAAATTAAATCCATAAATTTCTTTCTAAATTTCATATGAACGGAAGATCCAAGTAAAAATAAAATAATCGTCAAAAGCCAGAACCCTTTTGCCGTATCAATCGTTTCGGAAATGGATACTCCGTAAAGAATAGCGTTACGATATCCCTGCAGCACATAAGCAAAGGGATTCCATTTAAAGAATCCCTGCACCGCTTGCGGCAGGTTTCCCTGATCCCAGACTATTGGTGAAATATAAAACAACAACCTGATTACCGCCGTCAAAATTTTCTGAAAATCTTTAAACACAACGGTAATTGCCGACGAAAACAAGCTCCATCCTATTAAGAAACACACGATACAAAAAGTATAATAAGGGAGCTGATATACTTTGTCACTAACCGTATTGCCGCTGCAAAAAATGATAACAAAAACCACTACCATTGACCAGATATGGGTAATCAATCCCGAAAAAACGGTCTTTATGGGAACAATGGCCAAAGGCAGATACACTTTTTTGAGAACGCCGCTGTAACCAAATATGGACATAGCTCCCTGCTGAAGCGCCGCACTGATATAAAACCACGGAATAATCCCCACAATCATCCAGATAATATAAGGATATCCCGCTCTGGGAGGATTCACCTGAAGTCCTATTGAAAAAACAAACCAATATACCAGTATCTGAAGCGCCGGATTAAAAAAGTTCCATAAAAATCCGAAAACAGTTCCATTATTCTGCGCTTTCGACTCATAATTGGCAAGCCTCACCATTCTGACCCGGTTGTCCCAATTTTCCTTAACAACAGTTTTTACAGCAGAAAACATTTATTTCTCATCCTTTTCTTTCTTCCAATTTATAATGGCCCCGGCAATTCTCTCGCTGGCATGTCCGTCTCCATAAGGATTAACCGCTTTTGCCATCTTCCGATATGCCTCCTCATTGTGCAGTAATTCACTGGCGGTTTCGTAAATATGCTCTTCATTTACGCCTGCCATGGCAACAGTTCCGGCTTCTACCGCCTCGGGACGCTCCGTCTCCGTACGCAGCACCAGGACAGGCAGCCCGAAATGCGGCCCCTCTTCCTGCAATCCGCCCGAATCCGTCAGCAGCATATAACTTCTGGCCATTGCGTTATGCATGTCCTCCACATCGACAGGATCGATTAAATAGATTCTTTCCGTTCCGGCTAAAATGCCAAATACCGTATCACGTACCGCAGGATTCAGATGCACCGGATAAATAACCTGTACATCCGGATTTTCCGTGACAATTCTTTTTACGGCTCTGCAAATGTTTTCAAGCGGTTCTCCCAGGTTCTCCCGGCGGTGCGCCGTCATCAGAATCGTCCTCATCCCCTTAAGCGGCACCGTTTGGAGAACTTCATTTTTGTACTGATAATCCTCTTTTACCGTGTACTGAAAAGCGTCGATAACCGTATTGCCCGTTACAAATACATTGTCATGTATATTTTCATTGTTGAGATTGCGCTTATTATTCTCTGTGGGTGCAAAATAAAGCTCCGCAATCTGAGATATAACTTTTCTGTTCATTTCTTCAGGATACGGCGAATATATGTCAAAGGTCCGAAGCCCCGCCTCCACATGACCGACCGGAATCTTCTGGTAAAATGCGGCCAGGGCAGCCGAAGACGAGGTGGTCGTGTCGCCGTGCACCAATACCAGATCCGGCTGTATCTTCGGCAATAATTCTTCAAGGCCGCGCAGCACCCCTGTCGTAATCGTCGTCAATGTCTGTCTGTCCTTCATAAGCTGAAGATCATAATCCGGCTTTATATCAAATATTTCCAACACCTGATCCAGCATCTGCCTGTGCTGTCCCGTTACACAGACAATGCTCTCAATTTCTTCATACTTCTGCAGTTCTCTGACAAGCGGACACATTTTAATCGCTTCCGGTCTGGTCCCGAAAATACTCAATACCTTTATACGTCTCATAATCAATCCTTCTTTATTAATTATTTTTAAATTTATATAAGTTGCCGTAATTTATAATTTCAAGTCCGGAATCCTGCTGCCTTTTAATAATATTTCTGGTATCAAACAGTTTCGGAGTCCTCATTAATCCGGCAATATATTTATGATCCAGGTTTTTGTACTCATTATGATCCGTCAGGATCAGAACAAGATCGGCGTCCGTTACGGCGCTCTCCAGTTCCACACATCCGGCGTTTTCCACATGGGGATCATAAACTTCAACAGAAATTCCTTTATTTTTCAAAATATTAATAATGGAAACAGCCGGCGACTCGCGCACATCGTCTATATTACCTTTATAGCTCATGCCAAAGGCTGCAACTTTGGGAGATACAATACCCTCCAAAAGCATTTGAACCTTATCCGCCACATACTCCGGCATACTGCAGTTGGTCTGTCTGGATAAGGCAATAAGCCTGGCCGTTTCAGGCGCCTTCGCGCAGATGAAGTAAGGATCTATAGCCAGGCAATGCCCGCCTACTCCCGGTCCGGGCTGATGCAGATTTACTCTTGGATGCTTATTGGCCATCTTAATAACATCAAGACAGTTAATATCCAGTTCATAGCAAATCTTTGCAAGTTCGTTTGCCAGCGCAATATTCACATCTCTGAACGTATTTTCCATACACTTGGAAAGTTCTGCCGTCTTTGCCTCCGTCTTAATAATCTCGCCTTCCACGAAAATTCCGTATATCTCGGCGGCATGCTCTGTACACGCTTCCGTAATGCCGCCTACAATGCGGTTATTATAACGCAGTTCGTTCAGAATTTTACCCGGCAATACTCTCTCGGGGCAGTGGGCCAGATATATATCCTTACCGATTACATATCCCGCGTCTTCAATAATCGGCTTTACAAAATCATCCATGGATTTGGGAGCGATCGTAGATTCTACGATAACCGTATTTCCTTTTTGAAGATAGGGAAGTATTTCTTTTACACCTTCCAGCACATAAGTTAAATCACAGCTTCTGTACTCGTCTTCCAGATTTGGCGTAGGTACGGCAATAATAAATGCGTCCGCCTGCTCCGGTAAAAGGGAAGCTCTGAAATTTCCTTTTGCAACCTGTTTTTTAATGATTTCACCTAATCCGGGCTCTTCAATATGAATAACGCCCTGGTTTAATTTATTAACTACTTTTTCCGATATATCGACACCCACCACTTCACATCCGTATTCTGAAAACATGGCCGCCGTAGGAAGTCCGATATAGCCTAATCCGATTATGCATATTTTTTTCTTCATTTTTCTCCTCTGCTTTCTACACCTGTTGTGTTATTCATCTATGATCTGTCTGTAAATATCATTTTGATAATCCCTTGCATACCGGCTGATATCCTGTTCAAAAGAAGATTCCCGGATAAGCTTTCCTTCTTTTTTGCGATTCGCCAGTTCAAGTATTTTTTTGCGGAGGCTGTCCGTATGGTTCTGGCAAACATCCCCTAAATGATATTTGTTGACAAATTCTGCCATTAAACTGTTTTCTTTTCCTATATGGAGAATCGTTCTGCCGCTCCGCATATAATCATAAAACTTTCCGGAAATCAGATACTCTCCGGATCTGTCTTCGGTATCATGTATACTGATTAATACGTCGCTTTGCTGCATGTGCCAAAAAGACTTCTGCTGCGTCACCTCTCCGATATAGTGTATATTGCCTTCCACTATTTCTTTTTGTATCTTTGATATACCGACCAGATATAGTTCCACGTCCGGAAGTTCTCTGACCGCCGCAATGAGATTCGCCGGATTTCTGTAATTGTTCTTCTTATTGTTCAGGCTCATACTGCCTGTATAAGTTAAAATCAGTTTTTCGGAAACGGGGCCTTTGTCCTGTACCGGTATTTTCCTTTTTTCAAATTCTTCCCACGCCTGCTCTGAATAACCGTTATAAACAGTATAAATTTTGTGCGGAGCAATCCCCATTTCCTTTATCATATCGATTCGGAATTTTTCGGAAAATCCTACCACTTTATCTGCAAATCCAAGGTAATACCGTTCCCGGTAATATGCGGGATTTTTCTTATGCATCCATAAATACCACGGATCCCTGTAATCATAAAATAACCGGACATGTTCGCATGCTTTTTTAATCCGTTTTCCCAGCTGCATAAATGTAAAACCGGGCATACTGATAATCACTTTTTGAACGCCTTCTTTATCAATATACCTGCATATTTCATTTCTGTTCTTCCTGATCCACATATTCTTTTTATTTACTTCAATAAAATCAGGTTCTCCATAAAACCATTCACTGCATTTATTTAATATATTTGAAATATGCCGTTTTACCGATTTCCATTTTCCGTTCCGGGGCAGCGGCCCCGATGCGCCGCCGCCCCCCGCTTTCTTTATCGGACTTCCCAAATACAGATTTTTATATTTCTTCTGTCGGATTTCCAGGTTCTTTTTATCGACGTCATAGGATGGAGAAATAACCGTAATCTGCCAGCCCCATTCCGCTAAATAATTGGCCAGATAATACATTCTCTGTGTTTCGCCCCACAAATTCATATCCGGCCACATGGAAGGACATATTATAATAAGTTTTTTATTTTTCATGCCATCCCGCCTTATATATTTCATCCTGTTTCAGTACTAGATTATATACTATTTTAACGCTGTATACAAGCCTTTACCTTCTGATCAACGGCCTGCTGGCAATCGTATACCTGCCGGTTTTGCTCCCTGCAAACAGATCCGTTCCGTATATTACGACTTTGGCTTTCCCTTTCTTTTTATTATTCTGCCATGAATCGCTGCGGAATACATAATCTCTGTTTTCCTTAAGAAGCACCGTATCTCCTTTTTTCAGGATAATACCGGAACCGTCTGCGGCTCCGATTACCTTTTTGTTCCTTACATCATACTTTTCATAGGATAGTCTGTTAAATAATTCGGCCTCTTTGTCATTTTTGATTTTGTAGGTTACCGTAATTTCCTCAGGACAAATTCCCTGTTCAGAATTAGCCAGTTTATCATTATAAATCTGTGTCGGAATCTTCTGGATTGAAGCCTTGCTCAAAGAACAGATATACACTCTGTACGAAACGGTTCTTGTTCCGGTATATTCTCTGGTTCCGTCCGGCTTTTCCATTGCTTCCAGTACGGCTTCATAATCGATAATGCCTGTTTCGCCCGAATTCACAGCCTCCCATGACACAATTCTGTAATCTTTGTTCTGTTTCAGAGTCTTTCCCTGATCCTTTAATACAACTTTAGGCGGATAATCTGTTTTTCCCTCTTTATAAACAAAATCCGATGTTTTAACGGTAATTCCATGATCCTTATCCTCTCCTATATCTTTCGGACCTATGGTAAACCGGGCCGCTGCCTTCCAGGTTCCTTTAAATCTTCCTTTACCTTTTATTGTTACAACAGGTATTTTATCCGCATCGGTTCCGTCGTTTACTTTCTTATTGTTCTTGTAGGACAACGTATAATCCGTACCTTCCTGTAATAGCTCTTCCTGTCCGCCGACACCTGTAAAATACAGATTAACCTTAGGTTTTACTCCTGCCCTGCCGTATTCCTGTTCTCCCAGGTCATCCGTCTCAAGCCGGATATACCCGTCCGGATTATTCGCAAGATCATAAGCCGTAATCTTAAAGGTTTTCTTTAAGGTTCCGGTGAATCCGTTTATACCGATAAATAAAATCGACGCCGTACCTTTATTTTCATTATTCTGATACGCGATAAGGTAATCTTCGCCAAGCTTCAAAGGCCTGATATTTCCGCCATGTTTGTAAGTAATATCAAAATCCGGGAAATATCCGCTGTTTTCTCCGTTTTCATTATATACGGTAATGGGCGCTCCGCAATATACCTTGGAAGTAATTCCCGTAACTTTTACTTTTTTCATGGAAACGCCGACGATTTTGAAGGTTACCCTTTTAGACCCGCTGTATCCGCCCGTATCGGTTGCCGTAATAATTGCCGCGGCCGTTCCGATTTCCTTGTTGTTTTCATATCTTACGGTGTAATCTTCACCTTCCGTCAGTTTTTTTCCTTTATATTTTACAGTTAATACAGGCCTGATCTCTTCTCCCTGATTATACTCCTGATTCTTGATTTTATTTACGCTCGCCTTGCTAAGCAGTCCGTTTCCGGTAATGGTAAGGAAAATACGTCTTGTTCCCGTATAATTTTTGTAACCGCTTATATCAATGGGAAATACGCCCGCAGAAATATAAGCGCCCTTTCCATTTGCCGGATACTCTACGGTAAAGTCTGTGTTCTTTTTCAGCTTTTTCCCGTTTCTTGTAACAACGGGAGAGGGCTTTATGGTCTTGCCCGTATGAGCATAGAGCAAATCCTCCGCTTCTATATCCAATTCACTGATATCTTTCTGAAGGATATTAAAGTAAATTTTCTGAACGCCGGAATAGTTGCCTTTTCCCTTTACGGTTATAGTCGGTTTCTTTTTGGAATCAACGCCGGCCGCCGCTTTATTATTAGAATAACTTACCGTATAATCCTTATCCTTAATTAGGGGAACGTCTCCGTCGTATACTTCGACCACGGGTTTAATTGCGGAACCGGTATACGTGTAATCCCCTACGCTTTTAACAAAAAAGTCCTGATCCGTGCTTATGAAAAACGGATAAATATCCATTTCCTTATAGATAACGGTATCCTCCAGGCAGCGTCTTCCTTCTCCTTCCGGTTTTGTATACCATCCGGAAAAGACATCGTTTTCGTGTCCGGTTAATTCATTCTCGTCCGGAAAAACCCCTTCTAACGTATCGCCATATTTCATCTCCACGCTTTTCCACAAGGTTCCGTCGTCTTTGTAAAAATGAACGGTGCATGGTTTTACCGTAATCTGACATTCGGCCGTATGTTTTGTCCCGTCTTCACCTGTTACCGTTGCGGTAATTGTAGCCGTTCCTCTTCCCACTCCGGTTACAAGCCCTCTGTTTACGGTCGCCACATTCTCGTCGCTGCTTGTCCATACCGTTCTCTCTATGGGGTCCGAAGTATACAAAGGAATATATTTTACCGCCAGTTTCATGGAGCCTCCCGCGTAAATTTCCCCTGCCGGAGGTACGATCTCCATACTATACAGGGGAGCCTTTACCGTCACGACGCACTTGGCGCTCTTATCGCCTGCCTTTGCGGTAACCGTAGCTTTTCCGCCCATTACGGTAGTGACCTTCCCCTTTTTATCAACCGTTACGACTCCCTTCGGACTACTGGACCACGCAACAGGATAATCAGGCCTTACCTTATCATCCGTGTCAATTACCGTAGCCTTTAATTCAAAGCTGTCGTGCTGTTCCTCAATTTTTCCGTCCACTTCCTTCTGGGTAATGGTAAGAGTATGTTCCTTTTCGCTGAGGGTTATTGACTTTACAATTACAGGCATGTCCGAGTAAACCGGTATACGGAATACAAAACCGTTATTCAGACTGCCCGCACTGCTGTAAGTCTTGTAAATTCTCGTTCCCTCGCTGGAGGGCGCCTGTATATTCTGCTGGTACTGATGTGTATACGGAGCATAAGAACCAGCTTTAACAATCTGGAATTTTTGAAGATACAGAGTATTCTGCCCGATCTTAATATAATTATTGCCAATCGTGCCGGCGCCGCCGTAAAGGGATTTGTACCTTGTATTCCAACCCTGACTCTTCGCATGTTTCAGTCCGTTTACAATAACATCCGTATCCGTTTTGCCGGTAGCCCCTACATTAAAGTAATTATAATACCCTTCATAGCCTTTATAAGTACCGGAAATCAACGCAGAAGTCCCCCCCGTACCCTGCTCCTGCACTACTCTGCTGGCAAGGTGAAAAGGGCTGACTCCGTAAGTGCCGCCGATCTGCATAAACGCCCGTGCATAAGACCTCTTTTCCGCATCCCCGGGAATTGCTCCCTTCATAAACGTAGAAGAAAGGATACTAGCCAGCGCACTTTCGGTATGATATGTTGAATTATAGGTTAACAGTTCAAACTGAAATATTTCCTGTTCGGAAAGATGATTCCTCGGGTCAAGATAATGGGTAATCGCTTCTTTGGTAGCATAATACCAGTTGCCCTGCCCGGTATGGCCGCCCTTATAAGAGTCCGGCGCAGTACCGTAAATCCAGCTTCTGTTATTACTGTATTGTGCATTCACTACGTCGTTAAACCTCAAATTCGTCACATCCATCTTGGCAAAAGTCCAATTGGGATATTTCTTTTTCAAAGCTATAAGCGCGCTCCAATAGCTTTTGGGAAACTGGTCAATATCTCTATAACCGCTGGAATTACCCTGCGCGGCATAGGTTACCATATTTTGCTCATAACTTCCTCTGGCCCATTCTTCTATATACGTGTTTTTCAGGTATGGAAACAGGTATTCTTTCTCCCACTCAATCAGCTCTTCATCCGAATAGGCAAGATACTCTCTTTCAATATATCCTTTGTATAGATTCCCATCCACTTCCAGTTCGGTCAGATACCAGACAATTCCTTCCGTAACCGCTACATCCCGAATCAAAACAGTCTGCCCGCTCAGCACGCCTGCTACGGTCTGGGATAAGGAATCCGGGTCCTTGCGTACCTGATAAGAATCGGTCAGATAAACCAACGCCATCACCTGTTTCCTCGAAGTCAGTTCACGCAGAGCTTCTCTTACCTCTTCCGGCAGCATGCCTTCTTCCGGCTCCAGATCGTTAGAAGACACCGAATTACCGGAAACCGTGCTTTCATTGCCGGAAACATCATAAAAATCGCCGCCGGAAACCGTAAAATCTTCCTCCTCACCGCCGTTATCCTCAGTATTTCCGTCTTCGGCATCGTTATCCGATACGCCGGACATCTCATCGTTACCTGAAACCGTAGATAACGCTTCCGTATCATTGCTTTCAGGAACATGAATTCCTGCCGCCAATGCACTGACATCACCGGCAAGCATAGCTGCCGCCAGTAAAACGGACAAAATCATTTTCCATTTCTTCATCGCTTTCATACCTCCTACTCATGATAAGTGTTCATTATTAATGCATATATTTTTATCAGAGCTATTTTCCAAGCGGAAGCTTGTCCGGAATTCTTAACAATGGGATAATAATTTCCAAACAACGCTCCAAGCTCCTGTTTTAGTCGTTTGTTCTTTACCGAAAAGGTCCATCGGTATTTTATAATATGAAGCAGAAGTCCTTCTCCAAGTCTTTCGTACGCCGCCTGATAACCCGCCTGCCGGAAAAAATCGGCTCTGGTCTTCAAGTCCGCAATACTTTGCCTGACTTTTTCGTCCGTATATCTCTTTCGGCTCCTGCTTCCCGGCGTCTTGCGGTAAAAATAAAGCTTTCTCTCTGTTATGGCAATTTTTTTAGCACGCTGAATCAGCAAATGACTAACACATACATCCTCATGCATGGTTTCTATCGGAAAAAGCGTACAATTTCTTTCTCCGGCTAATAGCGTCCTTCTGTAAAGCTTATTACACACAATTGTTTCAATACGTTTACGTTTTCCATGCCACTGTTCGAGCATCTCATCAGAAGACAGATAAATTTCTCCGGTATCCAGAATATTCTCCTCGCATTTTCCGGAGCCTTTGCCGCCACTTGTCCGCACATAATCACACGCTGCAATCGGCGCCTTATACTGTACAGCCATATGATGCAAAACTTCAATAAATTCAGGCGCCACCCAGTCATCAGAATCAACAAAACTTATCCATTCTCCTCTTGAAGCATCTATCCCTGCATTTCTTGCCGCCGATACGCCTACATGTTCCAGATGAAAGGTTCGTACTCTTCGATCCCGCCTTTGCAATTCATCGCATAATTTTTCAGATCCGTCGTCAGATCCGTCATCCATCAATAAAATCTCCAGATTCGTATATGTCTGCGCACACAGAGAACCTACACATTCTGTCAGATAACCTCTGACCTGGTAAACCGGCACAATGACACTGACCAATTCCATTCTATCATTCCTTTTCAAAAAATGCACTGACTCTTTCTTCCATCTTGGACCAGGAAAACCTGTCTGCCTGTTGTTTGATATTGCTTTCCAATTCTTCACGGCGGCCGCGGTCGTAAAAGTCCGTAACGGCAGCCGCTAACGCTTTCGGATTACAGGGCTCTACCACATACCCCGTTTTATCATGCTCCACCACATCCGGCAGCCCCCCGGTATTGGTTACCACCACGGGCCGTTCAAATCCAAAAGCTATTTGCGCGATACCGCTTTGTGTTGCGGATTCATAGGGCAGTACCACCAAATCGCAGGCTGCAAAATATATTTCTACGTCCTGATCCGGTATATAACCGTCTTCTACTCTGACAGAAGTTTTTATCCCCAGAGTTTCGATTAAATGTGTGTACTCGTCTTTCTGATCGCCAAAATCACCGGCTATCAGTAATATTACGTTACCTTCTTTGCTGATTATATCAGGCATTGCTTTAAGCAAATGCTTTAATCCTTTATATTCACGGACAAATCCAAAAAACAGCAATACTTTCTGCTCCATATCGAGATTCAATTTTTCTTTTGCCCGGCTGCGTTCTATTCCAGTCATTTGAAATGCGTCATAGGTAGGATGCGGCGTAACCGCTACATCCGGTTTCTTCAAAAGTCTTTCCAAATTCTGCTTTTCCTGGTTTGCCTGTACAATAAAGTGCTTACCTTTTTTCAATACCGCTTTGGTCAGAAGACCCGCAAACGGAAAAGATTCATGAGGCAATACATTATGACATAAATAAACAAGATTCTGTCTGCCCATAGCCATACCAAGAAGCACGTAACACGGTGCAAAATACGGATGCCACCATTGGACCAACACCATATCCGGCCTCTGCTTTCTGATCCACTTTCCTGTTTTCCAGATATTAAAGGGATTGGCCGTATGAATCATAAATTTTGTACCGTCAATTTTAAACCTGTCATTTGTGTAATCTTTCTGCTCTTTTTTAAACAGAAACCGAGGGTATTGCATCTTATAAGATACCATAACTACATCATACTTCTTTATCAATTCTCTGTAAAGTAAACCTGTATAATGAGATATACCGCCTTTGTACGGATATACCGGTCCAATCAAAATTATTTTTTTCATAAAAATATCCCTGTAATAAAATGAGGAGCACCAGTATAAACCAGTGCTCCTATTTTTATTTTCATTTAAACTGCTTTATTACTGAACTTTTACAGTTAATACAGCTTTTTTGCCGCTTAAAGTCTTAGCCGTAACCTTCACAGTTCCTTTCTTAATTCCGTATACTGTGATCGTTCCGTCGCCGTTATCAATAACGGTTGCGATTCCTTTCTTATTTACGGAGTAAGAAACAGTTTCATTTCCATCGACATCTGTACCGGCATCTGAGATCACTACAGCTTTTGCATCTGCTGTCTCACCAACTTTGATTGATTTCGTAGCAGGCTTAATTTCAGTGCCTTCCAAGGTCTGGAACTGAACCTTGGTGGTCTTATTACATACGGTAATTACCGCTGAAGCAGTTGCACCCGATTTGGATGTAGCCGTTACGGTTACAGAATCGCCAGGCTTCGCCGATGCAGGAACCGTAACAGAAGCTTTTACATTGTTCTTCCCGCTCATCGCAACCTTAAATCCGTTTTCCCTTGCCGCATCATCTATAGTCCAAAGAATCGTCTCTGCTACCGCTCCGGCAGGAAGCTGCTTCTTAACATTCAGGTTAACCTTCTGCTCAACAACTGCTCCCCTCTTAAGTTTAGGGAATACATTTACAGCCGTCTTATTCAACTGAAGTGCGTTAACCACTCTCTGAACCTTAATTGTAGCAGTGGCCTTTTTAAGTTGACCCTTATTATTATAAGCGCTTACCGTAATCTTAGCGGTTCCTTTGGAAAAAGCAGTTACAAGACCTTTGAAACCATTACCGTTTACATCCGCAACTTTACTCTTATTAGAAGCCCATATTAAAGCTTCTTCCGGAATCAGATTGCCTTCCGCATCCAATGCAATTGCCGTAAGCCCAATTGATTTTCCTTCAATCAATGTTGTACTGGTAACATCAAGGTTAATAGTCTCAACGTTGCAACGTTTAACCGTTAATTCATACTCCGCAGTCAATTTCTTTTAACCCTTGCCGCAGGAGGCTGTAATTGTAACCTTTGCGTTATCTTCGGTCAATCTTTTAGCTGCAGTCACAACACCCTTAGCGTTAACTTTTGCAACCTTCGGATTACTGGTTTTCCACGTTACTTTTTCCGTATTCTCTACCGGAGTCTTAACAGCTGTGAGCTGAAGTTTCTGTCCAACGTAAGCTGCGCCTTCATGATTGCCAGCCGCATCTACTACGTCAAGAGCGGCAAGAGGAGCCGTCACCTTAATAGTAAAGGTTACTTTCTTTCCGCTTGTAGCCTTAGCCGTAACCGTTGTTTTACCAACGCCGACAGCCGTTACTATAGCGCTTGTACCGGAACCGCTGACAACAGCAACCTTGCTGTTCTTAACAGTCCAGTCAATATTATCTGTAGTCTCGCCGTCGTATTTCGTCGTAATCTCAACATTCAATGTCTCTGACATTTTCGTAGGAATCTCAAGATCCACTGTCTTTTTGCCGACGATTGACATCTTCGTGACCGGATTACCTTCTCTAATTTCAATATCTACCGTTGCCATTTTACCTTTTTCGGATATGGCCGTTACAGTTACACTGCTGGTTTTGGTTGTCTTATCAACTTTTTTAAAGGTAATGATGCTGTTCTTAACAGTTGCATTCTTATTATTCACTGAAAATACAACATCGTCATTACTGGTCTCAGGATCTCTTACCAGATAATCGTTCAGATCTAACGTATGTTTCAAATACTGCACAGGAATCTCATTGAAATGTAAGCTCTCAGCATATTCCTTAACAGCAATATCTGCGCTTGCGCTGAATACAGTGATTTTGTCGCTATATTCGTTCTTAGCGGAAATAGAAACAGTTACCTTTGCCTGTCCGCCCGCTTTGGCAGTCACTGTACACATATCCCTGCTGCCCTTAATGGATGCCGCATCGCCTTCCACTTTCCAACGAAGTCCGTCTTTATCAGTTGCCTCTGCTCTTGCTCCATCTTCATAAATGATCGTAGCCTTCAATTCTGCAACATCACCTGCAACCATGCTTACTGCCGATGCACTCAGGGTAACGCCGACTACGTTCTTAGCTTTTTCCACATCCAAAAAGCCGCTGTCTGATTCGGGCCCTGTACCTGTATTCGGATCTGAATCCGTTTTGGGATCTGAATCCGTTTTGGGATCTGAATCCGTTTTGGGATCTGAATCCGTTTTCCCACTTCCTTCACTACTATCCTTACTCGAACCAACATTAAAAATTTCTCTTAAGCCTGCTGCCGATACTGGAAGTGAAGTAGTGAAGACCATGGCCATCGCCATCGCATAACATAATACTACTTTTACTAACGCTTTTGCTTTCATTATGCCTCTCCTTCACATCTTTAAATAAAATATTTTTCTACAAATCAAATTATATTGCATTTTTCAAATTATGTCTAGCTCTTTTTCAAATATATGTGATGAATATTTTCCGTTTTTCATCCGATTGTCTATACACTTTGCCGAACAACAGGTTATTGCGCCAGATGAAACCACCCCTGACAGCTTTCTTTCTGCAGATTATTATAGGATAGATACAAATACTTCCAAACCATATCCGAATAGTCGGTCTTATCATAATAAGAATAAATTCGCCCGCCAGTATCCATTACACTGCCAAAGCTTCCTACTACCGGAACTCTGGTCTGCATTTCCCTTATGTAACGGTAATACGGAATCATTGGTACTCCTGCCTCTTCCAACAAAAGAGGCACCAGGCCGTTTATGCTTATGACTCCCTCATTCCGGCTCTCCAAATCATAGTTAGCCCAAATAATGAAGGGGGTTGCCCTTGCCAATAATTGTCTGTCCAAAGATGAATCCACATCCGCAACTTCTCTTATAATATTCGGCGCATGGTCACCTACCATACACAGAATCACCGGCTGCTCCAGTTTTGAAAAATATTCCGTTAGTTCTTTAAATGCAAGATCGCTCAGATAAATACACGACAGGTACTCATTCAATTCTTTTTCCGCATTTCCGGTATAATCCCGTACATGAACCAACGCGTCCTCCCTGCTGTTAGAATCATAACCTGAATGGTTCTGCATGGTAAGAAGATATGCAAAAACATGTTCGTTATCCGATCTGGCTTTTTCGTACCATGCTATTAAATTGCGGTACGCTCCCTGATCTGTCATCCATTTGCGTTTACCATAATACTCGTAATTTAGGAAATCCTCTTTAAAGTACCTTTCATCAAAGCCCATCGCCGAATAACTGCTGATTCTGTTATAATTCCCCCCGTCTACCGGATGCGCCGCCAGAGTATAATATCCACACTCTTCCAGATTTGTTACAATGCTGCTTGTTATCGACATATCCAAAACATTAAACGGAGTAAGCTCACCTAATAAATAATTTGTATTGCTTGTCAGCAATTCAAATTCCGACCGGTTGGTTGACCCGCCTATCACAGAGGTCGTTGCATACCCTCTGACTGCATTTTCCATCCTATAATAATTCTCAAGATAAGGAATGTCTGTCCTGATATCCGTTAACAATGACAAATCATAAAAAGCTTCATTCAGAATCAGTATAATATCCGGTTTTACTTTTTCTGTATTCTCACTTATGTAATCGGCATAATCCGAAAGCGCTTCTTCATTATAACCATCCGGCTGCATTATTTTTACCGAATTTAAAAAAGCACTGGCATATATATACATCGGATACCCTTCTTCAATACATGTATTTCTGGCCGTCCAATCTTTTAATATTACCTTTTGTAAATTTCGTGCCGGAATTGAAAGCAGCGCCAGAATACAAATTCCCGATAATGCATATATAAATCTGTAAGACAGTTTTTCTTCTCCCGTCTTTCTTCGTATATGACATATTATCATATTAAAAATATAAATCACTGAAATTACACTGCCAAATATCAGTGGAATCCTTTTTATCAGCGAAAAATCTCTCATAACATTGAATGCCGTTGTAACATTCATAACTTCTGCCAACGTAAAGATCTGACCGTGAAAAGCATAGACATAATCATTTATCAATGCCCATATGGTACAAATCGTACTGAATACAATGCCCGTCACATACAATTTGGCCGAAACGGCCGCAGCAATACAGAAAACGGCAAAAAGCATCAATAAATTATAAAAAAGATACATGGGTTTCGTTGCCAGAATCCTTCTTGCAACGTGACAGCTTGCCTGCAAGGCAATAAAATTTGAATAAACAATTATGAAAACAAAAACAATTTCACGAATTCTTTTACTGATTTTTTCTCTGGACATTTTATTATCGAATTAGCCTCCATTTTGTAGTTTTTTCAGATTTTGTACAGCCTCGGCCTGACGATTTACCACCAGTGTAATAGTTCCTGCCATAAAAACCTGCTCGCATTTTTCACAAACCTCATCCGTTCTGGCATATTTATTACCCATTATAAAAAAGGCCTCTTCATCATAATCCACGGAATCCAGGTCCGTTATCGTTACCGACCGATCCAACAGCATAAACTGAATGCTTTCCGCCCATCTGTAACGGGTCGTCCCTTCCACAAAATATACCGGTATATCCTGATCCAGTGCTTCTATCCAGAAAGAAATTCTCTGAGACGCAGTGCCCAGCCTTTCATTGCACGAAACATGATAACGATCAACCACGAGATGTCCAAATATCGTCCAAACTACAATCGGAATACAAATCCCGACCATATAACGCACGTGCCTGAATTTTGGAAACCATTTAAACTTTATAACGAGAAGAAACGCCAAATACAATTTGAAAACATAACCCACCATTATCCGGACCTTTCTCACAGGCACTTCGAAATTCCAGAAAGTTCTTCCGAATATAACACTATGAGACAACTCGAAAGTTGTACGTCCCAGTTCATTTAATGTATACTGGCACAACACCGCTGCAAGTAAATATAAAACATAAAAAATCAGGGCATTCAGTATCCATCTTTTACTATGAATCAGACTGTTAAAGCTGTATATAATTAGTATACCAATCAAAAACTCCACATATCTTCCATTTACCAGATCATCTACCTTATATAATCCTTCTTTGTAAATTGCCGATATCATAAAGGTTCCGGCAAAAGATAGGAACACTCCCAGAAACCATAAATCCTCCGGCGCATTATCCGCCATAACCTTCCTTTTCACATAAGGTCTTGCCGTAAATGCGCTTATTGTACATTTTACAGCATCCAGTGCCATACGGAAAACATGAATCAGCAAATCCCTGATCCCCCAGCAGACAACCAAAGCCGTTGCTGACGCCAGATAAAACCATTTCCCCACAATACTGATGCCAAGCCGGATTATGCCCTTCCCGGTAAATATCCGTTTCAAGCTGCCAATCTGACCTGAAAAATCATTCACCGAAAGATTACCCGGCTGAGAAGAACCGCCCGAAAAAACACCGCCTTTCATTATCCAAAGCAATGCGCCGCCCCCCAACACGACGGTTATCAAAAAAGCCGCTTTCCGGCGCCCTCTTCTGCACAAATACAGCAAAGCAAGCAACACACAGACTGCCGCCAGCAAAAGAAGCATCTTCAAATTACATGCATAGGCCAAAATTCCTTTCAGGTCTTTGGGCGGCCTTCCAAGAAAATATTCATTCTGAAGCCTCCCCTTAATAATACTGTGAACCAGCAGGCATCCATAAGTCACCGCCAAAAATACTGCCGTGTGCAGCCAACTGTTCTTCCTGCGCAGTTCCATGTAAAGCACCACAATAACAGCGCTCACCAATATCGCCAGTGTTCTCTGATGAATGGTGTAAAGATAAAACGCTGATACGGCAAGCGCAAAATGACTGCCGATTCCCGGTTTATCCGTCGCCCACATCAATGCCAGAAGAAACACCCAGAAAAAAAACGTGAGCGCACATTCCGTCCATGTCATATGCGCATATATTATATTTGACGGATAGACAACAGCAGCAAAACACAGCAGGCAGCGGACGCCCGCATGGATATCTTTAAAATATCTTTTGCAAAGCTTCAGAGCAATTAAATAGCTGGCACAAAGCATAAGCACATTCAGCAACACCGCCGCCCCAAAAAGCATAGCACCGCTCCAGTCAAACCACTTTCCTATCAGCCTTAAAAACGTCAGCAGAATTCCATATCCATAAGAATAATAATTAATACCATTCGTAACCGATTTCCAATCTTCCCCCAAAAAAAATGCACTGGTCGCCCAATATCCATATTCATCAGAAAAAACTATCGGCTGAAAAGTTTCCTGATAACGGTAACTCCCGATCATAAAAATAATTGCCGCACCCAGCAATGCCAGAATCCCTTCCCGATAATTCTTCAGAAACTTTACTACTTTGTTATTCATTATAGCCCAAACGACATTCCCAATCATTCCTTTTTCTCTCCTTCCGGGTCCAAAAGTCCCAGTTCCAATTTCTTTACACGAAACTGAATGTCTTCCAGTAATTTCCGGTTGGCGGAAATAATATCCGCCTGCAGTCCCGTAACAAAGGTCTGGCAGCCTATAATAATCAGCATAATCGCCAGAAGCAGGGACTGGATATGACCGCTCCCGGTTCCGTGAATATAAAAATACAGAAAACGAACGCCGATCGCGACTCCCCCCAATAAACTGATCAACGCAATTGTCACAAAAAACTGCAGCGGCTTATACATAATAACCGCTCTGGTTATGGTAAGCACCGATTTTTTAATATACTCAAAAATGGAATGCATCAGCCTTGACTTACGCAGTTCGGCATTCGTACGTACAGGAACCGAAACAATCGCCATTTTATTTCTTCCTGCCTGCACAATCGTCTCTAGCGTCTACGTATACTCATTATGTACGTTCATGCGCATCGCCGCTTTTCTGCTGTATGCCCTGAATCCGCTGGGCGCGTCGGGAATTTCCACATTGGAAGCCACGCTGACCGCTTTACTGCCGATATGCTGCAGCTTTTTCTTTAAATGGGAAAAGTGCGTAATTTCATCGATGGGGCGCTCTCCTATTACAATATCCGCTTCTTTATTCAGTATCGGGCGGACCAGTTTTTCAATATCCGCACCGCAGTACTGATTGTCCGCATCCGTATTTACAATAATATCCGCGCCCTGCCGTAGCGCAAGGTCAAGTCCTGCCAGAAATCCCTTGGCCAGCCCAAGATTTCTTTTGAAATGAACTACATAATTCACGCCCCATTCTATGGCGACGCGTTCCGTTTCATCCGTACTTCCGTCATTAATAATCAAATATTCGATCTCATCTATGCCGTCTATTTGCTTCGGTAAATCATTTAATGCCACTTCCAGAGTTTCCGCTTCATTATAACAGGGAATCTGAATAATCAGCTTCATCTTTCCGTCTCCTTTTTCCTGTTTTTGATTTTCTCTCCCATCTGACCAGCCATGAAATATTCTCCGCTCCCTGAATCAGTTTGTCAAAAGCGGGAGTCAGACAAAAGGCCGCTCTGATTCCCAGATATCGAAGACTTCCCAATACCAGTCTCCGTTTCAGGGCATTTTTCTTCAAATGCCCGGCTGCCTCAAGCTGCTTCCGATATCCGCTCTGCAGAATATACTTTTTTGCCTTCTCATAATATGCTTTCTTTTCAACGCGGCTTCCCAGAGGGAAACCGTGGCTTCCCTCCGGAAAACCGTTTTCCATGAGACTTACATAATGTTCGCAAAGCCTGACCTTTTGATATTCTTTCAAAACGGTCCGGGAAGTTTTGCCTCTGCCCAGGTATTCGTCTTCCCATGCATCCAATAATTGCAAACGCTCCGGCATATCCAAGATGTGCCGATGCGTATGGGAGCGCGACATTCTGTTAACCTTCCAATAATACCCCACTTTGCTGACGGTAACGGCTCTTTTTGCTTCCGTCAACGCCTGCGTCACGAACAGCCAGTCGTCTTCATAATCTACAAAGCTCCGGAATGTAATGCCGACGTCGTTTATTAGCTGCCGCTTGAAGATACATTTCCAGACGCTTCCGTACAGATAGTTTTCGCTTTTTGCAAAATCATAATTATATCCCCGGAATAAAAGAGGGTATAATAAGCAGGACCGTATCTCTTCTCCCTCGTAACAGCCGTCCCGCAGGCTCTCAAAAATATTTCTTTTTCCGTCTATATCACGTCCGGTACTGCACATTCCGATATCTGCGGAATGTTTTTCCATTGCCGTAAGGATATCCTCATACATATCCGGCCGCGTTTCGTCGTCCTGGTCACAAAAACAAACATACTGTCCGGACGCCGCTTCAAGGCCTTTATTCCTCGCCGCTGCAATTCCTCCGTTTTCCGTATAAATATATTTAATCCTGCCATCCTGCTCCTGAAGAGAACGGCAGATCCTGCCGCTGTCATCCGTTGAACCATCATCGATCAGGAGAACTTCCAGCTCCGGGTAAGTGGAGCTTAAGATATGGCCTGTGGTATCACGTATAAATTGTTCTCCGTTAAAAACAGGAATTATAACCGTAAGCAACGCTTCTTTTTTCATTTCTGTCTTCACCCGGATACATTATAGCACAGTGCTTTGCCAATTTCCACTGACAAAAACAGACAACCTCCGTAAAGTTTCCGAAGGCTGTCCGTATCAAAGCTATCTGTTTACTTTTATTTTCAGATTGAAAGTCTGTCCCTGTTTTCCTTCCGATTGTCCCTCATATACGACAGCCAGTTTTAATGTCTGCGTACTGTTGATTTTGCAGAAAACATACTCTTTCAGTTTTACGGTAAACGTAACGGCGCCCGTTTCGGGATTCGGTTCGCTGACGTCCTCAATCTCAAACATCCGCTTTACTTCTTCCTTCGCATCGTTTGCCCACACAATATCACGGATTGTCGCAGCCGCTCCTTTCTTTGGCGTAACGGTAACCTCCGCTTTATACTCCCGGTTGGAAAGATAGCGGTTGGCATCCTCATTGGTTACGGTAATCTTCGGAAAAGCCTGCGCCGGTTTAATCGCAATATTTTTTTCCATTAAATAACCGTTCCCCAAATCCAGGATATTATCATCGGAGTGGGATACCGCTAATTCATAATAAAGTTTTAGATAATAAGTTTTTCCGGCGACAAGTTCTGCATCTTCTTTTGCCCGGATCACCAGATTATCTCCGCTAACTTCCGCATAAAACTTCGTGCTTTCCCCCTTTTGAATCATATTGTCCACAATATCTTTTAATTTCACATCGGAAATCTTATCGTTTACATTACTGATTTTGATCTTATAAGTGATTCCCGATTTGTCCCTGTTTAACAGATCTACTTTTCCTTTTGCCGAAGTAAGCTTAACTCCCACCTTTTTGTTATGCACCGTCAGCGTAACCTTCAATACGCTTCCTTCAATTTCACGTTCTCCATTAGTAAACATCGGAGTAATCTCAAATTTATACTTTCCGTTCGGCAGAGAAAATTCTTCCGTAAGAGACGCATACAGAGCGCCGTTTGTAAAACGGAAGTTTACCATTCCCGCTGCCCGCGCATCTGTAGTACACACCGTTTTAGTCCCGGCATTATCAATCTGATAGCCCGAACCGGCAGAAGGCGTATAATTTAAAGTGTACGCCGTTTGTACCTCTTCCTTTCCCTTTGCGGTACTGTTAAGGGACAAATTACTGCTTTTCAGTTTCACGGCAGGTTTGGAATTCTTTATAACCACAGACAGGGTAACTTTGTTCAATTCATTTGTCAGCTGTCCCTTTTTATTGTATAAATTATCAGACTTAACATAACAAACAAATTTATACGTACCGTCCGCCACCTTCTGATCTTCCAAAACGGATATCACTCCCACTCCGTCGTGATACTCTACTGACAATTTAGCCTGCTCCGAATTCCCTTCAACAGCCGGAACAAATACCTGTTCCCCGCTTAACTGCGCGTCGATCTGATTCGCTTTTAAAGAAAATTCCGCCGTCTGTCCCGTATACAGGGTATTCAAAGTTATCTTTGACTTGGTCAGAGATGCTTTCGGCATCGTACTTGTAACCTTTGCCGTAAAGGTAAGCTCCAGGGTATTTTCTCCCCATTCCGCCGGATTGCTGATAATCAGAACCGCCTTTGACGCTGCGGCAGGCAGCTTGAAGGGTATGACAAACTCATTATTCTCTATGGAAGGTTCTCCCCCAAGGAGAAAACACTGCGCCGTTTTACCCGCATGCCAGGCAACCGTATACCCTTCCTCCAGATTAACCGCTTTTTTCGTTTTTTTATCTAAAAGCTGTACTCTTGCTTCATTCAGGGCATCCGACTGCTTCTGGGAATTGTAAACCGCCTGGGTCTTGCTGAGTATCAGCGCAGGTTTTGCGGTATTAACAGGAACCGTAATGGTAATCTTTTTTACCGCGTCCGCCCTGTATCCTTTGAAGTGCAGAACAAGATACCCTTTTGTAACCGCTTTGCCTTTGTTTTTTCCGTATTCATATTTTCCGATCTGATCCGCTTTTCGGGTTATCACACCGTGTTCGTCAATCTGGAAGTTCTCCGTAAAACGGTCATAATCTTCCTGCTGCTGTGCATTGGAGCCCTTTAAGGGTTCCAACGCATAGGAATCTATTACATTCTTACCGATTCCCGAAACCGCTGTTTTTACGGCCTGGCCCTCCACTTCGTTCGTATAAAACAAGTTAATCTTGCCGGTTTGTTTTACTTTAGCCGACGGCAGGGAATTCTTAACCGTAAACGTTAAATCAAAGTTAAATTTCATCAATCCTCTGGTTTTGCCATTAACGTTTAACTTATAATCTCCTTCCGGTATAATCTGCCCGTCGCTGCGCGCCATAATCACATATTTCCCGTTTCCGCTATTTACCAGTTTAAATTTGCTGCTTGGGACTGACTGCCCATCGTCTTCCGAATCAGCGCTTTTTTCCTTAATCTCAACCGTATCGCTGTCAACCGTATATCCATATGCTTCCAGCAGATAAAATACAAAGGGCTCCGTCAAATAAGAATTAAATTCCTTATTCTCAACTTTTAAAGTAGGAGTCCCGTCCTGAACGCAAATTCTGAGATAACTCTTCCGTTTCGATCCGTCCTGCGCTTCTACCGTCACGGTTGCTTCTCCCGCGGCGCCCTTCTGCACCGTTATCGTATTGGAAGCGTTTCCCACTGGCGTAGAGATCTTCTCAAGCTTTACAATTGTGGAATCGCTGGTTGACCACTTATATGCGGCTTCCAGCCGGCTTCCCTCCTCATCGTAGCCGTTTGCCTTTACCTGAATTTTGACTGCCGAGCTCCATACGTCTCTCTCAGTCAAAAGCAACTGCTTTCCATCCGTAAGTTCTCCGACCGTTACCTTTTTTTCGTCGTAATCGCTTAAATATAAATCAATTTCCGAAACCCTGGACGCGGCAACCGTTATCTCCAGTTCGATTCCAGGCTTTATTGCCTCGCCCTTTTTATCCTTCTGATAAATTCCTACGGAAGCAGTTCCTTTCCCTACCGCTGTAATCAATCCTGTAGAAGATACCTTTACAACTTTTGTATTGTCGCTTTTTAATATGAAACGCGACAGCTTTAACGGAGCCTCCACATCCGGATTGCTGGAAAAAAGGTATATCTGTGTGGTCTGTCCCGCTTTCATCCCTTTCGATATGTCATCGGAGGTCTCCGCCCGAAGATCCGTAAGAACCTCTGTATAGCTCGTCCTCTCGAACTCCGCGGTCAGCCAGGTATCGCCGATTCCCTGTATAAAACTGTAAACATTGTCCTTTACATAAGTCAGCGGTACTCCGTTGGCTTTAAGAGTTCCGGCTACCAGCTGCCGTCCCTCCGGAATCGTAAGCTGTACATACAGCTTGGTTCCCTTCACTGCGGTTTTGGTCTCCACATTCTTTTCCACCCCGTTTTCAATTGTCTGGGTGTAAACATACGCGGTTACATCCGACGCCGCCAGATTATCCTGAACAATTTTGTATTTTTCCGTCGCTATTGTTTTTCCCTTCAGGTCCACAAACTTAATATTGTCATAGCCTCTTGCATAGTACTGCGCCTGGCTTCCCGCATTGGCGTACATTGTAAAAGAATACTTTTCGGAAAAGGAATCAACCTCCAGGTCAATATTATCATTATAAATCACGACTGATTTAAGCCTTATACATTCCTCAAACGCACCTTTTTTTACCGTCGTAATGCTTCCCGGCAATTCCAGATAATATAATTCCGAAGCGCATCCCCGGAAAGCATTGGCCTCAATTTTCGTAATACTTTTCCAGGTAATGGACGTTAAGTGCAGACAGCCGGAAAAGCTATTCTCCGGTACCGTAGGATAGTTAGGCGAAAACACAATATCAGTAAGGTATGTACAATCCTTAAAAACTCCGACTCCCATCATAGCCAGCTTTTTGGGAAGCGTTACGGATTTTAAGGAAGTACACCCCTGAAAAACGTAATTCCCCAGTCTGGTCACACTATCCGAAAATACAAAATTCTGCGCATTCGTAAAGTATTTTAACGCGGTACAATTTTTGAATGCAGCATCACCGATTTCCGTAAGCTTTGAATAATCACTGTCTCTGGTGTAAAACATAAACAATGACTTACAGTTTTCAAAAGCGCCCGCCTCAATTCTCTCCAGTCCTTTGGGATAAATAACCGAAGTTATTTTGCTGTTATCGCTAAACACTCCTTCTCCGATTGCTACAACACATTCGGGAATGGAAATATTGCCCTGCGCGTTCTCACATCCGATCAGAACACCGTCTTTATTAACCGTATATTTGACTCCGCCTGACTCGATAACCGTGTCTTTCTCTTCATCATCGGTTCCTGAACCGTCGCCCGGTTCATTACCGGAAACCGTTTCGTCCGGAGTTTCGTTGCCCGATACGGTCTCATCCGGAGTTTCGTTGCCGGAAACCGTTTCATCCGGAGTTTCATTATCCGATACCGTACCGCCCGGATTTGTATTATCCGATACCGTATTATCAGGCGTTTCATTATCTGATACCGTATTATCCGACACAGAATTATCTGATACGGACAGTTCCGATATTTGCATATCAGGCTCTGTAATACCGCCGGCATTAGAATTAAATCCTACCGTTCCGACCGTAAGAATCAGGCATAATGCCATTGCCAAAATCTGTTTTCCCTTCATTGCCATTCCTCCTCAGCGCCAAACTGACCCTTGTCCTAAGCTTTATTAACCATATATAAAATGAGTTTATCATTTATCGCAGAATTATACAATATGTGGTGTCTTAAGTTTTCCTTAAAACTATATCTTTTAATGTATCACAAAACACGGATATTGTTTATCTTGGCTGGTCTTAAAATTTGTCATTCCTGTTACCATTTGTGAGACTTTCTTATAAATAATGTTTGACAGAGTGGGAATCCATGGATTTATTTAAGGAGGATCTACAAATTGCGCTTAAAAGACTTAAATTAATTAACAAAGAAAAGTATAATCCGAACAAGCGCAAAAAAGAACCAAATGCCGGAGAATAACCCCGCGGGAGATCTTTCTCAGGATCTGCGAACCTTGAAAATATAATATGCTTAACCGGGGAACCGAAGGGGCGATTATGCCAGCTGCCGGATACTTAAGGAAGGGGGGCTGGTGCCAATGGTTACATATAGCGATTTATTCACTTTTGTAATTATGCTTTGTACGGTTGTAACTCTTGCATTACACATCAAACGTAAAAAGTAGCGCCCTCGACCTGATAAGTTAAGGCGCTACTTTTAGCAAACTACACTTCCGGCGGCCAGGCTTCTTCTAGCTTTCGGTTCTCTTGTTAAGCATATTATAATTGATATGCCCTATAAAATCAACAGCAAAAGACTTCCCTTTCAGATATCAGCTTTTTCTGAGCGGCCTTCCTGTAATTTGGTATTTGGCCGTTTTGCTCCCGGCAAACAGTTCCATTCCGTAGACGGTAACTTTTGCCGTCCCCGTTTTCTTATTATTTTCATAAGAATCCGCATGGAATACATAATCCCTGTCTTCTTTGAGCAGTACCGTATCTCCCTTTTTCAAAACAATGGTAGAACCGTTAGCCTTTCCGATCACCTTCCTGTTTTTGGTATCATATTTCTCATAGAAAAGCGTATTAAAAATTCCGGCTTCTCTGTCGCTTTTTATTTTGTAGGTTACCACGGCCTCAGGGCATATGCCTTCCTTAGAATTGGCCGTTTTATCATCGTAAGGGATCTTAGAAGGCGTAAGCCGTATACCCGCCTTCGCAAGGGAACAGCTGTATACTTTGTAAGTAACCGTTCTTGTTCCGGTATACTCTTTGCTGCCGTCCGGTTTCTCAAGCGCCTCCAGCACCGCCTCATAATTCATAATACCGTTTCCCTTATAATTCACAATTCTGTAGGACGCAATCTTATAATCCTTTCCTTCTTTTAAGGTCTTACCCTGATCCTTAACCACGATTTTGGGCGGATAATCTTCGATTCCTTCGGTGAAAACAAAATCCGACGCTTTCACACTGATACCATTGACATAAGCCGCCCCGATGTTTTTCGGACCGATCGAAAAATATGCCGCCTCTTTCCAGGTTCCCTTAAACCTTCCTTTTCCTTTAATCGTAACCGTCGGTCTCTTATCGGGATTCTTTCCGTCGTTCACATCTTTGTTGTTTTTATAGGTCAGCGTATAATCTTCTTTTTCCTTTAACAGCTCCGCTTTTCCGTCCGCGCCTCTGAAATACAGTCTCACACCCGGTTTTGTACCTGCCCGGCCATATTCCTGCACTCCCAGGTTGTCAGATTCAAGATATATGTACCCTTTGGGATTCGTATTCAGGTCGTAGGCCCCAATCTTAAAAGTTTTTTTCAGGGTTCCGGTATACTTTTTTATTCCCGTAAAAAGAATTGTGGCTGTTCCTTTCTGCGTATTATTTTTATAACTTATATTATAATCTTCTCCCAGCTTTAGAACCCCGTTTGGACCGGTAATGGAAAAATCAGGAAAGTAGCCGCTGTTTACACCCAACCCGTTATAAATTGTAATGGGCTCTCCGCTGTATGTCTGCGCCTTTATACCGCTGACCTTCACTTTCTTCATAGGGATTCCGGTAATCTTAAAAGTCACGGTCTTGGAGCCTCTATATATGCCGTCTTCCTTGTCTTCTATTGCGGTAAGAGTTACCGAGGCCGTTCCAATCTCACGGTTATTATGCCAGGACACTTCATAATCCTCTCCCAGTACCAGCTCTTTTCCTTTATATTTTACCTTCAGTTCCGGTTCAAGTTCTTTTCCCTCATCATATTCCTGATTCTTAATTTTTGCCACGGAAACCTTGCTCATCGGAACAAAATCCGTAATGGTAAGATAAATGCGTTTCGTTCCCGTATAATTCCTGCAGCCTTTGATTTCAATCGGAAAGATTCCGGAGGCAATATACGCGCCCTTTCCTTCCGCCGAATATTCCAGCGTAAAATCGATTCCCTTTTTCAGTTTTTTTCCGTCCCTGTATACGGCCGGAACGGGCTTTATCTTATTTCCTGTATAAGCATAAAGCAGATCCTGTGCGGTAATATCCGCTTCTCCGATATCCTTTTTTAATATATTGAAATATATTTTCTGTGTGCCGGTATAATTGCCTTTTCCTTTTACGATAATCGTAGGCTTCTTTTTGGAATCTATCCCGGCTGCAGCCTTGTTATTAGAATAACTTACGGTATAGTCCTGCCCTTTTACCAGCAGAAGTTTTCCGTCATAAACCTCTACCTCCGGTTTAATGGCCTGCCCGGTATAAACCTGATCGCCTACGTTTTTCACGAAAAAGTCTTGTCTGGTGCTGATAAAATACGGATATATATCCATACTTCCATACACCACGGTGCTCTCCCCGCAAAGCCGGCCGGCTCCGCCCGGCTCCGTATACCAGCCGGAAAAAACATCTTCGCCGTGTCCCGCCAGACTTTCCGCATCCGGAAAGCGGCCTTTCAGAGTCTGCCCGTATTTCATCTGATAAGTACTCCATACGGTTCCGTTATCCCTGTAAAAATTAACGACACATTCTTTGACCGTTACCCGATACTCCGCGGAAAACTGCTTCCCGTCTTCTCCCGTTACCGACGCCGTGACGGTGGCTGTTCCGGCTCCCATACCGGTAACCAGTCCATTCGTTACCACTGCAACTTTCTTATTGCTGCTGGTCCAGACCATCTTTTCCACAGGATCGGACGTATGCGCCGGAACATATTTCACATTCAGCTTAACGGAATTTCCCACGTATATTTCCCCTGACGGCGGAATTATTTCCATACCGTACAACGGAGCTTTTACCGTAACCACACATTTTGCCGTCTTATCCCCCGCTTTTGCTGTAATAGTCGCCTTTCCGCCCATTACCGAAGTAACTTTACCGTTCTTTACTTTTGCGACTTTGGGATTGCTGCTGGTCCATTCAACCGGATAGTCGGACCTTTCCACATCGTTTTCATCGATCACCTTCGCAGTCAGCTGAAAGCTTTCTTGTTTTTCCTTAAGATTTCCGTCAACTTCCTCCTGCGTAATTGTCAGGGTATGTTCTTTTTCACTGATCGTAATACTTTTGATGGAATCCGGACTGTTTGTCGGCATGAAAGCATATACCGGAATCCGGAATACATAGCCGTTATTCAGAAAACCCGCGCCGTTATATGCATTATATGCTGCTGCTCCCTCATTTACGGGCGCCTGGATATTCTGTATGTACTGATTTACGTATAAATTGCTTGCGTTGGTTTTGAATACCTGAAACTTCTGATAATACAGAGTATTCTGTCCTGCCCGGATATAACCGTCGTTGACCTGAACGGCTCCGCCCGACAAAGATCCGTAAACCGTATTCCATCCATGGCTTCTGGCATGATTTAAACCGTTAACAATTACATCCCTGTCGGTACTTCCTCTTGCATACAATGCAAAATGATTATAGTATCCCTCAAAATCTTTATATTTACCGGAAATCAAAGCTGAGCCGCCGGCTGCTCCCTGTTCCCCAATCACACGGTTTGCCAGATATATGGGACTCATATTATAGGAAGTGGCAATGTCCATAAAAGCCCTTGCATAAGTCCTTTTTTCCCTTGGAAGCGTTCCCTTCATAAAAGTAGACGCCAGAATATTTTTCACCATTCCTTCCGTATGGTAATAGGAATTATAAGAAAGCAGCTCAAATTGAAATATTTCTTTTTCCGTAAGATGATTTCTGGGATCCAGATAGTAAGCAATTCCTTCTTTGGACGCGTAATACCAGCCGCTGCGATCTGCTTTTTGGTCCCGGTAAGCCTCAGGCGCCGAAGACACAATGTAACTTCTTTCGCCATGTTGTGCGTTTACCACATCGTTAAACTTTAAACCGGTTACGTCATCTTTAACAAACTGCCATTTCGGATATTTCTTTTTGAGGGCGGTCAGCGCGCCCCAATAGCTCTTGGGAAACCGGTCAATATCCCTGTAACCGCTGGAATCACTGCTCTGTACGGCACGAAGGCGATATTCCAAAGAAAATGTTTCCTTTTCCCCGCTATACGCTTTTTCCAGCCAGGGAAGCAGATATTCTTCCTCCCACTGAATCAGATACCCGTCAGAATATGCAAGATAATCCCTTTCCAGATACCCCTCGTACTTCTCTCCTTCCAGGTCAAGCTCCGCCCGGTACCATACCGTTCCTTCCGTCACTTTCACGTCTCTGACAACAACCGGCTGTCCGCTTTTGACTGCCACACCAGCCTGCGAAGATGGATCGGGCTCGGAACGTACCTGATAAGAATCCTTCAGATACACCAGCGCCATAATACATCCCGAAGCCGTCAGTTCCTTTAAAGCCGCCTCCGCCTCTTCGGGAAATTCCGTATCTTCCGGATCTATACAGTCATTGCCGGATACGGTTATATCTCCTCCCGACACGTCGTTTATCTCATTTTCGGACACGGTTATATCCGGCTGCGGCTGAACAATGTCTCCGCCGCTGACTTCACCTTCTCCCAAATCCCCGGGTTCTTCATCGTTACCCGAAACGGTCGCCCCTGCTTCCATGATGCCTGCCGCCAATACGCTTATATCTCCCGCAAGCATTGATATCGTAAGTAAGGCGCATAATACTAATCGGATTCTTTTCATTGATTTATGCCTCCTTCTTGTGACAATTAGGTGGTATGTTCCTTTTTAACTACCTTTTTAACTACCTTTTTATCTTTTATTTATAAATTATATCACATTTTTCTACCGTTGTTAATCGATGTGTAAAAATCAGAAGCGTTTTGCCGGATACTCTCCGCATCCAGTCCGTTCTGCCGCCTTACTTCCGCAATCGTTCCGTATCCCTTTGCAAAACGATCCGGCAGTCCGATCCGCTTCACTCTCACGCCAAGTTCCTTCTCCGCCACTACTTCTGAAACAATGCTTCCCAACCCGCCGTAAATATTGTGTTCCTCCACCGTAACCAGAAGGTTGTGTGTTTTAGCCGCTTCCACAACGCTTTCTTCATCAAAGGGCTTAATCGTATGCACATGATACAGAGAAGCCTGAATTCCCTGCTCCCATAACAGTTCTACCGCTTTCAGCGCTTCCGACGTAATACTTCCCGTGGAAAATAACGCCAGCTTCTCACCTCTTCTGAGCTGCACATTTCTGCCCGCTGCAAAATCAAAGTCCTCCCCGTATATATCCGGCTCCGCGTTCATACCGATGCGGATATAGACCGGACCTTCCGTTTCATAAGCAGCCTTTACCGCCTTCTCCACCTCTCTGGGACATGCGGGTGAAAAAACAGTCAGATTCGGGAGCGCACGGAGTACGCTGATATCCTCCGTGGTGTGATGCGTAGGGCCGAGCGTACTCCATGCCAGTCCGCTTCCCATACCCGTAATCTTCACGTTCAAATTCTGCAGACAAATATCATTTCGTACAAATTCATAAGAGCGATACGCCAAAAATGCGCCCGCCGTATATACAAACGGAATTTTTCCGCAGCACGCCATCCCTGCCGCCGCACCTACCATGTGTTCCTCCGCAATTCCGAAATCGATCATCTGATCAGGAAATTCCCGCATAAACAATTCATCATATCCCGTTCCGCTGTCCGCCAGCAGAGATAATACTCTTTTATCCCTGGCCGCCAAATCATAAAGAGCCATTAAATATGCTTTCTGCATTCGTCCAATTCCTCCTGCGTGATTTTCAATTCCTCCATAAACGCTTTCAGTTCCCGTTTGTTGGGCATTTTAAAATGCCAGTTATGATTATGCTCCATCAAAGATACGCCCTTGCCTTTTACCGTATGGGCTATAATCATTCTCGGCCGGTCGGTATGATTTTCCTTCTTAAGACATGCCAGTATTTCTTCTACGTCATGGCCGTCAAAGATTTCTTCCACCAGCCATCCAAAAGCTTCAAAGCGGCTTCTCCACTCTTTAATTTCCATGGAAATTAAAGAGTGGAGAAGCCGCT